>Ga0315910_10004521_pt1 | contig 11614 bp, 8 predicted proteins | sample EdamamesoilMG_FD_204470 | JGI IMG/M metagenome (GOLD analysis project Ga0315910, IMG submission 204470) | Garden soil microbial communities collected in Santa Monica, California, United States - Edamame soil | ecosystem: Environmental > Terrestrial > Soil > Garden | place: USA: California...
TGATCACGCGTCCCGGCCTCATCAACGTGGACTTCGCCGACGTGCGAACCGTGATGAGCGAGACCGGCATGGCGATGATGGGATCGGGCGTGGCGCGCGGCGAGAACCGCGCGAAAGAGGCCGCGGAAATGGCCGTCTCCTCGCCGTTGCTCGAGGACATCAACCTGCAGGGCGCACACGGCATCCTGGTCAACGTCACCGCGGGCATGGACCTGTCGATCGGCGAGTTCCAGGAAGTCGGCAACATCGTGAAGCAGTTCGCCTCCGATGACGCCACCGTGGTGGTGGGAACCGTCATCGATCCGGAGCTGTCCGACGAAATGCGCGTCACTGTCGTTGCCACCGGGCTCGGTCGCCCCGAGGTCGCGGCGGTTGGCCGCTCACCCTACGGACGCGATGTTCCCACCCTGCAGAAGGCGGCCCCTCAGCCCGCGCAGGCCCAGGAACCGCCGATGCGCGTGGTTCCGCGCCGTCCCCTGACCGCCGCGGACTATGCCGCGCTGGACAAGCCGGCGGTGCAACGTCAAAGAGCCGTAGGTGATGGCCTGCACGGCGCTGCCGAATCCGAAGATGTCCTCGACATCCCGGCATTTCTGCGTCGCCAGGCGGACTGATCGGGACTGAAACAGGCATCTGTGTTACGGTAGCGCCCCTTTTTGGGGGCTCGGCGCCAGCTGTTTCCGGGGATCGAAACCCCGGGGCAGTGGCTCGCTCCCCGATGACCGCCCAAGTCCATATGGATAAAGAGGCGGCGCTACCGGTACACGGACCCACGCGCGACCGGGAGTGAGAGACAGATGCTCGGACAACGCACGCTCAAAAATTCCATCCGCGCCCAGGGCGTTGGTCTGCACACCGGCCAGAAAGTGTTGATGACACTGCGCCCGGCCCCGGCGGACACGGGCATCGTCTTTCGCCGAACCGATCTCGAGCCTCCCACCGAAGTCCGTGCCCGCGCCGAGAACGTCGGCGAAACGCAGCTGGGCACGGTACTGGTCAACGGCACGGCGCGCGTCTCGACGGTCGAACACCTGATGTCCGCATTCGCCGGCCTCGGCATCGACAATGCGCATGTCGACGTCAGCGCGCCGGAAGTGCCCATCATGGACGGCAGCGCGGGCCCCTTCGTATTCCTGCTGCAGTCGGCGGGTTTCGAGGAGCAGCGCGTCCCCAAGCGATTCGTGCGCATCAAGCAGCGCGTGCGCGTGGAAGACGGCGACAAGTGGGCCGAGTTCCGCCCCTTCGACGGCTTCAAGGTCAACTTCGAGATCGAATTCAACCACCCGCTGTTCAAGCGGCGCGCCAACAAGGCGTCGATGGATTTTTCGACGACTTCCTATCTCAAGGAAGTGTCGCGCGCGCGCACCTTCGGTTTCATGCGCGACCTCGAGATGATGCGCGCGCGCAACCTCGCGCTCGGCGGCAACCTCGACAACGCCATCGTGCTCGACGACTTCCGCGTGCTCAACGAGGACGGCCTGCGATACGAGGACGAGTTCGTCAAGCACAAGATCCTCGACGCGATCGGCGATCTCTATCTACTTGGCCACAGCCTGATCGGCGAATTCAGCGGCCACAAGTCCGGGCACCGGCTCAACAACCAGCTGCTGCGCAAGCTCATCGGCGAGACGCAGAGCTGGGAGTCGGTGGTGTTCGAGAAGCCCTCGGACGCGCCCATCGCTTACGTGCAGCCGCCCCCCGTGGCAGTGACCTCCCCGATTTGAAGTCCGCGCCCTGACACACGACAAGAACGACAGCCGGATCCGCAGCATCGTCATCGTCGGGGGAGGGACCGCCGGATGGATGGCGGCGGCGTCGTTGGCGCGCTTCCTGCGTCCCGACCAATGCAGCATCCGCCTGGTCGAGTCCGCCGAGATCGGCATCGTCGGTGTCGGTGAGGCCACCGTCCCGCACATCCGCTTCTTCAACCAGACCCTGGGCCTGGACGAGGCGGACTTCATGCGCAAGACGCACGCCACGTTCAAGCTCGGCATCGAGTTCGTCAACTGGGCGCGGCTCGGCGACTCTTATATACATCCCTTCGGCGACTACGGCCGCCCGTTCCGCGGCGTGAAATTCCACCAGGTGTGGAACCGCCTGCGGCTGGCGGGGGACACCGCGCCGATCGACGACTACTCGCTGCCCATCGAGGCCGCGAAGCACGCGCGTTTCGAACCGCCCACCAACGATCCGCAGGCAACGCTGGCGGGCTTCGGCTACGCATTCCAGTTCGACGCCACGCTGTTCGCGCCGTACCTGCGCGCCTGGTCGGAGCAGCGCGGCGTGCGCCGCACCGAGGGACGCGTGGTCGACGTCGCGCTGCGCGGCACCGACGGATTCATCGAGTCGCTGACGCTGGCGAGCGGCGAGAAGATAGAAGGCGACCTGTTCATCGACTGCTCGGGCTTCTTCGGCCTGCTCACCGAGAAGCACTTGCACACCGGTTACGAGGACTGGACGCACTGGTTGCCCTGCGACCGCGCGGTGGCCGTGCCCTGCGAAAGCGCCGGTCCGCTGTTGCCGTACACCCGCGCCACCGCGCACGGTGCCGGCTGGCAGTGGCGCATCCCGCTGCAGAACCGCACCGGCAACGGCCACGTGTATTCGAGCAAGTTCATGAGCGACGACGAGGCCGCGACCACGTTGCTCAAGCACCTCGATGGCAAGGCGCTGGCCGAGCCGCGCTTCCTCAAGTTCGTCACCGGGCGCCGCAAGAAGACCTGGAACCGCAACTGCGTCGCGGTGGGGCTGTCGGGCGGTTTCGTCGAGCCGCTGGAGTCCACCAGCATCTATCTCATCCAGGCCGCCATCACGCACCTGATCGAATTGTTCCCGGATCGCAATTTCGACGCGGTGAACCTGGACGAGTACAACCGCGTCATGGACCTCGAGTTCGAACGCGTGCGCGACTTCATCGTGCTGCACTACCACGCCACCGAGCGCGACGACACGCCGCTGTGGAACTACGTACGCAAAATGTCCATCCCCGACAGCCTGGCCTACAAGATGGAGCTGTTCCGCGAACGCGGCGTGGTGGTGAATTACAAGGTCGGACTGTTCTTCGAGCCGAGCTGGGTGGCGGTGTACGTGGGCCAGCGCATCCTGCCGAAGCGCTTCGATCCGCTGCTCGACGACACGCCGTTGGAAGAGCTTCGTCGTCACACGGGCGCACTGCGCACCGCGGTCCAGGCCGGCGCACGCGCCATGCCCACCCAGGCCGATTTCATCGCGCGCTATGTCTGAGCCGACCCGCGCCATGGAAGTACGGGACATCGTGATCGTCGGCGGCGGTCTGGCCGGCTGGTACGCCGCCGCGCGCCTCGGTCACGCGATGCGCGGGCGGAAGATCAACGTGAGCGTGGTCCACGGCGCGCCGGCCGGCGCGCCGGCCGATCCGCTCGACGTGTTCTGCGCGTCGACCTTGCCCGCGCAGGCCGTGGCGCATGCCGAGCTCGGGCTCGAAGAGCGCCTGTTCATGCGCGAGTGCCGCGCCACCTTCAAGCTCGCCACCGAGTACCGCGGATTCACGGACCCGGCGCGCTCGTACATGTTGCCGCACGGCGAGATCGGCGCGCGCCTCGAAGCCGTCGGCTTCCACCAGTTCATCACGCGGCTGGCGCAGGCGGGACGCACGCCCGACCTGGACGAGTTCTCGGTGCCCGCGATCGCCGCGCGCCTCGGTCGCTTCGCGCATCCCTCGCAGGACGCGCGCACCGTGTTGTCCACCTACGAATACTCGTACCACTTCGATACCCAGGCCTACACGCGCCTGTTGCGCGGCTTCGCGCAGCGGCTCGGCACCGTCGCCGTCGATGCCGGGCTCGCGGCCGTGGAGCGCGGCGCCGACGGCCGCGACATCGCGGCATTGACGCTTTCCGACGGTCAGCGAATCACCGGCGACCTGTTCATCGATTGCAGCGGTGCGCGCTCGGCACTGCTCGGCGCAGCGCTGGAGGTGCCCTTCGACAGCTGGCGAGGCTGGTTGCCCTGCGACCGCGCGGTGGTCACGCGCGTGAGCGCGCTCGAACCGCCCGCGCCCTGCACGCGGGTCACCGCGGAGCCCGGCGGCTGGAGCTGGCAGGTGCCGTTGCGCAGCGAGCTCGAGCAGGCCTGGTTCTTCGACTCCAGCCGCGTCGATCCCGACACTGCGCTCAAGCGCGCCCTGCGCGGCGGCGCGTCCGTCTCCGAGGTGTCCTTCGTCAATGGCCGCCACCGCGAAGCCTGGCGCGGCAACTGCGTGGCGGTGGGCGCCGCCGCGGGATTCCTCGAGCCGCTGGCTTCCACCGGGCTGCGACTCATCAACGAAGGCATGACGCGCCTGATCGCGCTGTTTCCTGACCGCGATTCCGCGCCGGTGCTGGCCGCCGAGTACAACCGCATGATGGGCGCGATGTACGACGGCGCGCGCGACTTCGTGCTGCTGCACTACCTGCTCAGCCGCCGCGCCGAAGCGCCGTGGAACGTCGAGCCGGCGGCGCTGCCGCCCTCGCTGGCGCGGCGCGTGGAAATGTTCCGCTACCGCGGCCGCGTGGTGCTCGAGGACGATGAGATCTTCGAGGAGCCCGACTGGGCCTGCACCTTCGTGGGCCAGGGCGAGCGTCCCGCGCGTTACTCCATCCTCGCCGACCAGGCGAACGATGCCGACGTGCAGGCGCGGGTCGCGAAGATCGCGCGCATCATGCAGGCCGCCGCGCAGAAGCTGCCGCCGCACCAGGGTTACCTCGAGCGTTACCTCGCATGAGCGACAACCGCATACGTCGCGTGGTGATCGTCGGTGGCGGTACCGCCGGCTGGATGACGGCCGCGGCGCTGGCGCAATCCTTCAAGGGGACGCTGGAGTCGATCCGCCTGATCGAGTCCGAGGAGATCGGCACGGTCGGCGTCGGCGAGGCCACCATCCCGCCGATCCGCAAGTTCAACGCGCGGCTCGGCATCGACGAGGACGAGTTCATCCGCCAGACCCAGGGCTCCTTCAAGCTGGGCATCGAGTTCGTCGACTGGCTGCGTCCCGGCCACTCTTATATACATCCCTTCGGCCGCTACGGCGCCGACATCGACAACGTGTCGTTCATCCACTACTGGATGCGGCAGCACGCCGCGGGCGAGGGCGGTTCGATCGACGACTACTGCCTGGCCATCGCGGCCGCGCGCGCCGGCAAGTTCACGCGCGGCGACGGGCGCGGCGATGGCGTCATGTCGACCCTGGGCTACGCCTTCCACTTCGACGCTTCTTTATATGCGCGCTACCTGCGGGCCTATTCCGAACGCCGCGGCGTGCTCCGCACCGAGGGCCGGGTCGCCGAGGTGAAGCTGCGCGGCGAGGACGGCTTCATCGAAGCGGTGGTCATGCAGGGTGGCCAGCGCATCGAGGGCGACCTGTTCATCGACTGCTCGGGGTTCCGCGGCCTGCTGATCGAAGACGCCCTGAACACCGGATTCATCGACTGGAGCCAGTGGCTGCCCTGCGACCGCGCCTTCGCCATGCCGAGCGCCAATGCGGGCGATCCGCCACCCTATACCCGCTCCACCGCGCGTGCCGCTGGCTGGCAATGGCGCATCCCGCTGCAACACCGGGTGGGCAATGGCTACGTGTACTGCAGCCGCTTCGTCAGCGACGATGAGGCCGCGAACACCTTGCGCACGAACCTCGAGGGCGCGGCCCTCGGCGATCCGCGCCCGCTGCGCTTCACCGCCGGCATGCGCCGCAAGTTCTGGAACCGCAATTGCGTGGCCCTGGGCCTGGCCGGCGGGTTCCTGGAACCGCTGGAATCGACCAGCATCCACCTGATCCAGTCGGGCATCGCCAAGCTGCTGACCATGTTCCCCAACCGGGACTTCGATCCGCGGCTCATCGACGAATACAACCGGCAGTCGACTCTTCAATATGAGTGGATCAGGGACTTCATCATCGCCCACTATTTCTTGACCGAGCGCAGCGGCTCGCCGTTCTGGGACTACTGCCGGAACATGTCCATCCCCGAGACCCTGCGCAACAAGCTGGACCTGTTCAGGAACCGCTCGCTGGTGTTCCGCGTGGACGACGAGCTGTTCCTCGAGCCCAGCTGGATCGCCGTGCTCATGGGGCAGGGGATCATCCCGGCCTCCTACGACCCGCTGGCCGATGCCACCGAGGGGGCGACTCTCGGGCGCCTGATGAAAACCATGCGCGATGCGGTGCGCGTCAGCTGCGAGGCCATGCCCACCCACGCCGAGTTCATCGCGCGCCACTGCGCCGCGCCCCGCTGAGCGCCGGCGGCGAGCCCGGCTTTCGGATAGCGAATGAAATCCGGCGTTCCCGCGCCGGTCACCCGCTGTTTCTTCTCGGCGAAGCCCGGGAATCCGCCGGCCGCGCGCCGCTTCCGAGCGGAAACCCATGTGTGTCCTCCAGGCAACATGACATTGCGGGGGACAAGCGGACAGACAATGGCGAGACAGTCCAAAACCCGCGGAATAGCGCGCGGGCTGCTTGAATTAATGCAAAACACGGGCCCGGCAGTTTGCAATGACAACGCGTCAACCTGTGTTGCGATTTGCGGACAGCTGGCGTAAAAAGCGATCACTACTAGTTCAAAAACGCCGAGCGCCGGGAAACCGTCGTCATCGGCGATCGATTTTCCGGTCTTTGTTTCGAGTTCAGATTCATACAGGGGGGCTCCGTGTCTGACCATCAGCGTCGTCTTAGTCTTGCGCAACTAGTTAGGTCCTGCATCCGTTCGAAGGCATTCATCCAGGGCGGTGTCGGCACCGCGCTGGCTCTTGGCGCGATCGCCATCAGCCCGGTAGCCGGCGCGCAAACCGCGCCCACCGCGGATGACACCAAGGAGAACCAGGCCGAGAACATCCAGGAAGTCGTGGTCACCGGTCTGCGTCGCAGCCTCGAGACCGCACAGGAAATCAAGAAAAACGCGGACGTGTTCGTCGATTCGATCACTTCCGACGACATCGGCGCATTGCCCGATCGTTCGGTCACGGAAGCGCTGCAGCGCGTTCCGGGCGTGTCGATCAGCCGCTTCGCGGCGGGTAACGATCCCGACCACTTCTCCATCGAAGGCAGCGGCGTCGTGGTGCGCGGTCTGCCGCAGGTGCGCAGCGAGCTCAACGGTCGCGACACCTTCTCGGCCAACTCCGGCCGCTTCCTCAGCTTCTCCGACGTGGCGCCCGAGTTGTTAGGCGGCGTCGACGTCTTCAAGAACCAGTCGGCCGACATGATCGAAGGCGGCCTGGCGGGCACGGTGAATCTGCGCACGCTGACCCCGTTCGACGTGGACGGCCAGCGCGTCGCCTTCTCGCTCGAAGGCAACTACGGTGACTTCGCCGAGGAATGGGCGCCGACGCTGTCGGGCCTCTACACCAATCGCTGGGAAGTCGGCGGTGGTGAAGTCGGCTTCCTCATCGACGCGACCTACTCGGAACTGAAGTCGCGTTCCGACGGCGTCCAGATCTCCTCCTTCAAGGAGCAGGCGCGCGACAACCTGTTCGGCGCCGACACGCCGGTGTACGTGCCCGAAGGCGCGGCCTTCCGCTCGCAGGCGTACGACCGTGACCGCATCGGTATCGCCGCGGCCCTGCAGTGGAAGAACGCGGACGATTCCAAGCGCGCCACCCTGCAGTTCCTGCGTTCCGACGCCAGCACCAACTGGGTGGAAACGGGTTCTGAAATCGCCACCGACGTCGGCGGCAACACCGCTGGCAACACCGGCCCGACGCAGGGCACCGGCGGCGGCGACCTCGAGTTCGCGCTGGTGGACGGCTACGACGCCGGTTACCGCGCGGTCGGCGATGCCAACATGTTCACGCATGGCGTGATCACGACGGACGCCGGCTGGAAAGACGACCAGCGTCACGACGGTTGGGGTTCCGACTGGGATGCCACGGGTCGCGATGGCCGTTCGCCGCTCTGGGGCCTGCCGTCGAACAACCTGCTCCGTGGTGTCGACCAGGAGTACATGACCCAGGACATCGGGTTCAACTTCAAGTGGGACATCAACGAGAAGTGGGGCGCGAACTTCGACGCCCAGTACGTCAAGTCGACGGTCACGAACCTCGACATGAGCCTCTGGACCGCCAACTTCCAGAACGTCGAAATCGACCTGCGTAGCGACATCCCGAAGGTGCACTTCGTCTCGCCGCTGCAGAGCGAAACCGGCCAGGTGCTCGGCGCCTGCCCGACGGGCCAGCCGGTCGACTTCTCGAGTGGTTGCACGCCTTACATGGGCGCGGGCCACACGAACATGTACGACATGTACAACAACTACTGGCGCGCGGCGATGGACCATGCCGAAGACAGCGACGGCGACGAAGTCGCGCTGAAGTTCGACATCGATCGCAACTTCCAGGACCTCGGCATCCTCAAGAGCCTGCGCTTCGGCGCCCGCTGGTCGGAGCGTGACCAGGACATCCGTTCCACCACCTGGAACTGGGGTGCGCTGGCCGAGACCTGGGGTGGTCGCGGTCCGGTGTGGCTCGACGAAGGCATCGACGGCGTGCCGAACACCAATGGTCTCGCCAGCTACAACGGCGTGGTCACGGGTGCCTACACCTACGTCGACACCTTCGACAACTTCATGCGTGGCGACTCGCCGGTGCCGACACCGGTTCGTCTCTACAACGGCAGCCTCACGGGCGGCGGTTACGACCAGGTCAGCGCGCTCGCGCTGCAGATCGGCGAAGAATGGCGTCCGGTCGGTGCGGACCAGTCCGGCCACTGGGTGCCGCTGGGCGATCGCAATGGCGTGATCGAAGGCACGCGCTTCCTGCCGCAGGAAATCAACACCACCAACGAAGAAGTCACTTCGGCGTACATGATGTTGCGCTTCGGCAGCGCCGACGATTCCGACGGCATCCAGTACTCGGGCAACATCGGCCTGCGCTGGGTCCGCACGGACTTCCTCGCGCTGGGTTCGGCGAGCGCGCCGGAAGCGGGTGCGTTCGGTGATGAAGAGGATTGCCAGCCGCCGGACAACCTGCCGCCGGGTGCTCCGCCGTGGTCGCCGTCCGCGTTCTGCCAGGCCTACCCGACGGCGGGCCAGCGCACCACGATGTTCGCCTTCGCGAACGGTGCGACCGCGGAATACAACGCCGACACGTCGTACGACAACTGGCTGCCGAGCTTCAACCTGAAGGTCAACCTGACCGACTCGTTCCTGATGCGCTTCGGCTTCTCGAAGGCCATGGCTCGTCCGGATCTCGGCCTGACGCGTAACTACTTCCGCCTCGTCGAAGCGGACGAGAACGACGATGGCACCTGGGGTGGCCTGCGCGCCGACACGGGCAACGGTTACCTTGAGCCCATCAAGTCGACGCAGTTCGACCTGTCGGGCGAGTGGTACTTCTCGCGCGTCGGCCAGCTGTCACTGTCCTTGTTCTACAAGGAGCTGAAGGACGTCTGGACCAACGGCTTCTACACCCAGAACATCGACATCCCGGCGGGCGCGGTCCCGGGCGGTGAGGCGGTCACGATTCCCGTGACGGTCGTCGCCCCGATCAACTCCGACGAGAAGGGCACGATGAAGGGCTTCGAACTGGCCTACCAGCAGTTCTACGACATGCTGCCCGGCTTCTGGAGCGGCTTCGGTATCGGTGCGAACTACACGTACATCGAGAGCGATGGCGTGCCGCAGGCGATCCTGGATCCGAACGGCACGGGTGGCACGGCGGGCGCCGGCGCGAAGGTCGACACCGACTATCTGCCGCTGACCAACCTGTCGAGGGACAACGTGAACTTCCAGCTGATGTACAACAAGGGCCCGGTCGATGCCCGCGTTGCCTACAGCTGGCGCTCGCGTTACCTGCTGACCATCCGCGACGTGATCACGCCGTACTCGCCGATCTTCAACGAAGACACGGGACAGCTGGACGCGTCGTTCATGTACTCGATCAATGACAACGTCAAGATCGGTGTGCAGGCCATCAACCTGACCAACGAGGTCGTGAAGACCAGCCAGGTGCTCGAGGCGGATGCGGACCATGTTCTCACGGGGGGACGTTCGTGGTTCATGAGCGATCGGCGCGTGTCGGCCATCGTTCGCGTGAACTTCTAACGAAAGGAACGTTGAGACGTAAGAGACCGCCGGCCGAGAGGCCGGCGGTTTTTTTTGCCTTTCGTTTTCTCAACGAAGGGGGCGCAGTTGCAGGAAGGTATTGAGCGTCAGGCGACCCGTGCGCGGATCGGTATCCGGAACGAAGTCCGCGGGAATCGAGCCCGAGTGCAGGCTGGTGCCGCGATAGACCAGCGCGCGATTGAAAACCGCTTCGTACGAGGCCACCTGTTCGAACAGCTCGGTGCTGCCGTTCACGAAGCCGGCCGCGGGCACGCCATGCTCGGCCACGTCCGCATCCACGGTGCGCGCGTAGCGGTGGACATTCTCGGGCGTGATCACTTCATAGCCGGTCTGGCGGTGACGATAGAACGCCGTGCCGCCGTGCCGCGGCTCGCACAGGTAGTGCAACACCGCGATGGTGTTCATGTCGGTGCCGTCGAAATGCGGAATGCGCTGGAATGGGATCGTGTCCTCGGGCCGGAACGTGACCAGCGAGAAATTGCATTCGGTGGGGATCACGTCGTTTGGCGGCCCGAAGAGTGCGGGCATCAGCGATCGCAGGCGATCGCGCAGCAGCTTCACGTATTCGAAAGTGCCGGTGGCGCGAACGCCCGGGTACAGCTTCGAGGTGGAGGAGAACCCGCCTTGCGTCGCGGCATGCGCCACCAGCGCGCGGGGATCGGGATGAAAATTGTCGATGACGATGACGGGCGCCTGCTGGCGTCCGACGCGTTCCATGCGTGCGATGGGCCGTGCGGCCCCTGGATCCGTCCCTGCTCCGTCCACTCGTCTCTGTCCCCGCGCTGGGCCGTTGATTGGCGCACGTGATCTGACTCACGCGGGGCGGCAATGGTTCGCCGCGGAGCGAAAAGTAATGTTCCAGTTCGCCGAGGGCCGGCCGATACCACGGGATGGAGAACCCCGGTGTCCGAACCCAGAAACCCCAACGCCTCGATTAACCGCCGCAGCCTGCTGCTCGGCGCGGTATTCATGCTGGGCGGAGCCGCGGCCCTGACGCGCTTCGTGCGCCAGCCGGCCGCGGGCGGAGACGTGCCGCTGGTGTTCTCGCCCGAGCAGTTCGCGCTGCTCGAACAGGTGGTCGACGTGATCATTCCGCGCACCGACACCCCGGGCGCGCTGGACGCCGGCGTTCCGGCCTTCATGCACCAGATGCTGGCCGAATGGGCGTCGCCGGAGACGCGCGACGATGTGCTCAAGGTGCTGGAGAGCATCGAGCGGCGCGCCTGGAACAAGTACGGCGCGGCGTTCCGCGAGTTGCCCGGAGAACGTCGGCTCGAAGTGATGCGCGCGATCGACGACGAAGGCCTGGCGCGCGAGGACCTGGCCTACGGCAAGTTCAAGTCGCTGGTGCTGGTCGGCTACTACCATTCCGAAGTCGGCGCGACACAGGAGCTGCGCTTCGAACTGGTGCCCGGCGCATGGCGCGCCTGCCTGCCGCTCACCGAGGTTGGACGCGCTTCGGCCGTCTGAGCCGGCGCGGGGAACGGAAATGGATTTCGATGCCATTGTCGTGGGTTCTGGAATCAGCGGCGGCTGGGTCGCCAAAGAGCTGT
>Ga0315910_10004523_pt1 | contig 11611 bp, 8 predicted proteins | sample EdamamesoilMG_FD_204470 | JGI IMG/M metagenome (GOLD analysis project Ga0315910, IMG submission 204470) | Garden soil microbial communities collected in Santa Monica, California, United States - Edamame soil | ecosystem: Environmental > Terrestrial > Soil > Garden | place: USA: California...
GCCAAAGCGACGGTCGCTTCCGCGCGTAGCGCGACTGGGCGTGCGGTCGCGAACGCATTGCCCGAGCTGAACCTGGATCACCTGCAACGCATGACCGACGACACCGGCATCGTTCAGCACGCGACCTACAGCGTGCCGGCCCGGCGCACGGGCTATTGCGTCGACGACAACGCGCGCGCACTCATCGTGGCCGTGCACGCCGATCGCGTGCAGGCTTCTGCGGCCGCGCGGTCGCTGGTCACCAAGTACTTGAGTTACCTGCACTGCTCGCAGGAGAACGACGGAGTTTTTCGGAACTTCATGAGCTACGACCGGTCGCTCGAGCGCGCGCGGGCGTCGGACGACTGCATCGGTCGGGCGCTTTGGGCGTTGGGTGTGACGGCCACGCTCGCGGCGGACGAAGGGTGCCGCGCGCTCGCCCGCGACATGTTCGCGCGCGCGCTGCCGCACGCGGGTGAGCTCGGGCCGCGCGGCACGGCGCAGGCGATATTGGGGCTCGCGAGCATGCTGGCCGCGGCGCCGGATCACACGGAGATGCAAGCTGCGCTCGATCGTCTCGTCAAGAAGCTCGCCGAGCGCTATCACAACCACGCGACCGAGGAATGGCGTTGGTTCGAGCCGACGCTCACTTACGACAACGCCATTCTGCCGCTCGCGCTCTTTGCGGCCTACGAGCTCACTCGGGAGCGCGCCACGCTGCGAGTCGCGCGCGAGTCGCTGGAGTTTCTCGAGGACGTGTGTTTCGACGCGGATCGATTGCAGCTCGTGGGAAATACGGGCTGGCACAGCCGCGGCAGCGAGAAAGCCAGCGCGGACGAGCAAGCCATCGACGCGGCCGCCTTCGTGTTGGCGTTCCGCTGCGCATACAAGGTTACGGCGGACCGGCATTATCTGCGGCGCATGCGCGAGTCGTTCGCGTGGTTTCTCGGCGCCAATCGGCTTGGCGTTTCGCTGTACGACTTCGTCACGGGCGGCTGCTGTGACGGCATGGGCGTGGCAGAGGTCAATCGTAACCAAGGCGCCGAGAGCACGATCTGTTTCTTGCTGTCGCTCCTGAAGATGCTCGAGCTCGAGGGCGAAGAGCTCGAGCGCACCGACGACACCACGAAACGTGCCGAGTCGGCATGACGTACCCGTCGATCACGCGTGTTCACCTTCGCGTCCTGTCCAACCCCCGCCGTGTGCTCGCCAAACCGTTCATTCCGGGCGAGGAAGCACTGCTGCCCGGTCAGTCGCGTGCTCAGCTGTTGATGGAGAGGATCCTCGCGATTCCCGAGGGCGAAGTGAGAGCGCTGAACGCAACCGTCATGCAGCGGTTCGACGGGCGCCACCGGCATTTTCGTCGGATGCTGGAGCGACAGTTCGAAGCGCTGGCGGTGCATGTCCCCGATCCTGCCGGTGTATCGGTCGAACGCCGCTTGCTGATCGGCGCCTATTTCACGCACGAGTACGCGATCGAGGCTGCCGCTCTGTTCAATCCATCGATCGTACAGGCGCCGGACCAGCGCGGTGTGGCGAGCGGGTCGCTGCGCTTCGTCATGAGCCTGCGCGCCGTCGGTGAGGGACATCTATCGTCCATCGAGTTTCGCACGGGCATTCTCGATTCCGATGCCGGCATCACGTTCGACGAGCCCGGGACCACTTTGGTTGGCGGACTGCGTACGCCGCCCGTCGACTTCAAAAAGTCGCGCTTCATCACGAAGCTCCTCGAGCTTGGCGCCGTGAACGATCTGTCATCGAGCGTCATGAACCGGCTCGGGGCGCATTTCACACTCGAGGAGCTGGAGGCAGCGCTGAGCGGGCTCGAGGCGCACGGCCCACCGCCGGCGGTCCTATTCGAAACGCTGAAAATCATTCGCATGCTGGCGTCGTCGAATTACGTGACGACGTTCCCGGCAGACTCGAAGCTCGCCGAGCGTGTGATCTTTCCCGCCGGGCCGAACGAGTCGCGCGGGATGGAGGATGCACGCTTCGTTCGATTCACAGCCGACGACGGGCGCGTCACCTATTACGCCACCTACACGGCCTACGACGGATTCTCGATCCTGCCGCAACTCATCGAGACCGACGATTTCGTGCGCTTCACGATTTCCACGTTGAACGGTGTGGCGGCACAGAACAAGGGCATGGCGCTTTTCCCGCGGCAGATCGATGGGAAGTACGTGATGTTGTCGCGCAAAGATCGCGAGAACCTGCACTTGGCGACGTCGACCGATGTGCACCATTGGAACGACGTGGTCGAGCTCTATCGCCCCCAATATCCGTGGGAGCTGCTGCAAATCGGCAATTGCGGGTCGCCCATCGAGACGGAAGCGGGTTGGCTCGTGCTCACGCACGGCGTGGGGCCGATGCGCCGTTACACGATCGGCGCGTTGCTGCTCGATCTAGCCGATCCGCGGCGCGTCATCGGCCATTTACCGGAACCCTTCATCGAGCCCGATGAAAACGAGCGCGAGGGCTACGTGCCGAACGTGGTGTACACCTGTGGCGCGATTGCACACGGCGATCGACTCATCGTGCCCTACGGGTTTTCCGACGTCGGCATAGCCTTGGCGCATCTGCCGCTCGCCGATCTGCTCGAGGCGCTGGTCGCCAGTCCGCCGGCAGCCTAAGCGCGCTAGCGCACCGAGAAAAATGGGCCAGGCGCGTACTCTTCCTGCCTACACAGGAGAGTTGCACATGAAACGGACGATGATCGCCTTATGCGTGGCCGCCGCGTTGAGTGGTGGTGCCGCGACACAGCTATTTGCTCAAGGAGTCGAACGCTCGGAAGCCATTGCGAGCTCCGATGCGCTGAGCCAGATCTCGATGTATAGCTATCGAGACGGCCCGAAGTCGCATCTGTTCCTTCGCGGTACGCCGCTTGCGTCCACCGCCGAAGGCAAGGTTCAAGTCGAGTACCAGAACGACCGCGCACAAATTTCGGCTGAAGTGCAGGACTTGCCGGAGCCGGCATCGCTCGGCCCGTTCACCACCTATGTCCTCTGGGCCGTGAGCCCCGACGGTCGCGCAACCAACCAAGGCGTGATCGGTGGAATCGAAGGCGGCGGAAGTAAGGTCGAAACACAGTACAACGCGTCGCAATTCGCGCTCATCGTGACGGCCGAGCCGCATTTCGCCGTAACGATACCGAGCACGATGATCGTTCTCTACAACGTCGGCGATGACGTGAAGGGCACCGAATCGAAAGTCACGACGCTTACCGAACGCGTCGACTATTCGAGCATTGCCGGGCTAGCGCCTGTGGGCGTGGTCGACGACAGCCACCCGCTCGAGGTCGTGCAAGCGCGTTACGCGGTTGCAATCGCGCGCGCGGCGGGGGCCGAGAAGTTCAGCTCGGACGCTTTCTCGATGGCCAAACAGAAGCTTGCGGCAGCGGAACAAGCGGCGGCCGGAAAGAAGAGCTCGGAACGCAAGACCGCACCGGGCTTGGGACGTGAGGCCGTGATTGCCGGCGAAGATGCGCGGCGCGCCGCGTTGCTGGCTTCGAACGAGAACGCGACGGCGGAACGGCAACTGGCTGCATCGACTGCTGCGACCAAAGCAGCGAACGATGAGGCGCGTGTAGCCGCGGCAACAGCCGCAAACGCAGCCGCCGCAGCCGCGACAACGGCCGCAACAGCGGCCGCTGCTTCGAGCGAGGCGGCGTCGCAAGCGGCAGCCGGTGTCGAGCGTGAGCGAGCCGCAGTCGCGGCGCGGGACGAGTTGCGCACCCGCTTGAACGAGGCGCTACCCACGCGCGATTCGAATCGCGGGCTCATCGCCGAGATCGGCGGTGTGCAGTTCGCGACGGGCACGGCCGCCGTCAATCCGGATGCGAGAGAGAGCCTCGCCAAGTTCTCCGGAGTCGTGGCTTCGTATCCGGATCTGCGATTCAACATCGAAGGTCATACGGACAACGTGGGCAGCGCGGCAATGAATCAGGAGCTGTCGCTCAAGCGTGCGATGACGGTGCGCGACTACCTGATCGAGCACGGCGTACCGGCCTCGAGAATCGATGTCGCAGGGCTCGGCCTATCGGCGCCGCTTGGCGATAACACCACGACGGATGGGCGCGCACGCAACCGCCGCGTCGAGATCGTCGTTTCGGGCGGACCGCTCATAGCGCGCAACCTCTAGGTCTTGACTCGCGCCGTTGCGGCGGTCGATTCGTCGGCAGGTGGCTTGGCCCCCCCAAGCTGCCGGGCGAAGCTCGATGCCGCAACGGCCTTTTCTCGAAGCGCCGCCCGCGAAAACTCGATGGGACCCCGCGTGCGCGGAGGCATCGCGCACTACCGTGGTGCCCATCCCTCACGCGAGGGATTCGCCGCGCTCGGCTTTCGCCGTCCGGTCTATTGCGGCAGCGATTCGGTAGACCGCGTCGAGCAGAGGCAACGACAGCCCCATTCGGGCGGCCGTCCTGGCGGCGTGCCCGAGAGTCTCTTCCACTTCGAGCGGCCGGCCCGCATCGATGTCTTGGTGCGCCGAGAGGCGATGCTCGGGCGAGTGGTCTCGGAAGTGCGTTCCGATGTCGTTAAGCACGCGGACCGCGGCCTCTTCGGTGCCGGTGCAGAGCGTAGCTACGGGGAACACGACGTCGTCGGTGAGGCCCACGCCAAACCGCGCCGCAAGGTCGCGCACCTCGCGAATCAGCCGCACCAGCACGAGTGCGGCGTCGGGGTCTACCAAATATTTCCAGGTGACCGCCCGCGTGGTGATCGACACGCCGGCCATTCCTGCCCAAGCCGCGAACTTCGACCATTCCCGAGCCGCAATATCCGGCACGGCTGCGGAGCGCACACCCGACGAGTCGATGGTGTGGGCGAGAGAGCGCACGGCTTCCGGAACGCCTCCGCGCAGCGCTCCGATCTGCAAGCTCACGTTGCGCGTGAACAGCACTTCACCCGAAGGCAGTAGCTCACCACTCATGTTCGCGAGCGCACCGAGAACATGATCGGAACCGAATGCCGCTTCCAGCAGATCATTCTTCAACACGCCGTTCTGGATCGAGAACGCGTACCCGATCCTCGCGCCGGCTAGACGCTTCAGCGATTCGGCCGTGCCGATGGCTTTGGTCGCGACGACCAGGACTTGCGTCTCACGCAATCCTGCAGGGTCGTCGATGACGTGGATGGGCGCGGAGAGCTGGGCCAGTCCCGAAACTCTTACGCCCTCGCTTCGAATTTGCTCGGCGCGCCGGCCCCTCGCGAGCATCGCCACGGAGTGCCCGGCGCGAGCGAGATGAGCTCCTAAGATGGTGCCCATCGCCCCGGCACCCAGAACCGCGAACTCGAATTTCTGCATGCGGAGCATCTTACGAGGCCGCCGGAGTAAACTCCCGATCAACATCGACCGAAGTTGGGGGAGCCATGTCGTTGGAACGTTCACGCAGAGCATTCCTGAAGCAGAGTGCGGTGCTCACGGCGCTGTCGGCCGGAACCTTGTGGCGCTCCGGCTTTGCACAGCAACCGCGCTATGTCGAAGCGGCGACGACGTTGGGTCGCGTTCGCGGCGTCGATGCCGGCGGCATCAAAACTTTCAAAGGCATTCCTTATGGCGCGAGCACGGCGGGCGCAGCTCGCTTTCGCCCGCCAGCCGATCCCGCCGCATGGACGGGTGTCCGGGACGCGCTCGCGTATGGGCCGAGCGCGCCCCAGCGAGAACCCGGTGTAGCGCGTGCGGAATCGGGGCTCGGCGTCGCGGCGGCGAATCTGCCGCCCGAGGGCGAGGACTGCCTCGTGCTCAACGTCTGGACGCCTGCGGTCGGCGACGCGCGTCAGCGGCCGGTGCTCTTCTGGTGCCACGGCGGTGGGTTCGTCACGGGCTCCGGTTCGTCACCCGTGACCGACGGCACCAACCTTGCTCGGCGCGGCGACGTCGTGATCGTCTCCATCAATCACCGGTTGAACGTGCTCGGCTTCACTCATCTCGCGGAGCTCGGCGGCAGCGACTTCGCGCAGTCCGGCGACGTCGGCATGCTCGACATCGTGCACGCGCTCGAGTGGGTCCGTGCCAACATCGCCGAGTTTGGCGGCGACCCGGGCAACGTCACGGTCTTCGGCCAGTCGGGCGGCGGACGTAAGGTGGCGACGTTGCTCGCGATGCCGTCGGCCAAGGGACTCTTTCACCGCGCGATCATCGAGAGCGGCGCGACCATCGAGCTCGTCGCGCCCGAGCAAGCCGCGCGCGTCGCGCGCGAGCTTCTGCACGAGCTCGAGCTGCAACCGCGGCAATGGCGCGAGCTGCAGACCGTGCCGCTCGCAACGCTCATGGGCGCTTACTTTGCGACGGTGCGCCGCATGAACGTGGACCAGATGACGATGGGCTTCTCGCCGACGGTCGACGGCACGGCCGTGGCGCAGCACCCGTTCCACCCGCAGGCTGCGGCCGTCTCGGCCGATGTGCCCTTGATCATCGGTTCCACGCGCACGGAGCTCACTTCGAGCGCCGCTGCGGCTGACTTCGCACTCGACGATGCCGGCCTGCGCGCACGCGTCGGTGAATTGTTGGGCGATTCGGCGAGTCATGTTCTCGACGTTTATTCACGCGCGAATCCAGGTGCGTCGCCGTCGGATCTCTTCTTCCTGATTGCGAGCGACGAGCGCTACGGCGCGCCCGTCATGAAGATCGCCGAGCGTCGGGCTGCTCTCGGCCGCGGCCCTGTGTATCTCTATTACTTCCGATGGGAAACGCCGTTCGAAGGTGGCCGTTATAAAGCGCCGCACACCATCGAGATTCCGTTCGTGTTCCACAACCTCGACGCTTCGCCGTGGACGCGCGGAGTGACTGGCGCCGCGCCGTTGGCCGACCAGGTCAGCGATGCTTGGCTCGCGTTCGCGCGCACTGGCGACCCGAACACGCGCGGTGTGCCGTCGTGGCCCACGTTCGATGCAAAGCGCCGCGCGACGATGGTATTCAATACGACGAGCGCCGCGGCGGACGATCCGCTGCGGGAGCAGCGCGTCGCAATGTTTGCGGCCAAAGGCCTCGCCACTTGATGGCGGGCCGCTGGAGGCGCCGCACGCTGCTTCGCTCGGGCGCTCTCATCGCCGGTGCGAGCTTGCTTCCCGCTGCTCGCAGCAGGGCTCAAGCGATCGGCGGTGTCATGCAGACGCTGAGCGGTTACATGGCCGCCGCGCGCGAGCGGCCGTTGCCGGACGAAGTCATCGAGCACGCCAAGCAGCACGTGCTCGACACGGTGGCCGCCATGGTCTCCGGCACCGAGCTGTTGCCGGGTCATGCCGCACTGCGCTTTGCCGCGACACAAACACCCGGCGGTGCGGCCACTGTGATCGGCGCCGACTTTGCGCTCGATCCCAGTGACGCCGCGCTCGTCAACGGCACGTTGGCGCACGCCGATGAAACCGACGATTCGCACGGTCCCTCGCAGTCGCACCCGGGTGCCGCGATCGTGCCGGCGGCGCTGGCGCTCGGCGAGAGTCGAGGAATCGACGGTGCACGGTTCTTGCGCGCCGTGACCTTGGGCTACGACGTCGGTCCGCGCCTCACGATGGCACTCGGCGGCGTGACCTTTCGCAACGAGTCCCGCCGCAGCACGCACGCATTCGCCGGCACGTTCGGCGCAGCCGCGGCCGCCGGATGTGCAGTCGATCTCGACGCGCGCGAGATGCGCTGGCTTCTCGACTATGCCTCGCAGCAAACGGCGGGCTACGCGGTCTGGGGCCGCGACACGGAGCACGTCGAAAAGGCGTTCGTCTTCGGCGGCATGCCCGCGCGCGCTGGCGTGACCGCTGCGGAGCTCGTGAGCTCCGGTTGGAGCGGCGTGGACGACGTCTTCTCCGGTGAGGACAACTTCTTCGCCGTCAATGCGCCGAACGGCGAGGCGAAGCCGGCGTTGCTCGTCGAGGCGCTCGGCACGCGCTACGAGATAGGCAACACCGATATCAAGAAGTGGAGCGTCGGCACGCCGATTCAGGCGCCGCTCGACGCGCTCGATTTGTTGCGCCGGCAACGGCCGTTCGACGCCGCGGACGTGACCGAAGTCGTGGTGCGCCTGGCGCCGACGGTCGGCGCCGTCGTCGACAATCGCGACATCCCCGACATTTGCCTACAGCACATGGTCGCCGTCATGTTGGTGGACGGCACGGCTTCGTTTGCAGCGGCGCACGACGCCTCGCGCATGCGCGATGCGGTAGTTCTTCGCGAGCGCGCGAAAGTGCGCTACCTGCCGGATCCGGAGCTCGCGGCGCTGCTGCCCGCGCGTGTTGCGGTCGTCGAGGTGACGCTGCGGGACGGTGCTCGTCTGCGTGAGCGAGTCGAGGCGGTCCGCGGCACCGTCCGCAACCCGATGGACCGCGACGAGGTCGTCGCCAAGGCGCGCGACCTCACGGAGCCGGTCCTGGGCAGCAGCACGTCGGGTCGCCTGATCTCGACGATCCTCGCGCTGGAGGGCAATGCCGACGTTCGCTCGCTGCGGCCGCTGTTGCAGCGGCGGCGTTGAGGCGTTGCGTTTGTCGCCGTGTTGTGGGGACATAGGCATTGGCGATCGTTGCGGAGGTGGGCAATGAAGCGAAACGTTCTAGCCGTCATGGCGCTCATTGCGCTGGCGACGCCGGCCCTCGGGCACCACTCGGAAACCGCGGAGTTCGACCAGAACGCGCCGGTCAAAGTGACGGGCACCATCGTGAAGGTCGAATGGCTGAACCCGCACGTCTGGTTCTACGTCGACGTGCCGGACGAGAAGGGCACTATCACGACGTGGGGATTCTCGGCAGCGCCTCCGGGCGCGCTGATGCGTCGCGGGATCACGAAGGATGCTTTGAAGATCGGCGCCGTCGTCAATGTCGAAGGCTCCCGCGCACGTGACGGCTCCAACAACGCGTCGGGCCGCAGCGTCACGTTCCCCGATGGAAGAAACGTATTCACGGCGACACAAGAGGGCGCACGATGACAATCTCTAGGCTAGTGTCGAGCGCGCTTGCAGCAGCGCTCATGTTCGGCGCCGCTGCCACGTCGAGCGCGCAGGACGTTCCGCGCATGGCGGACGGCAAACCGGATTTTTCGGGGATCTACTCGCCGCCCTCGACCGTGAATGCGACGGGACCGCGCGGCAACCTGATCTTCAACGCGGACAAGATGGCTCCCGTGAAGCCGGGTGCGGAAGGGTTGCTGTACGAGGCGCGCAACGGCGATCCGCGCCATGACGAGCCGCGCGCGATGTGCCTGCCGGCCGGCTTTCCGTCCGGGATGCTCTACATCCTGCCGATTCAGATCGTCCAGAACCCGAAAAACATCGTGATCATTCCGGAGCTGCAGCGCGCGGCGCGCATCATTCCGACCGACGGGCGGCCGCACCGCGAGGGCATCGAGCCGTCTTACTACGGAGACTCGGTGGGCAAGTGGGAGGGCGATACGCTCGTCATCGACACGGTGAACTTCAAGCGCTGGATCCTCGACGACTATCACTACACGGATCCGACGAAGACGCGCTGGCACAGCGAGGAGCTGCGCACCACCGAACGCCTGACGCGCGACGGCGACAAATTGCGCTACCAGATCACGATCGACGATCCGAAAATCTTCACGCGGCCGTTCTCGCAGGACTTCGAGTTGACCTTGCGCCCCGACTGGGAGCCGCTCGGTCTTCTCGAGTACGTATGCGAGGAGAACAATCGCTGCGCGGGCGGCAACTGCCGCCCGTCGGACGCGCAGACCCCGAGGTAGAACATGAACGTCTCCCGAAGATCCATTCGTTGGCTCGCGCTGCTGTGTCTCGCACTGCCGTTCCTCGGTAGTTGCGCGGCTCGAGAACCCGGCACGGCAAGCACTCACTGGGTCGCCACGTGGGGCGCCAGTCCTTTCGGTTTCTTGGCGTTCGGTCCGGCGCCCGCGCCGGCGCCTTTCGTCAACCAAACGGTGCGGCAAAAGCTGCGCATCAGCGTCGGCGGGGAGCAGGTGCGTGTTCGCTTCTCCAACGAGCTCGGCGCTGCGCCGCTCGTGATAGGCGCGGCCACGCTGGCGCTGGCTAGTCGCGACGCCATGATCGACAGCGCGACCCTGCGCAAGCTGACGTTCGGCGGTGCGGCGTCGATCACGATTCCCGCGGGCGCGCCCGCACTCAGCGACCCGGTCGATCTTGCAGTGGCGGATCTCGCCGAGATTGCGATCAGCATCTATCTGCCCGACGAGACCGCGCCCGCGACGATGCACATGGGGCGCAGCGCGTACGTTTCGGGTACCGGCGACTTCACGCAAGCCGCCGACCTGCAGGGCGCGGAGCTCACGACGAACCACGTGTTCCTGACCGGCGTGTACGTGAGCACGAACGAAAGCGTCGCGGTCGTCGCCGCGCTCGGCGACTCGATCACCGACGGCGCCGCGTCGACGCCGCACTCCTACAACAGTTGGCCCGATCATTTCGCGGCGCGCGTGGCCGGCGCCAACGTCGCCGTCGTCAATCACGGCATCTCGGGCAACCAGGTGCTCCGCGACGGCGCCGGCGTGAGTGCGCTCGCGCGTTTCGATCGCGACGTGCTGTCGACGCCGGGATTGACGCACGTGATCGTGCTCGAAGGCATCAACGACATCGGCACCGGCGGTTTCAATTTCCCAGGTCTAGCGGGGCCGGTGCCGGCCGAACGCACGGCCGCTGACCTCATCGCCGGCTACCGCCAGTTGATCGCACGCGCTCATGCGAATGGCCTGAAAATCTACGGCGCCACGCTGACGCCGTTCGAAGGCACCTTTGCGGGTTACTACACGCCGGCGAAGGACGAGGTGCGCCTCGCGACGAACGAGTGGATCCGCAGCAGCGGCGAGTTCGACGCCGTGATCGACTTCGAAGCGGCGGTCCGCGACGAAGCCAACCCGCGCGTGATACGCGCCGAGTACGACTCCGGCGACAAGCTGCACCCGGGCGACGCCGGCTACAAACGGATGGCCGACGCGATCGACGCTGCGCTATTTCGCTGAGCTCAGAAGCGGAACGTGTACTTGAACTTCACGCTGACATCGGCTGCCGCCGACTGAAACGACGCGTTCTTGTCGAAGTCCTGGAGATTGTGGTTCAAGACGATGAACCCCTCCTGGCCGGCCTTCGGAATCCAGTGCAGCCGCGTGTTGAACCCGAGCACCTCGGACACGTTGTCGTACTGCGCCAGCGTGATCCACGCGAGATTCGTCGAGAACATCACTTGCGTGCTCAAGCCGACGAGCCGAGTCACGAAGGCGCCTTGCGGCAACTCGACGTCGTTCCAGTCGTAGTCGAGGTTCAGAATGAAATGCCGCGACGCTTTCCACGAGAACTGACCACTGACGTTCGTGCGCCGGCCATCGTAAAAATCGCCCGCGAGATACGTGATGTTCCCGGATAGCGCGCGCTGGTTGCCCGTCGACAGCCGAATGCTCGCCTCGTTGAAGGTGTAGTGGTCGGCGGGGATTACGATGCTGCCTGCCGGATTGGATGAGTCGAGGTAAACGACAAAGGGTTCGGCGACGTTCTCCTCATTCGTGATGTAGCGCAAGCGCACGGCGTCGCGCGTGTGCGTCTCGAGCTCGAGGAGCTTGAAGACAATGTTCTCGCTTTGTAGACCACCGCCATCGAGCAGGTCGAACCGCTGCGCATCCAGTCCTAAGTTCAGGCGCTGCAGCGTGTCGCCCTCGTAGAAGCGCG
>Ga0315910_10004524_pt1 | contig 11611 bp, 10 predicted proteins | sample EdamamesoilMG_FD_204470 | JGI IMG/M metagenome (GOLD analysis project Ga0315910, IMG submission 204470) | Garden soil microbial communities collected in Santa Monica, California, United States - Edamame soil | ecosystem: Environmental > Terrestrial > Soil > Garden | place: USA: California...
TTACGCCGGACTGGCAGTAGGCGAGACGAACGAAGGGGGCGCGCTGGTACTCGACGTGGTCGCGGGACCGGCGGCGCTCGCGGGCATCCTGCCGGCGGACCGGATCGTCGCGGTCGGTGGCGAAAGCGTCGATGCCGCGCGCTTCCTCGAAATCGTGCAGGCCTCGAAGCCGGGCGCGAAGCTGCCCCTGCGCGTGGTTCGCCAGGGAGAATTCCGGAATCTCGACCTCGTCATCGGCGACCTCGAAGAATGGGCGTCGCCGTCGCGCTATCCCGCTCGCGTCCCCTATGCGCCGGGCGTCCGCGTGGAACAGGAATGGGTGGACGCCGTCGATGCGCGCCTCGATGCCGTTGTGCCGGAACTCCTGCCGGTGAGGGCCCGGATCGAAAGCATGTTGGAGGATGTCGCGGCAACTGGGGAAGGCTACAACCGTTTGTCGCTGAACCGCCAGGCCCTCGCGGATCCCGGCGCGTTGGTTGCGCTGGATCGCCGCCTTAGCGGAACGCTCTCGGGCGTGAATGCCGCCACGGCCCTGGTGCCGCTCCTGTGCGAAGTGCTCGCCTTGCCGTGCCCGCCAGGTCACGAGTCCCCGGCCGGAGCACCGTCGATCGACGGGTTTGCCGCCGAAATCGTCGTGATCGGTGCGCAAGTGCGGGCCGCCCTCCCGTTCGATCGCGCGCAAGCCTTCGCGGATGCCAGAACACTCCTGCAGACAATCGCCACTCGCCGCACGCTGCTCGACCGCCCGAACGCGCAGGCCGGCATCCGCGCCATGCGCCACAGCCTGCGCTCCGATCCGGCGCAATTGCTGGACGCCTTCGATCGATTGCTGGCGAACGCGATGCGGGCGCCGGCAATCCCGGCGCGCGCGCAGCGCAGGATTCCTGCCGCACTTGCGGCAATGGTCCAGGGCGAGATCCTCGACTTCGTGGAAGTCGAAGGCGGTTATGTCGTGATCGGCGGCGCGGGACCCAACACCTACCGGATGGGGCGCCTGCTTGCCGTCATCGACGCGGGGGGCGATGACACCTACTCGTGGCCCGACGGCCTGCCGCCGGAATCCGTGACGGTGGTCGACCTCGCGGGCAATGACCGCTACGAAGCGACCGTCGGCGGGCCGGGCGCTGGCTGGCTGGGCGTCGCCGTGCTCATCGACAAGGCCGGGGACGATGTCTACACCGCCGCGCTCGCCGGTTGCGGCGCAGGTGTCCATGGCTTCGGATTGCTGCTCGACGAGTCCGGCAATGACGCCTACCGGTGCGATGCGTGGTCCGCCGGCGCCGCAATCTACGGCGGCGGCGTGCTCATGGATTCGGGCGGCGCGGATGCGTACGTCTCCCACAGCCTGAGCCAGGGCGTGGGCGGCCCCGCGGGCGCGGGAATGCTGGTGGACGGCGGGGGCAATGACCTTTACCGCGCGAATGGTCCCGTGCCCTCTGCCTATGGCACGCCGGCGGCCTACATGAGTTTCAGCCAGGGCGTGGGATTCGGCATCCGTCCCTACGACCACGGCGGCTTCGGCGCATTGCTGGATTTTGGCGGCGACGATCGCTATGAAGGCGGGGAATTCAGCCAGGGCGGCGGCTATCACTACGGCGTCGGACTGCTGCACGATGCGTCCGGCAACGACTTCTACTACGGCAATCGCTACGCGCAGGGATTCGGTTGCCACCAGGCAGCCGGATTGCTGGCGGACATGGCCGGTGACGATGTCTATTGGGCAATGACGGCCGTTGCGCAGGGCGCTGCGTGGGATCAGTCCGTGGGCATGCTCTTCGACGCCGCGGGCAACGACGCCTATCGCGCCGAAGCGCTGGCGCAGGGCGCGGCCGCCCAGCAAGCGCGCGCATGGCTGCATGACGCGGACGGCGACGATGTGTACGTGTCGTCCGCGCCGTCGTCGCAGGGCGCCGCCACGGTCAACACCTATCACTACCGGCCGGATGACCCCGCTTTCAGCCTCGGCATCCTGGTCGATGCTCGCGGCGACGACCGCTACTCCAGCGGACTCGCCAACAGTTCGTCGCGATTGCGCTTCGATGCACGGACGCGCGAGGGCGAAGGCAATGCGGGACTGGCCATCGACGAATGAGGCGCTGCGCCTGCGATAAACTAGGGCCATGAAACGCGTCCCGCTCGACGCCGGCCTGCATACGCACCGGCCCCCCGCGTCGCTGCAACCTTTTGTCAGCCAGGTCTGGCTGGGCCTCGACAATCGCGAAGCAAGCCACGACATCGTGCCGGATGGCTGCGTGGATGTGGTGTTGCATGTCGCCGGCGGCGGGACTTCGCTCTGGGCCTACGGCACGACCACGCAATTGCGCGAAGAGCCCATCGCCCCCGGGCACTACCTGGGCATTCGATTCCGGCCGGGCATGGCGCGCCATTTCCTCGATATCCCGGCAACGGACCTGACGGACCGCAAGGAGGGGGCGAGTGCGGAGTTTGCGCTCGATGCCCGGCCGCTCGTGGATTCGATCGACGACGCCGGCGTCTTTGCCTGCGTCGACCAACTCCTGCTCGACCACGTGGCCAGGATCCAGCCCCGGATGACGCGCGTCGATGCTGCGGTGCTGGCAATCGATGCCGGCGATCCCTCGATGTCCATCGCAAACCTGGCGTCCGAATACGGGAAGGGCCGCCGGCAGTTCGAGCGCGATTTCCTGCGCGCCGTGGGCATCCCGGCGAAGCAGTATGCGGTGATTGCCCGCTTCCATCGCGCGGCACGGAGGCTGTCGCACCGGCGGCCGGGCGAGCTCGCAGCCATCGCCGCCGACGCCGGCTATGCCGACCAGAGCCACATGGTGCGCGATTTCCAGCGACTGGCCGGCGCCGCCCCTTCGGCGTGGAAAGCCGATGTCGCAATTGTCCAAGACCGCTAGCTGATCGCGCCCCACACTGGCTGCGTCATCCAGAGCCAGGAGCGCGAAAATGAGATCCCTGCAATTGCTGCGGCTTGCGCCGGGCCCGCTCGCGGCCCTCGCGCTGTGCTCTTTTTCGGCCGCTGCCGCCCAAACCTCCCCGGAGAAAACCATGTCCGTCGCCCCCATGCAGATCCAGTCCTCGTATCCGGTCGTCGTCACCGGCAGCGTTCGGGAAAGCCGGGACTTCTATGTCCGCTGGTTCGGCTTCCAGGCCGTGTTCGAGGCGACGTGGTTCGTCTACCTGCAGGCCGGCAACGGGCAGCCGTGGGGCATGGCGTTCATGTCTTCCGACCATCCGTCGCAACCGCCGGGCCCCGAAACGTTCAATGGCAAAGGCGTGTTCATGACCTTCCAGGTGGCGGATGCGGCGGCCGAGTTCGAAAAGTTGAAGCAGGCCGGCGTGCGCATCGCCTACGCGTTGAAGGATGAGCCGTGGGGGCAACGCCGCTTCGGCCTGTTCGATCCGTCCGGCCTGTGGGTGGACGTCGTGCAGCAGATCGAGCCGGCCCCCGGCTATTGGGACAAATACATCCAGCCCTGAGGCCCCGGCTGCCCGGCCGAATATCTGCTAATGTGGCTCGCAAGGCCGCCGCGTCCGTGGCGGCGCACAGCGAGCCATACGCATGCCTGCCCTGAGAACCGACGATGGCGTGAGCCTGCATTACGAGGAGTCTGGCGCCGGGACGCCCATCGTGTTCGTGCACGAGTTCGCCGGCGATTCCCGCACCTGGGAGCCCCAGATGCGCCACTTCTCGCGGCGTCACCGTTGCGTCGCCTATAACGCCCGCGGCTATCCGCCTTCCGACGTGCCCGCGGATGTCGAGCGTTACTCCCAGCAGCGCGCGCGCGACGACATCCTTGCCGTGCTCGATGCCCTCGGCATCGAGCGTGCGCACATCGTCGGGAATTCCATGGGCGGCTTCGCGACCCTGCATTTCGGCCTTGCCCATGCGGCCCGCGCGCTGTCGCTGGTGGTTTGCGGATGCGGCTATGGCGCGCATCCCGACCAGTACGCGACCTTCCAGGCGCAAGCGCGCGAGCTTGCGAAGACGATGCAGGAAAAAGGCATGGCCCACCTCGCGGCGACTTACGGCCACGGGGCGGCCCGGCTGCAGTTGCGCGACAAGGATCCGCGCGGTTTTGCGGAATTCGTCCGCCACTTCTCGGAACACTCCGCGCTGGGTTCCGCCAACACCATGCTCGGCTACCAGGCGCGACGCCCCTCGCTGTACAGCCTGTCGGCCGAGATGGCCCGCATTCCCGTTCCGGTCATGGTCGTCGCCGGCGACGAAGACGAGGCCGTGCTCGAGCCCTCGCTCATGATGAAGCGCACCATCCCGTCGGCGAGATTGTTCATCATGCCCGGCAGCGGCCATATGACCAACCTCGAAGATCCCGCGCTTTTCAATCGCGTCGTGGAAGACTTCTTCCACGACGCTGAAAAGCGTGAAAGAGTGAAGGCGTGAAAATGAAGCAGGCGTGAAGGGTAAGAGCTCTCACACATTCACACCTTCACACCTTCACTCATTCACGAATAGCGCAGCGCCTTTCATGGACGCCCTTTCCCATCTTCGCGTGATCGACCTGACGCGCGTGCGCGCGGGCCCGACGTGCGTCAAGCAGTTCGCGGACTGGGGGGCGGATGTCATCAAGGTCGAGATGCCGGCCGGACAGGGCGAAGACATGCTCGGCGCGCGCGACGGTTCCGATTACCAGAACCTGCACCGGAACAAGCGTTCGATTGCGCTCAACCTCAAGAAGCCCGAAGGGGTGGCGCTCCTCAAGCGCCTTGCGGCCACGGCCGACGTGCTCGTCGAGAACTTCCGCCCCGACGTGAAGCACAAGCTCGGCATCGACTACGAGGCCCTGTCGGCGGTGAATCCGCGCCTCGTCTACGCCAGCATCTCGGGGTTTGGCCAGGACGGCCCCTATCGCGACCGGGCGGGATTCGACCAGGTGGCGCAAGGCATGGGGGGGCTCATGTGGGTCACAGGCCTGCCGGGCCAGGGTCCGGTGCGCGCCGGCACCCCGGTGGCCGACCTCAGCGCGGGACTGTTCGCGGCCATCGGCATCCTGATCGCATTGCAGGAACGGGCGCACTCCGGCAAGGGCCAGTGGGTGCAGAGTTCGCTGCTTTCAGCCATGGTTGCAATGATGGATTTCCAGGCTGCGCGCTGGCTGGTGGACGAGGAGGTGCCGGGGCAGGCCGGCAACGACCATCCGACCTCGATGCCGACCAGCGTCTATCCCACGTCCGACGGTTACGTGAACATCGCCGCTTCGGGCAATCCTATTTTCAGGCGCATGTGCGAAGCTTTCGGCGATCCCGCGATGGCGGAAAAACCGGAATATGCCGAGGCGCCCCAGCGTTCGGCCAATCGCGTCGCGCTGAACGAAGCGATCGCCGCGCATTCCCGGCGCTATTCGTCCGCCGCGCTCATCGAGATGCTGGCGGCGGCCGGCGTGCCCTGCGGGCCGATCTACAAGATGGACCAGGTGTTCTCCGATCCCCAGGTCCGGCACCTGGGCCTCGCGGTGCCGGTCCCCATGCCGGGCGGCGGCGAGAAGACGCTGGTGGCCCCCGCCATTACCCTGTCGCGCACGCCGTCCCGCATGAAGCGCACGGCGGCAGGCTCCGGGGAGCACAATGACGAAATCCTGCGGGAGCTGGGTTACGGCGATTCCGAAATCGCCGCGCTGCGCAGGGACAAGGTGATATGAGGTGAGGCCATGAGTTCAGGGAAGTTGCACGTCGAGCGCGACGGCCCGGTGGGCCGGCTGGTGCTGGATAACCAGGAGCGCCGCAATGCCATCAGCGCCGGCATGTGGAAAGCGATCCCCGAGGCGGTGCGCAAGTTCGACGCCGATCCGGAGGTTCGCGTCATCGTCGTGCGGGGCGCCGGGACAGCGGCATTTGCGGCAGGCGCGGACATTTCAGAATTCGAGAAGAACCGGTCCAGCGAATCACAGGTGAGCGAATACGAAGCGGCGACTTCGGCTGCCCACCACGCGCTGGAATCATCGCCCAAGCCGGTCATTGCGCTGATTCACGGCTTTTGCGTCGGCGGCGGCCTGGCGGTCGCCTTGTCGTGCGACCTGCGGTACGCCGACCAGTCCAGCCGGTTCGCGGTTCCGGCTGCCAGGCTGGGGCTCGGCTACGGCGTGCACGGCACCAATCGCCTGGTGGCGACCGTCGGTCATGCGGCGGCGCGCGAGATCATGTTCAGCGCGCGCCGTTACGATTCCGGCGAGGCGCTGGCGATGCGGCTGGTCAATCGCGTTCTGCCGGACGGCGAACTGGATGCCTACGTGCAGAAGATCGCGCTCGAGCTGGCGGCCAACGCGCCGCTGACCCAGGCGGCTTCCAAGGGCGTGATCAATGCGATCATCGCTGCGAACGGCGATCATTCCGAAGCGGAAGCCGCGGTCCTGCGCTGCATGAAAAGCGAGGACTACATCGAAGGACGGCGCGCCTTCATGGAAAAGCGCCCGCCGGTCTTCAAGGGACGCTGACGCCGTGGCGTCGGCATCCGGCGCACCTCCCGTCCAGGACGTCGCGCGCCTGCGCGCCCTCATCACCGGTTACTATTTTTCCCGCGCCCTTTACGCCGCTGCCGCACTCGACGTCGCCGAACAGTTGTCGGGCGGTCCGCTTGCGCCGGATGCCCTTGCGGCCCGCATCGGCGTTCACGCGCCTTCGCTGTACCGGATATTGCGCGCGCTGGCCACGGAAGGCGTCTTCCGCGAGGATGAGTCCGGACGTTTCTCGAATACGCCCATGTCGGAGCTGCTGCGCTCGGGCGCGCCCGGCAGCCTGCGCGACCTGACCCTCCTGCTCGGCGACGAAACGTCCTGGCGCTCGTGGGAGGCAATCCTGCACGGCATTCGCACCGGCGAAGCGCCTTTCGAGCACGTCTACGGCGGGAAATTCTTCGACTACCTGCAGGACCACCCCGACACGGCGGCGATGTTCGACCGCGCCATGACCAGCGCGTCGGCGACGACCAACGCAGCGGTGGTCGAGGCTTACGACTTCTCGAAACTGCAACACCTCGTCGATGTGGGCGGCAACCTCGGCGCTGCGCTCTGCAGCATCCTGCAGGCGTTCCCGAAGCTCAGAGGCACGATTTTCGACCTGCCGCATGTCGAGGTGCGCGCACGCGACTTCGTCCGCGAGCAGGGCCTCGCCGATCGCTGCGATTTCGCGGCCGGAAGCTTTTTCGAGGTCGTTCCGCCGGGCGCCGACGGCTATTTCATGAAGCACATCCTGCACGACTGGGGCGACGAGGACTGCCTGCGCATCCTGCGGGCGTGCCGCGAAGCCATGCAGTTCGATTCCCGGTTGCTGATCTGCGAACGCATCGTTCCCGCGGGCAATGAGCCCTCATCCGCCAAGCTGGCCGACCTGCACATGTTCATGACCAACCATGGCGGCAAGGAGCGCACCGAGGCGGAATACGCGGAACTCCTGGAAGCTGCGGAACTCTCCTTGCTCCGCGTGATTCCGACCCGCACGCCCTGGAGCATCATCGAAGCGTTGCCTGTTGCCTGGGTCGGTTGAAGCAGGTGCGCTAGATTTCGACCACCAGCCTGGCGTCGAACCCCGGGTTCTCGTAGCTGACGACTGCCGGCGTGCTGCCGTCACGCGCCTGCTTCCAGTTCGATGTGCGATAACCCATGGGATTCGCGACGACGCGCGTGCCGTCGACCACGTAGTCGAAGCCGTCGTGGGTATGGCCGTGGATCCAGAGGCAGGGTGGACCCAGGAGCGGCGTAAGGTCGGACACGAATGCCGCGCTCGTCAGCGTCTTGCCCCATTTGGGATGCACGCTCAACGGGTGGGGCGCGTGGTGCGTGATCACCACGGTCTTGCCGGCAAACGGCTCGGCCAGCCTGCCGCCCAGCCACTCGCGCGCCTTGCGATGCAGGACCAGGCTCTGCTCTGGGGTAAACAGGCTTTCGCCGAAGCGGATGGCACGGAAATCCACCACGTACTTGAGCGATTCTTCAATGGCGGGAACCAGGGTCCTCTCGCCGAACAGCTCGAAATCCGTCCACAGCGTGCTGCCGACGAAGCGCACGCCATCGATGACGAGTTCGTCGTTGTCCAGGAGCCGCACGTTGCTCGCGGCCGTGCGCCGGCGCAGGGATTCGGCGACCTCGTGGTATTCGCCGTCGTAGTACTCGTGGTTGCCGGGAACGTAGAGCACCTGCTTGCCGGGAAACGTGTTCTCAGCCCAGTCCACCGCCGCCGTGCCGTTGTGGATGTCACCAGCCAGCACGACGACATCGGCTTCGGCTTCCGGCACCACGAACGGCGGATGCCGGTCGGACATCTCCAGGTGAAGATCGGAGAAGATCCGCACGCGCACGGGAATTGCCCTATTGCTCGAGACCGAGAAGCCGGGCGGGATTGCCCTTCGTCATCTGGTCCACATCGGCTTTCGAGATGCCTTCCTTCAGCAGCCCGGTGATCATGTCCTCCATGCCGTCCGGCGGCGTCATGTTGGCGTGCTGGCCGAGGTCCGTGGACAGCAGAACATGGTCGGATCCGATCATCGCCACGACGCGCGCCACATCCTTCAGCGTGACTTTCTTCCAGTGCTTCATCCATCCATGGTGCGCGTCCGCTCCGGCCATCGATTGCATGTAGCAGTATTCGATGACCGCGCCCATCTGCGCGACCTCCAGGATCTGCTCCCGCGAAAGGCCCGGGATGTTGGTCAGGCCATGGGTGATCAGGATGTTCTTGACGCCCAGTTCCTTGGCCCGCTTCACGACCGCGACAACCTCCTCGGCGTGGACGTGGCCGGTTGCAAGGACGAGATTCTCGCGCGCGATGATTTTCAGCACTTCCTCGACCTCGGGGGTGACAACGCCGCCCGGCGCGACCACGATGCCGCTGCCTTTCGGGTCCACCAGGGTCTTCACGTGCATGTCGGAATCGAAGGTGGGGAGCCAGACCACCTTGCCCCGCCCGCCCGACATGCGATGCATCCACTCGACCGCGGAAGGATTGATCCCGCCCACGGCCTTATTGAGCACGATGCCGCCGAAGACCTCGATGCCCGGAACGGCCTTCATCGTCAGCATCGCGCGATCCGCGGTCATGGTCACGTGGTTCTTGAGGACGATGGCCCGCATGCCCTTGCGCTTCGAGAGCACGGCCACATCGATGTCATCCATGGCACGCCCGAAGACGTCGGGCTCGGAATGCACGTGGAAGTCGATGGTGCCCTGTGCCGGGCTGACAAGGGGCGGCGGGGCAGGAAAGCCCACGGGCTGGGCCGATGCGGCGCCTGCGGCAAAGCAACAGGACGCGATCGCCGCGGCGGACAGGATTTTGTGCATTGCATTCCTCCGGAAGTGCTTCCTCTTTCGGGAAGCGCAGTCGCCCATCATGCCTCAAACCGCCGGCTTGTTGAGGATGCGAAGGGGCTTGCCGTCGAGGAAGGCCAGAACGTTTTCGATGGATTCCCCATAGAAAACCCGGTAGACCTCCTGCGACCCGTAACCCAGGTGCGGCGCCAGCACGGTATTGGGGAGCTTGCGCAAGGGATGGTCGGCCGGCAGCGGCTCCTCGTCGTAGACGTCCAGCGCGGCGACCAGGGTACCTGTCCTGAGCTTTGCGACCAGCGCCGCTTCATCCACCAGGGGTCCGCGCGAGCTGTTGACCAGGATCGCCCCGGGCTTCATCAACGCGAGGTCGCTGGCGCCGAGGAGCCCGCGCGAGCGGTCCGACAGCACCACGTGCAGGGTCACGGCATCCGCCGTGCGCAGCAGCGTCTGCTTGTCCACCAGCTTCGCCCCGGCCTCCGCGGCCCTCTCTGCAGTCAGGTTCGGGCTCCATGCGATGACCTGCATGCCGAGGGCTTGCGCGTAGCGCGCCATCCTGGAGCCGATCTTGCCCAGCCCGATGACCCCGAGCGTCTTGCCGTCGAGCGTGATGCCGGGGGCCACGCCGGTCTGGAACAGCCCGGCCCGCATCGAGGCGTCGGCGGCGGCGATGTTGCGCGCCGCGGCGAGCAGCAATCCGAAGGTCAACTCCGCGGTGGCGGCGGTCGAATTGCCCGACCCGGTGTGGCTGATCACGATGCCGCGCCGGTCGCATTCCTCGATGTCGATGGTCCAGGTGCGGCCGCCCGTGAGCGCGATCATGCGAAGGTTCGGCAGCCGGTCGAGCAGGGCTTTGGGAAACTTCGTGCGCTCGCGCATGGGGATGAGGGCTTCGAAGCCGGCAAGCGCCGTGGCCGCGGCATCCGCATCGCGGAACGGTTTCTCGAAAAACACGACCTCGGCACGCTTCTGCAGCGCCGACCAGTCGGCGCTTTGCTTGGCGATGCCCTGCCAATCGTCCAGGACGGCGACTCTCGTCATTTCGGCTTTCCTCCGGCGGCGGGGTCGTAGAGAATATCGCTCCTCATGAAGACTGCACAACCGGAATTCCTTGTCGGCCTGATCGGCGCCGGCATTCAGGCCTCGCGCACGCCCGGCATGCACGAGCGCGAAGGCGCGGAGCAGGGGCTGCGCTACGCCTACAAGCTGATCGACCTGGAAAAGCTCGGCGTCGGCGCGGATGCCTTGCCGGCGCTGCTTGCGGATGCCGAGCGCGAAGGCTACGCCGGGCTGAACATCACTTTTCCCTGCAAGCAGTCCGTCATCCCGCTGCTGACCGACCTGTCGGATGACGCGCGCGCGCTGGGTGCAGTGAATACCGTGGTGCTGCGCGAAGGCCGCCGCTTCGGTCACAACACCGACTGGTGGGGCTTCGCGGAAAGCTTCCGGCGCGGCATGGCCGACGTGAAGAGGGATCGAGTTGTCCAGCTGGGTGCCGGCGGCGCGGGCACCGCGGTGGCCCATGCCGCGCTCAAGCTCGGCGTGCGCCGCCTGGCGATCTTCGATGTCGAGCCGCAGCGTGCTGCCCAGGTGGCGGCGGGACTCAATGCGCGCTTTGGGGCGGGCAGGGTCGTGGCCGGCGGCGATCTGGCGGCGGAAATGGCACTGGCCGATGGTTTGATCCATGCCACCCCGACCGGGATGAAGAAATTTCCCGGCCTGCCGCTGCCCGCGGAATTGCTGCGCCCTTCGCACTGGGTTGCGGAGATCGTCTATTTCCCGCTGGAGACCGAGCTCCTTCGCGTCGCGCGCGACCTGGGGTGCCGCACCCTGGACGGGGGCGGCATGGCGGTGTTCCAGGCCGTGGAGGCTTTCCGGCTGTTCACGGGCATCACGCCCGATGCGGAGCGCATGCGCCGCCATTTCGCTGCGATGACTTGACCTGACCCCGCGCGCCTTTGCGTCCAAGGGGTCTGTTATAGTTCAACGGCCGAAAATCAGAACAATACCTGGCCATGACAACGACAACAGCCTCGCCCAAGCCCACCCGCGCGCGCTTCGTCGTCCTCACGCTGCTCGCGATCGGGACGATGATCAATTACCTGGATCGCACCGTGCTGGGCATCGCCGCGCCGAGCCTGACGCAGGAGCTGGGGATCTCGGCCGCCGTCATGGGCATCGTGTTCTCGGCGTTCTCCTGGACGTATGCGGCGGCGCAGATCCCTGGCGGGATCTTCCTGGACCGCTTCGGCAGCCGGCTTACCTACTTCCTGTCCGTGGGCGTGTGGTCGCTGTTCACGCTCCTGCAGGGCCTGGCGACCGGGCTGTACTCCCTGCTGTTCTACCGCTTC
>Ga0315910_10004526_pt1 | contig 11607 bp, 9 predicted proteins | sample EdamamesoilMG_FD_204470 | JGI IMG/M metagenome (GOLD analysis project Ga0315910, IMG submission 204470) | Garden soil microbial communities collected in Santa Monica, California, United States - Edamame soil | ecosystem: Environmental > Terrestrial > Soil > Garden | place: USA: California...
AGAAGCTGCACTTCCGCCAGCTCAAGGCCGTGCTGAAGCGCATGGGGCAGGACTGGGAGCCGCGCGTCGAGCACGTCGACTTCGGGCTCCTGCTCGGGCCCGGGCGCGTCAAGCTCGCCAGCCGCAAGGGCGACGTGCTCGTGCTGGACGAGCTGCTCGACGAGGTCGTGGCCGAGGCGCGCGCGGTGATCGAGGAGAAGAACCCCGAGCTCGGGGCCAAGGAGCGCATCGCCGAGCAGGTCGGCATCGGCGCACTGGTCTTCAACGACCTGAAGCGCGAGCGCATCAAGGACGTGATCTTCGACAAGGCCGAGATCCTGGCCTTCGAGGGCGACACCGGCCCCTACGTCCAGTTCGCCCACGCGCGCCTGGCCTCGATCCTGCGCAAGGCCCCCGAGGACGCCGCCGCGCCCGACTTCGCGCTGCTGGCGGACGCGGCCGAGATCCTGCTGGCCCTGGGACGCTTCCCGGACGTGGTCGCGGCCGCGGCGCGCGAGTGCGAGCCCTTCCTGCTGGCCCAGTACCTGCTCGCTCTCTCGCGCGCGCTCTCGACCTGGCTGGTCGACCACCGCGTGCTGGACGAGGACCCGGCCCTGCGCGCCTCGCGCCTGGTGCTGGTGCGCGGCTGCGAGGTGGTCCTGCGCAACGGCCTGACGCTGCTCGGCGTGGCCGCGCCGGACGAGATGTAGGCGGGAGAGCGAGCCGACCGCGGAGCCGCGGAGGGGCGCGGAGGGCCGCGGAGAGGAGCAGGGAATCGGGGGCAGCGATCTCGACCCCTCGTTCTCTACTTTTTCTCCACTCCGCGCTCCTCCGCGCCCTCCGCGGCTCCGCGGTCGATCGATCCCCCCGGAGCGCCCCTCGGCAGGCCCTTGAACCCGCCTTCCCGGTTCCGTTCCATGGCGGTCCACGTCACCGCGACCGCGTCCCGCGGGTCCCCCCGGGCGGAGCCGTCCCTCAAGGGATCCGCGCCGCCAGTCGATCAGGGGGGCCCCCGGGCCTCGGAAGGCGGGGACGCGCGTCGCATGGACCCCTTCCAAGAGCGCATCCGGGACGTCCCGGACTTCCCGAAGCCCGGGATCGTCTTCAAGGACATCACGCCCCTGCTCCAGGATCCGAAGTCCTTCGCCGCCACGCTCGACCGCATGGCGGCCGACGTGCGCGGGCACGCCTTCGACCTCGTGTGCGGGATCGAGTCGCGCGGCTTCCTGTTCGGCGCGGCCCTGGCGAAGCAGCTCGGCAAGGGCTTCATCCCGATCCGCAAGCCCGGCAAGCTGCCCTGGAAGACGGCGGCCGAGTCCTACGAGCTCGAGTACGGCAAGGACACGATCGAGATCCACGTCGACGCGGCCCCCGGCGGCCAGCGCGTCCTGATGGTCGACGACCTGCTCGCGACCGGCGGCACGATGGCCGCGGCGCTCAAGCTCGTGCAGAAGATCGGGGGCGTGCCGGTGGCGTGCTCCTTCGTGATCGAGCTCGCCTTCCTGGGCGGGCGCAAGAAGCTCGGGGACGTGCCCGTCCACGCGCTGGTCCGCTACTGAGGCGAGGATGACGACCCCCAAGAAGAAGGCCGGCACGAAGGGCAAGGCAATCCCCGGGAAGAAGACCGCGGCGCGCAAGCCCGCGCCGCTCGCGCGCAAGCCGGCCACGGCCGCGCCCAGGGCCGAGAAGAAGGAAGAGGAAGGGCCCAGGGAGCGCCTCGCGCTCGGAGTCCTGGGACGCGGCGTGTCGCGCCCCTCGGCGGTCGAGGCCGAGCTGCACGCCAAGACGCGCCCGCAGCCCCAGGCCGGCGGCGACGAGGTCTCGACCGAGGAGCTGTGGACGCTCTACCGCAAGGAGGCGGCCAAGCGCAGCGGCAAGGACCCCCAGCGCGACGCCAAGCGCCTCGACGAGCTGCGCAACCACCTGATCGAGCGCCACTACCCGCTGGTGCGCTACATCGCCGAGCGCCTCCTGCAGACCCTGCCGAAGTCGATCGAGCTCGACGACCTGGTGTCCGCCGGCCTGTTCGGCCTGATGGACGCGATCCGCGGCTTCGACGCGAGCCGGGGCATCAAGTTCAAGACCTACTGCTCGACGCGCATCCGCGGCGCGATCCTCGACCAGCTCCGCTCGCAGGACTGGGTCCCGCGTCTCGTGCGCCTCAAGGCCTCGCGCATCGAGCGCGCCCTGCAGCGCCTGACGGCCGAGTACGGCCGCGAGCCGACCCACGCCGAGCTCGCCCGCGCGCTGGAGATGGAGCACGGCGATCTCGTCAACGAGATCCAGGAGGCCCGCGCCAAGACCATGTTCTCGCTCAGCGAGAAGTGGGAGGACGACGACGGCTCGGTCGAGAAGGTCGAGATCCTCGAGGACAAGACCTCGATCGACCCGGTGCACGAGATGAACCGCCGCGACCTGATGGGCTTCATCACGCGCGCGCTCACCCACAAGGAGCGCTTCATCATCGAGCAGTACTACCAGTACGGCCACACGATGCGCGAGATCGGCGAGATGCTGGCCCTGACCGAGTCGCGCGTGTGCCAGATCCACTCGAACGTGATGAGCCGCCTCAAGGGCCTGCTCGGGCAGCGGCACGAGTCGCTCTTGTCCTGAAGGGACTGCTGCGGCGACCGGCTCGGCCTCCGTCTCGGCACCTGCGGCGCCGCGACCCTCGCAGGCCGCTCTCGCCCCGGCCTGCCCCGGCCCTCACGCCACCGTCGAGCGCTCCGCCTCGTGCACGTCTCGCGCCGCCCCGGGCACGACCCGCACCCGCAGGGCCATGCGCCCGACGACCATGGCCACGATCGCGGCCGCGAAGGAGCCGCACAGGATCGCGAGCTTCGCGGTCTCGAGCATCTCACCCGGCGGCAGCGCGAGCCCCGCGATGAAGAGCGCCATCGTGAACCCGATCCCGCCCACCAGGCCGACGACGGCGACGCCGGCCCAGCCCACGCCGGTCGGTAGCGCCGCCAGACCGAGCCTCACGGCGAGCCACGAGAAGGAGACGATCCCGATCAGCTTCCCGAAGACGAGCCCGAGGGCGACGCCGGCGAGGACCGCCAGGCCATCCCCCGAGAAGCTCGCGCTGCCGAGCGGCACGCCCGCGTTGGCGAGCGCGAAGAGCGGCATGATCCCGTAGGCGACCCAGCCGTGCAGGGCGTGCTGCAGGCGCACGACCGGCGCGACGGCCTCGTCCCTGGCGCGCTTGACGCCGTCCAGATCGATGAGCGCATCGTGGTCGATCACGCCACGTCTCAGGCTCGCCAGGCGCTTCTCGGCGACCTCCACGAAGCCCGACATGCCGAGCCAGGCCTTGACCGGCGTCAGGAGGCCGACCACGACCCCGGCCAGGGTCGGGTGGACGCCGCCGGCATAGGCTCCGCCCCACACGGCGAGCGTGGGCAGCACGTAGGCCCAGGGCGAGCGCACGCCGAGCCACTGCATCACGAGCACGCCCAGGATCCCGCCCACCATCACGCCCATGCCCAGCACCTGGATCCCGGACGAGTAGAAGAGCGCGATGACGAGGATCGCGCCGACGTCGTCGATCACCGCCAGGGCCAGGAGCAGGATGCGCAGCGCCGGCGCGACGCGCGGGCCCAGCAGGGTCAGGACCCCCACGGCGAAGGCGATGTCGGTCGCCATCGGGATGCCCCAGCCGTCGAGCGTCGGGCGGCCGGCGTTGAAGCCGGTGTAGATCAGGGCCGGCACGACCATGCCGCCCAGGGCCGCCATCAGCGGCAGCGCGGCCCGCCGCAGGTCCGAGAGCTCGCCCTGGTGGATCTCGCGCCGGATCTCGAGCCCGACGACGAAGAAGAAGATCACCATCAGCCCGTCGTTGATCCAGAAGTGCAGGTCGCGCTCGAAGGCGAACCCGCCGACGCGGATCCCGATCGGGGTGTGCCACAGGGCGGCGTAGCTGGAAGCCCAGGGCGAGTTGGCCCACACCAGCGCGACGGCCGCGGCGATCAGGAGCAGGATCCCGCTGGCCGCCTCGATCGCGAGGAAGCGCTCCACCGGCCGGCGCAGGCCGGCCGCGGCCTGGTGGATCGGGCGCCAGGCGCCGGGGGGCGGTCCGAAGTCCTGCGCGGGTCGATGGCCGGCCATGGGGGCGCGCAGTGTCAGGGGGTGCCCGAGGGTGCTCAAGCAAAACCGCCGGAGAACGTGGGCTCGGGACCCCGAGCACACGGGCAACGGTTGGGTTCGGTTCGGGCCTTCTTACCCCGCGGCCACAGACGCCCCGCGGAGAGCGTGGTACGACTTCGCCGAGCGCACGGTCCTCGTCGCGCGCACGTCCAAGAGCCCCGCAGGAACCATGAACCTCCTCCGCTCCGCCGCCCTCCGTCCCCTCTCCGTCCCGGCCCTCGTCGCTCTGCTCGCGGGCTCCACGCCCGCCCAGGGCTCCGCCCCTTCGCCCGAGGCCCCCAAGGCCAAGCCCGACGAGTTCCCGAGCTTCGAGTCGGTCGTCGAGGGCCTGACCAGGGTCGTCTCGACCGCCGACGGCAGCGCGCCGCTCTACGAGCTCCACGCCGACAAGAAGACCGGGCGCCTGGTGGCCGTGCTGCCGGCCGGCTTCGAGAAGCAGGAGCTGATGGTCGCCTGCACGATCACGGGCGGCGATCCGGAGGCCGGCGTGATGGGCCCGACGCACTACGGCAAGTGGCGCCGCATCGGCAAGTCGCTGGCCTTCGTCGTGCCGAACGTCAACGTGCGCAGCGAGGGCGACGAGCGCGCCCAGGCCGCCGTGGCGAGCCTCTACGGCGACACGCTGCTGGTCGCGGTGCCGATCCTGGCCCTGGAGGGCGGCGCGCGGCCCGCGATCGACCTCGGCAAGCTGGCCGTGGGCGAGGTGCAGAAGCTGTTCGGGGGCGGCGGCGGCTACGGCCCCTCGATCACGGCCCTGCAGGCGCCGCTCGCGACCCTGACCAAGGTCAAGGCCTTCCCCGAGAACGTGGTGGTCGAGTACGAGGCGCCCGAGACCGGCGGGCGCCTGGTGCGCGTGGCCTACTCGATCGGGAAGCTCGAGGGCACGCCCGGCTTCCAGGCGCGCGAGGCCGACCCGCGCGTGGGCTACTTCTACGACTGGCACGTCGACACGGCCGTGGGCGAGTTCGAGGCCGAGCCGAAGCGCTACATCAACCGCTGGCACGTCGAGAAGGCCGACCCGGCGCTCTCCCTCAGCCCGCCGAAGCAGCCGATCGTGTGGTACGTCGAGCACACCACCCCGATCAAGTACCGCCGCTGGGTCAAGGAGGGCATCCAGCTCTGGAACCAGGCCTTCGAGGAGATCGGCATCACCGGCGCGCTCGAGGTCTACCAGCAGGACGCGGCCACGGGCGCGCACATGGACAAGGACCCCGAGGACGCGCGCTACAACTTCTTCCGCTGGAACATGAGCGAGGCCGGCTATGCGATCGGACCCTCGCGCTCGAACCCGCGCACGGGCGAGATCCTCGAGGCCGACGTGGTCTGGAATCAGGGCCTGACGCGCGCGGTCGGCTCGATGCTGGGTACCCTGTCGCGCACGATGCTGGCGGAGTCGAGCGGCCCAGAGCTGCTGGCCTGGCTCGACCAGCACCCGAGCTGGGATCCGCGCGCGCGCTTCGACGCCTTCGACGGCCGGCTGGGGCTCGAGCCCGCGGCGCCCGCGGCCCGCACGCCCTCGTTCCTGGAGTCCTTCGGGGCCCGCAACAGCGCCTGCCACATGGGGAGCCAGCTGGCCGTGGACCTGTCGCTGGCCGGCGCGGCCTTCGAGGCGGGCCTGATCGACGTCTCGTCCGAGTCCAGGCTGGATGGCGTGCCCGAGGAGTTCCTGGGCCCGATGATCCGCTACATCTCGGCCCACGAGGTCGGGCACTGCCTGGGGCTCCAGCACAACATGGCCGCCTCGACGCGCACCTCGATCGCCGACATGAACGCGCCCGGCTTCGCCGGCCAGGTGACGGCCTCGGTGATGGACTACGTGGCCCCGAACCTGGCCTTCGGCGGCCACCAGGGGCCCTTCATCAACAGCGCGCTCGGCAGCTACGACCTGTGGGCCATCGCCTGCGGCTACGGGCCCGACAAGGACGTGAAGGAGCACCTGGCGAAGTCGAGCGAGCCCGGACACCTGTACGTCAGCCAGATCGCGATGTCCTCGAGTTCCGACCCGCGCAACCAGACCTGGGACGTGGGCGCCGACAACCTGCAGTACTGCGAGGAGCGCATGAAGCTCGTGGCCGAGCTGCGCGCCAGGCTGGTGGACGAGCTGGTCAAGGACGGCGAGTCCTACGCCAAGGTCCGCCGACGCTACCAGCAGCTGCTCGGCACGCAGATGCGCGCGCTCGTGATCGCCGCGACCTACGTGGGCGGGGCCTACGAGAGCCACGACGCCAAGGGCACGCCCAACGCGCGGCTCCCGCTGGAGGACGTCGCCCCCGCCGACCAGCGCCGGGCCCTGGCGCTCTTGCTGGCCAACGCCTTCGACGAGAAGTCCTTCGGCCTGACGCCCGAGCTCGTGCGCCACATGGGCAAGGAGTACTGGTGGGATCCGGAGGGCATCCCCGAGCTGATGCAGGACACGAGCTACTCGGTGCACGACCTGGTGGGCAGCTTCCAGTCGCTGGGCCTGGCGCTGCTGCTCAACCCGGTGCGCCTGCGGCGCGTGCACGACGCCGAGTTCCGCACGGCCGGCACGGCCGACGCCTTCACGCTGGCCGAGCTGATGCAGGGCGTCACCGGCGCCGTGTGGACCGGCGTGCTCGAGGGCGAGCGGGCCCGCGCGGTCGAGAGCTCCTCGAAGAAGGACGGCGCGGCCCTCTCGAGCTTCCGCCGCAACCTGCAGTGGGAGCACGCCAGCCGCCTGATCGACCTCGTGCTGGTGGGCGACACGCGCGGTCCCGCGACGCGCGCGATCGCCACGCTGGCCGCGGGCGAGCTGCGCCGCATCGACGCCGGCCTGACCCACGTCCAGGGCAAGCTCGACCCCGCCACCGAGGCCCACGTCACCGACCTGCGCGCGCGCATCGGGAAGGCCCTCGAGGCCCCCTACGTGCGCAAGGGCTAGCCCGGCGGGGCTCGGACGCGGGGGCGGCGGGTCGCAGGGGATCCGCCGCCCCCGTCGTCCCTGGGACCCGAGCGACCGCGGGGTCGCGGAGAGCGCTACGACCTCCAAGAGCCTGCGCGGGGCCGCAAGGCTCTGCGGGAGGTAGTGGCTCACCGCGTCCGGCGAAGCCGGACGCCACCAGCGCCCCTTCTGGAAGCCGACGGCCCTGCAAGCCCGTGGCGGGATCGGACGCGCCACCCCTGGGTTGCGGGTGTCGACTCGTGCTGAGGAACGCGGAGCCAGAGGGGATGGGCAGGCCTAAATGGGCTGAGTTGAAGCACGTTGCAATCAGGCTGAACGGGAGCTCCCCGCCCCGGGCCGGCTCGCACCGTGGGCCTCCCTTCCGTCGCGATCCTGGATGCAGATCCCTGGGACGCGCCGGGGTCTGGGAGCTCGATCGGAGCCAGAGAGGCCGTGACAACGCCGCTTTCGCCCCAGTGGAGAGGCGCGCGGACTCCCCCCTCGTCCAGAATTCGACGTGCACGCAACCTGAGAGGTGACCACGATCTAGACGCCGCGGCGGCGCCCGGCGGGTCCTCGGTGATTGCAACTCTCTATCTGATCTCTACCGTCTCGCAAAGTCGGGCCCGAGGGGTCTCGACGAGGCCTCCGCCCGATGGGTCACGAAGAAGAAGGATGGAGACATCATGAGATTGCTGCTTCTGGTTCCCGCCCTGGTCCTCGGCGCGTTCACGGCCACGGGGGTGGCCGGTGAGTCGAGCCCGGCGCTGCCCCAGTCGACCGTGCTGGCCCTCGATCACGAGGACGGCGTCGCCCACGGCACCGTCGTGGTCTGGGACCACTACACCACGGGCCGCCCGACGGCCCACCTGCGCGGCACGCTGTACGACGAGTACGGCCGCGAGTTCGCCAGGGTCGTGGCGCGCCTCGAGGACTGGGGCGGGGTCACGGGCTACGCCCTGACGAACTTCGGCTACTACTCGCTGCGCGGCGGCTGGTACTTCGACAAGTACGACGAGGAGGGCTGGTTCGAGCTGGCCTTCGACTACGGCGACACGCGCGAGGTGACCTTCGAGGGCCACTTCGACGGCCGCCGGGCGCGCTGGTGGAGCGACTGGTTCTTCGAGAACCGCTGAGCGCTGGCGCGGGAGCTCCCGGGCTCCCGTGCGGATCATCCGGGCACGCCGGCCGAGCGGTCGGCGTGCGCCGCCTGGCGCCGGCCACGAGCCGGGCGGCGCGCGGGCACGGAGGGGGGCTGGACACGGCTCGCAGGGAGTCACGCACAGGTCGGGCAACGGGGTACGCATGCGCATCGAGGAATCAGGGGAGGCCGTGGGGGTCCGCCAGGCCCGCCCGGGCACGCCGGTCGGCCGGAACGCCCGCGCGGAGCGGGTCGAGGACGCATCCGGAGTCGTCACCACGCGCGCGCTGCGCACGCTGGAGGAGCTCGACACCGTGGAGCCGGCCTGGACCGCGCTCCAGCACCATCCGGCGGGCGACCTCGGCTCCTACCGGGACTGCCTCGCGCGCGAGGAGGGCTTCGGGCGGCCCCACGTCGTGCTGCTCGAGCGCGCCGGCGCGACGAAGGCTCTCGCCGCGGCCCACCTCGGCGAGGAGCGCGTGCCCTGGCGCGTGGGCAGCTTCACCCTCGGCCGGAGCCGAGCGCGCGTCCTGCGGCTATCGGGCAGCGGGCTCCTGGGCGAGCTCGACGCGCCCATGGCCGAGGCCCTCGCCGCCGAGCTCCTGGCCGTGCTCGCCCGCCACGAGGCCGATGCGCTCTACCTGCACGAGCTCGACCCGGCCTCGCCGCTCGTCGCCGCCCTCGCGCGACGCGCCGGCCCGCTGCAGCGCGATCGCTGGGCGCGCGCCTCGACCGGCTGGCTGCTCGACCTGCCGCCGAGCTACGCGGCCTTCCGCGGCGGGCTCTCGAGGAAGACGCGTGCGAGCCTGAACCACACCACGAACCTCCTGCGGCGGCGCCTCGGGCCCGAGCTCGCCCTGGCCTGCCATCGCGCGCCCGCGGACCTCGAGCGCCTGCTGGCGGACAGCGAGGCGATCGCGCGCCGCACCTACCACCGCCACTCCGGGGTCGGCTTCCAGCCCACGCCCGCGGCCCGTGCGCGGCTGGCCCACGCCGCGGCCGCCGGCTGGCTGCGGGGCCACGTGCTCCATGCCGGCACGCGGCCGATCGCCTTCAGCCACGGGCTGCTCTACCGCGGCACCTTCCACGGGCGCCACACCGGCTTCGATCCGGACTTCGCCGCGCTGCGCCCGGGCGTCTACCTGGTGGCGCGCATCGTCGAGGAGCTGTGCGGCGCGGCCGAGCGCTTCGACCTGGGCGTGATGGACAACGACTTCAAGCGCTCCTTCGCGACGCGCTCCTACGCGCGCCTCTCGTGCTACGTGTTCGCGCCCGGCCCGCGCGGGCTGGCCCTGGCCCTGGCGCGCGCGGCCAGCGGCGGCCTCGACCACGCCGCGCGGCGCCTCCTGGGTGCGGCCGCGGCGCGGCGCATGGCGCGGCGCCTGTCCGGCGCGCTCGCCGCCGACCCGAAGTGAGCCCACGCGGCGCTTGACAGGCCTCGAACGGGCTGCGCCCGCGGGCGTCGCTAGGATCCCGCCATGCTCCGCCACGTCCTCGCGCTCGCTCCGCTCCTCGCTCCGCACTCCGGCGAATCCTGGGGCCGCTTCCGCGGGCCGGACGGGGCCGGGCTCGCGTCCGGGCGCCTGCCGGACGCGCTCGACCCGGAGAAGAACCTGCGCTGGAGCGCGGAGCTGCCGCCCGGGAACTCCTCGCCGTGCCTCTCGGCCACGCGCGCCTTCGTCACGGGCTGCACGAGCGCCGAGCTCGTCACGGTGTGCGTCGATCGCGCGAGCGGCGAGATCCTGTGGGAACGCGCGCTCGCCGTCGCGGCGCTCGAGAAGACCCAGGAGCAGAACAGCCCGGCCACGCCGACGCCGACCACCGACGGCCAGCGCGTGGTCGCCTACTTCGGTTCCTTCGGGCTGGTGGCCTACGACCTCGACGGCGAGGAGCTGTGGCGCCGGGCGCTGCCGGTCCCGCAGAACACCTTCGGCACCGCGGCCTCGCCCGTGATCGCCGGCGGCAAGCTGGTGTTCGTCTCGGACGCGAACGAGGGCTCGTTCCTGGAGGCGCTCGATCCGGCCACGGGCGCGCCGCTGTGGAAGGTCGACCGCGCGCGCTTCCAGTCGGGCTGGTCGACGCCCGGGCTGTGGCAGCGCGACGGCAAGCAGGAGCTGCTCGTGCTCGGCGTGGGCTGGCTCTCGGCCTACGACCTGGCCGACGGCGCCGAGCGCTGGTCCTTCCCGGGCCTGACGGACGAGCCGATCACGACCCCGATCACGGGCGAAGGCCTGGTCTTCGCCACCTCCTACAACCTGCGCACGAACGAGGACGCGATGCTGCTGTGGAGCTACGCGAAGGTCCTGGAGGAGCACGACGCCGACGGCGACGGCGCGATCGACCGCCAGGAGCTGAAGGCGAACGCCAGCGTGCTCTCGCGCCCCGACGCCGACGGCGAGGGCGACCACCCGCTCGCGATCTTCGAGCGCTTCCTCGACGTCGACCGCGACGGCCGCATCACGGCGAAGGAGTACGAGAAGCTCGAGGCCTGGGTGAACTCCTGGGAGCACCTGAACGGCATCGTCGCCCTGCGGCCGGGCACGGCCGAGCGCCCGGCCGAGCTGGCCTGGCACTTCCCGCGCGGCGTGCCCGAGTGCCCCTCGCCGCTCTACCTCGACGGGCGCATCTACATGGTGATGAACGGCGGCACGCTGACGTGCCTCGAGGCGACCACCGGCAAGCTCCTCTTCCAGGAGCGCCTGGCCGCGCGCGGTCCCTACTACGCCTCGCTGGTCGGCGGCGACGGCAAGCTCTACGCCGCCTCGGCCCGCGGCGAGGTCACGGTCCTGGCCGCCGGGAGCACGCCGAAGGTGCTGGCGAGCGTCGACCTCGCGGAACGGCTGATGGCCACGCCGGCCCTGGCCGACGGAACGGTCTACGTGCGCACCGAGACGAGGCTGCGCGCCTTCGGGCGCGCCGAGTGAGCCCCGGGGCGGGCTCCGGCGCCCATCGGTCGCTACGATGGGCCGTCACGACCCGATCGATTCCCATGAAGCTCACGCTCGTCTCCTCCCTCGCCCTCCTCGCCCTGGCGGGCTGCTCCGGCCCCGGCGCGAAGCAGCCAGCCGCCCCGGCGGCGCCCGCGGCTCCGGCCGCCAAGGCCACGCCGGCGCCCCCCGCCTTCCCCGCCGCCCAGCCGCGCCCGAGCGGCAAGCCCGAGATCCGCTACTACGAGATCAGCGACGCCTGACCCTTCTGCCAGAAAGTCGTGGCCGCCGTGAGCGAGCTGCGCGAAGTGCACGGCGAGAAGGTCGACTTCGTGATCGTGTCTCCGGAGGAGACCGCCCAGCGCGGCGGCGAGATCGAGCGCTACCTGCTCGCGGCTCGCAAGCACGGCCTGGTGGCCTTCGAGAAGACCGGCGAGCCGGTCTTCGCGATCGCGGGACACGCCTTCGGCAAGCCCGAGATCGAGCTGGCGATCGCGCAGGTCGTCAAGCCGTAG
>Ga0315910_10004527_pt1 | contig 11606 bp, 13 predicted proteins | sample EdamamesoilMG_FD_204470 | JGI IMG/M metagenome (GOLD analysis project Ga0315910, IMG submission 204470) | Garden soil microbial communities collected in Santa Monica, California, United States - Edamame soil | ecosystem: Environmental > Terrestrial > Soil > Garden | place: USA: California...
ACGATGCCGTCGGGCCACGGCTTGCCGTCACGGAAGCGCGGCGTATTGTCCTTCGCAAACACGTCGATGGTCGGCGCACCGAAGCCGATCGTCATCAGTATCTTGGTGCCGGCAGCCACGAGCTTCTGCGCGTCGGCTTTGCTGACCCAGTCTTTGTTCGGCAGGTGCACGAGCAGCGGGATGCCCATGTCGACGGCGGCGTTCATCGCGGGCGAGCTCACGGCGTGGACTTGCACCTTGACGCCGACCTTCTTGCCTTCGTCGAGCACGGCGCGCAGCACCTCGAGCTCCTGCGCCGACGGGCCCGGCACCGGCGTCAGCGAGATCTCGCCCGTGTAGTCGATGCCGGCCGCCTTCATCGCGCGCACGGCCTCACGCCCCTGCTCCGGCGTGATGCCCGCGAGGCGCACGCGCTCCGACGGAATGATGCGCGGGCCGTTGATCTGCCCGGATTCGATGTGGTCGCGCAACGTCTTGTTGCCGTCGCCGGGGCCGCCGCCCGAGAGAATCGTCGTGTAACCGGCCTCGAGCTGGCGCTGCATCTGCGCTTTTTCCTCGGGGCCCGTGTTGACGTGGCGGTGCGCGTCGATGAAGCCGGCCATCGCGCTCATGCCTTTCGCGTCGATGACTTGGCCCGCGGTGCGAGCCGGCGCCCCGGCCGCCACGGACTCGATCTTGCCGCCGCGGACGACGATCGAGCCGCGCTCGATGACCTGGCCGTTGCCGACGACGATGTGGGCGTTCGTGATGGTGAGGTCTTGGGCCGCCAGAGGCGCGATGCCGCCGAGAGCCATACCGGCCGCCAACGCGGCGGAAATCATTGTTCTCATGTCAGGTCCCCCAAAGAAGTGGGGCTCATCTTATACGGCTGGGGCCCCGGCAGGACGGCAGTCGGCACCGAGAACGGTACGGATTGACGCTTCTTAAGCCCGTCTCAATCCGGCATTCAGGCGGCCGCTGCCACCCTCGCGGGCGCACGAAGCGTCTCCATTCGGCGACGATTCTGCGATCCACGTCAACGCCATTAGGCTGCCGGCCGTGGATTCTGGGCCTCTCATGGAGGAGAGAACGTTGCTTGCAACTCCGCGCCACCGGGCGCTTCGGACCGTCTGGGTATCCGACGTCCATCTGGGCTCGCGCGAATGCCGCGCAAACCTGCTGCTCGACTTTCTGCGTCACACCCACTGTGACGTCCTCTATCTCGTCGGCGACATCATCGATCTCGAGAACCTGCGCAAGAGCTTCTATTGGCCCGCGAGCCACACCGAAGTGCTGCGACTGCTCTTGAAAAAGAGCCAGGAAGGCACGCGGATCGTCTACGTCCCCGGCAACCACGATCACGATCTGCATGCGCTCGCCGGCACGAAGTTCGGCGGCATCGAGATCGCCAATCACGCGATCCATACGACGCGTGACGGCCGCCGCTTGCTCGTCACGCACGGCGACCAGTTCGACGCCATCGTGCGCCGCCCATCGCTCGGTGTTTGGCTCGGCGGCTTCGCGTGTCGCCGCTTGCTCACGCTAAATCGCTTCGTGCACTGGCTGCACGACGTCTTCGACCGACCGTACTGGTCGCTCGCGCAGCACTTGAAAGCGCGCTTCCCGGGCGCGAAGGCCTACGTCGAGCGCTACCAGAACGCGACCCTCTCGGCGGCGCGCGAGGCGGGAGTCGACGGCGTAGTCTGCGGGCACATTCATCGCGCCGCGTTCACCGACGTCGACGGCCTGCTCTACTGCAACGATGGCGACTGGGTCGAGAGCTGCACGGCGCTCGTCGAGGATCAGAGCGGCGAGCTGTCGCTGCTCGAGTGGCGGCCGACGGCCGCGACGATCGCGGCGGCCGCGGTGTCGGTCTCCGCGTGGGCGCAGACGATCGTCAGCGTCGACTCCGAGCAAGAAGCCGCTTAACCGCGAAGCGGATCAGATGCGCGCAGCCAACGACCAAAGGCGCGAAAAGAAAAAACCAGTCGTCTAGACCGAACCAGCGCATCCGTCCTGCGAGAACACCGATGCCGATTGCGTTCGCAACCACGCCGGCGCCCAACCACCACGCAACCCTTGGGGTCACGGCGTCTCCGGCTGCGTGGAACAGAGCGATGTAGCCGTACACGGAGAGTGGAACCGCGGCGATGCAGAGAAGGCTCAGTAGAGCGCGCGGAGCTTCGTCGCCGACAAACAATGAATAAATGCCCGCTGCGCCTATCAGAAAGGCGAACGGAACCAATAAGGTCGCCGGCACGATGCCGACTACAAAGGTCAGGACCATGATGACCGCGGCTCGTATCGGCATGGGATGCCCTCCGCTATGCATCCAAACGCCAGTCGTCACGGTGCTCGCGTCTCCGCCTCGAACGTCGGCTTTCGACGTCCGACCGGACCGAGCTGGCAAGCAAGAATCGCCACGATTTGGCCAGTAGCAGTGCGGTGCCCGCGAGCGGAAGCACCGTGAAGGTGAGCCCGCCGATCACCAAGCCGATGGGCAGAGCCGCTACCCAAGGGGTCGCCGACGGGTCGTGTGCGAAACGCTCGGGCTGAGCGAGCACAGCGGTAAGCATTCCAATCCAAATCGGCATCGACAAGACGCCGAGCACCCACGTGAGCGCCGATGGGCCGAAGCAGATCACGGCTACTAACCAAAGAGCCCAACGCGGCACGTCACGGCGATCGGATTCACTTGCTACACGCATGGCGACTCCTCACAGCGTCAGTGTTTTCAGGGTGGCCGCGATCGCGAGCGCGATCGCGGTGAACAGCAGCACGACCGGCACACCATCGAAGGCTCGTCCCGCTCTCTCCTCGTAGCGGCGCATTAGCCGTTGCATCCGTGCGATGCCGGCGAACGCCCATACGAGATTCGCCGTCGCGAATAGCCCGCCGAGCACGAAAACGGCGGTTCCGTCGTGCAAGTCGCGTGGCCACATCTCGATACCCATTACGAGCGCCCACACCAGGACCCCGCCGCCAACCGAGAGCGCCGCGAGGACGCCTGCCGTCAGCAACAACAGTGTCGCTGTCACGTTGTGCCGGCCGGGATCCTTGCTGCCGAAGTGAGCGCGCAAGTAGCCGACGAAACCGAGCGCGCCCCCAACTGCGAGCAGCGCGAACACCACTTGCCCGAGCTCCACAGCCGAAGGCTCTGCGATCATGATCGAGCCGCCGATCAACGTGACCATTACGCCCAGCGCGAGGACCGGCAGCACGAGCACGCCCGAGAGGCCCAACGCGATTCGAAACGCCGTCGTGTCACACCAGCGATCGATGAAATGCCTGTGCATGGCATCGCTCCGGGTTACGCGCGAATCGCGGTTGCCGCGCGCTTGCCCCACTTCGCGATGACGAACACGTTGAAGAAGTGCATCGCGCCGAGCACGAGCAGCACGAGCCCGACCTTCGTGCTCAAGAACTCGATCGCCTCCTGCGTCGTGACGGGCTTGTCGCCGAGCTTCAGCGCGAGCGTCACGTAACCCATGTTGATGAGGTAGAAGCCGACGACGAGCAGGTGATTCACGGAGTCCGCGAGACGCTCGTCGCTCTCGAAGCTGTTCACGAGAAACACGCGGCCGTTCTTGCTCAGCGTGCGCGCCACCCAAACCGTCAACGCGACGCTGATGGCGAGATACATGAGATAGGTGGTTTCGATGATCATGATGTTCTCCTCGCTTGTGTTTACAGTTATTTCTGTCGACTCAGAAACCAATAGGCAAAAAAACTCCGCTTCAGCTTTCCTTCGCCGCTTTCGGCACGAAAGCCGCGATCTTGGCGCCGAGCTTCATGAGCGGCATGACCGTCGAGCGCGGCAATGCCATCATCTGGTCGAACCACGTCGTGATGTTGGTCAGGAAACCCAGCATGTTCTCGATGCGCGCCTTCGCCTCTTTCGGCGTCGCGCGATCGTCCTCGAGCTCGCGCGCACACTCGCGCAGGAAGTTCAGCGTCGGCTCGAGCTCGCGCCGTTTGCGCTGCTCCATGATGGTCACGAGCATGTCCCACGGATCCGCGCGCGTCGTGAAATGATCGCGGCGATCGCTCATGACATGCGCGATGCTGACGAGACCCCAGCCCTGCAGCTCCTTCAAGCTCGTGCTGACGTTCGAGCGCGCCACGTCCAGCGTCTCGGCGATCTCGTCGGCCGGCAGCGGCCCGGGCGCGAGATACAGCAGCGCATGGATCTGCGCCACGGTGCGATTGACGCCCCACCGGGTGCCCATCTCGCCCCAGTGCAGAATGAAGCGCGTCATGACGGGTGTTAGGTTCATTTCCTGATGTTTCTGTCTTTTCCGAAATAACGATAAGTCAGCCCTGCCCTCGAGTCAAGCCCGGCCCGAACGTGCAGCTATGATGCGGGCGACTCGCTTCGGAGCAGCGCGATGCAATGGATCGATCTTGGCGTCGTCGACGCCCTCAAAGCCCCGCCGCGCCGCGTGGTGACGGTCGAAGGCAAGCCGGTCGCGCTTACCTTCCTAAACGGCCGCTTCGGCGCCGTGAGCGGCGTCTGCAACCACGTCGGCGGCCCGCTCGGCGAGGGGACGCTCGAGGGCGAATACCTCACCTGCCCGTGGCACTACTGGAAATTCCATTTCGCGACCGGCGAAGGCGAGCCCGGATTCGAGGATGACAAGGTCCCGAGCTACGCGCTCAAGGAAGAAGCCGGGCGCCTGCTGATCAGCGCCGAGCCAGTCACGCAACGCAATCGCAAGCCGCACGCGGCGCATGCGCTCGCGCGTGCAGTGGAGCGCGCGCCCGGCCCCGTGCGCGTCGCCGGCATCTCGACGACCGTGATGACGCGCCGCCACCCGCGCTACTCCGGCAGCGAAACGGTGCTCGAGCACGCGCTCGAGCACGCCGCGGCGCACGGCGCCGCCACGCGCTTGATCAAGGTCGACGAGCTGAAGTTTCGCGCCTGCGAGGGTTTCTACTCGAAAGCGGCGCGAGCCTGCACCTGGCCGTGCAGCATCACGCAGATGGACCCGAAGGACGAGCTCGACCGCGTGTACGAAGCATTCGTGCATTGGGCCGACGTCATTCTCATTGCGACGCCGATTCGTTGGGGCAGCGCGAGCTCGCTCTATTACAAGATGGTCGAGCGCATGAACTGCATACAAAACCAAGTCACGATCGCGAACCGCGTGCTGCTGCGCAACAAAGTCGCCGCCTTCATCGTCATCGGCGGGCAAGACAACGTGCAGGGCGTCGTCGGCCAGATGATGAGCTTCTTCAGCGAAGTCGGCTGCGTGTTCCCGCAGTTCCCGTTCATCGCGCATTCGCGCGGCTGGACGGCGGAGGATATGGAGGAGAACGTCGCGGCCCTCAAACGCTCGGAGAGCTTGCGGCAAGGCGCGGCCGATCTCGTGGATCGCGCCATGGCCCTTGCCACGACGTTGCTGGCCGGAAGCGGCACGGAGGCGCACGTCGCGCGGGCCGGGCGCAAGGCGTTCGATCCGGCCGCGCATTGAGCGGCGCGCGCGCCGCAAAGCACAGGCCTCGTCAGCGCTGCGGGGTGCTGGGCAGCATGTTGCGGATCGCGGCGATCTTCCACGCGCGGCCTTCGCGGCGCAGCACCATCGAGGTCAGCATGCGCTGGTCACTGCCGTCGCTGCGGCCGATGCTGTCGTAGCGGCCGTCGGCAATCGCGACGTCGGGCGAGACGAAGCGCAGCGAGTCCACGGTGATCGTGCGCGTGCCGCCCGTGCTCTGCTGCGTCGTGAGCGAGCCCGACACGACGGCATCGCGGCCGCGGCGGGTATTGCCTGAGGTCTGCTGCTGATCGACGTCGGCCGTCAGCAGCGCCGCGAGGCCTGCGGCGTCGTTCTTCTCGCGCGTGTCGAGAAATGCCTGGATCACGGCGCGCACCGCGGCCTCGTCGGCGGCGCGGTCGGGAGCTTGCGCTGACACGCCGCCAATCACGGCGATGACGGTCAGTCCTACGAGCAACGCGATTAGCTTGCGCATTTGCAATCTCTCCCGCTGACGTTCAGTGCGACGCCGCGCCGCCGATCGACGTCGCCACAACCGAGATCTCCGCTACCGGCGCCACTTTCGCCTCGAACACGTGACCGGCCTTCGTGCTGCCGTCCTTGAGCGCGACGACCGCGTGTAGATGCACGACTGGAACTCCGTCGCGCGTCTGGATGTGCCCCGTCAACGAGACGAGCTCGCTCTTCTCGTCGACTGGGATCCTGCGGAAAGCGCCGAGCGGCGGATCGCCGAAACCGAGCAGTGCCGTCGACAGGCCGCCGAGACCGGTGACGTACCCCGACGTGATGTGGTGCTTGATGGCGAGGTCCGTGAGACCCGACAGGATCTCGTCGCCGGTCGTGAACGCGACGTCGAACACGTGCGAGGGGCCCGTGCTCTCCGTGACCTTCATCTGCGGCGCAAGGCCCTTCTGGACCGCCGGCGCGCGCATATAGCCGTCGGGCAAAGGTGCCGTCGCTGCCGGGGCTTGGGCTGCGGCGAGCCCGGCCAGCCCCAAGGCAAACGTGGCGACAAGGGACGAGCTGAAACGGCGGATGCGGTTCATGGTTTCCCCCCATTGACCGAGCTTCGCCCCATTCTAAGCACGAACATACGGGCCGGGGAACGGAGGCCCGCCTCGCGGCCGCGGCTTCCGTATGACATGCTCCCCGCGGACCGAGGGGACCATGCCAGACGAAACCTACGACCGTCGCGCCTTCATCGGCGCCGCTGCCGCAACCGCGGCCCTCGCGGCGCGAGGCCCGACCGAAGCGCAGGCGGCGACGGTCGACGAGCTCTGCTTCTCCAGCGCCGTGGACCTCGCTCGCATGATCCGCACGCGTCAGGTCTCAGCGCGCGAGGTCATGGCCGCGCACCTCGATCGCATCGCACGCTTCAACCCGCGCTTGAACGCGATCGTCGCGAAGCTCCCTGACGACAAGTGTCTCGAGCTCGCCGACGCGGCCGACCGCCGCACCGCGAGCGGCGAGCCGCTGCCGCCGCTGCACGGCTTGCCGACCGCGTTCAAGGATCTGCAACCGGCCGTCGGCTTCCCGTACACGCGCGGCTCGCCGATCTACAAGGATGCGATGCCGACCGAGGATTCGGTGTTCGTCGACCGGATGCGCCGCGCCGGCGTGATTCCGATCGGCAAGACGAACGTTCCGGAGTTCGGCATGGGTTCGCACACCTACAACAAGGTGTACGGCACGACCGTCAATCCGTACGACGTGACGAAGAGCGCCGGCGGTTCGAGCGGCGGCGCCGGGGCGGCGCTCGCGGCAGGCCTGATGCCGATCGCGGACGGCAGCGATCTCGCCGGCTCGCTGCGCAATCCCGGCAACTTCAACAACATCGTCGGCTTCCGGCCGAGCGTTGGAATGACGCCGACCTGGCCCACGTCGTTTCCGCTGCTCGGTTTCTCGGTCAACGGGCCGCTCGCGCGCTCGGTCGCGGACGTGGCGTTGCTGATGAGCGTCATGACGGGGTCTGATCAGCGGGATCCGTCGCTACTGCCCGCCGATCCGGCCGTGTTCCGTGGCGCGCTTGCACGCGACTTCCGCGGCGTGCGCGTCGCGTGGTGCCCCGATCTTGGCGGCTTGCCGCTCGAGCGCAGCGTGCGTGGCGTGCTCGAAGCACAACGCAAGACATTCGAGGATCTCGGCTGCATCGTCGAGGAGGCCGTTCCCGATCTCACGGACGCCGACTCGATCTTCCTCACGCTGCGCGCGTTCCGCTCGGCGGCGACCTACGGCCCGTTGCTCGCGCGATATCGCGACTTGCTGAAGCCGGAGGCGATCGGCGAGATCGAGCGAGGCCAGGCGCTCACGTCGGCCGCCGTCGCGGACGCCATGGTGAAACAGGGACAACTTTTCGACCGGATGCGCCGCTTCGAGGAGCGCTACGCGTTCACGCTGTGTGCCGTGAATCAGCTGCCGCCGTTCGACGCGAAACTCGACTGGCCGAAAGAAATCGCCGGCGTTCGCATGGAGCACTACATCGCGTGGCTCAAGACGACCTACTGGATCACGGCGACGTTCCGACCCGCGCTCTCGGTGCCCGCGGGCTTCACGCGCGATGGTCTACCCGTCGGCATCCAGATCGTCGGCAGCTGGCGCGACGACTTCGGCGTCCTGCAGCTCGGGCACGCGTTCGAGCAGGCGACGAAGATCGGGTTGCGCCGGCCGCCGCTCGCCTGACTACGAGCGCCGCGTCACCGCGGCGAGCTAGCGCGCGAGGGCGCGAATCCCGACCTTGTCGCGAATCTCGGCGAGGAACGGCTTGCTGACGGCACGCGCCCGCTCGGCGCCGTGCTCGAGCACGTCCTCGACCTCACGCGGGTTCGCCATGAGCCGCTCGTATTCGGCACGTGCCGGCGCGATCTCCGCGTTGATGCGCTCGAACAAGACCTGCTTCATCTCGCCCCACGCGATGCCCTCGGCGTAGCGTTTGCGAATCGCGGCGGTCTCGTCGTCGGTCGCGAACGCGCGGTAGATCTCGTACAGCGCGCTGTCGGCGGGGTCCTTCGGCTGGCCCGGCTCGAGCGAGTTCGTCTTGATCTTCATGATCAGCTTACGCAGCTCTTTCTCGCCGGCGAACAGCGGCACGACGTTGCCGTAGCTCTTCGACATCTTGCGGCCGTCGAGGCCCGGCAAGGTCGCGATGTTGTCGCCGATGACGGCCTCGGGCAGGACGAACGTCTCGCCGAAGTTGTGGTTGAAGCGCTGCGCGATGTCGCGCGCCATCTCGACGTGCTGCTTCTGATCGCGCCCGACCGGCACCTTCGCCGCCTTGAACATCAAGATGTCGGCGGCCATCAGGATCGGATACGAGTACAGACTCATCATGATGGCTTGATCGGGGTCGCGGCCCGGCGTCGCCTCGTTCTCCGCGACGGCGGCTTTGTACGCGTGCGCGCGATTCATGAGGCCCTTGGCCGTCATGCTGTGCAGGATCCACGTGAGCTCGGGAATCTCCGGAATGTCGCTCTGCCGGTAGAGCATGACCTTGCGCGGATCGAGGCCGACGGCGAGCCAGCTCGCCGTGATCTCGAGCGTCGAGCGCGCGAGCTTGTCGGCGTCGCCGCCGATCGCGTGGTAGTCCGCGATGAAGAAATACGGGTGCACGTTCGGATTCTTGCTGGCCGCGACGGCCGGCAGCATCGCGCCGACGTAGTTGCCGATGTGCAGCATGCCCGGCTGCCCGGTCGGCTTGATTCCCGTGAGGACGACTTCCATGCGCAGCCTCTCTAAACGCGGCACTCGTTGCCGAGCGGGCCGACGCCGCCGCAGAAGCTGACGTCCTGGAGCTGGACACGCAGGTTATCGGGGTCGGCCGTGTACACCTGCGTGACACCGTCGCGCGGCCGCGACTCGGCCGGCAGGCCCTGCGCCTCGAGCGCCGCGACGGTCGCCGCGGGATCGAAGTTGGGAATGCCGAAGCAGATGTGGTTGATGTGCGGCATCGCGTTCGCGCCGCCCTGGTAGATACCGAGAAACGCGTCGCCGACGGCAAGATTGACGCCGCCCTGCTGCGTGCTCTTGACGCTGAGGCCGAACGTGCGTTGATAGAACGCGACCGAGCGGTCGAGATCGCTGACGATGAGGCTCGCATGGTTCAGCGTGGCGGCCTTCAGGGCCGCGGCGGGCTGCGCTCGAACCGCCTGCGGCGCGGCGACGAGCGCCGTCAACAGCGCAACGAGGTCGCGCCGGCGAAGGCGCCCCGACTCGTAGTGGCTCAACAAGGACTCGACTGTGTCGCTCATGGCGCGGCTCCTCGCGTGCGGCGAACGGCAGTCTCCGTGGCGTGCCCCCGAGGGTCAAGCGCCGGCCCGCTTGGGCAGGCAACGCCAGCCGTCTATGATGCCGACTACGAGAGGACCGCCGGCCGGACGAACACACTTGAGCAGCACCGTCACGATCAGCCCGTCGAAGCCCGACGCGCCCTTCGCCTCGCGCGCCGAGCTCGAGGTCAGACTCGCGAGCGAGTACGGGCCGCATCTCGCCATCCTCGACCATCGGCTCGACGAAGCGCTGCGGGCCACCGGGTTCGAGGGAGCGATCATCTTCGCGGGCGATGAGCAGATGGTGCACCGCGACGACCAGGCGTACCCGTTCCGCGTCGAACCGTATTTCAAGTCGTGGGTTCCGCTCACGCAGGCCCCCGGCTCGTTCTTGCGGCTCGTCCCAGGCCAGCGGCCGATGCTCGTCTATAAGCAGGTCGAGGACTATTGGCACGAGCCTCCCGCCGATCCCGAAGGTTACTGGACGCAGCATTTCGACATCCGCATCGCGCGCAGCGACGCCGAGGCGCGCAAGCTGTCGGGCGCCGGCCCGCGCTGGGTCGCGATCGGCTCGGCGGCGAAGCGCGCCTACCGGTCCGGCAGCGCGGCGAGTCACCCTGCCGTCAACGACGCGCAGTTCTTGAGCCAGCTCGACTACACTCGCGCCGTCAAGACGGCCTACGAGCTGCTGTGCATGCGCGGGGCGCAAGCCATGGCCGTTCGCGGGCATATCGCCGTCGCCGCCGCGTTCAAGGCGGGAACGTCCGAGCTCGAGCTGCATCAGGCCTATCTCGCGGCGAGCGGGCAGCGCGAGACCGAGCTGCCGTACGGCAACATCATCGCCCTGAACGAGCATGCCGCGACCCTGCATTACACGCGCATGCGCGCCGAACCCCCGCCAGTCACTCGCTCGTTGCTGATCGATGCGGGCGGCGAGCTCAAGGGCTACGCCGCAGACATAACACGAACGTACTCGGCATCCACGAGCGACGATTTCGCGGCGCTGATCACGTCGATGGATGCGCTCCAGCAGCGCATTTGCGCCGAAGTGAAGCCCGGCGTCGATTTCGTCGTGCTGCATGCGTTCACGCACCGCCAGCTCGCCGCGTTGCTGCGTGAGCACGGGCTCGTGACGTGCAGCGCCGACGAAGCCGTCGCGACGAGCATCACGCACGGCTTTCTGCCGCACGGCTTGGGCCACCTGCTCGGGCTGCAGGTCCACGACGCCGGCGGCCATCTCGCCGATGCGGCGGGCGAGAAGCGCGAACCGCCGAAGCCCGATCCGTACCTGCGCTTGACGCGCACGCTGCAACCCGGCGTCGTCGTTACGATCGAGCCCGGGCTCTATTTCATCCCGCAATTGCTGCGCGCGCTGCTGACGAAGCACGAGTCGCGGCTCAATCGCGCCGTCATCGAGCGGTTCGCGCCGTTCGGCGGCATTCGTATCGAAGATAACGTCGAGGTAACGGCGGACGGCCATCGCAATCTGACGCGCGACGCGTTCGCGGCCGCCGCGACTCGTCACTGAGGAGCTCTGTACCGATGTCTCACCGCACCGCCGACCTGCCGCCGCTGACCGGAATCGCCCACGTCATTCGCGAGCTGCGGTATTTCGAGGGCGCTCGGCAGGGGTTCGCCGTCGTGCTGGTCATTCTCTACACGGTGACGGCGCAGCCGATCCCCGCGCTCGCCGCGATCGGGTTGGTAATCGGCCTGGTCGGCGCGTTCTTCCGCTTGTATGCAAGCGGATTCATCGTCAAGAACCACGAGCTCGCGACGGACGGCGCTTATCGCTTCGTCCGCCACCCGCTCTACACGGGCAACATCCTGCTCGTCATCGGTTTCGCGATCGCGGGCTCCCGCTGGTGGG
>Ga0315910_10004529_pt1 | contig 11602 bp, 9 predicted proteins | sample EdamamesoilMG_FD_204470 | JGI IMG/M metagenome (GOLD analysis project Ga0315910, IMG submission 204470) | Garden soil microbial communities collected in Santa Monica, California, United States - Edamame soil | ecosystem: Environmental > Terrestrial > Soil > Garden | place: USA: California...
CCCCACGGATTCATCTTCGCCAAAAATGTGCACATCACCAAAGTAACTTCCGTCGGGTTGCACTACCCCCTGCATCTCGAAAGTGCCGGTGTCACCGTCATCCACGTCCACGAAAGTACCCTGGCCGGTAAATGTCCCGTCCGCGGCGGTCAGCGTAAATGTGAGGTCCGCCGAAAGCACTTCCGTTTGCTGGCTGCCGTCCGACAGGTTCGTGCAAATTCCGGTTCCGTCGATCCTGCCGGTGTAGGTGCCGCTGATATCCACCACTTCCTGCGCCCCGGCATAGGGGAATGCGCCGAGCAGGAACACGGCCAGGCCAACCCTGGTTGCGGCTAGGAATTTCGTCATCATCATTCCCCGATTGAATGGCGGGCCGCCAATGTCCTTGCAGCCCAAGCTCCCCGTATATTGCAGCGCAGTATAATCAATGGACGAATTTCTGACCATGTGCCTGTCCGCGCGGGCCTGCAGAAACCACCGGCCGGTTGAATCAATCCTTCCGGTCTGGTCCCGCGAACCGGCCGATCCACCGTGACTGCGCGGTGTGGCTTTCCGGCAACTGACCCGCGGCCTCCGCCTGCACCATGGCCGCCAGGGCCGCCTGTTTTTCCGGTGTGTCTTCCGCGATCTGGTCGCGTGCTTCCTTCAGATGCGCCTCGTAGTCCTGCCCGACCGGGCAAACATCCTGGCAATTGCGGCAGCCGGTGACTGCACCGGCGCCGCGCAGGATGCTCTGCCAGAGATAAAACGTGCTTTCTGATCGGATCATCTCTTTCTGCCGGGCCGGGTCGTCCTCGTTGATGATACCGACCAGGTGATCCGCGAACTTGCCGAAGCCATAGGGCTGCCGGAACTTGTCACATCCCTCCCAGTCCCGGCCCCAGTGCTTGATGACATTGCCCGGGCAACTGCGCAGGCAGCGGCCGCAGGAAGGACCCAGGCACAGGGCCTGTTCCATTTTTCGATCCGGCTCCACCGGCACCGAACACAACACGGCGCTGAGGATCACGCGCGGACCATATTCCGGCGTCAGCAACTGCAGGTTGAGTCCCAGGGTGCCGAGTCCTGCTTCAACAGCGGCATGTTCCAGGGACAACAACGTCCCGCGATGCGCCGCGGCGTTGCCATCGTAGCGCCAGGGATCCGTGTGCGTCGGCGGCACGATGATCGCCGGGTAACCCTGGTCCTCGAGCCAGTACACCAGTTCCAGGCAGGCTTCCTCCAGCCGGGACAGGGCGATCTCGTCGTTGTAGAACTTGTGGCGATCATTCCACGCCAGGATCTTGGAACTGCCGGTGAAGGTTCGTTTCGCCAGCACGATGACGCGGTCGCCATCCAGTTCCGTGAGATCCCTGGGCCCGCGCGGATGCAGGGGATCCGGCGGATTCTCATCCATGACCCGGCCGTCGGCGATCCCGACCAGGTCGGCGCCCAGTTCCCGGGCCTTGGCCTTTATTTGCGCGTTGCTCAGCGTCTGACGATGGATATCAACCATTCAATGCTCCGTATCACTGCCGCCTGCGTCGCGCTTCTGCTGCTGCGCCTTCTTGAATGCCTGCAGTTGTTTCGCGACCATGCCCTGGTAACCCTCCGGTCCGACCCAGCGCACATTCCAGTCGTTCAACCCCGCGGGGGGTTCGCCTTCCTTGCGCGCCGCCTTGAAGCCTTTAACCTTTGCATCCTTGGCCGGCGTGCGCTCCGGGATCACGCGGTGATGGTCCGCGAGGAAGGCATGATAGTCATTGCCCACGGGGCAGACCTCGAGACAACGCGGGCAATCGCCGAATGAACCCACGACCCGCAGCAGTCCCTGCCAGAAGCCGAAAAATTCCCGCGATACGATCGCGTCCGCCAGCGTCCGCCGCACCTCCTGCCCGCCGCGCGCCGCGACCATGGCATTGAACAATTTCATTGCGGTGGCAAAGCCGAATTCCTGCGCATGCTTCGCGCACAGGCGCTTGTCGATATCGAAATGTCCCACGGCGTCACCGGGACAGGAATGCAGGCAGCGGCTGCAGGATTCGCCGATGCACACCTGCTCGGTGATACGCGCATCGGATTCCAGTTCCAGTTCCGTGAGCACGCCGGTGAGGTACAGGCGCGGTCCGAATTCCGGCGACAGGATGTTGACCTCGAGGCCGAGCGTGCCGATGCCGGCCTCAACTCCCAGGTGCCGCGTGCTGAGACGGCCATAACTCGCATTCTTCATGCCCCAGTCGGTTTCCTGTGAGGCCAGGATCAGGCTCGGGGATCCCGCCGCTTCCAGCGCTTCCGCCAGGTGAAACGCCACGTAGTCCATCTTGCGCAGCACCAGCATGTCCAGGTACTGCACCAGCGCGTTGTTGCGGCAGCGGAATGCACCGGCGGGAATGCGCTGGGCAACGACAACGACACTGCGACAGGTGGGCAAAATGCGATCCGGCGTCTGCGGGCAAAGCGGGTCCGGGGGAAAGGCGTTCAGCGTATCGGCGGAGGCGATCCCCACCAGGTCCGCGCCCAGGTCGCGGGCCAGTTGCTTGACCCGGTTCGCATCCATAGCCTGTGCGTCGCGTGGACCCATGACGCGACAGTATAGGGGGAAAACAGGGAGTCAGATCAGGCCGCGGCGCTCCGCCTGATCGCAGAGCAATGGCATGTCGCCAAGCTCCGTTACCGCGCCGATAAGCACGCTCGGCGGCCCGCTCGTGTATTTGGGAAAATCGGCAATCAGTTTCTCCGCGGCCTCGGGCACCGTGAACAACGTCAGGAAGGTCTCGGCCTCGGGCCGGGTGCGGAAATAGCAATGACTGGCGGCGCCCAGGATCGGCGCCGCGCCGTCCCCGCCCGCCAGCGGACCGTGCACAACAATCTTTTCCGGGATGAGGCCCAGGTGCCGGCGGCACAGGGCCACGCCCATGGGCAGGTGCACATCGAGAAAATGCCGCATGTCGAATGGCCGGTTGGCGGCATGGGGATAGGCGAAGGTGACGACAAACATGTGCTTACCGGGCGGCAGCTACCGCGCAGGCGCGGATTCAGCCTCTTCCAGGTCTTTCAGCATCCGGCGGGCCTTCAATTGCAACATGTCGCCGGCAAAGGAAATGGGCCGTTGCTCGAACAGATCCTGTGCACCCACGCGGAGTTGCTGCGCCTCCAGCAGCGGCTGGTCCTGGCTGAAGATGGCGCCGACACCGGCCATGAAGCGCGTGGTCAGATCCGCATCGCCAAAATCCTTCACCGACCGGTAGAAATAATGGGATGACGTCTCGCTCTCGGGAGTCACCGCGTGCATGTTGCAGACCTTGAAACCGAGCTCCACCGGGACGCCCGCGGGCCGTGCATTGAGCACGAAACTGGTGAAGGACGGCGCCGCCCAGTCCACCTGCATGTCGAAATCGATTGGCTGGGGAAAGCTGTCGCGCTTCAGGCCCTGGGTCACCATCCAGCGGTAGAACGGCGCGTCCTCGCTGACCGCGAGGGAACGCATGCGATAGGTGATCTCGCGCGCGCCGCTGGTATAGGTCATGCGCCCCGCGACGAATTCATCGCCGGGCACCGGATTGCGATACTGCCGCAATTGCTCGCAGCCGAAGGATTCCGGGTGCACGAACTCCGCATGGGTGACATCAATGAGATTGTCATTGATGAGGCGGAATCCTGCCTGGATGGATTCGAAGTGCCCGTACCCGCCGTCCCACTCCGGGTGGTCGCTGCGAAACAGGAAACCGGGAATGCTGCCGAGGTCCGCGGACAGCGCCGGATCACCCATCCAGATCCAGATGTAACCGTGGCGTTCCACCAACGGGTAACTCCTGACGCGCGCATTCTGCGGCGGCAAATCCTGGCCCGGCACGGTGACGCAGGCACCTCCGGCATCGAAGCAGGCGCCATGGTACGCACAGCGCAGGTGCTCCCCGATCATCCGGCCCAGGGACAGCGGCATAAAGCGATGCGGACACCGATCCTGCAATGCCATCAGCTTTCCCGATTCGGTGCGGCCGATCACCACGGGTTCGTTAAGGATCGTCCGGGCCACCAGCCTGCCGCCCGTCACCTCCCCGGGTTCCGCCGCTACGTACCAGGTATTTTTAATGTGCATATGCGCGCATCAGAAGCTGTAACGCACACTGGCGCCGAACCAGCGCGGCTTGCCCGGCACCAGGGAGTTGGAACCCGTGGCGTTGGACAGGTCATAACCGATGGTGTAGTAGCGCTCATCCGCAACGTTGTTGATGAAGAACGACGCCAGCCACTTGCTGTCGCCACTGGTCCAGTCCAGATGCAGGTTACCGATTACGTATTCCGGCAACTTCGATGCCTCGAAATTGCGGATGTTGTCGTAGAACGTGGCGGCATAGTTGAAGTCCGCCTGGGTGGCGATGCGGCCGCCGAACACGTCCTGCGGCCACTGGTAGCGCAGCCATCCGGCGACCTTGGTGTCCGGTGTGAAGCTGGCCTCGGTATCCACGAAAATCCCCGGCCCCAGCTGCACATCGAAAATATCCGTGTCGATGTAGGAGAAGCTCAATGCCAAATCCAGGCCCTCGAGGGGATTGGTATAGAACTCCAGCTCCAGGCCCTGGTACTCCGCGTCCACGTTGCGCACAAAGCCGGTCACCTGGGTGAAGAAGAAGCCCTGGTAATCCTTGTAATCGTAGTAATAGAAGGAGCCGTTCAGGCGCGAGGTGCCGCCGAGCAGGTTGTCCCACTTGAATCCGCCCTCGTAGGACAACAGCACTTCCTCGCCGTAGGGAATGTCCGCGGCGGGAAATCCCTGCGCGAATGTGATGGGGGCATTGAATCCGCCGGCCTTGACGCCGCGATTGATGCCCGCGTACAGCAACAGGTCGTCCACGGGGTGCCAGTCGAACTGCACCTTGCCGCTCCAGAGCGTATCGTCCTGCTCGTGATCGGTCTTTGGCTGCACCGGGAACAGGGGAAAGTCGGTTTCCAGCTCGGTGGGAGAGGTGCTGAAGAAGAATGTCTCCTCGCCGGTGAAGTCCTTGCTTTCCCAGATGGTGCGCAGGCCGCCGATAAAGGTCAGCCGATCAGTGATGTCGAACTCGATCTGGCCGAACAACGACCAGGAGTCCGTCTCCAGCTGCGTCAGCGCCGTGTCTTCCCACGGCACGCCCACCAGTGGCATGAACAGGTCGGTGGCGTCGGCGGTGATGGAAACCCCGGACTCCAGATCGATGTTCAGGTAATAGAGCCCCGCCACCCAGCGTGTGCGATCCAGTTCGCCATTCAGGCGCAGTTCCTGGGTGAAGGTCTCGGCGTCGGCGTCAAACAGCACGTTCACGGTGGAGGCCGGCCCGCCATCGGCGGGCAGACCCTGGAATTTCTCGAAGTTCTTGTAGTCGCTGACCGAGGTCAATGTGAACAACTCCGTCTCCCAGGTGAACTTGCCCTGCACGCCGTAAGTGTCGGTCTCGTTCAGATCCGAGAAGGCAAAATCCATGGCGCACTCGAGGTCCTCGTAATCGTCCTCGGTGCAACTCGGTCCATACAGGTTGCCGCCGGGGGGACGCACCAGGTCCGGATCGAAGCTCAACGGGTGATTGATGGGTGTCCCATCGGGAGCAATGGCTTCGCGCGTCTCACCAGGCTGCGCCACGATGGTGCCCACGTGGTTGCCGGCGGCATCGAAGATCGGCACCGTGGGCAACTCCAGGAATGGTGATGTGCCGACCCGGGTGCGGCCGTAGGTGCCGATGACCAGCATCTCCATGTCATCGGTGGGTTCCCACAACATCTGCCCACGCAACGCCAGCGTGTCATCATTGAATGTATCCTCGCCGCCGTAGGGTAACGGTTGCCCGTCCAGCGTCACAAACCGGTTCGGATAATCGTTGTCGAGTATTTCATCGAAGCGGTTGTACATGACCGCCGCACGGCCCGAAAGCGTGTCGGTCAACGGCCCGCTGACGGCGGATTCCACGCGCGCCTGGTTATAGGAACCGTAGGTCACGTCCATGTAGCCCTCCAGTTCACGCGTCGGGCGATTGGAGATGAAATGCACCAACCCGCCGGTGGCATTGCGGCCGAACAATGTCCCCTGTGGTCCCTTCAGGATTTCCACGCGCTCCAGGTCTACCATGCCGAATACCTGGCCCTGGCCAAAGCCGACGTAACCCTCGTCTATGTAGACGGCGACCGGCGCCTCCGTCTGGTCATTGAAATCGTTCTGGGTAACGCCGCGTATGGTAAACAGCGTCTTCTGCCCGCCATTGTTACCGCTGATATGCACGCCCGGTGTCATGCGCGCCACGTCGAAGCTGTCCTGGAATCCCATTTCCTTGAGTTGTTCACCGCCGAACGCAGTGATGCTGATGCCGACGTCCTGGATGGACTGTTCGCGCTTCTGCGCGGTAACCACGATCTCTTCCAGTTCACCGTCAGCGGCCAGGGCCGGCCCCGCGCCCGCCGTCAACATCAACAGACATCCGGCCAGACCGCTTGCCCATGCACGACACAGATGCGGCGACCGCGCGCCCCCAATCAGTTCAAACATGTTTTTATCCCCCAAAGCCGATTCAAAAAGCGTCTTGCCCGCCGGCCAGGCGTCCAAAACGCTTCACTCCAATGTTCGGAGGCCGAGTATAGGTTGGTGCCATAAGCATGATAATATTCACACAGACAAATTATTGTTGACCCTGATGCAACAATGCGCCGCTGGGACCTGATCGACACATTTGTATCCGTGGTGGATGCGGGCAGCTTTTCCGCCGCCGCCACACGCCTCGGCGTGTCGAAGTCCCTGGTCAGCCGCAAGGTATCCAGGCTGGAACAGGAACTTGGCACGCAACTGCTGTTCCGGACCACGCGCCAGATCAATCCCACCGACGCCGGGCATCAGTTGTACCTGAAGTCCTCGCGCCTGCTCAGCAGCCTGGAGGAAGCCGGGGATTCGGTGCGCAACATGGAGGAAGTACCACGCGGTCACCTGCGCGTTGCGGCGGCGGACTGGTTCGGGGAACGTTACCTGTCCGCCTGCTCCGCGCAATTCAATCTCAAGTACCCGGACCTGAAGGTGGACGTGCACATCACCAATCTGCGCATTGACCTGGTCGCGGAACGCTACGACCTGGCGTTGCATTACGGCGGACTGCCGGACTCATCCTGCCGCGCCAAGCGCATCTGTAACATTCCGCACGTCGTATGCGGTTCACCGGCATACTTCAAGCGCAAGGGCCGGCCGCAAACCATCGACGATCTGCGCCAGCACAATTGCCTGGTGTCCGACTTCGAGTTCTGCACCACATGGCGCTTCAAGGGCGCGGACGGCCCCGTGGACATCAACCTGGAAGGCACCTGGCGCAGCAACAACGGCCAGGCGCTGATGTTCGCGGCGCTGCAGGGACTCGGCCTGTGCCGGCTGCCCCTGCCCTATGTGAATGAATACCTGGTGAGCGGCAAACTGCAAACCGTGCTGGATGAATTCCGCGACGATCCGTTCCCGGTCTGGATGCTGTATCCGAACACGCGCTATGTCTCCGCCAAGGTGCGGTTGTTCATCGATTATTTCTCCGAGTGGCTCACCAATGAACTGCGCACGCAAACCGCGATCACGGCGCGGTCCGACGCGGATCGTCCACGCCGGAATTACAAGCGCGCGGCGAGGGCGTAACCCGAACCGGCGCCCAGTCCGGGGCCGGGATGTGTGGACGCGCCGATGTGAAACAGCCCGCGCACCGGGGTTTTGAAATTGCGCAGGCCCGCCATGGGACGCCATACCAGCATCTGGTCCAACCCGCAGGCGCCGCCATAGGGGTCGCCTCCCACGAGGTTCATATTAATGTGTTCCAGGTCTGCCGGTGACAGCACCCGGCGCGCCAGGATGCTTTCCTTCAGGCCCGGCAATTGCGCGCAGATCCGATCCACGATCCGGTCCGCGTAGGCTTCACGCACGGCATCAGTCCACCTCCCGTCGGGAGGAATCGCAATCTGCCCGGCGGCGTCGCCTTTGATCTGCGCGGGAAGCTCCAGGAGCTGGATCCACAACTGACCCCTGCCCGCCGGCACGCGGCCCGGGTCCAGCGCCGCCGGCTGCCCCAGTGAAATGGTGCCGCGCGCGGGAAGCAATCCGCATTCCGCTTCATTCACGGCGCGGGACACGCCGTCCGGTCCATCCACAAGATGCATCAACGCCACGCGGCCGAGTTCCGGATCGGTCCAGCGCGGCGGCTCACCCAATGCCAGGTGGATCTGCATGCCGGCACGACCGTGGCGAAATTTGCGCGCGGACCCGGCGACCTGCGGCGAAACCAGGTCCTGTGGCAGCAGGCGCCCGTAAAGCTGGCCCGGGGTCACGCTGCAGATAACGCCGCGGTTTGCCCCATGTTCAACACCCGTGGCAGTCACCACGCCACAGGCAACGCCGTCACGCACCGTGATGCGGGCCGCGTCTGCATTCAGCACGATGTCTCCGCCGCCGGATTCGATGAGCTGGCGCAACGCCCGCACCAAACCCTCGCCACCTCCGGCCACCACCGGTGCTCCCACCGCTTCCAGTGTCCACGGAATGATCTGCGCCATCACCGCGGAGCCGGCGTCATCCGGTCCGACGCCCGCATGCAGCGTCCAGGGCGCAAAGCACGCGCGCAGCAGGTCGGACTCGAACGTGGAATCCAGCCACGGACGTGCCGACTGCAGACCGTGGCGTGCAAATTCCAGGACCGCGCCGACACCGTGTCTCGCGGCATGCGCGGCAAATGTCCGCGCCGTTGCCCATGACCACAGGTTGGCGCCGAGCATGGCAAAGGTCATATCCAGTTGGCGCTCAAATGCCGCGGTGGCCGCGGCGTAGCGATCGCCGTCGCCTGGGCAGAGGGCGTTCATGGCCGCAACATTTTTCTCCCGCGACGTGCGCAGGATGAAATGCCGTCCATCCGGAAGCAGCACGGCGGTGGGCGCATCGGTATTGCAATAACGCAATCCGTGCCGCTCCAGTTCCGGTTTCAGCTCAGCATAGCCGGGGGACGTCACGAACAGCGGATGCCAGCAGGACAGCATGTCGTGCACAAATCCCGGCAGGGTGCATTCCTCGGTGCGAATGCAACCGCCGGGCCGATCATTGCGCTCCAGCACCCGCACCCTGTAGCCCTTGCGTGCCAGCAGGGCGGCGCATACCAGTGAATTGATGCCGCTGCCGACAATGACGAAATCGGAATTCATGGCGGGATTCATGGCGTGCGGGATTTCGGCCGGGGCGCGCGGTGCTTGCGCACACGCACGGGTTGCGTGGTCTGCATCAATGCCTTCAGCATCTGCTTCAGTTGCCTGGCATCCGCGTCCGGAAAATGGGACAGCGCATCGGATTCGTGGGCCTTGGCGGCGGCCAACAGCGGCACCAACGTGGCGTGGCCCTTGCGCGTGAGCCGGAAAGTCGCGCTGTTCTCACCCCTGCCCTTGCCCTGCCTTATCCAGCCCTTGCCCAGCATGGGCTCCAATGTGCGCGCAATGGTGCGGGTATGCTGCAACGTGACCGCATGGATATTGTCAATGGTCAGCCCGGCACCGTGATCACCCAGCGTGCACAGGATCCCCCATTCATCCCGGCCCACGCCGGCAATCTTCAGCATGGAATCAAATTGCGCCTGGAAGCAGGCCGCGGCATGGGACAGCAGGTAATCCAGGTAGTCGTCCACGAAGCGGGTGCTGGGCAGGCGATTGCCGGCCTTGCGTTGCAGTTGCGGCGCCGGGTCCGGCACGGCGTACCTCCCGCGGTAGAACATCAGCGCGGGCAAGCCATGGTCCCTGTATTCGAGCACTTCGCCGACGAATATCAGGTGATCACCGCCATCGTGGGTGAAGCTTTTGCGGCAGAGAAAATGCGCGGCACAACCATCCAGGACCGGGGCGCCGCCACGGCCCCCGGTGAAGGTGACACGCTCGAACTTGCCGCCTTCCGTCCGGCGCGCGAAGCGCCTGGACAACGCCACCTGGTCCGCGGCGAGCACGTTGATGACGAAATGGTCCGCACCCTGGAAGGAGGAAAGACTGAGGGAGCGCCGGTCCAGGCTCCACAACACCAGCGGCGGATCCAGGGAAACGGAATTGAAGCTGTTGGCGGTGACGCCAACGTGAAATCCACGCGGGTCGCGCGCGGTTACCACCGTGACGCCGGTGGCAAAATTGCCCAGGGCGTCGCGATAGGCACGTTCGTTGAACTTCTTACGGCGGGCAGCCATGGATGCGAAACTAACATATTGCGATCATCGGCGGCACTGCCGGATACTGGACAAAATCGCTTCAACACCGACAGCCGGAGGTCGCAACATGAGCACGAACAGACTCAAGGGCAAGGTCGCCATCGTCACCGGCTCGGGCCAGGGCATCGGGCAGGCCATCGCACGGATATTCGCCGCCGAGGGCGCGAAGGTGGTCATCGCCACGCGCACACCAGCCCATGGCGAGGCCACCCTGAAACTGATCCGGGATGCCGGCCATGAGGCCTGGCACATCACCGCCGACATCGGTGTCGCAAAGCAGGCCGTCGCGGTCGTGGAGCAGACCGTCAGGCACTACGGCAGGATCGACATCCTCGTGCACAACGCCGCGTCCTTTCTCGGCGGCGCGGTGGAATCCTATTCCGAGGAGGACCTGGAAACCGTGCTGGCAGTGAATCTGAAGGCCTGTTTCCGGTTGTCGAAGGCGTGCATCCCGTACATGCGCAAGCAGGGCGGCGGGCGCCTGCTGTTCACGTCATCGGTGACGGGACCGCGGGTCGCCATGCCGGCGACTTCCTATTACGCCGCGTCCAAGGCGGGAGTGAATGGTTTTATCCGCACCGCCGCCGTTGAACTGGCGCGAGCGGCCATCACCGTGAACGGCGTCGAACCCGGTTATATCAAAACACCAGCCATGAACCTGCTGGCGGACGCGGAAGGCCAGAAGCAAATGGCGAAGTACGTGCCCATGGGCTACCTCGGCGACCCCAATGATGTTGCGTATGCCATGCTGTTTCTCGCTTCCGATGAAGCCCGCTACATCACCGGGCAGACCATCGTCGTGGATGGCGGTTCCACGTTGCCGGAAAGTCCCGCGTTCCTGGACGGCGTCGAGGGCATGAAGGAACTGGCGGGATCATAACAAGGGAGGATCCAGACCATGGCCGGCAGCAAACAGTCAAAACCGGTGGCGCCGTACCTGGCCATCGGACTCTCCACCGTGATCCACGGCATCGCACACCGCAGCCACATCCGCCACAACCTGGAGAACATCGAGGAGGCGATTCACGCCGCGGTGTCCATCACCAATATCAACATGCCGGTGAAATTGATCGCACTGGCGGAAGGCGCGTTGACCGGATTCACCGACGAGATATTCGACCTGCCCCACACGCTGGCGGCCAGGGAATTGTTCATTGACATCCCCGGCGAGGAAACCGAATGGCTGGGGCGGCTGGCGAAACTTTACCGGACCTACATCATTGTCCAATGCAAGGCGCGCTGGCCGGAGATCATGAAGGATCGGTTCTTCAACACCCTGTTCGTGATCGGACCCAATGGCGAGGTCGTGCACAAGGCTGCCAAGAACCACATCTGGTGCCGGGAACGCTCCTGCATGCCCCACGACATTTACGACCGCTGGGTGGAGGTGTTCGGCGACGACATTGATG
>Ga0315910_10004530_pt1 | contig 11601 bp, 7 predicted proteins | sample EdamamesoilMG_FD_204470 | JGI IMG/M metagenome (GOLD analysis project Ga0315910, IMG submission 204470) | Garden soil microbial communities collected in Santa Monica, California, United States - Edamame soil | ecosystem: Environmental > Terrestrial > Soil > Garden | place: USA: California...
TCGTTGAAGCACGACTGGCGATCGGGAGCGCAGACGCCGAGGTGTGGGCCGACACGATCGCCGCGCACGGCGACGAGCGCTGGTCGGTCTTCGAGGACGTCGATGCGAAGGTGGCGCACCTGTGCGGCTACTTCGCTGACGAAGCGACGGCGCGCGAGGCCTGGGCCGCGCTCGTGCGCGCCTTCCCGCCTGCCGTGCGCGCCACGGCCGGTGCGCCGGTGCTGCGCCCGGTCGCCGACGAGGATTGGCGCGAGAGTTACAAGGCGCACTTCAAGGCCTGGCGGCACGGACGCCTGCACTGGATCCCGGAGTGGGAGCGCGCGTCTCATCGCCTCCCGCGCGGCCACGCCGCGGTTTTTCTCGATCCGGGCATGGCCTTCGGCACGGGCAACCACGAGACCACGCGGCTCTGCGTGAAACAATTGGTGGCCTTCGCGGACACCTTGAGTCCGCGTCGTCGCGGCAAGGTCGCGGTGATCGATGCCGGCTGCGGGTCCGGCATCCTCGCGATCTCGGCGGCGAAGCTCCGTTTCCGAAACGTCTTCGCGTTCGACAACGACGCCGAGGCCGTGGCGATCGCGCGGCAGAACGCGCGTCGCAATGGCGTCGGCTCCGTCGTGCGCACCGCGACAGGTGATGTCGCGAGCGCGTTGCGGCGCCGGCGCGGCGATCTCGTCCTCGCGAACATTCAATCGAACGTTTTGCTCGCTTGCGCGCGCGAACTCATCGCGGCGGTCCGGCCGGGTGGGCGCCTCGTGCTCAGCGGCATCCTCGCGCACGAGGCGGCGGGCGTCGTTGCGGGCTTCCGCGCGGCCGGAGCCGCGGGAAAAATGCGCACAGCGACGATGGGTGAGTGGTCGGGCGTCACGTGGTTCGCGCCGCGCTGAGTTATTCACAAAAGTCACGGCTTGGTGACTTCGTGAACTTTGCCTGAAAGTCGTGGTTACCTGCCTTGACTCCCGCGGGGTCGAGGCGTGCATTCAGGGCGGATTCGTGAGGCACGGTGTCTGCTGAAACCGGGGCGCTCGTCCTCCCGCATCCGCCCGGAGTCCGATCGATCCAGCTTCCCGTCGGCGCCACCCGCTCACACGGCCCGGTTCACCGGATCCGGCCGTGTATGCGAAAAACCACGACGCGGAGTTCCCGGATCGGGACGGCCCACGGGGCGACAGCTGCACCTGCAAACTACCTACGACATGCGTTCACTACAAACACTCCTCAAACTCGCCGGCCTCGCGCTGGCTGTCTGTCTGGCGGCGGCTCCTTCGCTCAAGGCCCAGGTCGTCACCTCGGGCCTGACGGGTCTCGTGCGAGACACCTCGGGCGGCGCGATCGCCGCGGCGCAGGTCGTCGCGCTGCACGAGCCGACGGGCGCGACCTTTCGCGCGACCACCGCGGCCGACGGTCGCTATAATTTCCGCGGCCTGCCCGTCGGCGGTCCCTTCACCGTCACGGTCACCGCGTCGGGATTTCCCGAGGCGAGGCGCACGGATGTGCAGACCGCGCTGGGCACCGACATCGACATCAGCTTCTCGCTCGATGCCGGCATGAGTGACGTGATCGAGCTGAGTGAGCTCAAGATCCAGGCCGAGTCCAACAGCCTCGATCCCTCGGCCATCGGCTCGGGCATGGTGCTGAGCACGCAGCAGCTCGCGCTCAAGCCCACCTCCGAGCGCTCCTTCGCCGACATGATCAGCGCCACGCCGCTGGTCACCCTGCGCTCGACCTTCGGCGACCGCGAGGAGTCGCAGATCACGGCGGTCGGACAGAACAACCGCTACAACTCCATCATGATCGACGGCGCGCGCATCAACGACCAGTTCGGCCTCAACGGCACCGGTCTCGCGTCGTTCTTCAATCCGCTCTCGCTCGACACCATCGAGCAGCTCTCCGTGCAGATCTCGCCGTATGACGTGCGCATGGCCGGCGCGACCGGCGCCTACATCAACGCCGTGACCAAGAGCGGCACCAATCAGTTCAAGGGCACCGCCTACTATCTCTTCCAGGGCGACAGCTGGGGCGGCGTGCAGCTGCGCGGCTACAATGCGCGCGAAGAGGCCCTCACCGGTGCGAAGATCCTCCCGACGCTCGAGCGCGAGACGATGGGGTTCACGTTCGGTGGACCGATCATCAAGAACAAGCTGTTCTTCTTCGCCTCCTACGAGAAGTTCGAGAGCGTGAGCGCGGGCCGCGATCCGCGGTTCAGCACGCCGCAGGAGTCCGCCATCCTCGCGCAGCTCAACGCCGTCACCGCCGCAGCCGGCGACACGATCGACTGGGGCGATCCCGTCAGCTACTCGACGATCAACGCGATGGATGACGAGAAGATCATCGCCAAGATCGACTGGAACATCGTCGAAGGGCACCGCCTCTCCGTTCGCTACTCCAAGACCGAGGGTCAGGTGCCGCAGTTCGGCAACTTCGGCAACGGCACGGCCAATCTCAATGGCGTGAACGGCGGTGTGACCACCGCGGCCGACGGGCACTTCTATTCACAAGAGCGCGCCGAGGAGTCCTACGCGGTGCAGCTGTTCAGCCAGTGGTCGCCCGAGCTAAAGACCGAGATCAAGTATTCCGAGACGACCCAGGACCAGCTCACGCCCGTCAACTCCATCGCGCCGATGATCCTGATCACCGGCCTGAGTGGCACCGACCTTCAGAACAACTCCCCGGTGAATCCGGCGGCCAACGGGACTGGCGGCGGTTCCTACTGGGCCGGCACGGAGCAGTTCCGTCAGGGCAATCAGATCAATGTCGACTCCAAGCTGTTCTCCGCCTCCGGTGATTACTTCCTGGGCAACGTCGTCTTCACGGGCGGTGTCGAGCGCGAGCAGTCGGATTTCTACAACATCTTCCGCGCGGGTTCCTACGGCCTGGTCGCCTACCGCACCTACGCCGACTTCCTCGCGGACACCAATGCGGTGATCCAGCGCAACTACTACGACCCCTCGCTGCGCGATCCGGCCGACCTGTCGGACTTCGCCTCGAACGGGATCTTCCTTCAGGCGAAGTGGGACCCGATGCCGCGCCTCACGGTCACGGCCGGCCTTCGTTATGAGGTGGCCGAGATGGATTCGGTCCCGACCTTCAACCAGGCCCTCTTCAACGCCAGCGGCTTCCGCAACGACGGCACGCTCGACGGCAGCGACATGATCTCGCCGCGCCTCGGCTTCAACTACGCCCTCGACGAGGAGCGCGTGATGCAGGTGCGCGGCGGCGTGGGCCACTTCTCGGGCCGCGCCCCGTGGGTGTTCTTCTCGAATTCGTTCAACGCGATCGGCGTGGGCGACTTCACCCGCTCCAGCACGGATGCGACCAACCCGCTGCCCAATTCGCTCACCGCCTACCTGCGCGATCACTTCGATCCGTCCGACCCGATCGGCACCGGCACCGACAACCCGTCGCTGCGCCGCGCCGTCAACTGGATGGACGACGGCATGAGCATGCCCGCCGCCTGGCGCGCCAACCTCGCGATCGAGCGCAAGCTCGGGTTCCTCAACTCCACGCTCAGCGCGGAGTTCGTCTACACGAAGATCGACGAGGCGATCTTCATCACCAACGAGAACCTGCGCCGTTCCACCGCGCCCTCGGCCGACGGCCGCTGGCGCTTCTCCGGCAACCCGCAGACCATGGCCAACGCGCTCTACTCGGGCTTCACCGACCTGTATCGGATTTCCAACGTCGACATCGGCGAGTCCAAGTACTGGACCCTGATGTGGGACCGCCCGGTCACCGACCGCTGGGGCTTCAACGTCGCCTACTCGCACGGTCGCTCCACCGAGGCGCAGGCCATCGGCCAGACCACCGCGTCGGGCCAGTGGCAGCGCAACGTGGTGTTCAATCAGGGTGAGGCCACCGAGGGCACCTCCGACTTCGAGATCCGCCACCGCCTCCAGGCGAGCATCTCGCGCCAGTTCGAGTTTCGCGACGGCTGGCGGACGACCGCCTCGCTCTACTTCGAGACGCGCACCGGCAATCCCTACAGCTGGGTCTACAACACCGACCTCAACGGCGACGGCCGCAACGACAACGACATCCTTGCCGTGCCGGACGGCCCGAGCGACCCGCGCTTCGACTTCTCGCTCCTCGCGGCCGACCAGGTCGACACCTACTTCTTCTACCTCGAGCAGAAGGGCCTGATGAAGTACGCCGGTGGCGTCGCGCCGCGCAACGGCTGGACGGAGCCGTGGGTCAACCGCCTCGATCTGCGCCTCGAGCAGGTCATCCCGATCTACAGCCCGGCCCGCCTGAAGCTGTTCTTCGACTTCGTCAACTTCGGCGCCTTCATCAGCCGCGATCTCTTCGGCTATGTAGAGACCTCGCCGTTGATCCAGAACGACGTGTTCCGCCGCCGCACCTTCGGCAACGCCAGCTACGGTCCGGACGGGCGCATCCGCCCGGCCGCGCTCACGAGCATGCCCGGCTTCGGCATCGACAACGGCATGTCGCGCTGGCGCATCCAGCTCGGCGCCAAGCTCGAGTTCTGATCCGGCCCGCGCGTCGGCAGACTCTGGATACTTCGACGGCCGCCCTTTGCAGGGCGGCCGTTTTTCTTGTCGGCCGCGGCTCCCGCGGCGGTGCGGGACGGAGCAGACTGGGAGTCTGCGCTGTGTGGCGGCGACCGTGGCGATCGGGTTCGCGTGGGTCGGTCGGCGTGCGAGGACGCAGGCTTGCACGCGGCCGCGCGGGAGCGCGGCCCTCCAGGTCAGCGACGAGCGCGCCAGCGTGGGGAGCGGCGCTCCCACGCCGCCGCCAGGACGGACGGGCCCGTGCAGGCCGTCCGGATCGCGTGGATGAATCGGCAGACGCGTCCGCGCGGTGGCATGGATCGATCGCCGTAGGCCGCCCGCTCGCGGGCGGCCGTGGGATCGGTGGCCATCAAACGGGCGCCCGCGAGCGGGCGGCCTACAGGGCGTGGCGCGGGTTTCCAATCCGCCGCTTTCGTGGGTCGGCTCCGCATCCCGCGAACGCGATCGATCCGCAGGCTGGAAGCCTGCGCTACGGGCAGGCAGTCTCCGGCATCTGCGCCAGCACGGTGCGGATCGCGGCGGCCGGGTCGGGCGCGGTGAGCACGTCCGAGACGATGACGACACGGTCTGCGCCGGCGGCCACGACCTCGCGCACATTGGCGCGCGTGATGCCGCCGATGCAGTACCACGGAAGGCAGGGGCGCAGCGCCGCGACCTCGCGCACGAGGCCGAGGCCGACGGGGGTGTAGTCGGGCTTGGTCTGCGTGCTGAAGACCGGGCCGACGGCGAAGTAGTCGATCACGCCGGGCGGCAGCGCGAGCGCCGCCGCGGCCTGCGCGAGCGCGTGGGTCGACAGCCCGAGGAGCCGGCCTGGGCCGAGGCGCTCACGCGCCTGCACGACCGGCGTATCCTCCTGGCCGATATGCAGGCCCACGCCCGGGTGCCGGACGGCCAGTTCGAGGTCGTCGTTGACGATGAGCGGCGGGGCCGCGGCGTCGGTGAAAAGCGGGAGGATGTCGTCGAGGAGCGCAGCACGCTCAGTCGGAGTTTCGCGCTTGGCGCGCAGCTGGATCAGGCCGGCGCCGCCGGCGATGAGGGTCGCGCAGGTGGCGCTCCAGCGCTCGCGCGGCACGTAGCCGGTGTCGAGGATCGCGTAGAAGCGCGCGGAGGAGAGTCCGGCTGTCGGGGGCGGTGAGGCGGGCATCGGTCGGGAGAGTCGGGGCGCGCCAAGCGGGCGCGGCTGCGGTCGTGGGTGCGCGGCTACGTGTCGAAGCGCGGCGAGGGCCGGCAAGTCGGTGCGGTCGGCGCGCGGTGGAGCCGCATGAATCGCGGGCGGCGCGCGGCGCTCACTCGTCCTTGTCGGAGTCCTCGATGATGCCGACGACGGCGATCTCGATGTCGCGGATCTTCTCGAGGCCCATGTTCTCGGTCAGCGCGACGCGGATCTCTTCGCGCAGCGTGCTGGAGATGCCCTTGAGATTGGCGGAGCGGCGCGTGCGCAGGGCCACGTGGACGGCGACCTCGCCGCCGTGCACGGTGACGCGCGCATGGGCGGAGCCGACGCCGCGCAATCCGCTGCAACAGCTCTGCACGAGCTCGCGCACCGCCTTGCGGGTGACGACCACGCCGCCGCCCTCGGAGTCAAACGCCTTGAAGGAACGCGGCTGCCGCGCGACGAGATAGACGATGATCGTGATGACGATCAGCGCGACGGCGCTCCCGAGGACGTAGGGCGAGTCGACGAGGGTTTCGAGTCGGTAGAGCATGGGGTCCGGGGCGCGAGGCGTCTCAATCCGTGTGCGGCAGCTCGGGCCATTCCTCCTCGGCCTGAGACGATGCCGGCGCGTCCTTGCGCGTGGTCGGCATCTTCACGCCTTCCACGATCACGTCGACGCGTTTCACCCGGTTGCCCGTCATGAGCTCCACCTGCTTGCGCACGGACATCTGGGCCTGCACGGCGGTGCGGCCGATCTCCGTGCCGAAGGTCATCACCGCGCGGATCTCGATCGTGTAGGCGCCGTCGTCGTCGGCGATGATCTTCACGCCGCGGTCGGTCACGCGGTTGGGAAACATCGAGTCGGCGATGCCGTCGACCAGGCCGCCGCCGATGCCGCAGATGCCGGGCACCTCGAGCGCGGCGAGGCGCACGATGCTGGCGACGACCGAGTGGTTGACCTTGATGTCGCCCAGGGTCGGGGCGTCGTCGGTGTTTTCGTTGATCGAGTCGATATGATCCATGGCGGGCGCGTTCTGGCGGGTCGGGTGCCGCCTGCGCTCAGAAGAGGTCCGCCGGCGACCGGCTGAGAAAATCCTGAACGTAGGCTGTCGTGGCCTTCCCCTCGCAGAAAACCGGATCGGTGAAGATGGCCCGATGCAGGGGGATGGTGGTCTTGATGCCGCGGATGATGTATTCGCCGAGGGCGCGGTGCATGCGGCCGATGGCCTCGCGACGCGTCCCGCCGAATGCGATCAGCTTGGCGATCATGCTGTCGTAATACGGAGGGATCGTATACCCGCCGTAGACGTGCGAGTCAACCCGCACGCCGTGCCCGCCGGGCGCGTAGTAGAGATCGATCGTGCCGGGCGAGGGCGTGAAATTGCGGGCCGGATCCTCGGCGTTGATGCGGCACTCGATGGCGTGGCCGCTGAACTCGATGTCGCCCTGGTCCCACGGGAGTTTCTCGCCCATGGCGACGAGGATCTGCTGCTTCACCAGGTCGATGCCGGTCGTCTCCTCCGTGACCGGGTGCTCGACCTGGATGCGGGTGTTCATCTCGATGAAGTAAAAATTCCCCTTCTCATCGACGAGGAATTCGATCGTGCCGGCGTTCTCGTAGTCGCACGACTCGGCAGCCTTGACCGCGGCCTTGCCCATGGCCTTGCGCAGGGACGGCGTGAGAAACGGCGAGGGCGACTCCTCGATCAGCTTCTGGTGGCGGCGCTGCACGGAGCAGTCGCGCTCGCCCAGGTGCACGATCTTGCCATGGCTGTCGGCCATGATCTGAAACTCGATGTGCCGCGGGCTCTGGATGTACTTCTCGATGTAGACGCGGCCGTCGCCGAAGGCCTTTTCCGCCTCGTTGCGGGCGACGTGAAACTCCTTGGCGAAGCTCACGTCGTTGTGCGCGATGCGCATGCCGCGTCCGCCGCCGCCGGCGACCGCCTTGATGATGACCGGGTAGCCGATCTTGCGGGCGAGCTTGACCGCCTCGGCCTCGGAATCGATCGGGCCGTCGCTGCCGGGCACGATGGGCACACCGGCCTTGCGCACCGTGTCCTTGGCCGTGGACTTGTCGCCCATCAGGCGGATCGACCGGGACTTCGGGCCGATGAACTTGATGTTGCACTTCTCGCACTGCTCGGCGAAGTCCTCGTTTTCCGAGAGGAAGCCGTAGCCGGGGTGGATCGCGTCGACGTCGGCGATCTCGGCGGCGCTGATGATGCGGTCGGCCTTCAGGTAGCTCTGGTTACCCGGAGCCGGGCCGATGCAGATCGCCTCGTCGGCCAGCTGCACGTGGAGGGATTCGACATCGGCTTCGGAGTAGACCGCGAGGGTCTTGATGCCGAGTTCGCGACAGGCGCGAACGATTCGGAGGGCGATTTCGCCGCGATTGGCGATAAGGATCTTCTGCATACAGGCGGGCGGAGAGACGGAAGGGGAGAAGCGAGGCCGGTCAGGCAACCCGGCGCCCCGCACACGGACTCGAAGAGGCGGGGACCGGGCTGACGCGCGCCCATGGGCGCGGGGAATGAATCAGGCGGTGCGGACCTTGAAGAGGCGCTGCCCGAACTCGACGGGCTGGCCGTTCTCGACCAGCACCTCGAGGATCGTGCCCTTCACCTCGGCCTGGATCTCGTTCATGATCTTCATGGCCTCGATGATGCAGACCGGGCTGTTTTCCTGCACCTTGGCGTTCACGTCCACGAAGGACGGGCTCTCGGGCGAGGCGGCGCGGTAGAAGGTCCCGACCATCGGCGACTTGATGTAGGCGATGCCGGCTTCGTCGACCGGGGCGGCCGGGGCTGCGAGCCGGGCCGCGGGAGCTGGAGCCGGAGCGGCGACGGCCGGGGCGGGAGCGGCGACCGGGGCGGTCTCGCCCGCGAGTCCGGTGATCCCGGACGAGGCGACGACCGGCACGCCGGATGTGCCGCGACGGATGCGAAGCTTGAAACCTTCTTCTTCGACCGCGAACTCCGACAGGTCGGAGCGCTTCATCAGGTCGATGATTTGCTTAATCTCTTTGAGATCCAAGGGCGGCCTTTGATTTTGCTGTTTGTGGAATGGGGGACGGGGACCAAATAGGATCGGGCCGGATGAGGCAATTCCGGAGTTTGGAGCGTCCAAGCGCGGTGTTGCACCGTTGAAAATTCGCGAAATCGCTCGATTTCAGAAAATCGGTCCCGCGAGCTCGTGTCCCGGCCGGAGCGTCGCGACGACCGCGCCGACGCGAAACTCGCCGCCGCGATGCACCACCCGGCGTACCTCGAGGCCCCCGTTTACGAAGTCGACCACCCGCGCGCCGAACGGCGGCGTGAACGCACCGGTGTTGATCGCGTACCGCCCGCCGCGCCGCCAGACCCCCGGGAAGTGCGTGTGACCGAAGATCACGACCTCAGCCGACGGCCGGTGCCGCTCGGCCAGGCCGGCGGCGAGGCCCGGAGCACGCATCCAGGCCGTGAGGATCTGGTCGGCGCGACGCACGCGCGAAAACAGGTGGAGGATCCGTCCGCGCGTGCTCGTCGGGCCGCCGAGGGCGGAGGGCGAGAGGTGCCGGGTGGCGTAGGAGGCGTGTTTGCAGACCGCGAGCTGCGTCTCGAAGCGGTCGTGCTCCTCCGGCGCGATTTCCGCGAGCCGTCGGTCGCGCGCCACGATCACATGCGGCGCTTCCCAGCCCCAGGGTGCCACGCTCGGAAAGAGCACGTCGCCGTGCGTGACGAGCACGCGGCCACCCGCCAGCTCGAGATGGTGGTGCGGCGAGATGTCGGGATCGTGGTTGCCCGTGAGCAGCGTCAGTCGCTCGCGATACGGCGCGATGAACTCGAGAAACGCCTCCCGCCCGGCGGCCATCGCCGGCTCCGTCTCGAGAAACCGCGTGTCGAGACTGTCGCCGTTGAAGATCAGCGCCTCGGGTCCGTCGAGCAGGGGGCGAAGGCTGCGCAGATCACTGATCCGACTCGCCGGCTCGGCGTAGTGCAGGTCGGAGAGGATGCGGAGCCGCGGATGGGACACGCGGCGAGTATCAGGCTCGGTCGAGTCGGGAACAAGCCGACAGCGGACACGCGCGCGCAGACCGGCCCGTGGCCCCGCTCACTTCGCCGTCGTTCCATCCGCCGCTGGCACGTCGGTGCGGAAGGGCGTGGCCGGCAGGCCGGCGCGGTTGATCAAATTGCCCTCCGGCACGTTGGCCCAGGCGTAGCGCACGGCCACGGGTGCGCGGACTTTTTCGGACCAGACGAGCACGCGGTCGCCCTTGATGCCCGCGAGCGCGGGGTGAAACACGCCGTCCGCGCCCGCGACCGTGAAGCCCTTCAGCTGCGTCCCTCCGTCGGCGCAGGCGAGCCCGCCCCCGCGATGCGTGAAGGTCAGCCAGGATCGATCATGGTCGATCGAGAGGGATTCGAAGACCGGGCCCGAGTAGTCGATGCTCTCACCGTAGGCGATGGCGCGCGCGGCGAGCGCGAGGCGCGCGCCGACCGGGGCCTTGTCCGCCGGATGGATGTCCTCGGCGTCCCCGCAATCGGTCGTCACGACCATCGCGGTGTTCGGCACCGACTGCCACGTGAGCAACTGGGCCTCGCGCAGCTCCGGGCCCATGTCCTTGTAGGGCGCGATCTGCACGAAGAGGAAGGGCAGTTGCTCGCGACCCCACGCCTGGCGCCAGTCGGCGATGAGCGCGGGCAAGAGCCGCCGGTACTGGGCGGCGCGGTCGTTGTTCGCCTCGCCCTGGTAGAAGATCACGCCGCGAATCGGGTAGGGCAGGAGCGGGGCGATCATGCCGTTGAAGAGCACGGTCGGCGCGGCCGGTGTGGTGGTGAAATCCGCCGGCGGCCGGCGCGGTACGGCCGCGAGATTGACCGAGGCCTTGCGCCACCACGGGCCGGCGAGTGAAAGCGCCTGCGGAGCGGGCTTGACCGGTTGCAGCCGCATCGGCGACGGACCGCCCCACAGGCCGCCACCACCTCCGGTGTCGAGCACGCGCACGGCGATGGTGTTGCGTCCTGGCCGCAGCAGCTGAGCGGGCACACGGTAGACGCGCGGCGTGGTCCAGCCCGCCGTCGTCCCGAGCTCGTGGCCGTTGATCCACGTCGTATCCAGATCGTCGATCGCGCCGAGGTGCATCTCGAGCGCCTCGCCCTGCCAGTTTTCCGGCAGGTCGAACTCGGTGCGAAACCACACCACGCCGTCGAAGCCCGGCAGGCCCGAGGCCTCCCACATCGCGGGCAACGTCACGGGGATCCACGCGGCCATGTCGACGGTCGCGGCGGAGAAGTTCATCGCCTCGTTCGAGCCCGGATCGAACTCGCGGAACCAGGCCTGGAGTTTCTCGCGATAGATCGCCGACGCCTCGGACGGCCGGGTGCGCAGCAGCGCGAGATCGGCGATCGCGTCGGCAAAATCCGGCAGGTCACGCAGTCCCGCCGCGCTCGTCCAGGCCTCCGCGGGCGTCCCGCCCCAGGAGCTGTGGATGAGCCCGACCGGCACCTTGCGGGCCCGGTGCACCTGGCGGCCGAAAAAGTAGCCGACCGCGGAAAAGTCCTTCACCGTCTCGGGCGAGCACACCACCCAGCGGCCCTGCACCGTCGTCTGCGGTGTCAGCGCGCGGGCCTGGGCGACGAGAAAGTGCCGGATCTGTGGATACGAGGCCGAGGCCGCCTCCTGCTCCCAGCCGACGATCGGCTTCTGCCCTTCGCGCAGGCCGAGCTGGCGCTCCATGTTGGACTGGCCGCCGCACAGCCAGACGTCGCCGACAAGCACGTTCGTGGCGGTGACGGTGTTTTTCCCCGTGATGGTCAGGGTGTGCGGGCCGGGCTCCGCGATCGGGCGCAGGTGGACTTTCCACGCGCCGTCGCGCGCGACGGTCGAGGCGGTGCTGCCGCCGATGGAGACCGTCACGGTCTCGCCCGTGTCGGC
>Ga0315910_10004531_pt1 | contig 11600 bp, 11 predicted proteins | sample EdamamesoilMG_FD_204470 | JGI IMG/M metagenome (GOLD analysis project Ga0315910, IMG submission 204470) | Garden soil microbial communities collected in Santa Monica, California, United States - Edamame soil | ecosystem: Environmental > Terrestrial > Soil > Garden | place: USA: California...
CCACCCGTCGCTCGGGCGAGCCGCGTCGATGAGCGCGAGCGGCTCGTATCTCGGCGGGAGCGAGCTCGGGCCTGGGCCAGGCCCGACGAGCGTTACCTCTACCTGCTGAACTCCACCTTCCTGTGCTGAGCGCGGGTCGGCCTCGGGCTGGCTCTCTCGACACAGGAGGAAAACATGTCTGGATACAGGCGCCCGTCGCTCGGGCGTCGGTTGCTGCGTTTTTTTGTCCGCACGCTGCGCATCATCGTGCTCTCGCTGTCGGCGGTGGGTCCCGCACCGCCACCGCCGCCGCTGCCCGAACCGGCCAGGATCGAGCAGCGCCAAGCGACACCGGCGCGTGTCGCGCGGCGGCGATGAGCCGACGGGGCTGAGCCTGGCTTCGCGCGAAGCTCGGGCTCAGCTGCCGCGCGCGCGGCGCTTGGCGCGGGCCTTCTTGCTCGGCCGCGCCGCCTCGAAGGTGGTGTCGAACACGAACACCTCGTCGTGCGCCTCGAGCTGAAAACGCCGCGACGGATTGGCGGGTTGCAGCTTGGCGTTCGCCGAGGTGTCGAGGGATACCTCGAAGGCGGAGTCGGACCCCGCGCGCACGTGCACGTGGGCAAACCCGAGCGCGTCGGTCTGTCCGACCGGCACCCCGTCGACCAGGACGGGCAGGCTGGCGGGAGTGGTCGCGTGTACGATCACCACCGCGTCGTGCTGCTCGGTCTGGCAGGACATGGCGAGCCGCAGAGGCTCCTCGGAACGGCCTGCCTCGGGCAGCGTCACCACTTGCTCCGGTGGCGTCGCGCTGAACCCGGGCGGGCAGGTGAGGGCGACGGGCAAGCGCTCACCGGGGCTGGCGGGCACGCGCAGCGTCGCGCGGCCGAGCGGGTTCGTCGTGCCCAGGTAGTCGCCACGCACGCGCAGCTGCGCGCCGGAAACGGCCACACCCTCCTCGGCGCGCACCTCGACCTCCAGGTCGTGGGGCGTCGGAGCGCGGCTGGCACAGCTCGCCATCGTGCCGAACGCGCACAGCCCGAGCGGCGCGAGAACGAGCCGCAGCGCTCGCGCCATCGACACGCGTCGGGCGCTCATCTCTTCACCGGCTTGCTGGGGGCCGGCGTCACGGTCTGTGTGTCGTTCGACGTGCCCACCTTCTTTTCGAGGAGGCGGCACATGGCCACGTAGGCGCTGTTGTCGGGATAGGCGCGCTCGAGCTGCTGGTAGAGCGGCAGGGCGTCCGCGTAGTTGCCCGCGATCACGTGGCGCCCCGCGGTGGCCGCGAGCTGCGCTTCGGGCCCCACGTTGCCCGGGCCAGGCGCGTCGCCGGCTTGCCCACCCGTCACCGACACGACGACGGCTCGCCCGGCGGGCGCGGCCTCGATCGCTGGGCGGCTCGGCATGAGGGCGCGCGATGTCGAGGCGGCGGCGCCGCTCGACGCGCCGTCGAGCTCCGCGGGCGCGACCGCCGCGGCGAGCTGGGGGGAGCTCGGCTCTCGGTAGCGTTGCCACACGCGCTGACCCACCATCACGCTCGCCACGGAGACCAACGCGACCGCCGCCAGCAGTAACCAGCGCAGGACGCTGTCTCCGGAGCGGCTCGCGGGCAGCGCCGCGCGCGAGCGCGCCGAGCTCGGCGGTCCGCCGTTGCGGTGCCCGCCCACCTCGGCGACGGGACCGAGCCCTCCCGAAAGGCTCTCGGCGAGCGGCGCGCGCAGGACGGGCACCGGCTCGAAGCCGCGCGAGCTCTTGACCGCCACGGAGTCCTGCGTGCTGCTCGGATCGCCTTCGCGCGGCAGCGGCGTGGCGACGATGGAGGGGCGAGTCCCGAAGCTGGGCGGCGCGGCGTCCACGTCGTGAACGGAAGGCGCCGTGCTCCCGAGCGCCATGGCGCTGGCGGGAGCCGGCGCGGAGCTGCGGGCCACGGCGTCGAGGGCCGCCTGGCGTGCCTCGCGCAAGTAGTCCTCGCTCAGCGCCGTGCGCTGGATGTTTGCGTCCCCGGCGGGCTCGCTCGGCGCGACCGCGGGCATGGGGACGGCACCGACGGGCAACGTGGTGTCGGCGGCGGGCGCGACGGTTGCGGCGGGCGCGCGCGGGGCGGGGCGGGGCGGGGACGCCACCTCGACGGGGACCACGACGTGGACGAGCGGAATGGGCGCCGTCACCGGGCCCGCCAGCGAGGAGGGGACTGCGGGCGCCGACGGCGCCTCGCGCGACGAGCTACGCTCGTACGTCGCGGGACTCCACCCCGGGGGGCTCGGGCTGATGGGGCTCGGACTGGATGAGCCCGGGGCCGCGACCACTATCACCGGCGCAGCGATCAACGCCGCTGCGGGCGGTGCCCCGGGCGCGGGCGTCACCGCGGGCCCGAACGAGACCGCTGGCGGCGGGGATAGCGTCAGGTCGAGCGGAGGCGGCAGCGCCGGCTGCGAAGCGCCCGCGCTCGGTACGGTCGCGTTCGGCACGGCAGCGTTCGGCGCCGGCGCAACGCCGAGCACCGTTTGCTCCAGCGATGGGCGAGCCCCACTGGCAGGTGCGACACCGCCGTCGTCGCCGTCCTGCTGCTTGGGTGTGCTGTTCATTGCTGGTGCTCCTCGTGGCCCCGACGCCGGCGGCTATGGAGTCAGCCTACCGCCACTTCTGGACATTTGACGGCGGGCTCGGGCCGATGCGCAACGCCGACGTCACCGAACGGTGCGATCGGCCGGGCCGAACCAGACGCGGGCGAGCTCGCGAAAACGAGTGTGCCCATGGCTGCTTAGCCGGTTGCCGGCCGCGCTTCAAGCCTGGCGGCAGGCTGGCCAGCGCGGTGTCGTATCCGGGAGGTTCGGAATGGAACGCCCGCGGCCGGCGACCGCCGTTGGGCGGGCCGGCACGAGCCCGGAAGGGGGCTGGTGGAACGGTGAGATCAGGCCGCGTGCCGGACGTCGTCCGACTCGAGCAGATCTCGGAACCGTTGCACGCTGAGCGGCTTTGCGAGCATGAACTGCGCGCCGGCTTCGAACGCCCGCTCCCGCATCTGAGCGGTCGGCGGCTCGGGCGTGACGAAGCCGAACGCGACGTTGCAACCGCGGGCACGCAGCTCGCGGAGCAGGTCCACGCCGCCCATTTCGGGCATGTTCCAGTCGGAGAGAATGAGGTCGGGCTCCACCGTGGCCAGCTGGGCCAAGGCGTCGCTTCCGTTTTCCGCTTCGTGGACTCGGAGGTTCACTACACCGGTCTCGAGCAGAGTGCGTCGTACCATCAGGCGCATGGCCTTGTTGTCGTCGACCAACAGTACGTTCATGGTAATCAGGAGAACGGACCTCGACATCGTGGAGTTGAGCGACACCTAGGGGTGATGTTCGTCACCTGCGCGCATCGCTGCGACGACCTGCGAGCAGCGATGATCACCGTGCTCACCCGAGAGCGCGCGCTGCGCGCGTGTCGTGACGAGCGCGCTGCAGGTGTGGGGTGCGCCGCGCGCGTACCGCGTGCTCCGCGGCGCGCGGCACGGCGCTGTACAATCGAGGTCGCCTGAGTATGCTGCGCGCCGTGTCCGGCTCGCTCCCTCCCGCGGTGGAGCTGTTCAGCCGGCGGCTTGGTCTCTCACGGACGGTAGCCGCCTGGCTCGTCCGTGGGGGACACGCGGACGTGTCGGCGACGGAACGCTTCCTCAATCCGCGCCTCGCGGATCTGACGCGCCCCGACGACATGGCGGACCGCCAGGTGGTGGCCGCGCGCCTCGCCCGCGCCGTCCGCGCCGGGGAGCTGATAGCCGTCTTCGGCGACTACGATTGCGATGGCATTACCTCGGCCGCGATCATGACCGAGGTGCTGCGTGCGCTGGGAGGCCGAGCGGTCCCGCTGATCGCGAGCCGCTTCGACGGGGGATATGGGGTATCCGCGGCCGCCGCGGGACGTATCGTGGCCACGGGTGCGAGGGTCCTGGTCACCTGCGATTGCGGGTCCTCCGATCACGTGACGCTTCGCCAGCTCGCGAGCCGAGGGCTCGACGTGGTCGTGATCGATCACCACCTCGTGCCGGACGAGCCCTTGCCCGCGATCGGGTTCCTGAACCCGCACCGGCAAGACTGCGGGTTCGCCTACAAGGGCCTCGCGTCGTGTGGCCTGGCCTTGTCGGTCGCGGCCGCCCTGCGGCGTGAGCTCGGCGTCGAGCTCGACTTGCGCTACTGGCTGGACCTGGTGGCGGTGGGGACGGTCGCCGACGTGGCCCCGCTCGATGGCGACAATCGTGCGCTCGTCCGGGCTGGCCTGGACGCGCTCGTGAAGGCGCGGCGGCCGGGCATGCAGGCGCTGCTCGAAATGGCGAAGATCTCGCGCGATACCCCGCTGACGGGGCGCGACATCGCCTTTCGCATCGCACCCCACATCAACGCCCCGGGTCGCCTCGGGTCCGCCGACGTCGCGCTCGACCTGCTGCTCGCTCGCGACCTCGACACCGCTCGCGGCCTGGCTGCCACGCTGGAGCAGATCTCCGATCGGCGCCGGGCGCTGTCGGAGGAGATGTTTACCGATGCCTGCTCGGAGATCGAGCGTGAGGGCTTCGAGCGGGAAGCGGCCATCGTCATCGGTCGCGAAGGCTGGAACCCCGGCATCGTCGGCATCGTCGCTGGACGCCTGGTCGATCGCTTCGCCAAGCCCGTGATCGTGGTCGGCTTCTCGGGGGACGAGGGCCGGGGCTCCGTGCGCGGCCCGGTCGGGGCCCGGCTGCACGACGCGCTGAGCCAGTCCCAGGGTGCGCTGTCGCGCTTCGGGGGGCACCAGCAGGCGGCAGGGCTCGAGCTGGCGCGCGACCGCCTGGGGACGCTCCGCGAGCTATTCGCAGCCGCGATCGCCCGTCAGGGTGCAGACGCGCCGCAGCCGACGTCAGCCTGCGAGCTGCTGCCGCTTCTCGCCGGCGACGATCCGCTGGTGGTGCTGGGCGACCTCGGCCGGCTCGAACCCTGCGGGTTCAAGAACCCGCGCCCGCGTATCGTCGTCGAGGGGCGCGTCGCCAGCGTGCGCGAGGTCAAGAATGGGCACCTCAAGCTCGAGCTGAGCCTGGGGGACCGGCGCCGCCTCGGTTGCTTTGCCCCGCGCCAGGGTGCGCTCGCCGCCACGCTCGACGGGGTCGTCCGGGTCAGCGGCGACCTGAGGCACAACAGCTTCGGCGGCAACGTCGCGGCGGAGCTGCTGGTCGAAGAGGTGACCCCCGCCGGCACGGCCTCGGACGAGCGCGAGATCTCCCGACCGCTCGACAGTCTCGCGGTGTAGCGGCGTAGCATCTGCCACGTGTTGCGGCCGACGGGTCGACAGCCTTGGGGACGTGGTTTATGCAGGGTAACGCGCACCCGTGCACTGGTATGGAACCTGCACTTTGATCGCTCGATGCGCGACATGCTTGCCCCGAACGTCGTTACCGTCGAGCCGTCGCTCGAGTCGTTGATGGCGGCTTACACCGCCGGGGACTCGGAGGCTTTTCGCGAGCTCCATCGCCGCCTGGCGCCGAAGCTGTATAGCTACCTGCTGCGCCTCTCGCGCGACCCGGCGCTGGCCGAGGATGTGTTGCAGGCAACCTTCGCCAAGCTGCATAGGGCCCGAGGCACGTACCTGCCAGGGTCTCGCGTGCTGCCGTGGGCTCTCGTGATAGCGCGACGCACCTACCTGGACGAGTGTCGTGGTTTGGCCGCACATCGCGAAGTGCTCGGTGCGGACGGGGTCCTGCCCGAGCGCAAGTCGGAGCAGCCGAGCCCGGACCACGTGGCGGACATGCGCCGCGCGCTCGATCGCCTGCCGGATCAGTATCGTTCCGCGATCCAGCTCACAAAGCTGATCGGGTTTTCCGGAGAAGAGGCGGCGGGTTTGCTCAGCACCACCCAGGCAGCGATCAAGCTGCGGGTGCACCGCGGTTACGCGATGCTCCGGGACATTCTGACGGGCAGCCCCGCTACGGCGTGAGGGGCGCGCGCCGCGAACGCACGTGCTGCGGGCTCGATGCCGGCGAGGCGCCGCGACGCGCGCTCGCCACTGACGTAGGCTCTGTCGGCGCGCTCGTCATCTCGACTTCGTAACGCGAGCCTGCGGCGGCGGCGTCACCGATCTGGGACTCGTGCCTTACCGTTCGCGAAACATCGGCTCGGCGCGGGTGTCGGTGTGTCACCCTCGACGCCGTCTGCCGGGGACCCGTGATCGTTGGTATGGCGGGTCGCCGCAGCGATGAGCTTCGCGACGCGTGGCAGGGGTGCTGCGTGCACCCCGATGGGCAGTCGCGAGCTTCTGCGCGGCTTCGACGCGCTCGAGCGGGCCTCATTGCTCCTGGCTGGGGACCGCTGGCTCGCTGAGGTGTGGCTCCCCGAACGTCTTCCACGTCCCGACCGCGACCGCTGCGATCAACACCGCGATGATGGCGTATTCGATCGCGGTGGGGGCGCTGCCGTCGAGCGCGTGCGGTACGTGTCTCACGGAGTTCGGCGATCTTTCGGGTTGGGACATGGCGGCTTCCCTTCATGCCTCGGGCAGCCCAGGGGCTGGCGCTCGGTAGTCGATGCCGAGGATTCGGTCCCTGGTAGGCCGGGTTGCGTGGAAAGAGTCGCCGGCGTGACTCGGCGGTGCACTCGTTCGAGCTCTGGCTCGCCGGCCCGTCGCACCGCCGCTGGACGCGCAATCTCGCGATGTTGCGACGCCTGTCACCGCACGGCAGCTTCCCTGGAGTCCGACTAAGCTGGGGCCAATGTCTTCGCCTCGCTGGTTCCAGGAGCTCCTGACCGTCGACACCCGCGGTAAGGGCTTCACCGACATCACCCCCCGGCTGCGCGCCGTCGTGTCGCGTGCTGGTTTGCGCATCGGGCAGTGCCTGGTGTTCGTGCGGCACACGTCCGCCAGCCTGGTCATTCAGGAGAACGCCGATCCTGCGGTGTTGCGCGATCTCGAGCGGTGGATGGACGAGGTCGTTCCCGTGAACCGCGCCTGGGAGCATGACGACGAGGGGCCCGACGACATGCCTGCACATGCTCGTGGCGCTTTGACTCGCACCAGCGAGCTGATTCCGATCAGTGACGGGCGCCTGGCGCTCGGTACCTGGCAGGCCGTGTACCTGTGGGAGCACCGGGCCCACCCCCATCGGCGAGAGCTCGTCGTTCAGGTGAGCGGTACAGACTGAGGCCGTTTCGAGCGCTCGCCAAGCGACGCAGGCTCCGGCGAGGGCTGCCCCGACGTCGAGGCTTCTCGGGCTGCGTCGCTCTACGGCAACGGGCTGTCAGAAGTGACCGGAGAACGCCGCACCGCGGACATCGCCCGTGAGTATCGGCGCGACGGTGAACGCCGAATCAGACGGACCGCTGTCGGCCGTCACGATCAAGATGACGGCCGTCGTCAGGGCGGCCACACCGATCCCCGCGCTCACCCAGCCGATCGTCTGCTCGCGCTTGGCGTCTTCGACCAGGGCGTCGTGCCGATCCAACTCGTCCGGACCGTTCGTGCAGTTATAGGTGCCGTCGGTATTCTGAGTGGGACACAGTTCCTTGGCCTCGTTGTTGTCTGCCCGGCTCTGCAGACCAAACACGATGCCAGTGGCCACGGCGGCGACGCCGAGACCGCCGACGACGTAACCCGCGACCACTTGCCCGTTCGAGCCCCCACCCGAGCGCGGAGCGACATCGGCTTCGACCGGAGGGGGGTTGTTTCCGCCGCTGGTGATGCTCGGCGGCGGCGCGGGCAACGGAGCGTCCTCGAGCTCGGGAACCGACAGGGAAACGGTGCGCGGCGTGGCGGGCACTTCGATCTTGTCGCTCCAGCTCTTCTTGCCGGGGGCGGACACTTCGATCACGTGCTCACCCGGGTCGACCGGCACCGCCGTGCCCCAGGCGGCGCGGCCGACGTCTTGCCCATCGCGGTCGATCTTCATGTCGCCGGACGGCTTCGCCACTTCGATGCGCAAGCGTGAAAGCTTTGGCTCCAGCGCCTTGGCACGATCTCGCGCGGCGGCCTCGCGCTGCGGCTGGCTCGCGTTGCGAGCTGCGGCCGCGACGTCGAGAAACAGCGCCCACGCGCTCGCGGTGCGGCCCAGCTTCTCCCAGCAATGGGCCAGGTTGAACTGCGTGCCCATCCCCGGATCGACCCGCAAGCTCTCTTCGAACTTGGGACAGGCCTCATCGTAGCGGTCCTTGTCCATCAGCGCGCGGCCTTCCGCGAAGAGCGCGCGCGCCGTCGCCGAATCCGTTTGCGCTTCGGCTGGCTCGGCAACACCGAGCACCAGGCCAGTAACCAACCCCACGGCGACGGTGCGCCACTTCAAGCACGCGAGCGGTGTCATCGCTCACCTCGTATCATCGAACAGATCGAGCGGATTGGATTTCTTCGAGGCTGCCTCTGGTGAAACAGCAGCGGGCTCGTCGTGCGAGGGCTCGACGGGTTGCGGCCGTGGCCGCGGCCGCGCGCGCTTCTGAGCCGCCGCGAGCTCCTTCTTTTTCGCGTTGGCAGACGGGTAGGGCGTGTCGTCGTCGCGGAAATTGTGTGGCGAGCGCGGGTCGTCATCCTCGATCGCCTGCGGAGGAGCCGATTGCTGCGGCGGCGGCTCGGGCGTGGCAGGACGAATCGGCGGATCGGGTTCGCGCACCGGCCGCACGATGGTCGATGTGGGCGCCAGCTGCTCGCGGCCCGCGGTATCTGCCGCGGCCTTGCCCTCGGCTTCGGGCTTGACCGACTTCGTCGTCGTCGTGGCCTGCACCGGCGTGCTGGCGGTGGGGCGCCCCCCGCTAAACAAGATCCACGCTGCCAGCAGCCCGGCGCCGACCAGACCGAGACCCGCGCCGAGCTGCACCGCGGGGCGGGCATGGAAGGGCACCGACGCTTGCTCGCTCAGCCGACCCGTGTGTGCCCAGGTGTTGTGGGTCTGATTGACGGGTTCGTGCTGCGTCGCGAGCCCGGGACCGATCGAGCGATAGGACTGCGACGCGGCCGAGGTGTCGCCCAGCACGCGGGCGATGCGGCGCACGATCGGCCGGATCTCGGCCGAGGCGAAGCGTTCCAGCGAGCGCGCGAACTCGGCCACGCTGGCGAAGCGACGCTCCCGATCTTTCTCGAGGCAGCGCAGAATGATGGCCTCGAGATCGGGCGGCGCATCGGGCCGCGAAGCGCAGAGTGGCGGCGGCGCATCCGCGACGATCATCGCGAGCAGGCCGGGCACCGTATCGGCGACGTAAGCGGGCGTGCCCGCGACGAGCTCGTGCAGAATGGTGCCGAGCGCCCAGACGTCGGCGCGCGCGTCTACGTTCTTGGAGCTCCGGATCTGCTCCGGCGACATGTACTGCGGCGAGCCCATGATGGCGGCGCTCGCCGTCATCTGCTGCTTGCTCGTCTCGCCTCCGCGCCCGCCATTGAGGGCCTTGGAGATGCCGAAGTCGAGCACCTTGACCAGCGGCGAGCCGTCGGGACGTTCCGTCAAGAACAGGTTCGACGGCTTCAGATCGCGATGCACGATACCGAGCGAGTGTGCTTCCGCGACGGCGTCGCACGCCTGCAACACGTAATCTACCGCCTCGTTGATGGGCAGTGGGCCACGCCGGGTCGAGACCTCTTTGAGGTCGAGCCCGCGCAGGTACTCCATGACGATGTACGGCGCACCGGAGTCGAGCGTGCCGACGTCCATGACGCGGGCGACGTGCTCGCTCTGAATCTGCACCGCCGAGCGCGCCTCCCGCAGGAAGCGTGTGACCGCTTCCGGTTGCTGATACGCGTCGTCCGTCAAGAACTTGAGGGCGACGTGCTGGTTGAGATGCTCGTGCAGGGCAGCCATCACGACGCCCATGCCGCCGCGCCCCAGCATCTGCTGGATGCGGTATTTGCCGGCTACGAGCTGGCCTACCTGGACTTCACGTTCCATGTGTTGGACCCCAAGCATATCCAAATTGCCGCGCGAGCCAAGAGTTCGGGGCGCATGGGCGGCTCGGTCAACCCGGTCGACGGGTTGCGCAAAAAATGGGACATGGCGTGCTCTCGCCGCTTTTGCGCCTGGGCAGCCTTTCGCGCCCCGCCGTTGCGCCGGGCCTTTGCACCGGATCTTTCACGGGGCCGTTGCACCGGCGGCAGCCGTCGGTTTCGGCGGAAGGACGCTCGAAATGGACCGCCGTGAGCGCGAAACGCTCGGTTAACGCGCCTGGACGACGCTCGCGCCGGCGCCGTTCTCACGGAGATCGACTTTCGGGTTTCCCACTTGTATCGGCCCGGCCGTTTCCGGTGGGCAACCGCCGCTTCGACCAAAAAAGAGCGCGCTCGAGCACCGCTAACATGAGCGGTAACTAGCCGGAAGGTAAGCCTTGCAGGCGTCGACACGGGCCGCGCGAGGTGCTGCTCGAGAGTGCCCTCGATGGGTGTGCGTGGTTCCGATCGGGGACACGTTGCGCCACTGCCACTCACCGCCCTGGCGCCGCTCGCCTCGCCCAGGTCGCCGTGGCGGGCTAACCGCTCGCGCCACGAGCGCACGTGCAGGCAACGGCGCGTACCGCGTTACGCGCGCCGGCAGACTCGTGTGGCGGCTGCCAGCAGCTCGAGCCGTTGCATCAACCCGACCCCCGTGGGGCGGTTTGCGGAGCGTTGCGCCCGCGCCCGAGGAAAGGGCAGCGAGCACCGAGTCCTGCACGAGGGGGGAGCGTGCTGGGCGCCCGCTGCCGAGCTCGAGGGCGCGATGGGCGCGATCGGCGTCGAGGTGGAAAGACCCGGCGCGGAGGCGGAAACCGGTGAGCGGGAAAGCCTCTCCGGGCACTCCGGTGAAAGACGACCGACCGCGAGCCCGAGTGTGGTTTTGCTCGATGGTCGTGCGGGGAGCGGCTACGCTGCGCCCCATGGCGGCTCCCCCATCACTGCTCGACGAAGACGGGCAGCCCAGCTCGGGATCACCGCTCGCGATCGGTCAGGTCGTATGCGGCAAGTACCGCATCGAGCGGCAGATCGGGCGAGGGGGCATGGGCATCGTGCTCGCCGCCACTCACTTGCACCTCGGCAACCTCGTCGCGATCAAGGTCATGAGGCGCGACCTCCTGCCTGACGATCGCGCGCTCGACCGGCTGCTCATCGAGGCGCGCGCCGCGGCGCGTGTCCGCAGCGATCACGTCGCCCGCGTGCTCGATGTCGGGATGCTCGAGAGCGGTTCGCCGTTCATCGTGATGGAGTACCTGGAGGGGGAAAACCTCGCCGACCTGCTCGATCGGCAGGGCGCTCTGGGTCTGGAAGAGGCGGCCTCGTTTTTGATGCAGTGCTGCCTCGCACTGGCCGAGGTGCACATCGCCGGGATGATTCATCGCGATCTGAAGCCCGGCAACATCTTCATCGCGCGCCAGCTCGACGGCTCGGCGACGGTAAAAATTGTCGATTTTGGCATCTCGAAGCACATCGGCGACGCGCGCGAACGCGGCGCGGTGACGTCGCCACAGGTGCTCGGTTCGCCGTTTTACATGTCGCCCGAGCAGATGCGGGCCGAGAGCGTCGACGAGCGCAGCGACATCTGGGGCCTCGGCGCCATCCTGTTCGAGATGCTCACCGGCAGGCCGCCGTTCCTCGGCGATACCCTGCCGGAGGTGTACGCCGCGGTCTTGAATCATAGCCAGCCGCAGGTCGATTCGCTGCGTCCAGGGGTGCCCGCGGAG
>Ga0315910_10004532_pt1 | contig 11599 bp, 12 predicted proteins | sample EdamamesoilMG_FD_204470 | JGI IMG/M metagenome (GOLD analysis project Ga0315910, IMG submission 204470) | Garden soil microbial communities collected in Santa Monica, California, United States - Edamame soil | ecosystem: Environmental > Terrestrial > Soil > Garden | place: USA: California...
CACCAGGACTACGGCACCTGGTTGAACGACGACATGATGCCGACCGAACGTGCAATGAACGTCGCGATCTTCCTGGACGATGTCAACGAGTACAACGGCCCGCTGATGTTCATCCCGGGCAGCCACAAGAAGGGCGTCGTCGAGGCGAAGCACGACCTGACGACGACGAGCTACCCGCTCTGGACGGTCGACCACGAGCTGATCGGCAAGCTGGTCGAGCGCGCCGGTGGCAAGCAGGGCGGCATCGTCTCGCCGAAGGGGCCGGCCGGCTCGATGATCCTGTTCCACTCGTGCCTCGTGCATGCCTCGACCAGCAACCTGAGCCCGTGGAACCGCGTCAGCGTCTACCTCAGCCTGTGCGCCGTCAGCAACCACGTGCGGCGATTCAAGCGGCCGGAGTACATCGCGCACCGGGACTTCACGCCGATCGAGTGCCTGCCGGACGACTGCCTGCTGCGCGACTACCCGGTCGACCTGCCGTGGAAGAACGGCATGCCGGCCAGCGCGCTGGTCACGTCGAGCGAACCCATCGCCGACATCCGAAAGGCCGCCTGAGATGAATCTCCACGCAAAGCTCTTGCAGCGCGCCGCCGACGGCAAGCCGGTGCGCATCGGCCTGATCGGCGCCGGCAAGTTCGGCTCGATGTACCTCGCGCAGATCCCGCGCACGCCGGGCGTGCACCTGGTCGGCATCGCCGACCTCTCGCCGGATGGCGCACGGCGCAACCTCGCGCGCGTCGGCTGGGAGGCGCAGCGCACGCAGGCGGCCTCGCTCGACGCGGCCGTGAAGAACGGCAGCACGCACATCGGCGAGGACTGGCGTGCGCTCGTGTCGCATCCGGCGATCGACGTGATCGTCGAGTGCACCGGCCACCCGATCGCGGCGGTCGAACACTGCCTCGCCGCGTTCGGGCACGGCAAGCACGTCGTCAACGTCACCGTCGAGGCCGATGCCTTCTGCGGCCCGCTGCTGGCGCGCAAGGCGAGCGAGGCCGGCGTCGTCTATTCGCTCGCGTTCGGCGACCAGCCGGCGCTGATCTGCGACCTGGTCGACTGGGCGCGCACCTGCGGCTTCCCGGTCGTCGCCGCAGGGCGCGGCCACAAGTGGCTGCCGCACTTCTGCGAGTCGACGCCCGAGACGGTCTGGGGGAACTACGGCCTGACGCCCGAGCAGGCGCAGCGCGGCGGGCTGAACCCGAAGATGTTCAACAGCTTCCTCGACGGCTCCAAGCCCTCGATCGAGTCGACCGCGGTGTCGAACGCGACCGGGCTCGCGGTGCCGAGCAACGGGCTGCTCTACCCGCCGGCGAGCGTCGAGGACATCCCGTTCGTGACCCGACCGAAGAGCGAAGGCGGCGTGCTCGAACGCAAGGGCATGGTCGAGGTGATCTCGTCGCTCGAGGCCGACGGCCGCAAGATCCCCTACGACATCCGCATGGGCGTCTGGGTCACGGTCGAGGCCGAGACCGAGTACATCAGGAATTGCTTCGAGGAGTACAACGCCCACACCGATCCGAGCGGGCGCTACTTCACGCTCTACAAGCGCTGGCACCTGATCGGGCTGGAGGTCGGCGTCTCGGTCGCGAGCGTCGCGCTGCGCGGCGAGCCGACGGGCGTCGCGACGGGCTGGAACGCCGATGTCGTCGCGACCGCGAAGCGCGACCTGCAGCCGGGTGAGCTGCTCGACGGCGAAGGCGGCACCACCGTCTGGGGCAAGCTGCTGCCGGCCGCGACCTCCGCGAAGTTGGGCGGGCTGCCGCTCGGCCTGGCGCACGACGTCAAGGTCGTGCGGCCGGTGAAGAAGGGGCAGAGCCTGAGCTGGGCCGACGTCGCGATGGACACGACGACCGATGCCTACAAGACGCGGCGCGCGATGGAAGCGATGTTCGGGGCACCGGCGCTGAAGGCGGCCTGAGCCTCGGGAGACAGCGATGGACGACCTGCTGATCCGCGGCGCGACGCTCCACGACGGCAGCGGCGGCGACCCGACCCGCGCCGACCTCGCGGTGCGCGACGGCCGCATCCGCGCGATCGGCGCCTCGCTGCCGGTCGATGCGCAGCAGGTCGTCGACGCCGGCGGCCTCGCGCTGATGCCCGGCATCATCGACAGCCACACCCACTTCGACGCCCAGGTCACCTGGGACCCGTACGTGCGGCCCTCGCCGGCGCTCGGCGTCACGACAGCGGTGATTGGCAACTGCGGCTTCACGATCGCGCCCTGCCGCCCGGCCGACCGCGAGCGCACGATGCGCAACCTGACGCAGGTCGAGGGCATGTCCTTCGAGGTGCTGCAACGCGGCGTGCGCTGGGAGTTCGAGACCTACGCCGAGTACCTCGCGCAGCTGCGCCGCAGCGGCAGCGCGGTGAACCTCGCCGCCTACGTCGGCCACTCGTCGCTGCGCACCTGGGTGATGGGCGCGGACGCGAACCGGCGCGAGGCGACCGGCGAAGAGATCGCGCAGATGGCCGCGCTCGTGACCGAGGCGATGGCGGCCGGCGCGGTCGGCCTCGCGAGCAGCACGAGCCCGGCGCACAACGGCGACGGCGGGCTGCCGATGCCGTCGCGGCTCGCATCGGACGACGAACACCTCGCGCTGATCGAGGCGATGGGGCGCAGCGGCCGCGGCGTCTACATGGTGACGAAGGGCGCGCAGATGCCGGTCGCGCTGCTCGAGGAGATGGCGGCGCGTTCGGGCCGGCCGGTGATGATCGCCGCGCTGCTGCACAACGGCACCAACCCCGGCGCGGTGTTCGCCGACCTCGACGCGATCAGCGCGGCGAACGCCCGCGGCCGCCGCCTGATCGGCCAGGTCTCGTGCTGCCCGCTGACGATGGAGTACACGCTCGCCTCGCCGTACCCGGTCGAAGGCCTGGCGAGCTGGAAGCCGGCGCTCGGCAAGCAGGGCGCGGCGCTCGAGGCCGTGCTGGCCGATCCGCAGTTCCGCGCCGGCGTGCGCGCCGAGCTCGCCGCGCCGTCGACCTTCCGCCTCTTCAACGGCGAATGGGACAAGGTCCATGTCGTCGAGGTCGCGCAGGAGCGCCACCGCGCCTGGGAACAGCGCAGCATCGCCGCGCTCGCGAAGCAGCTCGGCAAGGACCCGCTCGACGTGATGCTCGACCTCGCGCTCGACGAGGACCTGACGACGATCTTCACCGCGCAGCTGCTCAACAGCGACCCGGAGGCGGTCGCGCGGCTGATCACGCATCCGCACAGCCTCGTCTCGCTCAGCGACGCCGGCGCGCACCTGACCTTCTTCAACGACGCCGGCTTCGGCCTGCACCTGCTGGGCCATTGGGTCCGCGAGCGCGGCGCGCTGTCGCTGCCCGAGGCGGTGCGCCGGCTGACGAGCCAGAGTGCGGCGATCTTCGGCATGCCCGACCGCGGCCTGCTGCGCGAAGGATTTGCCGCCGACCTGCTGCTGTTCGATCCGGCCACCGTCGGCCGCGGCCCGAGCCGGCGTGTCTTCGATCTGCCGGGCGGCGCGCCACGGCTGAACACCGACGCGCTCGGCGTGCACGGCGTCTGGGTCAACGGCCGGCAGGTTGCGAACGCGGCCGGCCTGATCGACGATGCGCCTCTCGCCGGCACACTGATGACCGAGTTCGCCGCCTGAGCCTGGAACCTAGGAGCCGACCATGCCCGACTTCGCCACCTTCGCCGCCGAACACCGCGCCGCCGGCTTCGACGAGGTGCTCGAACGTGTCTGGAAGCCCGACACGGTGCTCGACACCCACACCCATCCGTTCTCGGTCTCGGCGTTGGTGGTACAGGGCGAGATGTGGCTGACCTGCGGCGAGACGACCCGCCACCTGCGCCCCGGCGACACCTTCGCGCTCGGGCGCGAGGAGCCGCACGCCGAGCGCTACGGCGCCGCCGGCGCCACGTTCTGGGCCGCGCGCCGCCACGCCCGCTGACGGCGCGACACCGGTCGGGGCGACCCGGCACACTCCTCGCTTCGCCGTGCCGGTCGGCACCACGAGGAGGATTTCCATGGCCAAGGTCCCGCCGGGCGTCGGCCCGCGCCATCCGCAGGTCGTCGTGCTCGTCGGCGCGACCGGCGACCTCGCCCGGCGCAAACTGCTGCCCGGGCTGTGCCACCTCGCGACGGCCGGCTTCATTCCCGGCTGCCGGATCATCGGCGTCTCGCTCGATGACCTCGACGCCGATGCCTTCCGCACGCTCGCCCGCGCCGCGCTCGACGAGTTCGGCGCCCGCAAGGTCGGCGACGCCGAATGGCAGGGCTTCGCGGCGAGCCTGGACTACGTCTCGCTCGCCGCCGGCGCGCCGGCGCTGGCCGCGGCGGTCGAACGTGCCGAGCGGTCGCTCGGCGCCGAAAGCCGCCGCCTGCACTACCTGAGCGTGCCGCCGAACGCGGCGCTCGCGGCCGTGCGGCTCCTCAAGGAGGCCGGGCTGGTCGAAAACGCCCGCATCGTGATGGAGAAGCCCTTCGGCACCGACCTCGCCAGCGCGGTCGCGCTGAACGCGAAGCTGCACGAGGTGTTCGACGAGGAACGCATCTTCCGCATCGACCACTTCCTCGGCAAGGAGCCGGCCCAGAACATCCTCGCGTTCCGCTTCGCGAACGGGCTGTTCGAGCCGATCTGGAACCGCAACTTCATCGACCACGTGCAGATCGACGTGCCCGAGACGCTCGGCCTCGGCAAGCGTTCGGGCTTCTACGAGCAGACCGGCGCCTACCGCGACATGGTCGTCACGCACCTCTTCCAGATCCTCGGCTTCATGGCGATGGAGCCGCCGACCTCGCTCGAGCCGCACCCGATCAGCGAGGAGAAGAACAAGGTCTTCCGCAGCATGCTGCCCATCCAGCCGGGCGACGTGGTGCGCGGCCAGTACAACGGCTACCGCGGCGAGGACGGCGTCGACCCGGAGTCGGACACCGAGACCTTCATCGCGCTGAAGTGCTACATCGACAACTGGCGCTGGGCCGGCGTGCCGTTCTTCCTGCGCACCGGGAAAAGGATGGCCGAGGGGCAGCGCATCATCTCGATCGCCTTCCGCGAGCCGCCCAAGAGCATGTTCCCGCCGAACTCCGGCGTCGGCGCGCAGGGGCCGGACCACCTGACCTTCGACCTCGCCGACGCGTCGAAGATGTCGCTGTCGTTCTACGGCAAGCGGCCCGGGCCGGGCATGCGCCTGGACAAGCTCAGCCTGCAGTTCGCGATGCACGACACCGGCCTGATCGGCGACGTGCTCGAGGCCTACGAGCGCCTGATCCTCGATGCGATGCGCGGCGACCGCACGCTGTTCACGACCGCCGAGGGCATCGAGCGGCTCTGGCAGGTCTCGACACCGCTGATCGAGGCCCCGCCCCCGGTTCGGCTGTACCCCGAAGGCTCGTGGGGGCCGAAGTCGGTACACCAGTTGATCGCACCCCACGCGTGGCGGCTGCCGTTCGAGCGCGCCTGGCGCGATCCGAACCGCAGCGGAAGCTGACCGGCGAAGGTCGGCATCCCATCCCGGCAACCGGCGGTAACTTCCGCGACCGCGGGGTCGCGTCACGTTGACATCACCAATTTTTGGGACAATCATCCCAAATATGGATGTCGACCGCCGCCCCCGGCAAGCCCTGGATGCCGCACTGATGCGCCTGCTGCGTCCCCTCGTGCGGCTGCTGCTGCGCCACGCCGTGCCCTACGGCGCCTTCGACACGCTCGCCCGGCGAGTCTACGTCGAGGCCGCGCTGCGCGACTTCGCGTTGCCCGACAAGAAGCCCTCGGTCTCGCGCGCCTCCATCCTGACCGGCCTGACGCGCAAGGAGGTTCAGCGGCTGATCGCCGAGCCCGCCGATGTCGACCCCGCCATCGGCGAACGCTACAACCGCGCCGCGCGCGTGCTGACCGGCTGGATCCGCGACCCCGACTTCCACACCACGGACGGCACGCCACGCCCCTTGTCCATCGACGGCGATCCGGGCTTCAGCGGCCTGGTGCGTCGCCACAGCGGCGACATGCCGACGCGCGCGGTGCTCGACGAGCTGCTGCGCGTCGGCGCCGTGCGACAGCGCGAGGACGGCCTGTACGAGCCGGCCACGCGCGCCTACGTGCCGCAGCAGGGCACGCTCGAGAAGCTGAACATCCTCGGTTCCGACGTGGCCGACCTGATCGACACGATCGACCACAACATGCAGCACGGCGGCGCCGACCCGCGCTTCCAGCGCAAGGTCATGTACCACAGCATCGACGCGCAGGCGCTCGCGGCGTTCCGCCGCCTCAGCGCGACGCAGGGTCAGGCGCTCCTCGAGAAACTCGACGCCTGGCTCGCCGCGCACGACACCGACCCGACGCCCGGCGACGATGCCGCGCCGCGGGCGCGCGTCGGGCTGGGCATCTACTACTTCGAGGAGCGCCTTCCCGCGCCCTCGGCTCGAACTCAGGACAAGGAGTCGTCATGAACATCCTGCGCTGGATCTCTGTGGGCACGCTCGCGGCCATCGTGGCCGCGTGCGGCGGTGGCGGCGGCATCGGAGGCACCGGCGGCAGCGCGCAGGGCACGATGCGCGTCCAGATCACCGATGCGCCGGCCTGCGGCTACGACGAGGTCAACGTCACGATCGAGAAGATCCGCGTGCACCAGAGCTCGACCGCGGGCGACGCCGACGGCGGCTGGTCCGAGGTCGTGCTCGACCCGGCCAGGCGGGTCGACCTGCTGACGCTCACCAACGGCGTGCTCGAGGAACTCGGCGAAACGGCGCTGCCGGCCGGCACGTACACGCAGTTGCGCCTCGTGCTGGCGGACAACAGCGCGGCGGCACCCTTCGCGAACTCGGTCGTCCCGACCGGCGGCAGCGAAGTCGCGCTCGACACCCCGAGCGCGCAGCAGAGCGGCCTGAAGATGAACGTGAACATCGACGTGCCGGCCGACCAGGTGGTCGACGTGGTGCTCGACTTCGACGCCTGCAAGTCGGTCGTCAAGCGCGGCAACTCCGGCCGCTACAACCTGAAGCCGGTCGTCAGCGTCACTCCGGTGCTGTCCGACGCCGGCCTGCGCGTGGTCGGCTGGGTCACGCCGGCGATCGCCGCGACCGCGCCGAGCGTGTCGGTGCAGGCCTCCGGGGTGCCGGTCAAGGCCACCGTGCCGGACCCGCTCACCGGGCGCTTCGTGCTCTACCCGGTGCCGGTGGGCACCTACGACCTGGTCATCGGCGCGAGCGGCCGGGTGACGTCGGTGATGACCGGCGTGCCGGTCGTGACCACCGCCTACACCTACGTCAACGCCGAGACGTTGCCGATCGCTCCCGCCGCGGCGGCCTCGGCCCCGCGTGCGGTCGGCGGCGTCGTCGGCCCGGTGGCCGTCGCCCCGGTCGCCACGGTACGGGCCCTGCAGCGCTTCAGCACCGGCCCGACCGTCGAGGTGGCGAGCGCCCCGGTCGACCCCGACACCGGCGCCTTCGCGTTCCTGCTGCCGGTCGATGCGCCGCGCAAGACCGCCTACGCCGGTGTCCCGGGCACCCAGCCGGCCGCGCCGGTGGTGTTCACCGCCGACCCGCTCCGTGCCGGCCTCTACACGATCGAGGCGATGGCCAACGGCACGACGCGCATCGAGGAGATCGACGCGACCGCGGTCGTCCCGCCGATCGGCTTCGTCTTCCCCTGACATGAAGACCAGCGTCTTCAGCGGCGTCGGACGCGAGATCGCCCAGTGGCGCGAGCACTGGCGCCTGCGCCGCCGCCGGCCCGGCGAGCCCTCGGTGCTGCCGGCCGGCGCAACCGACACGACCACCTTCGGCCCGACCGAGTGGTCGGACACGGAATGGTCGGACACCCAGGCCGAGGCGCTCGCGCTCTCGGCACCCCTCGACACGACGGAGACCCCGCGATGACCCGCCTTTCCACCGTGATGATCCTGATCGCGCTCGCGCTGCTGCTCGGATTCCTCGCGGCCGCCCCGGTGGCCGCGCAGACCAGCGTCGGCGTCTCGATCGGCATCAACCAGCCCGGCGTCTACGGTCGCATCGACATCGGCAACATGCCGCCGCCGACGGTGATCTACCCGCAGCCGGTCGTGATCGCCCCGACGCCGGTGGCGGTCTACCAGCGTCCGGTCTACCTCTACGTGCCGCCCGGCCACCAGAAGAACTGGGCCAAGCACTGCGGCGCGTACGCGGCCTGCGGCCAGCCGGTCTACTTCGTGCAGGAGACCTGGGTGCGCGAACGCTACGAACGCTACGAGCGCGAGCACCCCGGCAAGGGCCACGGCAAGGGCCACGGCAACAAGGGCAAGGGCAAGGACAAGTAGGGCGTCGTCGGGCCGGCGCGGGCTGTGCCGCGGCACAGCCCGCTGCCGATGCGCCGCCGCTCGGTCAATCGCCCCAGACGCGGCGCGCGACGCCGACGACACGCTCGAGCTTGCGCCACTGGTCGTCCTGCGACAGCGCGTTGCCGTGGTGCGTGCTCGCGAAGCCGCATTGCGGCGACAGGCACAGCTGCTCGAGCGGCACCACCCGCTCGGCGTCGGCGATGCGGCGCAGCAGGTCCGCCTCGGACTCGAGTTCGCCGACCTTGGTGGTCACCAGCCCGAGCACGACGCGCTTGCCGCGCGGCAGCGCGCGCAGCGGCTCGAAGCCGCCCGAGCGCGCGCTGTCGAACTCCATGAACCAGCCGTCGACGTCGGTCGAGAACATCGCCTCGACGACGGCGTCATAGCCGCCCTCGGCGACCCAGGCGCTCCTGAAGTTGCCGCGACAGGTGTGGATCGTCAGCGCCATGTCGGCCGGGCGGTCGCGCAGCGCGGCATTGATCGTCTCGGCGTAGCGGCGCGGCAGCGCCGCCGGGTCGTCGCCGTTGGCGCGGCAGCTGGCCTGGATCTTCGGGTCGCAGAGGTAGGCAAAGGTGATGTCGTCGAGCTGGAGGTAGCGGCAGCCCGCGGCGGCGAGGTGGGCGATCGCGGTGCGGTACGCGGCGGCGACGTCGTCCCAGAACGCGTCGATGTCCGGATAGGCCTGCGCCGAGATGGCCGCCCGGCCGCCGCGCAGGTGCAGCATCGACGGCGACGGGATCGTCATCTTCGCGGTCGCGCCGGCCGGAACGACGGACTGCAGGGCGGCGAAGTCGTCCACCATGATCGGGCGGCTGCACGCCACCCGACCGGTCACCGTCGCCAGCGGCGGCTGCTCGGTCTGGCCGGCGAAGCGGAACTTCGGATCGTCGGGCGCTCGCAGCGTCACGCCATCGAGCTGGGCCAGGAAGTCGAGGTGCCACCAGTCGCGCCGGAACTCGCCGTCGGTCAGGCCCGTCAGGCCGATGTCGTGCTGGCGGCGCACCGCGTCGGCGATCTCACGGTCCTCCTGCGCACGCAGCGCCGCGGCATCGATCTCGCCACGCCGGCGGCGCTCGCGGGCCGCGACGAGCGCGGGCGGCCGCAGCAGGCTGCCGACATGGTCGGCGCGGAACGGGGGGCGTGTCACGGTCGGTCTCCTCGGCGGCGGGCCGGTTCAGCATAACGCCGCAGCGGCACCGGCCGATCGCGTGCAAATCCCGCACGCGCCCGTCACTCGAGCGCCCCGAAGACCGGAGCCTGCCCGACAATCCGCGCCTGCCGACCACCGTGCGGTGGCCCCGGCCTCCCGGAGAGTCGTGTCATGCCGTTCCGACGCCAGCGTCCGCTGGTCGCCCTGAGCCTGTTGCTGTGCCTTGCGTTTGCGCGTGCGCAGGCACCGGCGGATGTCGACGGAGCGGGCGCGTCGCACGATGCGCGCGATGCGCTGCAATGGGTGCTCGAACGCGGCGACCACGGGCAGCGCCCGTTTGCGATCGTCGACAAGAAGGCCGCGCGCATCCACGTCTACGCCGCGTCGGGGTCGCCGCTCGGCGACGCCCCGGTGCTGCTCGGGCAGACGCCCGGCGACGACGGCCTGGCCGCGCCGCTCGGGTCGCGCGACCCGCGCAGCCTGACCGTGGCCGAACGCACCACCCCGGCGGGACGTTTCGAGGCGCAGCCGGGGCGCAACCTGCAGGGCGAGGCGATCGTCTGGCTCGACTACGGCGCAGCCCTCGCGATCCACCGCCTGCGTCCGGCGCCGGCGGCGCAGCGGCGCGAGCAGCGCATGCGGTCGACGCGCGCCGACGATCACCGCATCTCGCTCGGCTGCGTGGTCGTGCCGGTGGCCTTCTACGAGCAGGTCGTCGCGCCGACGCTCGGAAGCCAGCCGGCCGTCGTCTACATCCTGCCCGAGTCGCGCGCGGTCGCGTCGCTGTTCGCCGCTGCCACGGACGAACCCTGAGCCCGGGGCCGCCGGTCTCGGGCCCAGGGATCCGTCACCAGGGCCGCTGGACGACGCGCAGCCGCGTCTGCGCGACCAGGCCGTCCGCCTCCGCCCGGAACGAGGGCAGCTCCGAACGGCTCAGGCCGAGGTCGCGCAGCGTCGGTTCGTCGATCGGGGACTCGACCTGCGCGCGTGCGAGCGCGTGGCGCCAGGAGCCGAGCATGCCGCGCCAGAGCGCGGCCAGGGCGTGGGGACGACCGGGGATGGCAAGCGAGTTCGACATGGTGGGCACGGGCAGGACCAAACGATCCACGCATGATTCGCCGATCCGCGCTGCGGCGCATGATCCGGCGTCCCGCGTTCCTGCTCGCACGTCCGCCCCGGGCCGCAGGCGCCGAGGCTGCCGCTCAGGGCGTGGTCGACGGCGGCGCGGGCGCCCAGGTGTAGGAGCCGCCGTTGACCTCGAGCGCCATGACGAGCTGGCCGCGCACGATCCGGAACGCGTTCACGTCGGGCAGCGCGCGCACGACGGTCCGGTCCATCGACGGGGGCGGGCAGACGGCGCGCGTCATCGTGAACGCGCCGAACCTCAGTTCGCCCGAGGTGTTGCGCCCCCCCGTCCAGGGCGCGCTGGCCTGGTTGCAGTCGAGCCGGAACGAGGCCTGGCCGTCGGCGCCGAAGCTCAGCGTGTAGCGCGACGGATCGGGCACGCGGTAGACGGTCTGCCGGTCGTCCATCGACTCGATGGCGATCAGCTGCCAGCGACTACCGGCCAGCGTGGCGGTGGGGTTGGCCGGATCGGGCTTCGCGCAGCCGACGAGCAAGGTCGCCGCGAAGACGAGACCGGCCGGACCGGCCATGGAAAGCGAGGATGGCTTGTGCATGCGGGGATTCTGCGCCGCGTCACCCGCAGGTGCCGACGTAGCCGCAGGCGGTGCAGAAGTCGCAGCCGTCCTTGTGGATCAGCGTGCGGTTGCCGCATTCGGGGCAGGCCGCACCGGCCAGCACCGGGACCGCACTCGCGGCCGCGCCGCCGCGCGGCGCTTCGAGCACGCCCATCTCGCGCAGCGGCCGGCCCTGCTCGTCGAGCACGCCGAGCATCGCGTAGCGGTGGATGATCAGGCGCGCGACGTAGGCCACCGTCGACGGCCAGTTCTGCTGGCGCTGCTGGCCCGGCGGCAGGCCCGGCACGAAGGCCATGAACTGGCCGAGCGGCTCGGCGTAGTTGAGCAGCTTGCGCAGCTTCATGCCGATCCAGGCCGGATCGATGACGCGCATGTCGAGCGACAGCAGCCGCGCCAGGCCGTCGAGCGCACGCGGGTAGTTGCCGGAGAAGTAGAGCGCGCACGGCCGCGTCGTCGCGCCGCCGTCGGGCG
>Ga0315910_10004533_pt1 | contig 11599 bp, 6 predicted proteins | sample EdamamesoilMG_FD_204470 | JGI IMG/M metagenome (GOLD analysis project Ga0315910, IMG submission 204470) | Garden soil microbial communities collected in Santa Monica, California, United States - Edamame soil | ecosystem: Environmental > Terrestrial > Soil > Garden | place: USA: California...
CGGCGCGCGGCCTGCCCGTGATCGCCGCCCTCGCCGGCGCCGAGGCATCGCGTGGCGACCCGGTGTTCCTGCGCGCGCTCGCCGAAGCGCAGTGGGCCGCCGGCGACGCCGAGCGCGCCGCCGGGAACCTCGAGGCCGCGCGGAAGGCCGGGTCGAACGACGTCGTCGCGATCGCGACGCTGTCGGAGATCCTCGTCGCGCGCGGCGAGACCGCGTCCGCCCGCGCGCTGTGGAACGAGTCGGCCCGCGAGCCGACCCGCTCGTTCCGCGTCGAGTCGGCACGCGCCGCGGCATTCACGGCGGCGAAGGACGCGGGGACCGCGATCGCGAAGCAGCGCGCGGCGGCCGTCGACTACCTCGCGGCGGCGCGCTGAACGGAGGACGCCGGGTGGACGTGATCTGGGGCTCGCTCGTCGGTACGCTCAAGGGCGTCTTCGAGGACGATTGCCACGGCATCGCCACCCAGATCGCGTACCACTGGATCTACGCGTTGTTCCCCGGGATCTTCGTCCTCGTCGGCCTGTTCACCGCGCTCGGTGCGAACACGAACCTCCTCTCCGTGCTCGGCGTCGTCGTCGAGCGCGCCACGCCGGGCGAGACGCAGTCGCTCGTCCAGGCCACGCTCGTCGCGATGCGCGAGGCCGTCGCGCACGGCACCGCCCCGGTGCTCGGACTCGGCCTCGTCGGCGTGCTGTGGGTCGCGTCGAACGGCTTCGACGTGATCATGGGCGGGCTCAACCGCGCCTACCGCGTCACCGAGTTCCGTCCCTTCTGGTACCGGCGGCTCCTCGCCGTCGTCCTCGTCGTCGCGGTCGGCTTCGGGCTCATCACCGCGTTCGAGATCCTGCTCGTCGGCTCGAAGCTGGTGAAGACGTGGATCGCGGCGTGGCCCGATCCGCCGCAGCTCTCCGGGCTCTACGGCTGGGCGCGCTGGCCCGCGTACTTCCTCATCGCCTCGACCGTCGCTCTCGCGCTCTACGCCGTCGCGCCCGCGCTTCCGCGCGTCGACTGGCGCTGGACCGTGCCGGGTGCGGTCACGTTCGGGCTCGCCTGGGTCGCGATCGGCTACGGCTTCGACCGCTACCTCACGCTCTACGGGAAAATCGACAAGCTCTACGGAATCCTCGGCGCGTTCCTCGTGCTCATGACCTGGCTCTATCTCACCGCGTTCGCGCTCATGGTGGGCGGGGAACTGAACGGCCAGTTCCGGAGTCGGATCGGATCCACCCCACCCGCCCCGAACTGAAACACCTACCGGCCCCTCCGGGCCTCGGCTAGACTCGCCGCTCCCCCCCGGCCGACGAAGCTCGACCCACGCGCGCTTCCCGGAGACCGAGTCGTGACCGACGCCGATTCCGCGCCACCCGCCACCCCGAGAGGTCTCGAGGCGACCGCTGCCCTGCTCGCCCTCTACCGCGCCGGGGACGAGCGGGCCCGCGATCGGCTCCTCGCCCGCTATCTGCCATTGCTGCGCCGCTGGGCCCACGGGCGCCTGCCCGCCGGGGCCCGCTCGCTCGCCGACACCGACGACCTCGTGCAGATTTCGCTCCTCCGCGCGTTAAGACACATGGGGACCTTCGAGCCGGCGCACGAGGGCGCGTTCCTCGTCTACCTGCGCCGGATCTTCCTCAACGCGATGCGCGACGAGATCCGGCGCGCGCATCCGGAGCGGAGGGCGGGGGAACCCGACCAGGGCCTGTCCGACGGGAAGCCGTCGGCGCTGGAGCAGACGATCGGGAGGGAGACGATGGAGGCGTACGAGGCCGGTCTCGCGCTCCTCGACGAGGGGCAGCGCGAGGCCGTGGTCCTGCGCCTCGAGTTCGGCATGAAGTACGAGGAGATCGCCGAGGCGACCGGGAAGCCGTCGGCGAACGCGGCCCGCATGGCGGTGAGCCGCGCGATCCTGCGCCTGGCGGAGGTGATGGATGAGCACCGCACCTGAGGATCCGAGACTGCGCTCGATCGCCGAGGCGATCGCCGACGAGACGCCCGTCGACTGGGACGATGCGCTCGCCGAGACGCCGGCCGCGGCCGGCACGCTCGGCCGGCTGCGCGCGCTCGACGCGCTCGCGCGCGCGAGCCGGGCCGCGGCCGGCGCCGAGGACGGGCGCGGGTTCGACGACCCCGTCGCGCGCGCGGCGTTCCACTGGGGCCCGCTCGCCGCGCTCGAGCGGCTCGGCGCGGGTTCGTTCGGCGAGGTGTGGCGGGCGTGGGATCCCGCGCTCCGCCGCGAGGTCGCGCTCAAGATCCGGCGCGACGCCGCGGGCGCGGGCAGCGACCGGCGCTGGCTCGAGGAGGCGCGGCGCCTGGCGCGCGTGCGCCATCCGAACGTGCTCGTCGTCCACGGCGCGGACGTGCACGACGGGCGCGCCGGCCTGTGGACCGATCTCCTCTCCGGTTCGACGCTCGAGGAGCTGCTCGCGGCGCGCGGCCCGTTCGGGGCGCGCGAGGCCGCGCTCGTCGGCGTCGAGCTGTGCGGCGCGCTCGCGGCGGTGCACGCGACCGGCCTCGTGCACGGCGACGTGAAGACCTCGAACGTCATGCGCGAGGGCGAGCCCGGCGCGGCCGACGGCTCGGGGCGCATCGTGCTCATGGACTTCGGGAGCGCGCACGACACCGGACCCGGTGCCCCCGGCGACGGCGCCTCGTTCGGCACGCCGCTCGCGCTCGCGCCGGAGGTGCTCGCCGGTGCGCCGGCGACGCGCGTGGCCGACGTGTACGCGCTCGGCGTGCTCCTGTTCCGCCTCGTCACCGGCCGCTATCCCGTCGAGGCGCGCACGACGAGCGAGCTCACGGATCGCCTCGCGCGCGGCGAGCGTGCCGCGCTGCGCACGCTCCGGCCCGATCTCCCCGCGGCGTTCGTCGCCGCGGTCGAGCGCGCGCTCGAGCCCTCGCCCGAGGCGCGCTACCCCGACGCCGCGTCGTTCGAGCGCGCGTTGTCCGGCGCGCTCGCACCCGCCCCGCGGCGTGCGGATGGGATGCCGCGCGGGCTCGCGCTCGCGATCGGCGGACTCGCGGTGATCGCACTCGCCGCCCTCGCGTGGGTCGCGTTCGGACCCGATCGCGCGCGCGACGAGGCGGCGCCGTCGAGCGTCGCCGTTCCGCCGACGAGCTCCGCACCCGCCCCCCGGGCCGCGACCGTGGTCCCGGCGGCGCCGCCGCAGGTGGCGGCGGTGCTCGTCCGCGGCGGCGAGGACACGCGCGAGGAACTGAAGGACGGCGACGTCGTCGGCCCCGGCGACCGGATCGCGCTCGAGCTCGAGGCGCGCGAGGCGGTCCACGCCTACGTCGTCTCCGAGGACGCGAAGGGGGAGACGTTCGTCCTCTTCCCGCTCGGCGTGCGCGGGGCGACGAACCCGCTCGCGCCGGGGATCCGGCATCGGCTCCCCGGCAAGGCGGGCCCCGAGGCCCTCGATTGGGTCGTGACTTCCGCGGGCGGGCAGGAGACCTTCCTCGTGCTCGCGGCGCGTCGGCCGATCGAGCGGGTCGAGAGCCTGATCTCGACCCTTCCCCGGGCGGAGGAACGCGCCGTGCGTCGCCCGCTGCGCGGCGGGGTCGCGGAGTCCGGCACGCGGGGCATCGGCGGGGTCGTCGCGACCCCCGGCGCCCCGGCCGCCGCCGCGCCGCGTGGACTCCACCGACTCATGGAGGCGCTCCGGAGCGACCCCGGAGCCGCCGTGTGGATGGACCTCATCGTGCTCGAGAATCCCGCGCCGTGAGATTCGCGTTCGCGTCGTCGCTCGTGCTCGCCGTCGTCCTCGCGACCGCGACCGGCGCCGCGCGCGCGCCGTCCGACGCGGAGCGACTCGAGCGCGAGGGGTGGGAGCGTCTCGGCCGCGGCGACCTCGCAGGGGGCGACTCCGTGTTCCATCGCGCGCTCGCCGCGCGCCGCGCGGAACGCCCGCCCGTGAAGCTCGGCGAGGCCCGGAGCCTCTCCGGTCTCGCGGAGGCGCGCCGCGTGCGGCGCCGCTACGCCGAGGCGGAATCGATCTCGAGCGAGGCCCTCGCGTTCGCGGTGCGCGACGGCGCGGCCGACCGCTCCGTCGAGTCCCGCGTGCGCGAGACGCGCGCGAACCTGTTCGCCGAGCGCTGGCAGCCCGACATCGCGCTGCCCGAGATCGATTCCGCGCTCGCGCTCACAGCCATCATCGTCCCCGTCGACTCGACCGTGCTCGCCCGACAGCTCGTGGCGCGGGCCCGCGTCGTGCTCGTCGCCGGGCGGCTCCGCGAGTCGCTCGCGGCGTTCGAGGACGCGATCGAGCTGCAGGAGCGCGTGCTCGGCGCCGAACACGTCGAGCTGAGCACGACGCACTTCCTCGCGGCCACCGTCGCGTCCCGCGTCGGCGACTACCTGGTCGGCCGCGAACACGCGGAGCGCTCGGTCGAGATCCGCGAGAAGGCGCTCGGCCCGGAGCATCCGTTCCTCGCGATGTCGCTCCTCAGCCTCGGGAACGCGAAGCGTGACCTCGGCGACTACGACGGAGCGCTCGCGGACCTCGCGCGCGCCGAGGCGATCCAGCGCGCGGCACGTCCGCCGAACCCCGGAGCGCTGTCCTCCACGTTGAGCAGCCGCGGCGGCGTGCTCCTGCTCCAGGGCGACGGCGCGGGCGCGCGCGCGGCGTTCGAGGAGATGATCGCGCTGCGCGACCAGCTCTTCGGCGCGGGGAACGGGGAGGACCTCTTCGCGTCCTCGCGGATGTCGCTCGCATTCCTCCTCGAGGGCCGCGCCGCGGAGGCGCGCGCGCGCGTCGAGAAGGGGCTCGCCGACACGCCGAAGCTCGAACCGCTCGTCCACCCGGAGGCGCTCGCGTACCACGCCTGGGCGTGTTCCCGGCTGGGCGATCGCGCCGCCGCGCGCGCGAGCCTCGAGCGCTCGTGGGCGCTGTCGGACAGCCTGATCGGTTCCGGCTCGCCGCGCACGCTCGAGACGCTGGGTCAGCTCGCCGCGCTCGACTGGATCGAGGGGCGGCGCGACGACGCGCTCCGCCGCGCGACCGTGGTCGAGGAACGCAGCCGCGCGCTGCTCGTCGAGGCGGCCGGCGTCCTGTCGGAGCGCGAGGCGCTCGATCTCGCACGCGTGCGCGAATCGGGCATCGCGACGCTCGTCGCGCTCGCCGCTGATTCGACGGCGGCTTCGCCCGAGGCGGCCGGGGCCGCGCTCGATGCGCTCGTCCGCGCGCGCATCCTCGTGCTCGACCAGCGCGCGGCGGACCTGCGCGCCATGCCGCGCTCCGACTCGACCGTCGCTCCGCTCGTGCGCGAACTCGAGGCCGCGGGCGCCGAGCTGGCGACGCTCCGCGCCGAGGTCGTGCGCGGCGGCACACCGGACTCCGTCGCACTGGCACGCGCGCAGGCTCGACGGGAGCAGGCGGAGCGCGCCCTCGGCGCGGCCAGCGGCGCCTGGCGCGGCGCCAGCGCGCGCTCCGCGGCCGGGCTGGCGGAGGTGGCCGCACGGATCCCGCGCGGCTGGGCGCTCGCGAGTTTCGTCCGCGTCCTGCCGCCGGCGGTCGAGCGCTTCGATCCGGCCCACCAGGCACCGGGGGCGGCGCGCTACGTGGCGTTCGTGCTCCGCGCCGGCGAGGCGTCTCCGCGCGCGATCGCGCTCGGGTCGGCCGCCCGGCTCGAGGCGGAGATCGACCGCTGGCTCGCCGCGGTGTCGCGTCGTCCCGTCCCGAAGCTCGAGGCGGCCGAGGAGCGGCGGGCCGTGGCCGCCGGCTCGACCGTGCGCCGCATGGCGTGGGATCGCGTCGTCGCCGGACTCGCGAAGGCCGACACGATCGCGTGGGTGCCCGACGGCGCGCTCCATCGCATCGAGCTCTCCACGCTTCCGGCCGCGCGCTCCGGGCGCTACCTCGTCGACGACGGCGCGCTCCTCGTGCGGCTCACCGCCGAGCGCGATCTCCTGCCGCTCGAGCGGAGCGGTCCGCGCGGCGAGGGCCTGTTCGCGGTCGGCGACGTCGACTTCGACGCGGCCGCCGACTCGACCGCGCTCGCATCCGTCGCGACACGCGCGGCCGACGGCGCGGGGACCCGGTTGCGCTTCGAGCGGTTGCCCGCGACCGGCCGCGAGGTCGAGGCGATCGCCCGCGTGTGGCGCGAGGCGGCGATGGGCGAAGTCGACGTGCGCCTCGGGTCCGCGGCGAGCGAGGCCGCGTTCCGTCACACCGCGCCCGGGCGCCGCGTGCTCCATCTCGCGACGCACGGTTTCGCGACCGCGCCCGGCGGAGGCCCCATGGCGGACGCGGGCGTCCGCGCCGTCGGCGGCCTCGCGGCGTCGGCCGCACCCGTGACAACCGCACGCACGCGCGCGATTCCGCGCGTGCCCGGCCTCGCGCTCGCCGGTGCGAACCGCGCCGTCTCCGACCCGGCCGACGACGGCTTCCTGACGGCGGGGGAGATCGCCGATCTCGACCTCTCGCGCGCCGACTGGGCGGTGCTCTCGGCGTGCGAGACGGGACTCGCCGAACCGGGGGCGGTCGAAGCAGTCCAGGGACTCCACCGCGCGTTCCGCCGCGCGGGCGTGCGCTCCGTGGTCCTGAGCCTGTGGTCGGTCGACGACGCGGCGACCGCCGACTGGATGGACGCGCTCTACCGGGCCCGCTTCGCCCAGGGGCTCGGCACCGCCGCCGCGGTGCGCGCGGCCCACCGCTCGATCCTCGCCACGCGGCGCGCCGCCGGCCGCTCGACCCACCCGTTCCACTGGGCCGGGTTCATCGCCTCGGGCGATCCCCACTGATCCACCCGCACGCGCCCGCGTGCGGTTCCTTGCCCCCGGCACGTTGACGGTTCGAACACGGGCTCCCCGCTCGTTCCTTCGCTCCGCGCCCGCCGAGGAGAATCCCCATGAAGCGCCGCCTGCTCCTGCCCGCCCTGCTCTTCGCCGCGTTGGTCCTGCCCGCGGTGCCCGCCTTCGCGTCCCTCGAGGCCCCGATCCGGGTGCGCTGGAGCGGCGAATGGCCGGCCCCGGCCCGCCCGGGGATCGAGACGATCGGACGCATCGAGCTGTCGGTCGTGCGCGCGGGGATCGTCGAGGACTTCGCGATCGCCGGCGACGGATGGACCGTGCGTGGCGCCGAAGCCTCGGGCCGTCTCGTGCTGCCTCCGGGTACGAACCGCGTCGTCACCTTCCGCGCCGTCCCGACCGATCCCTCCGCTCCGCTCGTCGTCTCGGGCACGATCAACGGCCGGAGCTTCCGCGAGGAGTTCCGGATCGACGCCGAGCGGCTGTCCCGGATCGGCCGTCCGGGGATGGTGCGCGCGACGGCGGCTCCCGTCCTCTCGGGGACGAAGGTGCCGGGCGCGACCACGAACGGCGGCGCGCGGAACATCCGCTTCCGTGGGCGCTTCATGTACGAGCGGCTGGGCGCCGAACTCGTCGGCGCGGACAACATCGTGGTCCGTGTCATGGACGACGACACGTTCGGCGACGAGGAGATCGGCCGCTTCCTCACCGACCCCGAGGGCGAGTTCGACCAGACCATCTCGTGGGACGACTGCGACATCACCGGCTGCGACGACCCGGACGTCTATCTCATCTACGAAGCGGCCAACCTCGTCGTCGAGGTGCGGACGAACGACAGCGAGGAGATGTACACCTGGAGCACCGAGGGCCAGTTGATCGGCGACGTCACGGCGGACGAGGTCGACTTCGGGCTCCACATCGCCGACTCGAGCCCGCAGGCGGTACACATCTACAACGCGATCATCCGGGCCCACCGTTTCGCCGGCCTGTACGGGGAGATGAACGGAGCGCACACGTTCTGCCACTGGCCCGCGGGCGCGTCCGGCGCGTCCTACAGCGACGACTTCAACCGCATTCGGATCGGCAACGACGAGGAGTGGAACGAGGGCACGATCGTCCACGAGTACGGCCACCGGCTGACCGAGCAGTTCAGCTTCCTCGACGACCCGAACTACAACAACGGCTTCTGCGACACCCCGACGCCCGGCCACTGCGTCTGGTGCCCGGAGAACATTCAGGACGCGTGGCAGGAGGGCTTCGCCAACTGGTTCGGCTCGGTCGTGATCCGGGACTGGATCGGCCAGTACGACGACTCGCCCACGTCGTGGGGCGACGACCGCTACGTGCTCGAGGCGGACCTGTCCTGCGGCCCCACGTTCTACCCGATGGCCGCGACCGAGGGCTACGTCGGCATGGTCCTGCGCGACATCGAGGACGTCGAGAACGAGGACGAGGACGGCGGCGCAGCCGACTGCATGATGGACGTGCTGGCACTCGGGGCCGGGCCGGTGTTCAAGGTGTTCAAGGACGACGATCCTCGGTCGATCGGCGAGTTCGTCACGAAGTTCCGCGCCCGTTACCCCGATCACGACGCGAACCTGTGGGCGACGCTCGGCAACTCGCTCCCGGCCGTGATGTTCACGCAGCCCGAACCGAAGGTCAGCTCCCAGCCGGCGGGCTGCCGCACGCTCCGCCAGGACGAGGCGTTCACGCTCACCGCCGAGGGCGACGGCGCGCTCTACACCTACCAGTGGCGCCACAACGGCATCGCGGTCGGCAACGGCAACGGCCTCAACGGCGCGACGACGAAGTCCGCCGTGATGAATCCCGTGCGACCGTGGATGGCCGGAAGCTGGGACTGCGTCGTCACCCGCTGCGACGGCCTGCAGAGCGTGACGAGCGCCGCGTCGCGCATCGAGGTGCAGGCGCTCCCCGCGCCGCGCGCGTTCCTGTCGTGGGGCGAGAATTCCGCGGCCCAGGTGGGCGACGGCACGACGAGCAACTCGCGGCCGGCGACGGTGCACCCGAACATGACGGACATCATCGAGATCGAGGGCGGGCGCTCGTTCACGATGGCGCTCAAGAAGAACGGCAAGATGCTCACCTGGGGCCAGAACAACTCCGGCGAACTGGGCCACCCGGGCTTCGTGCCGCAGCTCAACACGCCGACCGAGATCGCCTCGCTGAACGACGTCGTGCGCATCGCGGCCGGCCGGAAGCACTCGGTCGCGCTCCTGCGCGACGGGTCGGTGCGGACGTGGGGCGGGGGCCTGTACGGCGCGCTGGGCAACGGGGACTTCAACGGCCGCGGCGTGCCCAGTCCGACGGTTCCGTTCCCGACGTGCGTGCGGGACGTCGCCGCGAGCGACGAGAACACGTACTTCCTGCTCGAAGACCGCACCGTCTGGGCCACGGGTTTCAACGACTACGGCAACCTCGGCCGCGGCTTCACCGGCCCGCGCGACGGCGCACCGCAGGTGATCCCCGGGCTCACGAACGTGATCGCGATCGACGCGTACGGGATGCAGGCGATGGCGCTCAAGGCCGACGGCACGGTGTGGACGTGGGGCGTCAACTCGTGGGGCCAGCTCGGCCTCGGGCATTTCAACGTCACGACCACTCCGACGCAGGTTCCGGGGCTCGCGAACATCACGCAGATCAGCGTCGGGCTCGACAACTGCTACGCGCTGCGCAACGACGGCATCGCGTTCGCCGCGGGGTACGGCCCGGCGCTGGGCCAGGGCTGGACCGGCGGGGCGGCGAACACGATGCTGCAGATCCCGCTCACGGGCATCACGCGGATCGACGGCGGCGGCGGCTACGCGGCCGTGCTCATCGGCGGGCGACTCAAGGCGTTCGGCCTCAACGCGGCCGTCAATCCCCCGAACGTGGGCGTGTTCAACACCACGCACAACTACGTCACGGGCACCCCGGTCGACGTGCCGCAGGTGCACGACATCACGACCTTCGGCGCGGGGTGGGGGACGCTGCACGCGATCGGCCAGCCCGGGATCGTCGACGTGCCCATCGCCGACGACGGTGTGCCAGCCGTGCTCGCGCTCGCGGCGACGCCGAACCCCGCGCGCGCCGTCTCCTCGATCCGCTTCGACCTGCCGCGCGGGGGCGACGTCGCGCTCGCGATCTACGACGTCGCGGGTCGCCTCGTGCGCACGCTCGCCGACGAGACGTTCGAGCCGGGCAGGCACGTGCGGCCGTGGGACGGGGTCACGAACGCGGGCGCGCGGGCGACGGCCGGTGTCTACTTCGTGCGCATGACGGCACCCGGCGGGACGATGACGAAGGCGGTCGTGCGGATGGAGTGATCCCCGCGCGCGAGCGCAGGCGGTGAACGACGAAGCCCCCCGGCCTGCGCCGGGGGGCTCGTTCTTCGGGAGTCTGGTGTCGCTTGGGCGACGAGAGGCTTGCTAGCCCGCGGCCTGCCGGCCCGAGATCGTCATCTCCGCGATCTTGAGCGTCGGCGCGTTCACGTTGCCGTTGAACTTGAGGTCGTTGCCGACCATGACCACGCCCTTCAGCATGTCGAGCGTCGTCGAGGCGACGGTGATCTCCGCGACCGGGAACGCGACCTTGCCGTTCTCGATCCAGAAGCCTGCGGCCTGGTACGAGTAGGCGCCCGTCGTCGCGTTGTAGCCGAACGCGCCCGTGTCGACGAGCCAGAAGCCGCGCTCGACCGAGGCGAGGATCTCCTCGGGCGTCGAGAGGCCCTTGCCGACGTACAGGTTGCGCGGCCCGATGCCCGGCGCGTTCTGGTAGCCGCGCGTGGCGTTGCCCGTCGAGGCCGCGCCCGCCTTCTTCCCCCAGTACGCGTTGTACGCGAACATCTTCATCACGCCCTTGTCGATCAGGACGTTCCGCCGCGTAGGAATGCCTTCGCCGTCGAACGGTGCGGTGCCGAGCCCCTGCGGCATCAGGCCGTCGTCGATCAGCGTGACGAGTTCCGAGGCGATGGGCTGGCCGAGCTTCTCGGTCAGGTACGACACCTTCTTGAACGCCTGCTCGCCCGAGAACGCGCCGAACAGGTTCTGGATCCAGTTGCCCGAGATGTCCGGGTGCATGACGACGGGCACCTTCTGGGTCGGCACGCCGCGCGCGCCGACCTTCTCGATCGCGCGCTTGCCGGCCTCGCGGCCGATCGCCTCGGGCGACGACAGCCCGGCGAGATGCGACTGGAACTCGCCGTACGCGCCCGATTGCTGCTTCGAGCCGTCATCCGCGAGCGGATTGACGAACCCTCCGATGCCCGTGTTGCGGTAGGTGAGGCTCTTCCCGGCCGAGCTCGCGTACCAGGTCTCGCCGACGCCGCTCTGCAGCGTGCAACCGTCGGTGCGCTGGATGCGCTTGTCGTAGCCGAGCGCGGCCTTCTCGACCTCGCGCGCCCACGCGATCTTCTTCTCGGGCGTCATCGTCGCGACGTTCGAGTCGTACGTCTGGAGCCCGGCCGCGTCGGGCGCGAGCGCGGGCGGCGTGGACGGCAGGCCGGCGAACTCGTCGGCCTGCGCCTTCTTCGCCAGCTCGACGGCGCGTCCGGCGAGGTCCTTGAGCGCGCTCTCGCGCAGGTCGCTCGTGTAGACGAGCGCGGTCTTCTTGTCGACGAAGACGCGCAGGCCGAGGCCGCGCGTCTGCGCCTGCTTCAGGTTCTCGACTTCGCCCTGCAGGATGTCGACCCGGAACTGGCTTCCGGACTCGAGCAGCGCGTCGGCTTCCTTCGCGCCGGCCGAGATCGCGAAGCCGACCGCGGCCTCGGCGGCCTGCTGGAGACCCAGGTTCGTCGTGTCGGCGCTAGGCACGGGTGCCTCCCACGGTCATCTCGGAGAACAGGACGGTGGGCTGGCCGAC
>Ga0315910_10004534_pt1 | contig 11598 bp, 9 predicted proteins | sample EdamamesoilMG_FD_204470 | JGI IMG/M metagenome (GOLD analysis project Ga0315910, IMG submission 204470) | Garden soil microbial communities collected in Santa Monica, California, United States - Edamame soil | ecosystem: Environmental > Terrestrial > Soil > Garden | place: USA: California...
GACTATCGCTCCGCTGATCGCATCTTCTTCGTCGACCCCGTCGATGGCACCCGGGAATTCGTGGCCAAAAATGGCCAATTTGCGGTGATGATTGGGGTAGTGGAGGGTGAGCGACCCGTCGCGGGTGTGCTGCACGCCCCAACGACCAATCACGTCTGGGCGGGGGAGGTGGGACGCGGCTCGTTCTTCATCGATGAGCACGGACACCGGCAGAACCTTGCGCCGCTCGTCGACAAGGCGCTCCACCAAGCCACCATCGTGGGCTCAAAGAACGATGCGGCGCGCCTCTCGGACGTCGACGTGGAGCACCTGGCCCCTCACAAACACATCACTATGGGCAGCGCCGCGCTCAAGGCCGCGTGCGTGGCAGACGGTCGCGCCGACGTGTACTTTTCCAAGAAGAAGGCCGGTTGCCTGTGGGACACTTGCGCTCCCGAGGCCATCTTGGGCGCCTTGGGCGGCGTGTTCACCGACTCGAGCGGCCGCTTGCTCGACTATCGGGACGCCCAGGTGGCGCAAAATCGCGGCGCGGTCGCCGCGGCGCCTGGTCTGCACGCCGAGATCCTGGAGCGTGTGGCTGCGCTGGGCTTTTGAGTGGTCGTGGCGCAGTAGGCCTGTTTTTTACGGCCAAGCCCATCGGCCATCACGACATGGGCCTCGGGTCTCCAACCTTCGCTCCGGCTCCAACCTACACCAAACCGGCCAACGTTCCGCTATTGGGGTCGATGTTGCCCACGCCGTCCACGGCAAGGCCCATGATGTTGGCGATCGAGACCAGTAGTTTGGCGTGCTTTTGCCCGTCGAAGTTCAAATAGCGCCCACCCACTACGCCCAAGTTCTTGCCCCCGGCGATGACCAAGGGTGAGCGTTCAAAACGGTGCGCGGTTGTGCCCAGCTCTCGCCCCCAGACCACCAACGTGTTGTCGAGCAAGGTACCTTCGCCCTCGGGAAAGGAATCGAGCTTTTGCAGCAGATACAAGAACTGCTGGCTGTACCAGTTGTCGATGTCTTGCAGTTCCTTGCGTCGATCAGTCGTGTCGTGACTCATGGTGTGATGCTGACTGGTATGTCCCAACCAAGTATGCGTCACGTAGGAAAAACCATAGCTCAGCTGCAAGCTGGCCACGCGCGTGACGTCACAGGCCAACGCATGAGCCAGCACATCCATCGTTGGTGGGATGAGTTCATTGAAACCTGGTCCGCCAGGGCCCTGCGTCTCAGGCGGGGTTTGGGGCAGTGAGCAGCTTGCGTTGGGCGTCACGGTGTTCATGGAGTTCAGCCGCTGCTCCAGAGTCGACAGTCCATCCAAATGGGCATCGAGCTTATGGTAATCTTCGCTCCCCACCTTTTTCCGAATGCGCGCAAGATCGGCACGCCCCAGGCTCAAGATGCTCTGCTGCTCTGCGCGACGTAGCTCGGCGCTGGGGTCCACCGGTGCATCCTCCGAGCCCGGCGTCACGCCAGCAAAAAGCCGATTGAAAGCCGCCCGGGCGTTTGATTCCGGATGGACGGGGCTATCAGGTCCTGAGTAGATCATGCGGTTCAAACTCGTTGGGCCGCCGGGGTCAACTCCCAGCTCCACCGAACGATAGGGGGTCTCTTGATTGGGCGCGTCGGGCGCGAGGGCATAGGGCAGATCGCCCCCTGCACCTTGCGCGATCAGTTGATCGACCGAGGCACCGCTGCCCCAGCCAGTGAGATGGCCATTTCCTCCATCAAAGGTCGCACCAGAAGACGGCCCGTTGAGAGAGGCCCCCGTCCACAGTCCGGCCATGCCATGGGCATGCGCCTCGCCCGCTCCGGCAGCGGTCAGCGTGAGACCCCAAGGGATGACCACCTTGTTCTTCATGGGCGTCAGTGGTTCGTGGATGTAGTGAAACGTGAAGTCGCTTTCGCTTCCCTGTGGTCTCCAATCCACGGCGGTGCTCCAGTCGCGCGCGGCAATTCCATCGGGCGAAAAAACAAGAAGTAGACGCTTGGGCAGCTTGCCCTCCAGTTCTTCACCAGACGCGTTGAACAGAGGCAGAAGTGGCGCCGCGGCTGCTCCCAAACCAAGAGCCTGCAAGACCTGCCGACGCGAAAGGGGCGCGAAACGACGTTGTGTGGGGCGATACCGATTCATGGGGAAACCTCATTGGTGGAGCGAACATTCAAAAATGGTGCACTGAGCGCGAGGCGAATGATGAGGTCGCGCAAGTTGCCACCGGAGAGCTGAAACTTTTCGTGAAGTTCTACGAGCGAACACGCATCATCGAGGCTCTCCATGCGCGCCAGAGCAAAGCGGAACCATTGGTCGGCGACGCATCGCTCAACCTCATCAGCTTGGGCCATCATGGCCAGCATCTCGGCCGCGTCGGCATAGCTCCCTTGCAAGTCCTTGCCCGTCTTGACAAACTCGCCGCTCGCGTCGATGACGCCCAATCCATCTGTGACGCGGTAGGCGCCGATTGGGTCATAATGCTCAAAAGCGTAGCCGAGTGGGTCAATCGCTTGGTGGCACTTCGCGCAGGAGGGCGACTCCAGATGCAGCTCAAGTAGCTCGCGTGTCGTGCTCACTTGAGTAGCCTCAGGCAAAGCCGTTGAGACGTTGTTTGGTGGAGGGTCCACCGTCTGGCACAACACGTTTCTCCTTACGACAAGGCCGCGGTGCACCACGGAGGTGCGGTCAAAATGTGCATTCTTCGTCAAGAAGGCCGGTTGGGTCAGCACGCCCGAGCGATTGGGGACCGGCACTACATCTCCCACAGAGAATCCGGGCGGCGGAGTCACGCCGTACAGCGCCAGCAGGTTTTCATCGGGAAGCGTAAAGTTGGCAGTGAGCAGCGTTCGCAGCAGACCATCGCCGTCACGCACGACATAGGAAGTGAAGCGCTTGAGTTCGTCGAGCATGGACGCGGCCAGCTCGGGACCCCATACGGGGTAGGTGTCAGCATCCTTGGTTTTCTCTTCAAGCCCCGCTACCCCCAACCATTGCTCATGAAAGAGCCCGATGACTGACTGGGCGCGTTCGTCACTCAGCATCCGTGCCACTTGTGCTTCGACCACAGCCTCGTCGGCCAGGGAACCATCCTGAGCCAACGCAAACAAGGTGTCATCAGGCATCGAGTTCCATAGGAAGTACGAGAGGCGCGACGCCAGAGTGTGCAAGCCAACTCGCTGGACTGTGGAGGTGGCGACCCCATTCGCTGGAACATCGACATGATAGAGGAAGCTGGGCGACTGCACGAAGGCCTGAATCAGCAGGGCAAAGCCGTGGTCCGCGTTTGCGTTCGCTTGGCCCAGCTCAAAAATGGCCAGCAGCGCCGCGCTCTCTTCTTCTGTGATTGGGCGGCGAAAGGCCTTCTCCCCAAAGCTCTCAACGAATCGCTGCGCGCAAGTGAGGTCAATGGTCGCATCACAACCCATGATCTCGGTGCGCCGGGAGCTCAACTCAGTCGCCACGCTCTGGGCCATTTCTTGAATTTGCTCAACCAACAGATCGGTGATGGGTGTGATGGCGTTGTTCTCGAATGGCCCCAACTTCTCATCGGGAGCCAGTCCGTCAGCCGCCCCAGGCGCTACCCCGAGCAGCGAGAACAATGTGTTATTGAGTTGTCGACGCGTCAGGCGGCGCAACTTAGTCAGGCCCAAACTCAACGTCTGGTCACGCTCCTCACAAGCTCGCTTGAGCTCATCTGGATCTTGAGGGACCTCGCCTTGATCGGTTGACCCTGTCTCAGACTCGCCACTCGTCTGAGTCTCATCTCCCGTCATGCTGGACGACGAACCACCGCTTGAGGTGTTGTCGCCATTTTCTGGGGGTGCACATGCCACGACACAATAAAGTGTGCACAGCAGGGCACCCCAGCTGTCTGAACACAACCTTGCTCGAACCTGAGCGCCTCGGCGTACATGCTGAACCATGGCAGTATTGTGGCCAGAAGTATCGACAAAGTAAGATGTCCATTGAGCCACCGCAGTCTCGGCGGAACACTGCAGGGACAAGGCACTGTCTCACATTTTACTGACATCCGATGGGCTGCGTACCCACGACCAGCTCATCCACGAAGAGATCGACGCCTTCTGTGTCACCCGTCAGTTGACCTTCAACGACCACCACCGATATGGGCTCGTCGGGCTGAGTATCGAAGCCAGATCGTGAAAGCACGCTTTGTCCATCCACGGAAAGTTCGACGCTGCCAGTCTGATCTTGCACATTGATGGCCCACTCCAGGCAAATCCAGGCATCTCTTGGCAGAGGCACTGCGTCATCGGGCTGAACGGTCGTGTTGCTAGCGCCAATAAAGGTCCGCGGCACCCCATCGGATCCAACGAATAGGCTCGCTCGCTCCGAAATGTCGTCCCCTTCGTCCTCCCAAAGCTCCAGCAACTGCAACTGATCGGGCAAGTCCGTCGCCCCGGACAAGCGCAGAAAGAACCGCGCGTGGAGCGGACCTGTGCTCACCGACGACGGCAGAACCATGCGCGTTTGGGCCTGCCCGACTCCGGAGCTCTGGTAACGCAGGGCACCGGCACCTTGAGACAGCTCGCAATCCTGAATGCTGGCATTCATCTCACCGTCTAGCCAGGTTGAGTGATCGTCTGGCAAAAGGCGGTCAAACGACTGGCAGATCAAGGCACCCGCGATATCGCAATCGGGCGGGACAGCTTCTCCGAGTTCATCATCCACGATGAGTGGAGCCTCGAAGCAAGGCGCATCGCTCGACGGTAAGCAAATGCGCTGTTGCTCGGGCCGAGCGCCACACTGCACGCTCGTTTCGAGTTCGAATGAGCAGAACCCTTCCTCACAATCGGCATCTTCAAGACAACTGACTGTGCACACGCCACACAGGCAGCTGTTTTCCTCGCCGCAATCGTCGTGGTCGTCGCAGGAGTGAAACCAATTGGTCTTGCTCCCACTCGTGCTGGGGCTTGAACAGTCAGCGAGTGCAGCGGCGAAGAGCAACAAGGCCGGCAGTACAAGGATGCCCTTCATCAGTCGGTTTCTCCGCTTTTTTTGAACTGCCCAAAGTAAAACACCACTCGTTCGACCTCGTCTTCCAATATCGGGTTTCTCGCGTTCTCTGCTTCGACGGCGTCCCACAACTCGTCCGTCTTTTGACGCGCCTCAGCCAGCAGGTTGTAGACGCGCTCGCGCAACGGATGTCGAGGGCTCACCTCGAAATTGAGCGTGCCCCCACCCGTTGTCTCAGTCGCTGCGGACTGAAGCGCGCCCAGACGCAGCTTGGCCGCGATAGCGCCAGCGACCGCTTGAAAATGGTCCAGCACAGCAACTTCCCACCCCTCCTTGGCACCCACGGGAATCACAATCGCCGCGGCCACCAAGGATCCATCATCCAGGCGTGACAGTTGCCCCTCTTGGCACAACCGGTTCACCGCCCGCTCTACAAACTCGATATCTAATGCCAGCCGAGCACGACAGTCGGCGCAGGTGGTCTTGGGGTGGTGGCAGACATCGAGCCAAACCATCGATGAGATGGTCTCTTCTTTGCCCTCACGGGCCAGCAACTTACGGGCTTCCTCCGGGGTGGGGGAAAAAACAACAGAAGCGCCCGTGCCCGTCTTCGACACCAGTCCACTCCGCACAAGATCGCTCAACACCGCCGCAAGTGCCTCGGGGTCATCGTGGCTGAAACGATTGAGCAGGGAAGCACGTGTGACCTGACCAGCGCCGAGAAGGTACTCTATCACCGCCTGCCAAAGCGTTTTCCCGTCTTCTGTCTGGCTCTCACGCAGTCGTTGCGTCCGGCGCTGGTAGCCCCGCAGGGCCATGCCAAACATGTCAGCAACGACCTTGCGCGAGACACCTTGATCTTCGAGCTCCCGCGAGAGATTCAAGAACACTTCATCCGCCAGGTGGGACAACGGCGCGCGAATGCCAGCCGTTGAAGACAGCTGCGCGATCAGCACGGTCGTCTGGCGCATGATCGCATCGATGAGGAGTTTGGCGTGCACAGGCGAGTCAGGGGTGAAAAAAAACGCGGGCAACTAGCCCGGACAGAACGCGTCCCCTTTCAAGTATGATCCCTCTCCGCTCCAGCACCAGGTGGCCCCGTGGCCCCCGCAATTGGAGCGCATGTTTGCGGCCGCGCCGGAATCACTAGGCAGCTGCTTCGGACAGGCGCGCTTCAGTGGTCACGCGGCGGTAGACCGAACGGGTGTGACAGCAGGTGGCGTTCGAGGTCGCGGCTCCACGAATCATGGGGACTTCGCCCGACCGTCTGAAGTGCGATCCGTCGCGCTTCGTCGAACCGCCCCAGGTCGACCAGACTGCGCGCCTGGTACCACGCGCGTTCGGGTGAACGGGGGCCCTCGGGGAAGCGCTCATCGAAGTCCTGCGTCAGGGCAACGGATTGCTCTGGATCACTCAACGCCAGACGGCGGAGGTCTTGGAGCAGTGTAAGTTCCTGCTCCAATGCGCTCTTCGTCACGACGGATCGTTGCTCGAGAGCAACGCTCTGGACCTTTCGCCGAAGAGAGGTCGGGCGCTTTGGCGTCACTTGCACCGCGGGCGCTACGGTTGCTTCTTCGGCCACTCGGTGTCGGCGTTCGATGGGCCCGAGTCGCGGCTCGTCGGGGCTCCCGAGGAGCTGGACCAGGATGGCAACTCCGGCGCTGAGCGCGGTAAGTGCTGGCACGGACCACCAGCGGAAAGCCTGGGCGAGATGTCGATGCGTTGTCATGGCTGCGAAAAGTCCGGCAGGTCGCTGCGGCTGATGGTTCGCTCGCTGGCGTAAGTCGCGGCGATCGAGCTGTCCGAGTTCGCTCGCAGGTACGTATCGCACCAGACACTGAACAGAACCCACGGTGCCTGGTTGTTCTGGAACATCGCGTCGGGAGACACGATGGTTCCGGTCTCGTGAAGTGGGATCGGCACGTCGGTACCGATGACACCGACGGCCTTGTCGTACAGCGTCGCGAAGGGCTGACCGGCGTCGTAGGTATCGACCCCAGCGATATCGAACAGGGTCGGAGATGGGAGGTAGGCAGAATCTGGATTCTGACTGAACGGAAACAACCAAATGAGGTTGTTGAGCCCCCTGGCAACGAAGTTCTCGAACATCAGGTCCCAAAGGGCCTTGAGTTGCTCACCCGAGCCCCGGCTCCACCAAAACCACCCTCCGGGCTGCACCTCGTGAAACGGTGCCCAGAGGACGACGACGCCCGCGTTTTGGAGAAGGGCCAGCTCGCTGGCTGCGTGGTCGAACTTGCTCAGCAGGCTGCTGTGGCGCGCTGTGCCGGGAGTCAGCGTGTCGGTCAGCTCAGCGACGGACATCGCCGCAAGCGACGACTCGTAGCTGTCCGCATCGAGCGGACGCCCCATGTGGTAGCGGATCATCGACAGGCCGCCCGCATTCCACGACTGCGTGGCCTGGGCTACCGCATTTTCGTACAGGAAGTCGCCACCGACGATCGCTGGATACTTTCCGCCAGTACGAGCCGCGACGTACTCGACGTCGGACGACGCGCTCCAGTGGCAGTCCTGCTGACCAGAGAGGACTTTTTCCCCGTAAATGTCGTGGAGATAGCAGAGTAAGTTCCGCACCGTCTGGTTGCTGCTCGGGTTAGCTGGCTCAATGTTGCATCCGCCGCTCTGGCCCCCCGCTCCGGAAGAACTGCCGCCCGCGGCGCTCCCACCCGTGCCGCTTCCGCCGGATCCCAGCGTGCCTCCAGCGTCGGAGTCGCTCCCGCCGGCGCTCGTGCCACCACTGTCGACTATTTGCCCGCCGACCCCGAACGCGCTCCCACCGCCGGCGCCGCCTCCCGTCGAGCCGCCCGAGGCGAAAGCGCCGCCGACTGCAGCAATGGGCTCGCCACCACTCCCCTCGGTGTCAGATGGGCCTGGTCCTTCTCCATCGGCAGAGCCGCCCGCGCAGCCCGATAGGAGCAGCGCAGTGTGCACGAGCCAAGTGGCCCTGAAGTGATTCGAACGACGCGGTCGCGACGCGGGACAGGCGTGCGCGAAGATAAGCGAGTGGTTGGGCATGCCAACGAGTATGCATCGGCGATCCTGGGGCGATAGATGACGGGTCGGCCACCGCGGCCATGATGGAAGAATCCAGTCTGGCGAATAGTGCTTGGTCTGCGCCGGCACGGGGATGCGCCGCAGGTGGCGTTTTGAGTGGTACTGGCGCTTTGGGCCGGTCTTGTCCGACAAGGCGCTCGCTCAGCCATCACAACATGGGCCGCGGGTTTCCAAGCCACTGCACATCGTCCGAGGAGAAGAAGACTCCGTCGGGGCCAGCCGAGCGAATGACTAGACCGCCCTCTTTCAATTGGCAGTCGATGTCCATCTGATGTCCCCAAGCGTCGATGAGCCGATGAGCGATGGCGCGAGCGCACCGTGTTTTCACGGGATACCAACGTCCCTGGAGATTGCGTTCAAACGAGCTTGCCCGCTGCACCGTCTCCTTCGCAAGAGCCAAGTCACTGGCCGGGAGGGTGGTGGGGATGATTGCTTTGCTTTCTTTCGGTTTATGACGCGGTGTGGTCTCGCGGATTGTTTGAACAGACCGAACCTGATCCGGCGTGTGGGAAGCGACGGCCGAGGGTGTCAGCCCATCGGTAGGTGCTGTACCTGCTGGTGGGGAGCCGGCCGACGGAGACCCGCCCGACAGAGCGTCCTTGTTTTCAATCTTATCGGTGCTCAGCTCACCTGCCGGCAGAGCGCCGCGCGGCGAAACGTCTTTGTTGTCAGTGATCTCGCCTCGCTGAGGCGTGCGGCAACCCAGAGCAGACACCACCAGAAAGAAGCAAGCTGCTTTTCTCAACCTCGGCATGTCAACCGCTTGCGCTCGCTCAGCCATCATCCACGATGGACCGAGGGTTTCCGATCCACTGCACGTCATCCGAGGAGAAGAAGACTCCGTCGGGGCCAGCCGAGCGAAGGACTAGACCGCCCGCTTTCAATTCACAGTCCATGTCCATCTGATGTCCCCAAGCGTCAATGAGCCGATGAGTGATGGCCCGGGCGCAGCGTTCCTTCACGGGATACCAGAGTTTTTGAAGATTGAATTCGAACCACCTTGCCTGTCGCAACGTCTCCTTGGCAAGACCCAAGTCACTGGCCGAGAGGTTAAAGGGGATGATTGCTTTGCTTTCCTTCGGTCTACCAAGCAGTCGGCCCGTGGTCTCGCGGATTGTTTGAACAGACCCAACGTGAGCGGGCGTTTGGGATGCGACGGCCGAGGGTTCTACCTTATCGATAGGTGCTGTACCTGCTGGTGGGGAGCCGGCCGACGGAGACCCGCCCGACAGAGCGTCCTTGTTTTCAATCTTATCGGTGCTCAGCTCACCTGCCGGCAGAGCGCCGCGCGGCGAAACGTCTTTGTTGTCAGTGATCTCGCCTCGCTGAGGCGTGCGGCAACCCAGAGCAGACACCACCAGAAAGAAGCAAGCGGCTTTCCTCAACCTCGGCATATCAACCGCTTGCGCCCCCAATGGGCCCCCACAGCTCCGGACAAACGTCCTCATAAGCCCGCTCCACGCATTCAAGCACTTCTGCTGCCGGAACTACCCATTCTGTGTGATTCGGAGCGCACAGCTCCGGATTCTCAAAGCAAAATTGGATCTCGGCTTCACACAGCTTGCAGAAGCATTCCAATGCGTCAGGGTCAAAGCCCAAGCCCCACGGCTTGAAACCGCTTGCGGCCATCACGGTGCACGCCACTGGGACATCTTTTGGAACGTCTTCTCTGACCTTCCCTCCACAGGAGAGCAGCAGGAGCCCGAACACACATGGCAGGAGTCTCATGCGTGCGCTCAGGTTCAAGCCGCCGCTTCTTTGCACGGGCACGCTACTTGTGGCCATTCCTTTCTCCCTCCGCCTTGCTCTCCATCCGAATGGCTGGCTCATCTGTCTGCATTGAGCGAGCGGCTGGCGTGGCGTGCTGGAAGAAACGGGCGAGGAGATCCCTCGCCCGAATGCATCCCTACTTCACCTCAACGGTGTACCAGACCTTCCAATCTGTCATTGACTCGGGATCGTGGGGCTCGTCGCCTGGCGAATAATGCTTGGTCTGCGCCGGCACGGGGATGCGGCGCAGGTAGCGCGTGAGTGGGTCATTGGTGTTGAAGCAGGCAGGCCAATCGAGTTCTTCTCCTGTGATGCTCACCACCAAGGCAGCGCCCGATTCGACCGGCCCCTCGTAAATGACTTCCTGGATGTCGAGGATCTGACCAGATTTGGCCACGTAGTTGTCCTTGCGCGGCAAGCGTGTCGTAACGGCGCGTGCGCGGCTGCCGTTCGGCGCGACAACTGCCTTGAACACGAGCTCTCCGGCTCCTTTGAACAGCGAGTCCTTGTCGTCCAATACTTGGATCTGGTGCACAACGACTTTGACTTGGCGGACCTTGTTGTCCCTGACCAGCAGCGGCTCCGCGTCTTCACTGTCGGGTGAGCCAAAGTAGAGGCCGATCTCCGGAACAGCCTGATCTTTGTCCAGCTGCAGACGCGTTGAGTAGGTGCCGTCGATGTTGTCGATGGTGATCGGAGGCTCCAACTTCTTGCGCAGGGCCGGATCGACGTAGTGAAACGCAAGCGCGTAGCCCAAGCCAGGGCCCAACGCACGCTTGGTTGCGGTCCGGGGCAACACCGTAGCCGTCCAGATCGTGCTCGCACCCACCGCGCTCAGCACGACAGATACGTCCGAGTACTTGGGATCAGGCGTCGGGACAAGTACGGTGGAGCACGTTTGGTTCCTAGCGAAGAGTTGGGCGCCAGGGGTGACGCCGTCGGCGCGGTAGTGGAACGAGTAAACGCCTTCTTCCTGAGTCAGGCTCGCTGGGAGTTCTGCTTCGTAGACGCCAGGCTCCACTTCAAGCAGCGTAATGGGCGTTCCAGCCTTCTGCAGCGCAAGGTTGCGCGAGCGCTCCGCAGCCTCGAGCAGCAGCCTCTGTAGCGACTTGGTATCCGCTCCCTGGGACGGAACGCCAACTGCCACCGTGGCAGCAGTCGTGACTCCCGCATTGGCTCTTTCGCCACCCTTGGGCGCCACAGCCGTGGCACTGGTAGCGATCAAAGTACCAAACTCTTTGCTCGTGAGCGTCTGACTCACTTGACCACGTCGGATGGCCTTCACCAGCCCCCCGCTCTGAATGAAAGTGGTGATGGTCTCACCGATTGATTCGCCGGGGCGACGCACGGCGACGCGCACGTCACTGCCGCTGACGGGCAGTCCGCTGTGTTTGATCACCGCCTGAATCTTGATCGGTCGTCCCAGGCCAGCCGGCACAACTGAGCACTGCATGCGCAAGCTCAGGTCCACCAGCGCGAGCTTTGCGCCGCTGCCTCCACCAGTCATCTCCCACAATCCGGGGGGTGGCGAGTTGGCGACGGCCCAGCTAAGGCCGTTGGCTTGAGCTGGGCCTGTAGTGGTGATGGTGGGGTCAGCCACGAGGTGGGCAGCGATGGGCGTACCGATCGGAGCAACGAAAATGACGCGTTCCACTCCATCTTCAATGGTGAAGCGGTTGTTGTCTACCCCGCCTGCGCCATCGAGCCGCTCGACGGGGATGATGGTGCCGAGAATGTCGATGAACTTTTGTCGCAGCAGCGCCGGATCGATCTCATCGGCGTCGCTTTCGCTCCCCAGAAAC
>Ga0315910_10004535_pt1 | contig 11597 bp, 10 predicted proteins | sample EdamamesoilMG_FD_204470 | JGI IMG/M metagenome (GOLD analysis project Ga0315910, IMG submission 204470) | Garden soil microbial communities collected in Santa Monica, California, United States - Edamame soil | ecosystem: Environmental > Terrestrial > Soil > Garden | place: USA: California...
GCCGGGCGCGTACTTTGAAGCGCGGCACCCCTCCGCTGCGCCATTCTTCATTGTTTCGGCGTTACCCGCTCCTCTAGCGTGGCCTGGCTCTCCGGCTCCGCAGTTCCATGCGGTGCTGATGACGGGCACGACACCGCTTGAGGATGGCGGGCACGCGATTATCGTGGCGAGCGCGCACCATTCCAGTCGGATATACGGGCACGAGCTGCGACGCCGAGCGGCTTTCGCTCTCATGGACGCAGGAGGACTACGAAATGCCTGACACCAACGACGATACTTCCGAATATGCCGTCGTACTGAACGACGAAGACCAATACTCGATCTGGCCCAAGCACCGCGAGCCACCCGCTGGTTGGAAGCTCGTAGGGCCGACCGGCAAGAAAGAGCAGTGTCTAGAATACATCAAGGCGGTGTGGACCGACATGCGCCCTCGAAGTCTGCGCGAGGCCTCGGCGCGCCAATCCTGACGGGGCGGCGAGCTTAGGGCAGCCTTCCGCCACGAATGCTAGCCGCGCGGTGCTCGGCACCACTGCATTGATTGGGCATCGGTCAACTTTCGTCTGCGCAGCCAAGCGGGCTTGCGGCTCTTCGGGGGTGGGTGTGGGCTCGTCGGGCAACTCCGACCGATCGAGCACCTCATGCTCATCGGGCACGGCGACGCCGGTGCAGCGTTGGACCTGTCGTACGCGCAGCACGCGCCGCAAGTCTCCGGGCGTCCCACACGCATACGGAAGTGTGGACTTGCTCGCGTCCCTGGCGGTTGGCCAGCGGCAGCGGCCGGCCTCGCGTGCGCGAGAGCGTTCATTCGCCTTGTAAACCGAGTGCGCCGCGGCGAGAACGAGCGCCCGCATCCGAGCCGCGCCGTCCACGCCAGGACCCAAGTTGAATGGGCGACGTTCGCGCGTAATTGCGCCGCGCGCGTTCGTGGGCGCGGCTGGACCTCCCGTCGTGCTTCAGGGACAGACTTTGAGACATCGCGATTGCACGGCCCTCGTTGCCGTCACGCTGCTCCGCAGCGGACGCTCAGCGATGCCTTTCTTGCTCAGCGGCCGCGACCGCGGTGGATCCTAAGGCACTCGCCAGATCGCCGCACGACCGTGCGATGACGGCGTAGGATTGCACAATCCTGGCAAACTGAAGGCGGTTGCGTCGGATTGGCCGCGACACCTTTGGCGCTTGCTCGTCACTCGGGGGCTCATGGTGCTCGGGGGCCATGGAGCGTGCGTCGAATGAGTGCTGCGATGCGAGCCACATGTGAGCAGGGCAATCCGGTTGCGCTCACGGGCACGTTCTCGTGCCGAAGACGCGTGCGCGCCATCAGACATTTCAGCGTTGCCTGTTATGCGCGTATCTCATCGGTATGTGCACTGATGCGATGGTGCTGCTAGTCGTATTTGGCAGCGCCCATCTTAACGGCTTGTGGTATCAGGCAGCACGTCTCGATGAGAGGCACGCGGACGCAGCTCTGCGCATGCAACGTCGACGAGGTGCAGACACTCGTCGCAGAGGGAGCATAGTGGACGTTGAATGACGGCCAAGCTCGGCGAAGGCCGGTAGAGGAGGGAATGGGTAAATGCACTCGGTCATGTTGGTCGATGATGACCCAAAATTTCTCGCGTTGCTGGCGAGAGACTTTGAATCCAGAGGCACGTACCGAGTCGCGACGGCGTCGCGCCTCGAAAGCGTGGCGAGTATCTTGAAGGACTTCAGCCCGGGGCTCATCGTGTCCGAGCAACAGCTGCGAGATGGAGACTGGCAAGCATTGTGGCGGCTAGTCGGCGGTCGCGATTCACAAGCACAGCTCGTCATCGCAACGGCATTCGCGTCCATTGCCGGGGCCGTGACGGCGATGCGCGCAGGCGCCGCTGCTTACATTTCCAAGCCAGCGACCGTGGCCAACATACTGGACGCACTTAGCGACGGACGCACACCGGCACGTGATGCGAAGCTCGGAGCTGACGAGTACCTCAGTCTCAACCGGGCCAAGTGGGAGTACATTCACATGGTCCTAGCCGCGGCGGGCACGCTGTCGGAGGCGGCCCGGCGACTCGGGCTCGACCGCAGGAGCCTGCGTCGCATGCTGTCTCAGCACACGCCGGCGTGACTGCACCTTGGGTAGGGGCGGGAGGCACGCTTAGGCGCATGCATCGCCGCTTAGCGTCGCGTCGAGTCTCCGTCGCCGATGCGGCGACCATAATTCATTCGATGACGAACTCCGATTCCGTATCGTGCTCTCAAGGCAGCGTGGTGTCCGCTAGCGGAGTCTTGCGAGCTCTCTGCCTGCGTGGTTGGCGAGTGCTCGCGCTGTCTCTCGCGAGCTGTTACCCATCGGTGCCACCTCGGGGCGGACCGGCGCCGTCCGTCAGTGCCGCTGTTGCACGCCACGCCACCTGCGCCGCGGACGTCAGCTACACCGTTCAATGCTCCGGCTGGTTTCCCGACTGGATTGCGCGCTCCGAACCACCGGAAGGCGCCACCGCGTTTCGGCTCGCGCAAGGTTACCCCTTGGGAGAGCCGCTGCTTGCCGAAGCTGTCGATGGAATACACGTCTCCGGTTGGGCTCCGCCGGCGGCGAGTGCCGCTGCGCCTTTGCTCGCGTATGACATCGAGGACGAGAGCCAACGTCTGCCATACCTCGACGCGCTCAAAACGTATGTCCTGAAGGACCTGGCTGCTTACGACTTCGTGCCACAGAACGCGACGGCCGGGATGTTGCACTGGTACCACGTCCCCATGCTCACGTCGGGCATGCTTCCGAGAGAGCCCCGACGAGGCCTGACGCATGAAGGAGTGCTCGGCAGCCGAGACGCGGCGTGGCTGGCCGTCGATGCGGCGACGTTCGGGATTACGCTTTACAATGAGCTCGGTGGATACACCATCGGGCAGGTATTCAATAGTCCCGAGCCCGGCGGCAGCGAGCCGGAGGCGTTGCAGTTCGTTGACGGCACCGTGATGGTGCACCTGCAGTTTGTGGAATACGACTCCGCAAAGGTTAGCGGCTCCGATCCCCTGGCGTACTCCCCCGAGTGGCTCATTCAGGATCCCATGGCCGGCTCGGACGAGACGTTCGCTGTGAGGCTGTTGCGGGCTGATATCGCAATGAAAGATCCGCGCGTTTCGCGACTTGGCTGGGTCGTTGCGACGTATGTACACGATGACTCGCTGGTGACGTCGTGGCCCACCGGGCGGTGGTACAGCCTACGGCCCGTGTCTTTGCGCTGGAGCCGCGACCGTGACGATGCGCTCTGGGTAAATCCAGCTGCTGTGGAGGCCTCCAAAACGGACCGCCGTACGGCATTGGCAACTCGAGCCTACGACACCCTCGGCGAGCTCCAACGGGCTATGGCCAACGCCATGACCTTTGGTCACGAGAACCCCTGCCGTCGGTTCATTCCTCAGGAGGTGCTCTCGGAAGAGGTCGAATACGACCTGAGTGTCTTGCTCACCACCGGACGCGCACAAGCGGCTCGAGAGCTGCCGCTCGTGCGACCCGAATTTGCCGCGGCGCAGCGGCGGTCGAGCGCCGATGAGACATTGGAGCTGGGCATGCCGAGCTGGCGCGAATTGGGGATGCCTTTACTTGAATGCCGGGTGACCGAGCGGGCCGAGCGCCGCGGAGCGCCGCATTCGACGTACGACGGCGGCAGTCACGCAACGGCGAAGGCGAGCTCGCGGCGACGCGAGGTGAGCCAGTGAACTCATGCAATCCGAGCGCGGGCGCGGACTGCGGTCGCTTCGGGCGGTATCCGTTGAAGGCGCAATAGACATGGGGGCCAGCTCATCCGAAGCGCGCAGGAGTTGCGGAACGGGGCTCGCCCGGCTGCCGCCGTCCAAGCTCGGGTCCGGGTTCATGGGCGCCATGAACTACTCATCGGGTTGACGGCTCAGGAACGCCGTAGCTGCGGGGAGTCGCGTTTACGTAGCCCAGCAACAGGAAAGTCGATGCCATACGTCAACATCAAAGTCGCAAAGGGTCCATCGGTGCTCACCCCAGACAAGAAGAGGGCCATCGTTGCCGGGATCACTCGCATCCTTGCCGATGTATTAGGCAAGAAGCCCGAGCACACCCACATTGTTCTCGAAGAGATCGAGCCCGACGACTGGGGCTTTGCCGGTGTCTTGGTAAGTGAGTATCGGCAGGCGCAGAACAGCTGAGGCCGAGGGCCCACTGCAGACATGGCTTCGGCACGGCAGCCGGCGCTCGCGTCCGTCCCGCCGCATGATGAGCGCTGTTGCCAGGGCAAACCAAATTGGCTCGGCCGAAGCAACAGCGTCGCGACTGCACGCACTGCTACCATCCGCGGCGCTTCGGTCCGAGCGGCTCGTCGGTACGCCTGAGTGGCCGCCGCATATCGCTGCGGCTGCACCTTTCGCCCCTGAGCTAGCGCGGCTCAGGGAACGTCGCGGAGTTTGCAGACGACTTGGTAGAGCCAGCGCTCAGCGCTTCTTGCTCCTGGCGCGCAATGCGAAGAAGCGTCCCCCGCTGGTCACCGCCGGTGGATCATGGAACTGCCCGCCCCCGACAATGCCAGCGGCCTCGGGGTATGACGCGGCTTGTGCTGCAGCGACGGCTCTCCGCCACTCGTCGCTTCGGTGAGCACAGTTGCATCGCGCACGATCGCAAACGTAGACCCTCGCTCAAGGTGAGACACGATCTAGGATCTCTTCTCCCTCTGGTGCTTCATTGATTGCAGAGCATCGCGCGACGAGTACTTGCGACGCACTTGCTTCTATGTCATCCATCGGTGCACCTAGGGTGGACCATACGCGATGAAGCAGCGCTGAACGCGTTGCACTGCCGCAATGGTAGGCAACGCGCGCGGCCTGTCGCGCGCCCCCGAAACGACAATGTCATGACGATCAACGAAAGACACGTAGTGGTTGGTGCCGGTGTCAGCGGATGCGTGGCGGCGATCATGAAGAAGCGAGCCGGCTACGACGTCACCATTCTGGAAAGAAATCGCTCCACTGACGATCTGGTGCTGCCCATTGGCACGGAGACGTGCAACATCGTCAGCGAGAATCACAGCGGCGCGGAGTACCCATATGATCCGCAAAGCGCTCGTGACTGTCTGGATGGACGGCTCCAGAACGAGCGCTTTTTTCCCTCCTTCATCTACGGCGGCAAGGTCACGTCACGAGTGCTCGCCAGCCGAAGCATGATCGAAGCTGGGCACGACATCGCCATGCAGTGCCGCTCCAACATGGAAGTGCTACGCAAGCACTACGCGCAGCGGATAGCTGAGAATTTTCTCAACTACACGTTCGGCAATCCAGACTCGGCCTTCCGCGAGAGCGCGCCGCCCGCCGGAGTACGCGATGTGGAAGCAGCGTTCCTCACGCCACAGCGTGGGTTCAATACCCTGTACGTCGGTCTCGTGCTGCAGCACGAGCTGCGACGGCTTGGTATCGAGTTCATTCAGGGCGCTGACGTTCAGTCCGTTCAGCCTCGCTCGGAGCGGTTTGAGATTGAATATGTCAAAGACGGCGGGCGCCAGGCTTTGGTGGCCGACCAAGTCAGCATCTGCGCCGCGGCATACGGATTCGCGCTCGCGAAGCGCCTCAACCCGCGGCTCGAGCTCCCCGATATTCACCTCGCGCTGCGGTGCATTATTTACTGTGATCTGCCAGACGGGTGCGACAAGAATTTCACGTGTCTCAAGCTCGAGGACAAATACGGCGCGATGCTGAGCCCGCTCGGGCCCAATACCGCTCTCGTGTATCACCCGCCCGCGGCACATATCAGTTGGAAGAGACTGTCGGAGTCGGGTGAGTTTCCCACGGAGTATCGGCGAGCAATAGCTGCCGAGCACCCGGAGGTTGCCGAGCGGGCACAGCAAACGTTGCACGAAGCCCGCAAGTACTATCCGGAGCTCGCACGGGCGAGCATCGTCTCACGTCACGTTAGTGTGGCGATCAACACGACGAGTGACTCGCGACAGCGTAGAAATATGGGCGTGTTCAAGATCGTCGACGGCTGCAACATGATGATCCTTCCCAAGTGGACCATGGCTGTGGCAGATGCGAAGAAGGACTTGGTGCTCGCTCTGGAGCATTCCGTACGGCGAGGCACCCTCCACGAGGATGATGTCTGCGAGCTGCTCCTAGAGCTGCTCCGCGTGCGCGTCGAGGTGCCGGGGGCCTGGTTGACGACGCAGGCGCCGTACCTGACCTCCGCGAAGGCATTGGCGAGACTGATGCGCGTCCCGGAGGACATTGCTTGGGGTCTCGCGAAGCATGGATCTGAGGCCGCGCACCGCTGGGTGACAGACTGCCAGGCTGGTGTCGAAGCATAGCGAGGTAATTCTGCATGAAGATTTTGATCACAGGGGCCGCCAGCGGCATTGGAGCAGCCATCGCGCGAAGGCTCGCTGCACGCAACGACCTACTCCTACACTACTTCACGTCCGAGTCTGCGGCCGTTGCGTTGCAGAAGGAGCTGTCGGGCAGCGCCGCGTCGGTGACTCTTTGCCGTGCGGATCTCAGCACGCCAGAAGGGTGTGAGGTGCTAGTGGCGACAGCGAAGCGGCACTGGGACCAGCTCGACTGCCTCGTCAATAACGCGGGAGGCATGATCCGCCGCGAAGGCCTTGGGCTCCTAACGTGGGAAAACACGGCGCGGACCTTTGCGGTGAACACGTACGCCACCATGTCGGTAACGTCAGGGCTCGTCGACTTGCTGAAGCGCGGGACGCGGCCGAGTGTTGTCAATATGGCCTCCATCGCCATGCGGCACGGGGCGCCTTCCGCTACGGCCTACGGCGCGGCCAAGGCTGCCATTGACGCCTTCACGCGCGGCGCCGCACGCGAGCTCGGCCCGTTGGTGCGCGTCAATTGCATCGCACCCGGCATCATTGACACCCAATTCCACGAGCGCCTCTCCTCGAAGGAGCAGATGGCAACATGGCAGGCGAATACGCTTCTGCGCCGACATGGTACGCCGGACGACGTGGCCGATGCGGTCGCCTTCTTGATTGGCAACGAGTTCATGACGGGTGAATGCCTCGACATCAACGGCGGTCTATTTACGCGATAATCAAATCCTGGCGCCTTGTATGAAGAGCACGAATCGAACGACTGAGGAGCTGATCCGGTGGCTGCGCGACTACGCATCGGAGCGCGTCGACTCCCGCTGGATCGACGAGCGCAAATGTATCCCGCCACACGTCATTCTCGACTTCGGCAACCGGGGCCTCTTCGGGATGACGACTCCGAGCACGCATGGCGGGCTCGGTTTGAGCCATAGGGACACGTTCGCTGTGTTCGAGCAGCTAGGGTTTATCGATTTGTGTCTCGCGACACATACTGCGAATGTTACCCTGGCCGCCCGGACCATCGAGGCAAATGCCTGTGCGGCAGTCGCGGCGCGGCACGTGCGCAGGTTGGCTGAGGGGCGCAGCATCGCAGCATTTGCACTGACCGAGCCCACCGCCGGCTCCGATCTCGGCGCGCTGGCTGCGAGCGCCATTCGAACCAAAGCGGGCCGCTGGGTCTTGGACGGCGAGAAGCGCTGGATCGGAGGCGGTGCATGGGCCGAGTTGATCTCCGTGTTCTGTATCGCCAAGGGCGTGGATGGCACGCTGATCGGCCCCACATGCTTCCTCGTCGAGCGCGGGCCGGGCGTCATCGTCAAAAACGAAGCCGACACGCTGGGTATGCTCGGCATGGTCCAAAGTACCCTGGTGTTCGAAAAAGTCGAGCTGGAGGACCGGGACGTGCTCGGCAGTTTGGGGGGAGGCCTCCAGGTGGCCCAGCGCGCGATGATGTTTAATCGCTTGTGCTTGAGCGCCATCGCACTGGGCGGCGTACAGCGCTGCCTCCAACTGATCGACAACTATACCGGGCAACGCCGGGTCGCCATTGGGAGACTGAGCGAGAGCCTCGTGGTTCGTAGCCTCCGCAACGATCTCATCGCGTCCGCGATGATTCTGAATCGAGCGCTCGAGGAGACGGCCGGACTCCTGGATCGGGGCGTGGAAATACCGGATGAGCTGATCTGTAGCCTCAAGGTCTTCTCCAGTGAAGCCTTGGGCGCTGCCGCGGATGCGGCCGTGCAATTGCTCGGCGGGAGGGGATATGACGAGTCCAACGGCGCCGCCAAAATCTTACGTGACGCACGTGCCTTCCGGATCTTCGAAGGCCCGAGCGAGACGTTGCGAACGTTCGTGGGTGCAAGGCTTGAGCATGCGCCCGAGCGAGTCGTTCAATTTCTGACTGAGCTTGGCGCTGGCTCGGTGGTCGAGCAGATTGGAAAAGATCGGGCGGTGGCGCTGCAAGCCCAGTCGCGTCGCATCGCTGCCTGGCCGGCAAGCGATCGAGTCTATCAGGATTGGTACGCATGGTGCCTCGGCGATCTCGCGGTCCCTACACTAATGCTCGCGCTCGCTCGAGCACCCAGGGATGCGGACAGCCTTCCTCCGGAAGCGGAAAGCTGGCTACGATGGCGGCACGCGCTCCGCTGTCAGGAGCTGGCGAGCGCCTTTGACCAACCGGTATGGATTGAGCCGGCGGCTGCCGATGGCTTTGCTCGAGATGTCCAGGCAAGGCTCGGCAGCGGGGTGCAGTGCATAGTTCGGCCCCGTGCTGCCGTCGACGAGCTCGTGCTGCGTCCGGCGGGCGCGGTCGTAACACAGAGCACGGCGACCGTGCAGCGGGCGACGGTGACGGAGACCCCGTCGCGCGAATTGCCAGAGAACCTAGACGACGCTGCGAGCGCGCGGGCCATCGAACGCTCCAATAGAACCGAACGAGCCTTTCGGTACCGTGGGAGGCTGGAGGGACTCGTTGCCGAAAGCGTGAGTGCGCACCCTGACGCGACGGCGGTCGTATGTGGCGAGGTCCGCCTCAGCTATGCTGAGCTCTGGGATGCGGCCGGAAGGCTGGCTGGAGCGCTGGCGGAGCGTGGAACACTTCGTGAGGCTCGGCATGTCGTCGCCCTTGTGTTGGAGCGGGGTATCGAACTCGCCGTTGCCATGCTCGCGACGCTGCGCGCTGGCTTAACGTATCTGCCGATTGATCCGGCGCTGCCTCTGGAGCGAGTGCACTTCATGCTGCGGGACGCCAACCCAGTTGCCGTGATCTCCAACCGTACGCAGCGTTCACGTCACGACCTCGATGGGTCGCGGTATTCGATGATCGATGTTGATACATTGGAACGCCGGGATCCCGAGGATGTCGCGCCAAACGCAGGTTCCGACCTCGCTTACCTAATCTACACGTCTGGGTCGACCGGGGCTCCTAAAGGTGCGCTGTTGCCTCACGCGGGAGTCGTGAATTGGCTGCTCTGGCTCGAGGCGACGTTCAACTTCGATGCGACCGACGCGGTCATGTGGAAGGCCAATGTTGGCTTCGATCATTCCGTGTGGGAATGCTTTCTGCCCTGGATCGTAGGTGGCAAGCTCGTCATCATCGAGCCCGGGCGCGAAGCCGATGCGGGCCACTTGGTCCACTGCATTCGCCAGCACGCCGTCAGCGTCGCGCAATTCGTGCCGTCGATGTTGCGACTATTTCTCGATGACCCATCCGTCGCTTCATGCGAGTCTCTGCGCTTCGTCATGGCAGGCGGGGAAGCCCTCCCGCCCGCGCTCATCGAGCAGTTCTACGCGCGGCTGCCCGATGGCTTTCTATGCAACTGCTATGGCCCGACGGAAGCTTCGATTGGCGCCACGATGTGGCCCTGTCCGAGGGGGCAGCACCTCGCGAGCGTACCGATCGGCAAGCCTATCGCGAACATGCGAATTCACATCTTGGACGACCGCCTCGTCCCCGTACCACACGGAACTGCAGGCGAGATCTGCATCGAAGGCAGCCTCGCCAGAGGTTACCTCAATCGCCCGGACTTGACACAGGAGCGGTTCGTCTTGCTCTCGGGGCCTTCGCCGGTGCGCGTGTACCGCACCGGCGATCGCGGAGCTTGGAGAGCCGACGGCAACCTCGACTATCTCGGGCGGATCGACAACCAAGTAAAGATTCGCGGCATGCGGGTCGAGCTCGAGGAGGTCGAGAGCGCGATGAATGCCCATCCCGAGATCGCGCAGTCGTGTGCGAGCACGGACCTCGACCGTTATGGCAACAGCCGGCTGCTCTGCTTCTACAAGCGTCGGGCGAACGATGGGGCTGCACGACCGCAGCTTGCTCAACCGGACCTTCACCGGTTTCTGCACCGTTCGCTCCCGGAATACATGATCCCCGCACGCTTTATTGAAGTGGCGGACTTTAGGTACACGAGCAACGGAAAGATTGATCGGGCCGCGTTGGCCGCCACCAACACGAAGGCGGCCGCAGGCCCGCCCTCGGACACCGTCAGCCGCGACACACTGGTTCGCCTTTGGCAGGAAGTTCTGGAGTCCGGCGATCTGGATCCGACAGCCACATTCCTCGAGCTCGGTGGGAACTCGCTGCTGCTCTTGCGGCTGCTGTCCCTGCTAGAGCTGAACTTTGGACGTGTCGTCGCACGGCAGCTCCGCGCAACGAGTAGCATCAATGACATTCTAGAGGCGGTGCAGCACCAGGCATCAGCGCTAGCCACCGAGACTGCAGGCGATGCCGCACCGTTGGTGACGTGATGGAGAGAGCGAGGATCGAAGCCCTCGAGCACCACCCAAGGATCGAGTCGATCGAGGAGCTGGCGCGCTCCTCCGGTAGCCCTCTCGAGCACCGTCTAGGTGCCAACGAGAATCTGTTTCCGCTCCCTGACCGGATTTTGCGGCAGTTCGCACTGAGATTCGAACAACTGGCCCTGTATTGCGATCCAGAGTCCCATGAATGTCGGCGACTGCTGACCCAGGAGTACGAGGTGCCGTACTCTTGCGTACGAGTGGGAAGCGGTGTCGACGCTCTTCTCGCGGACGTCGCCTTGGCGTTTGTCGACCCTGGAGACACGGTTGTCTTGGTGCGAGGGACATACGGCACAATGTCATTCGTCGCGACACGACAAGGCGCAAGGGTGGAGGCAGCGGAGTATGTGGATGGGCGCGCACCCATCGCTGAGTTGGCGCGCTTCGTCGCTGCCCATCACCCCGCACTCCTGTATCTGGTAAACCCGGACAATCCGGCCGGGTGCATCTATTCTCCGAGCGAAATTCGAGAGCTCGTCCGCAGCGCCGGCCGCCGCACGTTGGTCGTATTGGACGAAGCGTACGGTGATTTTGCAGCCGACAGCGACATGCTGCCGCTGAGAGAGCTGCTCGATGCCAACGTCTTGCGGCTGCGCTCGTTTTCGAAGATCTACGGGCTCGCCGGATTGAAGATCGGGTTTGCCGTCGGACGCGAGGACCTCGTGTCACGACTGGCACTAGTTTCCCTGCGCTATGGGGTCGGGCGCTATGCTCAGTGCGCGGCACAGGTCTGCCTTGGGGACCCGCAGCTGCGCCATGACATGCTGCAAGCTTACGCCTCCGCGCGAGGCCGGTTGGTCGAGGCGCTCCGTGAGATCGATATTGCGGTGCGTCCTTGCGCCACAAATTTCGTGCTCGCCGACCTCGGCAATGAACAGAGGGTGCAGGCCGCGCTTGGGCATCTTCGGCTGCACGGTGTGCTAGCGCGGCCGGTGGCCGGTCGCGGGCACGAGAAGCTGATGCGCGTTTCAATTGTCCCAG
>Ga0315910_10004536_pt1 | contig 11592 bp, 10 predicted proteins | sample EdamamesoilMG_FD_204470 | JGI IMG/M metagenome (GOLD analysis project Ga0315910, IMG submission 204470) | Garden soil microbial communities collected in Santa Monica, California, United States - Edamame soil | ecosystem: Environmental > Terrestrial > Soil > Garden | place: USA: California...
TCTTCGGCCTGCGGCGCCTCATAGGCGGCCGGTGCGACGTCGGCCGGCGCAGCAAGTGCCGGGATCTCTGCGGCTACCGGAGCGGGGGCTGGAACGTCGGCGGTGGCAAACTGGGCCGCTTCCTCGACCAGCTGGTCGATGCTCGGATTGTTGGCGAGCGCCAGCTGCACGGGCTGACCCTCGTCGTGCACGCCGGCGGGCACGTCGAGCAGCGCGGCGACGCGATACTGCCACGCTTCCGGCTGCGCCATCTGGGCCCACTGCTCCATCCGGTCGCCAACCTTGTCGGCCGGCACGTCCTGCGACGCCATCAGCCGCGCTTCGCGCCAGCGACCGGCCAGCGCATAGGCATAGGCGAGGTTCTGGCGAATCTTGGCGGTGTTCTCGCCAGCGCGGATGGCATTGCCCATGAGATAGATGCCGCGATCCGCCTGGCCCGCAAGCGCAAGGGCGAGGCCGAGGTCTGCGACGGCGATGTCGTCGCGACTATTCAGCACGGCGGCGGCGTCCTGGAACGCGCCCTGGCCGGTCAGTGCGAGCGCCCGGCTGAGAGCCGTGCGTGGGCTGTTATCGCCCAGCTTCATCGCATCGTCGTAGGACTGCGCGGCCGAAGCGAAGCGGCCCGCGTCGAGGTAGGCGGAGGCCAAAGTAACTCGAAATTCAGCATTATGAGGCTCAGCAAGAACCGCGGCCTCGGCGTGAGAAATCGCCCGTTCGTGCTTGCCCTTGCCGAGCGCTTCTTCGGCCATGCTGGCCGAAACCGCCGCGGGCGGAGCCGCGCTGGTGGCGCAACCTGCGAGCAGGGTGCTGGCCATGGCCGTGGTGACCGCCCAGGCAATCTTGGGGCCGATCATGCGCTTGGTGCTTGCTGTCCGGTTCATGACTTTGACCCCCATTTTCTCTTCAATCGCGCTTCACTTGGGCGGCGAGCGCCTCGATCTCGGGAATTTCCGAGAGGTATTTGTCCAAGGCCGCGGTTACGAGCTGCTGCGCGCTGCGGTTCTTCACCGTGCTCGCGAGGCGGAGCTTGAGGTGTCGCTTGGCATCGAGGCGCAGCGTGAATGCCGCGCGTCGGCTGCCGTCGATCGCGTTCCGGCGGCTGCGTTCGCGCGTTGGCTGCTGGTTGACTGCCTTTGCGGCAACGCGCTGCTGGCGGACAACTTCAGGCTGCGGCGCAAATTCGACGACAGGCTCGTCGTCGTTGGCCAGCGGGTCGTCCAGCTCGTCGTCGTCGGTGTGCCAGTTAGCCGGCAGCGGCGTCAGGGCGAAGACTTCGGCCTTGTGAGGCTCTTCGTCATCATCGTGGCCCATGTCGTTCCAGCCGAGATCCTCTAGATCCTGGGCGATCGCCTGGGCGGCGGCCTGGGCCCCGCCAACCGGAGTCAGCGCGGCGAGTTGCGGGCGCATTGCCGGCTTGGCGCCGCCCTTCCGGGCGAGGAGTGTCGGCCCTAGCGAAGCAAAGGCTTTGGATTCGCTCATCGGGGCGCCGTCCATTTACTGGGCGACGCGGCGGCCGAAGCCGCCTTGCGGACGGTGCTGGCCGGGAGCCGGATGGTGAACCGGCCCGGCGTTCGGGGCGGCAAACACCGTGCGGCGGAAGTTCTTCTCGAGGCGATCGGCAATGTAGTGCCACAGCGCGATCACTTCCTGCGCGCTGCGCCCTTCCGGCTCGACTTCCATCACCGTGCGGCCGTCGATCATCGAGGCCGCATAGTCGGTGCGATGATGCAGCGTGATCGGGGCGACAGTACCGTGCTGCGACAGCGCCACGGCGGCCTCCGAGGTGATCTTCGCCTTGGGGGTGGCGGCGTTGACCACGAAAATCAGCGGCTTTCCTGCGCGCTCGCAGAGATCGACGGTGGCGCCCACGGCGCGCAGGTCGTGCGGGCTCGGGCGGGTCGGCACCACGATCAGCTCGGCGACGCCGATGACGGACTGGATCGCCATCGTGATCGCCGGCGGGGTGTCGATCACCGCCAGCTTGAAGCCCTGCTGGCGCAGGATCGCGAGGTCGTTGGCAAGGCGCGCAACGGTCGTCTGGGCGAAGGCGGGATAATCTGCCTCACGCTCGTTCCACCAATCGGCCAGCGAGCCCTGGGGATCGATGTCGATAAGCACGACCGGGCCGGCCCCGGCGCGCTGCGCCTGAACCGCCAGGTGACCCGAAAGCGTGGTCTTTCCGGACCCGCCCTTCTGTGAAGCCAGTGCCAGTACGCGCAAGGCCTAATCCCCCTGAATCATTGGACCGGAGACACAACATTTCCGGCCACTCCCCCAGCGGGATCGCAGATCACCCTAAATTTTGAGTTAACTCAGCAGGACATTCCCTGAGCGATTTTTCGGCCGATGCAGAAAGGCTCCGGCAATCCGGTCAGACTGCCTTGTGACAGGGCGCCGAAGCGGCCAAAGACCTGCGATGGCCCCGGTGGTATCCCTGACCGAAGAGCCCGAAGATCCGACCGCCACCCGGGATGAGCCGGTCAGCGGGGGGGAGCGGCTCGTGGCGCTCGATTTCGTCCGCGGTGTGGCGGTCCTCGGGATCCTCTTGCCGAACGTGGTTGCCTACGGGCATCCGTTCCTTGCGTATTACTGGCCCGACGGCCTGCCCGGCGGGGCCACAGAGTTCGATCGCTGGACCTGGCTGGTCCAGTTCGTCCTGATCGATGGAAAGTTCCGCGGCCTGTTCACGCTGCTGTTCGGCGCAAGCATGGTCCTGTTCGCGGAGCGCGTGGACGCGCGCGGGGGCGACCCGGCTCTGCAGGCGCGGCGGCTCGGCTGGCTCGCGCTGTTCGGCCTCGCGCACACCTTCCTATTGTGGACCGGCGACATCCTGTTGCTTTACGCCGCGGCGGGGTTTGGCGCCCTCCTGATGCTCGACTGGCAAGCGAGGACGCAGCTACGGGCAGGGATCGCCTGGTTCTTCGCGGGCGGCCTGCTGCTCTCGGTGCTGTTTGCAAACATGGGGGGCATCGACCCACCGCAGGATCAGCGGCCGCAGGTGTCCGAGCAAGTCCGGGTCGTAATCGAAGATGCGGCGGAAGAAATGCAGGTCACGCGCGAGGGCAGCTATGGGGAGGTGATCCGCCACCGGCTGGCGGACGATGGCCCCGGTCTACCCGAGCAGACAGTGTTCTTTGCTCTCACCGAGACGATCCCGTTGATGCTGATCGGCATGGCCCTGTTTCGCTTCGGCCTGTTCGAGGATCGGCCCGACCGCGCGAGGTTGAGGCGCTGGGGATGGACAGGGCTTCTCGGAGGTGCGCTCCTGACCGTTCCGCTCGGCCTGTGGGTGATGCAGGCGGGCTTCCCGCTGCTCACGACCCAGCTGGTGTTCAATGGCCTTGCGAGCTTCCTGCACCTGCCGATGATCCTCGGCCTTGTGGCCCTCCTCGCGCTGTGGGGAGGCACGGCTTCGCAGAGCTGGCTCGGCAGCCGCTTCGTTGCGGTGGGCCGGATGGCGTTCAGCAATTACCTCGGCACTTCCATCCTCATGATGCTGGTTTTCCAGAGCTGGGCCGGGGGGCTGTTCGGCGAACTGCACCGGGACAAGCTGTTGGCGGTCGTGGTCCTCACCTGGGTGCTGATGCTTGCTTGGTCGAAGCCGTGGCTCGACCATTTCCGATACGGCCCGCTCGAATGGATGTGGCGGTGCCTGACGTACTGGAAGTTTGTGCCCCTTCGTAACGCGCTCAAGTAGCACGACGGTAGCGCAGACAAAGAACCCCTTGCTATTGAGACCTATTCGCATTAACAAAGGCGCAGCGAACAGGAGAATCGCCGCCGATGTACGTCTGTGTCTGCAATGCCATCCGCGAATGCGAGTTTCGCCGCACGGCGCGGGTGGTGGAAGGCGATGCGGAGGACGTCTACGCTGCGCTCGGCAAGACTCCGCAATGCGGCAGTTGCCTGGAAGATGCCGATATGATCCTTGCCGAAGAGCGCAAGCTGGACCGCCGGCTGCATCTCGTCGCGGCCTGATAGCGCGAGCGATTCCCAACATCGCAGCGCTCCTGATAATCACTCGCAAACCCTAGGATTTCTGCCGTTTTTTGGCAATTCGGCCTTGTCACGAAGGCCTGCACGAGCGCATAGGCTGCGCCTCGCAGGAGATACGTGATGCAGGGCGACTCTCAGGTCATCGATTACCTCAACAAAGCGCTCACCAACGAGCTCACCGCGATCAACCAGTACTGGCTGCATTACCGGGTGCTGAAGAACTGGGGGATCGAGAAGCTCGCTGAGTACGAGCGGCACGAATCGATCGACGAGATGAAGCATGCGGACACGCTGGCGGACCGCATCCTGTTCCTCCAGGGCCTCCCGAACTTCCAGGCGCTGCACAAGCTCAAGGTCGGCGAGACGGTCGAGGAGATCCTCAAGGCCGACCTCGCGCTGGAAATGGAAGCGATCCCGCTTCTCAAGGACGCGATCGCCCACTGCGAGACCGTGCGCGACTACACCAGCCGCGAGGTGTTCGAACGCATCCTCGAAAGCGAGGAAGAGCACGTCGACTTCATCGAGACCCAGTTCGAGATGATCGGCCGCATGGGCCTGCAGAACTATATCCAGCTGCAGAGCGAGGCAGCGGGGGCGGACTAACCCGGTCTCGCCCAAGCACCGAAACCGGGTTTGGGAGAGCAGACTTGTGATCACCGCGCGCTAAACCATCCGCGCGATTGCCGTGACGAAGCCATCTGTTTGCGATATCTCACCGGCATGGCGGATGGGGTGGCCACGGACCGCGACGCACGCGACCTGATCGAACGGATGTTCGAGCTGGCGCCCAGCTTCATGGCGATCGTCGAGGGGCCCGATCACCGCTTTGCCGTTGCCAACCGGGCGTTCGGCGAGCTGGCAGGCACGGACGAGCTGGTCGGCAAGCCGTGGGCGGATGTCATGCTGGAACGGGCCGGGCAGCAGTTCGCCGAACGGCTGGACGAAGCGGCGCTATCGGGCGAGCCGTTCGTCGGCCGGGGTGTGAGCCTCTATTTCGGAGATCCGGACGAGCCGGAAGACGAAGAGTTCGTCGATTTGGTCGTCCAGCCGCTGCGCGATGCCGGAAACAGGATTTCCGGCATCCTAATCCAGGGTCACAAGGTGTTGGAGGACGGGCGGAGCGAGGAGCTTCGCTTCGCCCACAACAGGGTCCTGGAACTGGCGCTCGGCGACAGCCCGCTGGAACAGACGCTTGGCGCGCTCATCGGTATCGTCGAGTCAACCTCGCGGACAGGTGTGCGGGGGTCGATCCTGTTGCTTGACCCTGACGGAAAGCACCTTCGCCATGGCGCCGCGCCGAGCCTTCCCAAGGAATACATGGCGGCCATCGACGGCGCCGAGATAGGGCCCTGCGCCGGATCCTGCGGCACAGCCGCCTATTCAGCGGCACCGGTGTTCGTCGCAGACATCGCCGACAATCCGCTGTGGGCCGACTTCAAGGACGTCGCACTGCCCCACGGACTTCGCGCCTGCTGGTCGATCCCGATCCTGACCCGGGGGCAAAAGGTCCTCGGAACCTTTGCCATGTATCATCGCGAGCCGCGTGAACCCACGGTCCGCGACCTGGTCCTTGTCGACCTGATCACCCAGACGGCCGCGCTCGTTATCGATCGCGAACGCGCCCAGGCGACACTTCGCGACATCGCCGCCATGGCCGGAACGGGTTCGGCGTAGGAGGCGATTTCGTCCTTGGGCGGGGAGAGAACGCGGCGCTAGCGGTCCAGCGAGGCAAAGCCCGGGGAGGCATCCCGCTCGGCGGTCTGCGCAGCGATCTCGTCCAGATCGAGGCGCACCACGTAGTCCCGGGACTCGTCGGACGCGCAAGCAGAGCTCGAAAGGGCCAAGGCCATGAGGAGGGCTGGGCGAACCATCCCGCCATTCTCGCCCGATTCCGTAACTGACCTGTTAATTGAGGCCCGCGCTTACCGCTCCGGATCGCTCATGTGGCGGATTCGCAGTTTTTCCGCCTTGGCCGCTCGCGAGCTCGAGATGATGTGATCCACCCCTTCGATGGTGATCGCGAGCGTGCCTTGCTCGGTTCCTTCGATGAAGCCCTTCTCCTTCAAGTACCACACATGAAAGGCGAAGAGCTCGTCCGAGCATTCCAAAAGTTCCTGGAGGGAAAAGTGCGGGACGCCCGGTTCCGCCGAGTTCTCGCGCCTCCGCTGGTACAACACCCGCAGGACCGTTTCATGTACTTCGGCGTCGTCGAGTGCCGCCTTCTGCTCGGGGGAGGTTATCTGGTTTGTAAAATAGTCTGCCAGGGGACGCCCAGTAGCCGCTGAATGCACCTGATCGTATTCCGCGCGTTCATCGGAGTCCCGGAGGGCCCTGTACGCGGCAATCACCTCATTAAACTTGTCGACGTCGGCCGTGTCGGGGTGATCGGGGTGGAACAGCTTGGCGAAGTGGCGATAAGCGCTCTCAAGCGTTCGCGTGTTGCATTCGGGAGTAAGCTGCAGAACCGCGTAATAGTCGATGAACGGCTCGCGACTTGTCATCACCAATGCCTCGCATATGGCCGGAAGTTACCGTGTGCCGGGCTGGATGCTTGCACGACCAAGACTACGAGCGCAATCGAGCATACCTCCCGTCACCGGCGCGAGCGGGTTGACCGCCCACTAACGGTAACAAGCTGCCAGTCCGCTCTCTTGCCGAGAAGTCGAGAGAGAGCGGACTGGCATCACAACTTACCAGCCGAAAGCGAACCCGGCCTGGGTGATGATTTCGCCATCGCCGGTGTTGCCAGCGATGCCCGCGCCCAAGGCAAAATTGTTGGAGACCCGCCCGGTGATGCCGGCGGCAAAGCCCTGCTCGCCGTTGTAGTTGGCCACGTTCCCGGTAATGGTGAAGTTCTTGTCCGGCATGGCGATGGCGCTGCCCAGCGCGGCTGCGGCCGCTACCCCGCCGCTGATTTGCCGGTCGAGCCGCTCGAGGCGGAAGTTCGTGTCTTCCAGCGCGGACGAGAAGAGACCGGCGTTGCTTTCAAGCTGGCTGAGCCGGCCGGAGATCGTGTCGATCCGCTGGCCCAGCACCGTGTCTGCGGCGGTGCGAGCGGTGGCCTCGTTCGTCAGCTGGACCAGGTTGACTGCATCGGTATTGGCCGTACCCGCGGCCACATTGACCACGCGCCGTTCGGCTCCGGCTGCACCGACCGAGACCGTGTTGTCCTGCGCCGCCACTGAGCCGCCACCCAGCGCGACCGAGTTGACCCCGGTGGCCGAGGCAAGGTTGCCGATGGCGACGTTGCCGTTGCCAATGGCGGTGCTGCCGTTGCCCAGCGCCACTGCACCGTCGCCTGTCGCCGTGTTGTCTGCCCCGATCGCTACGGCGCCGGTACCCGTGGCGGTGTTGGGATCGCCGATCGCCACAGCGCCGTTGCCGGTTGCACTCTGGCCGACACCGATCTCGACGGAACCGTCTCCGCCGACCCCCACACCGCTGAGCGCGGCATCGAGCTGGGCCTTGTTCACCGCGTCTGTTGGATCGACCCCAGCGGCGACATTGACGATCCGCCTCTGGAAGCCCGAATTGCCTACCGAAACCGTGTAATCGGCATCGGCGGTCGACGCGGAGCCCAACGCCACCGAACCGACCCCGAAGGTCCTTGAGCCGGTTCCCAGTGCGGTGGATTCCGAGGCGACACCGTTCGCCCCGACGCCGAGGGCGACGGAACCGGAGCTAACGGCAGTGGACGCATTTCCGATCGCAATCGAGCCGAAGCCCTGTGCCTGTGCGCTGATGACGGTAATCGCCTCGTTGCCGATGGCTATGCTGAAGTTACCAGTGGCTTGCGAGCGATTGCCCAGCGCCAAAGAGCCGCCACCAGAGGCGTTTGCATCTTCGCCGAGGGCCGTGCTTTGCAAGCCGGTCGCCTGGGCATTCATGCCTAGCGCCGTCGAGCCCTCGCCTCCGCTCGCATTAGCGCCAACGCCGACGGCCGTCCCGTCAGCATCGGCCGTATTCGAACCCGTGCCGCATTCTAGGCCGGGGGTTTCCTCGCAAGCAGCACCTGCCCCGGCCAGCGCCGGGCCGGCAGGCGTCAGAAAGGCAGCGGTCCCGATGGTGACAGCGGCGGATTTGATCAGAAGCTTCGACATAACGACAATTCCCTCCGTTGAGGACATTGTCGGCTGGTGACCTACGCATTGCTGGTGTGAGACCGAGACAAAGCGACCCGCGCGCTCCCCCGCCGGTCAGGTCCTTTCTATGCGACCGCCGCGGCGGGATGCCGAGTCGGCCTGTCGCGAATGGTGATAGGGCGGTTCCCCCGGCGCAAGAGTGTTCGCGTTCGCCGCCTACAGCCGGGGCATCTGGAGCGCCGCCAAAACGCTGCTACACAAGGCGCGGGAGCAAGGGAGAGGGTCTGCATGAAGGGTCTGTTCGCAAGGATCGCCGTGGGCGCGGCTGTGGCGTCGTTCACGTTCGCGCAGGCCGTGGGTCAGACCGCGCCGTTCGAGCCGGTCACCGACGCGATGATCCAGAACCCGGACCCGAAGGACTGGCTGAGCTGGCGGCGCACGCTCGATTCCTGGGGGTATAGCCCGCTCGCCGAGATCGACCGCTCCAACGTCAACCAGCTACGGCTCGTCTGGGCGCGCCCGCTAGGCACCGGCCACCAGGAAGGCACGCCGCTGGTCCACAACGGGGTGATGTATTTCCCCGGCCCCGGCGACAACATTCAGGCGCTCGACGCGAAGTCCGGCGATGTGCTGTGGGAGCATAAGCGTGAACTGCCGAAGGACATCGGCGAGTTCCTCCCGTTCTACGAGACCAACCGCAACCTCGCGATCTACGGAAACCTCATCATCGGTCGCGGTTCGGACGACTACATCTACGCGGTGAACGCCGAGACCGGCGAGACCGCGTGGGAAACGCAGATCCTCGACTACCAGCACGGCGCCAAGCAATCGTCCGGCCCGATCATTGCCGATGGTCTCGCGATCACCGGCCGTAGCTGCGAGCCCGAAGGTGGGCCGGGCGCCTGCATCATCACCGCGCACGACGCGAAGACCGGCCGCGAGGTCTGGCGCACGCGCACCATTGCCGGCGCGGGCGATCCGAACGATGCGACCTGGGGGGGCTTGGCGGACGAGAAGCGGCAGCAGGTCGGCGCGTGGATGATTGCGAGCTACGACCCCGAGCTGAAGCTGGTATATATGGGCACGTCGGTCACGGCGCCCGCGCCGAAGATCTCGCTCTCGGGCAACGACTACGAGTACCTCTACCACAACTCCACGCTGGCGCTGGACGTGAAGACCGGCAAAATCGTCTGGCACTACCAGCACATCGTCGATCACTGGGACTTGGACCACCCCTTCGCGCGCATGCTGCTCGATGAGGAGGTCGCGCCCGATCCGTCCGAAGTCAGCTGGATCAATCCGAACATCAAGAAGGGCCAGACCTACAAGGTCGTGACCGGCGTGCCGGGCAAGACCGGCGTCGTCTACACGCTCGACCGCCGGACCGGCGAGTTCCTGTGGGCCCGGCCCACCGTGTTCCAGAACGTCGTGCAGGACATCGATGGGCGCACAGGCCGCGTGACGGTCAATCCTGCCACTGTGTTCACCGAGTACGGAAAGTCCGCGCTCGTCTGCCCCTCGTCCACCGGCGGGGCGAACTACCAGACCGGCGCCTACAGTCCGCTGACCAAGTCGATGTACTTCCCCGCACAGAACACCTGCATGGACGTGTCGGCCGTCGCGCCCGGTGGGCCGGGAATCTACGGCATGGCTTCGCGCATCGGCCTGCCTCCGAGGGCGGGAGATGATCTGGGCGTGATCAACGCGATCGACGCAGTGACCGGGCGCACGAAGTGGAAGCTCTCCCAGCGCGCCGGGATGCAGTCGCTGATGACTACCGGCGGCGGGCTGCTGTTTGCGGGCGACGCCGCGGGCCGTTTCCGCGCGCTCGACCAGGAAAGCGGTGCAGTGCTGTGGGAGATAAACCTCGGTTCGGCGGTGACCGGCTACCCGGCAACGTTCGAGGTCGACGGGCACCAATACGTCGCGGTCTCGACCGGCTTCTGGCTCGGCGACAGCTTCACGCCCGAGATCGTCAAGGGCTCGCAGAACACGCTCTATGTCTTTGCGCTTCCCGAAGCGGGGATCGGTGCACGGGGGCCGGTAAGAACACCGATCAACCGCACGACGCTGAGCACGGCCGATCCGGCCGCCCGCCCCGCGGCGTCCACTTCGCGCAGGGTGTCCGAGGGCGTGTTCGCGGCGGCTCAGGCGGCTGCGGGCAGGGCGGTCTACACCGCGCATTGCGCGGTATGCCACGGCGCTGACTTCAACCCGACGCAGGGTGTGCCGCCGATCCAGGGACCGGCCTTTCTCGCCAACTGGCGCGGCCGCTCGGTGGGTGAGCTTCATATCAAGGTGCGTACGATGCCGCCCGGCGCGGCGGACTCGCTTCCCGCCGGCGATTACCTCGCGGTGCTGGCCTACATTCTCGAAATCAACGGCTTCCCGGCGGGGCAGGCACTGCCGGCAGAGGAGGCGGCGCTGCGCGAAATCGGCATCGAATAGGCATGGCCTTTATGCTCTACGAGATTCTGGAGAATCCGCTCAACTACCTCCGGTACAAGGAAGGTGGCGAGCAGGTCTTCATGAACATCCACCGCTCGATCCCCGAGCAGGTGCCGATCGGGCATTTCGACAACACCGGCGAGGTGCTGGACGAGACCATCCCGCGAGCCGAGTACCTCGATCGGATCCAGCAGGTCTGCGCGGCGCTGGGCGAGGCGTTCGAGGTCCGGTTCTACGACCACACGGACGACGTGTTCGATGCCCGGCTGCTCGACGAGCTGGGCGAGATCCAGACGCTCGGCATCGATGCGCTGGGGAAGGTCAGCAACCTCGACGCGGTCGCGCGGCTGCCCAAGCTCAAGCATCTCCGCTTCGGCCCGGCCCGCGCGGAGAGCGCCAACTCGCTCGCCGACATGGGCGTCGGCCGGCTGGAGAGCTTCACACTCGCCGGCTCGCCGTCCCCGGCACTCGACCTGACGCCGTTCGAAGACGCCCCGAACCTGCGCAAGCTGCGGCTGCTCGGTCGCGGCAAGAACATCGCCGCGATCGCCAGCGCGGCTTCCCTGACCGAACTGGCCCTGCACCCATCGCCCAAGGAGCCGCTCGACTTCATCGGTGCGCTGCAGGGGCTGGACGTGCTCAAGCTGGTGCTCGGCAAGAAGGAGTCGATCGCCGAGATCGGCCCACTGCCGAACCTGCGCGACCTGTCGTGCTTCGAGGTGGCCCTGCTCCGGGACCTCGGCGACCTGCAGCGCTTCCCCAACCTTCGCCGGCTGCAGCTGAGCGACCTCAAGCACATTCCCGAGATCACCGTCGGTCCCGGCAATGCCAGGCTCGAGCACATGCGCCTCTACAGCGTTGCGAGCCTGCGCGAGATCCATCGCCTCTCGGCCCTGCCCAAGCTCAGGTGTCTGTGGGCCTACGACAGCCAGCTCGACATTCCCTGGGGCGCGTTGCCGCGGACGGTCACCCATTTCCAGCTGGTCACGAAGGCAATGAAGGGCCGCAAGGAGCACGAGGCCGAATTGCGAGCGCACGGTCTCATCCCCGAACTGCATCGGGATGC
>Ga0315910_10004539_pt1 | contig 11583 bp, 10 predicted proteins | sample EdamamesoilMG_FD_204470 | JGI IMG/M metagenome (GOLD analysis project Ga0315910, IMG submission 204470) | Garden soil microbial communities collected in Santa Monica, California, United States - Edamame soil | ecosystem: Environmental > Terrestrial > Soil > Garden | place: USA: California...
GCCGTCTCGAGCCCCCCGAGCCGTATCGAGGCGGCTACTGGCTCGGTCCGACGGTGGTCGACCAAGTGAGGCCGCACATGGAGTGCGCGACGCGCGAGCTCTTTGGTCCCATCTTGAGCATCGTGCGTGTCGATACGCTGGACGAAGCGCTCGCGCTGGAGCAGCAGAGTCCCTACGGCAACGCGACCAGCATCTTCACGCAGAGCGGGGCGGTGGCGCGGCGCGTAGCGGAGCAGGCCACGTCGGGGATGATCGGGGTGAACGTGGGCGTGCCGGTCCCCCGCGATCCGTTTTCGTTTGGGGGATCGAAGAAGTCGAAGTTCGGCCAGGGTGACATCACGGGCGTCTCCGCGGTGGAGTTCTGGACGGAGCGTAAGAAAGTGACCAGCAAGTGGGCGCTGCAAAGCGACCAGAGTTGGATCTCTTAGGAGCACTGTGACTGCCAGCTCACCAACGAAGAAACGCAAGTTCAAGAAGGCCGTGGTGCTCACGTCGCATCCGGGCCAGCACCAGGCCGTGCCCATCGTCTGGGGCGAGAGCGACCCCGTGAAGCGGGGACCGCTCATCGGCAGCGTGACGCGCGCCGAGCACCGCAACGTCATCGGCACTCATTCGGGCTCCTACTCGGTGTACCGGGCGCTCGCGGTCGCGGCCGGCGCGCTCGATCCGTTGCGCAAGCCCGACTTGACCAATACCGCGCCGACATTTCACATCGGTCCCCACCCGCAGTGGTCGGACCCCGACAAGATCGTGTCGATCGATCCGTTCGGCGCGGTGGTGAGCGAGGTCTTCGGAGATTACTTCGCGCGCGGTTTCGACATTCGCCCGACCATCGCCGTCACGCGGGCACACCTCAGGCTGCACGAGCTCGACGACGCGGTTCGGCTCGGGCGCCTCGAGGTCGACGGGAAAGTCCTCAAGGCGGACGGCAGCGCGTCGGTGACCAAGGTGGCGATCGAGCCGGTGTGGTACTTGCCGGGTGTCGCGCGCCGTTTCGGTTGCCAAGAGTCCGACCTGCGCCGAACCTTGTTCGAGCACACCGCGGGCATGTTTCCCGAGCTCGTGACGCGCAACGACCTGAAGGTCTTCTTGCCGCCGATCGGGGGCACCACCATCTACATGTTCGGAAAACTCGAGGGCATCGCCGATCCGGAACAGAAGCTGACCGCGCGCGTGCACGACGAGTGCAACGGCTCCGACGTATTCGGTTCCGACATTTGCACCTGCCGGCCGTACCTGGTGCACGGCATCGAAGAAAGCGTGCGCACCGCGCAGGCGGGTGGGGCAGGGGTCATCGTTTACAACCGCAAAGAGGGGCGAGCCCTCGGTGAGGTGACGAAGTTTCTGGTGTACAACGCGCGCAAGCGCCAGCACGGCGGCGACAGCGCGAGCCAGTACTTCGCGCGTACGGAATGCGTGGCCGGCGTGCAGGACATGCGCTTCCAAGAACTGATGCCCGACCCGTTGCACTGGCTCGGCATCACGAAGATCGATCGCTTCGTGTCGATGAGCAACATGAAGTGCGACGCCATCACACGCTCGGGCATCGAGGTCGTGACGCGCGTGCCTATTCCGGACGAACTGATCCCCGCCGACGCGCGCGTCGAGATGGACGCCAAAATGGCCGCGGGCTATTTCACCGAGGGCGCGCTGCCCGACGGCAACGAGCTGGCCAAGGCCAAGGGTCGGCCCCTCGGCGAATAGCGCCGCCCAAGGCTTGGGTGACACGGATTTGAGCGACAACGAATTGAGCGAAAAGGTCGAGTCAGTGGTGCAATCGGAAGCTGGCAGCGATGCCCGGTTGGCGTGGCTCTTGAGCCCACGGGGTGTGCGTGAGCAGGCCCACGCCATCCTTGCGGCCACCCTGCGCGGGGATTCGGAGCACTTCACTATCGACGAGCGCGCCCTGCCCGCGGTGGTCGAACGCGTGGCGCGCGTCACCCAAGCCAATTACCCCGATTTCGGCGCCATTCCGTACCACAGCCGGCTCCGCCACTTCGGGGTGGGTGGTGTCGATCGCTGGGCCCAGTTCGAGGCTCGCATCGAGTCGCTGCCGGCGCTAGCGCGTCTGCGTGCGCGGATGGATCTCGTGATCACCAGTGTTTTGCTCGACGCTGGTGCTGGACCGGGCTGGAGCTATCGAGCATCGCCGGGTGGGACCTTCGCGCGTTCGGAAGGTCTGGCCGTAGCCAGTTTCGACTGGTTCATGAGCGGCGGTCTCTCGAGTCAGCCGCTGGACGCGCCCTTGCGTGCCGATGCGCGCCGCCTCACGACGCTGACCGAAGACGACGTCGCGCTCGCCTTCCAGGTGCGGCGGGAGAATCGGCTGGTGGGGCTGGGCGGCCGCACGCGAGTCTTGCAGCGGCTGGGAGCCGTGACACGGGCGCGCGGCGACTGGTTTCGTCCTGAAGCTCACGGCGTCGAACGCCCCGGCGCGCTCGCCGACGTGCTCATGGAGCGCGTCGAGGACGCGACGCTGCCCGCTCCGCGCGTGCTCGAGGCGGTTCTCGACGCTTTCGGTGACATCTGGCCCGGGCGCGAGCGGCTTGGATCGAAGCCGCTCGGCGACGTGTGGAAGCACTCGCGCTTCGGCCACGTCCCCTTTCATAAGCTGTCACAATGGCTCAGCTATTCGCTGTGCGAGTGCCTGGAGCTGGCGGGCGTGCGCGTGACCGGGCTCGACCAGCTGACGGGGCTCGCCGAGTACCGCAATGGCGGGCTGTTCGTCGATCTCGGCGTGATCGTACCCCGGCGCCCCAGCGCGCTCGGCGAGCGCCACGCAGTCGACTCCGACCTCGTGATCGAATGGCGCGCGCTCACGCTGGCGCTGCTCGACAAGGTGGCTGACCGCCTGCGCGAGCGCTGGCAGAAGACACCCGAGGAGCTGCCCTTGGTCAAGGTGCTCGAAGGAGGCACCTGGGCCGCCGGGCGCGCCGTCGCGCGCGAGCTCCGCGCCGACGCCACGCCACCCATCAGCATCGATAGCGACGGCACCGTATTCTAGCGGTGCGCGGCGCTCAGAGAAACACCATGCCTTCCCTCATCCTCATCGACCATCCGCTGGTTCAACACAAGCTGACTCTGATGCGCAAGCGCGAGACCAGCACGCGCTCGTTTCGGAACCTGGTTTCCGAGGTCAGCATGCTGCTCACCTACGAGGCCACGCGCGATCTGCCGCTCGTGTACCAAGACATCGAGACACCGCTCGGCAGCTTGCGGTCGCCGCTCTTGGAAGGCAAAAAAGTCGTGATCGTGAGCATTCTGCGCGCTGGGGACGGTCTCTTGGACGGGATCCTCGATATCCTGCCCTCGGCGCGCGTCGGCCACGTGGGTCTGTATCGAGATCCGGAGACGTTGGGCGCCGTCGAGTACTACGTCAAGCTACCCAACGAACTAGAAAGTCGCGACGTCATCATCGTCGACTCGATGGTGGCAACGGGCAACACCGCCGTGGCCGCGGTCGATCGTATCCAGCAAGCGCATCCGAAATCGATCAAGTTCGTGTGCCTGATGGCCGCGCGCGAAGGCATCGCGCACTTCCACGAGGTTCACCCCGAAGTGCCGCTTTACACCGCCGCCGTCGACGAGCACGTCAACGAGCAAGGCTACATCGTACCCGGTCTCGGCGACGCCGGCGACCGCATGTTCGGTACCAAGTAGCCCCGCGGGCCCGAGCGCGTTACATGCACGCGTTCAGATCGGTGTCGCACCCCGTTTCGTCACACTTGTCGGTCTTCGCGTTCACGCAGTCGTAGTGGTTCTTGAACGCAGTTCCGCAGTCACCGCTGAATTGGTCGAGATCCCCGCATTCGTACTCCTTGCATTCGGCAACGTCTTCATATCCGAAGAGCGGGCAGCTGACCGTGGCGTCACAGTACGCCTCGCAAGACGTCTTGGCGGCGGCGCCGGTGCCGCTACCTCCTCCGTCGTCACCATCGTCGCTTCCGCAAGCCACCACGAGAAAAGCCAAGATCAGTGCACTCGCAACGCTCGTTCGTAGTCGCATGTAATTCCTCCCTAACCTTTGATTTGGTTTCCGTTCGGCAGCCTCCCGCCGCCAAACTCAAACGCACGCTAGACTGCGGGTGCCTCGGCTGCAAGAAACAACGGAGTGCGTCTGCCCATAAACAGCACACATGCGGCGACATTGTGTTGCGTCTTGACCCGTGGTCGAGAATTGGACGCCGGTGGTCGTCATTCATCACGCGGGACACGCTGTTCCAGCAAGATTTTGCGGATAGTGTTCGCGTGATCGCGCATCTGCACGGCTTCGGCTTCGAGCGATTCCGCACTTTGCGTCCGATTCTTTTGGCGGGACTCACGGCCAAGCGCCAGTAACGTGTTGCCGCGCTCTTCCATGCTCCGCATGGCAGGCCTGAGCGCGCGTTTCACGCTGTCGTCTTGGCCAGAAAGCAGCGCGCGCGCCGTGAACACGTGACCGGTGAAGCAGCGATAGCGCTGGTGCTCGTGCGGCCCCACGCGCTTGAGTGGCCCACCGCATTCGGGGCATGTCCTGGCGATGCGGCAGAATGCCACAGGGGCCGCACTAACAAACAACAAACCTAGTTTCTCGTTGTCGCGGCACCGAAACTCGTTCGGTCCGAGCGTTGGCGGACAACCAACGCCCTGACGCCGGCGTTGCCCCGCCGGGCGCGTAGCCCGCACGAGCGAGCTATCGGCGCGGGCCCAGTGGCCCAGCTGGCAAGGGAGCCTGCCTGCTCTGCGCTTCGCTCTCGTTACTCGGCAATGATAGCCGAGCGCGTCTGGTCGTTCACCTGGAAGGTGACGTTGTTCATCTTGACCGTGCCGGCGGTGTCGTCGTCGATCTCGCTGCCGACCTCCATGCGTGTCAACCAGAGCTCGCTGGAATAGCCGCGCTGGCTCGTCAGGTAGTCGAGGAACGCTTTCACGTCGACGGTGCCACTGAAGTTCTCGCGGATGTTACCGTCCGAGCCATCGCCGGCGCGGAACTGGAAGTAGCGCCATCCGCTGGCCCACGTGTCGCTCTGGTGACACAGCGTATACTGCATCGCCCCTGCCTGAACGCTGGGGCCGTAGTCGAGCATACCGTCGCCGTTCAGATCGCACGGCCAGCGACCGGCATCCCAGCCCCACCACGCCATGATTTCCGCATAAACGCCGGGGTTCGGGTCGCTCACCGGGTCGCGTTCGCTGAGCCAGAACTCCATGGTGATGTTCCACGAGTCGCGTGGGTTCAGCTGGATCGTCAAGTTGTCGAGTGTGACGCTTGCCTGCTGGATGTTCTTGATCTGAATCGGCAACACGGTGGTCGAGCTGAACGGCGGCGAAGTTTCGAGGTCGCTGCCAATGCCGAACGGATGGATGCCGAACTCGACCTGGGGGAAGTCGGGATGCGAGGTGTCCGTCGGCTGCGCGCAGTCCCCGCGATTGAAGTTCCAGCCGAATGCCCCGGCGTCGTCGACGAACACCGACATGGTGCTCTTCGGCGCCGTGCAGTTCAAATCTTCCGAACCCCAGTTGTTGTTCAGGATGCGGACCTCGCCGAGGCGCAGGTAGTCTTGCGGCATGTCGGTCGAATCGCCGCGCATGGCGTTCGTCTTGCCGCCTTCATCGATGTCGGGGCCGCCCGTGGTCGACGACGTCGTGTCGGAAGTGGCTCCGCCCACACCCGTCGTGGTCGACGAAGTGGTGCTCTCGCCACCGCTCGTGGTGCTGCCGGTGGTGCCGTTGGTGACGCCGGCGCTGTTGGTGGTAACCCCCTGCCCGCCGGTGGTGGTGGTCGCGCCCGTGGTGCTCGTCGTCTGCGTGGTGCCATTCGCGGTGTTGCCGGCGCTCGTTGCGACCGTGCCTTGCCCCGTGGTTTGCCCCCCGCCGGTCGTTCCCATGCCGCCAGAGGTGCTCGGCGTTCCGCCGGTCGCGGTGTCGTCGGCGGCAGGATCGCTGCTGCAGTGGACGAGGAGGGTCAGGGAAGTGAGCGAAACGAAGAAGCGTGAAGAAGTACGATTGAGCATAGCTTTTCTGAAGGGCAAGAGGACCGAGTCCCTCGATTGTCAGTTGAACAAGCTTGTTGCCACGCATTCTCGATGGCGGCAGAGGTCGAAGCAAACCCTTGGTGGCGAAAGGGCAGGCTGACACAAGCCGACCCCCGATCGCAAGCGCGTCTCTCGACAGCTGTCGTGCGTGGGCCTCCGATGACAAGCCCGTTACCTGCGCTATTTCGAGAGCGCCGTGTGATGAAGCACGAAAGTATTGACCCTCCTGGAAGCTAATCACTCGTTTTGAGAACGTGATCGCTCGTTTTGAGTCAGCTTGCGACGCTTCTGTTGCAAGCGGGCTTGTCCCGAACGTGCGCAGCGTTGGGCACGATTTTGCGCGCGGCATTCTGCGCTAGTCGGAAACTTCCGGTTGCCGAGCGCTGCTCGAGGGCTACTGCAGCGACGCTGTGCAGGCGCCGAGGCCGAGCAATCTGCGACCTCGCACGCTCAGGATTGTCGCATTTTCCATGCGCTAGCCGAGCTCCCGGCGGGCTCGTGCTCCGTCAAGTGTAGCCTGCGAGGTTTGGCGTTGCCCGCGCAGGTCCGCACTCGGGGTCTACTTCTGGACTCTCTGCTTCTGGACTCGTGGCGCGCTCGGGCTCAAGGCTGCTTCTGAGGCTGGTCGCGATCTTTGGTGTCTTCGAGCCACTTGCGGGCAAAGCCGCCCATTTCACCAGCACCCGTGAGCAGCTTCCAGTCTTCGGCGAACATGAAGGGCCCCCACAGGTTGTCGGCGCACCAGGCGGTCCAGCTCAGGTTGTGTCCTTCGATGAAGTCCTTCAACGGATCGCCGAAGCTCGATTTGGTACCGTCCCAGATGTAGTTGCCGTCGTCCCTGAATCCCCACTCGGTGATCATCAGTGGTTGGACTTCTGCGACCTGAGCCATCACGCCGGTGTCGCTCCAGACGTTGCGGTCGATGACGGGGTAGATGTGGCCCACGTAGGCGAGGTTCTCGCCTTCGAAGGGATCGGTCGCCGCGCCGCCGATCTGTTGCGACCAAAAGGGGCCGCCGATCAAGATGATGTTGTTGGGTGCGTACTGCCGAATCGAGTTCACCCACGGCTGCGCTTGTTCTTTCCAACGCTGCCACGACGGGTCGTCTTGGTTGATGGGTTCGTTGAAGATTTCGTAGAGCACGTTCGAGTGGTTGGCGAACACTGGAGCTACCGTGTTCCAGAACTCCGCCGTGCGGTCGCTCACGGGCTCGACGTCGGAGATCTCGTGCCAGTCGACGATCACGTACAAGCCGAGCTGCGCAGCGACCTCGACCGCGGGCTCGAGGTGCTCGACGAGGTACTGCTTGGGATCGACGAGCCAGCGTTCCGGAAATACCGTGAGCCGCACCACGCGCGTGTAGAATCGAGCGCTTTCGTCGGTCAGCAGCTCGAGCAGTTGCTGCACGGACATGCCCGGCCTTTCGGTGTCGACGTCTTGCAGATCCGCGATAGCAACGCCGCGCAGCACGACGACGTTGCCGAATGGATCCACGAAATGTCTGCCTTCGGTGTGCAGCGGAGGAATTTCGTTGGTCCAGTCTGGCGGAGGCGTCCAGCCGGTGGTGCTGGTGTTTCCACTCGTGGTGGCAGTGGCCGTGGTAGCAGTGGCCGTGATTGCAGTGGCCGTGATTGCAGTGGCCGTGACCGTGCTGGTAACGGTGTTCGTAACGCTCGTGGTTACGCTGGTTGCCGTCGCGTCGCCGCCTTCGGTGCCGCCCGCGCCCGAGTCGGAGGTACCGGAGCTAGCTGCCGCTTGGTCATCGAGACCGTGGGTCACCTTGCCGCCGCAGGCTGCAAGCAGCATCGCGAGCAATGCCGATCTCCCCACGAGAACGAGCGCTGTCGCCTTCATCGCTGTCTGTGTGCTCCCATTCAAGCCCGTGAGGTGAGGTCTACCGCACTTGAAGCTACCGAGCAAAGGCGCCGCAGTTTGCCCGCGCCTTTGGTTCGGCCGCGCGGCACGCAGGCACGCCTTGACTCGCGCGCGCGCCCGAGTGCATTCAGGCAGTGCATGTTGACTCGGCGGCACACGGTCACGATTTGCGGAGGTGGTCTCGGGGGCTTGACGCTGGGCCTGGCGCTGCAAGCGTACGGCATCCCCTTTCGGATCTTCGAGCGATCGCCGGGCCTTTCGGAGATCGGGGCGGGGATCACGTTGTGGTCGAATGCGATCGCCGTGCTGCGGCACGTGGGCGTCGCTGAAGCCGTGCGCGCCGTCTCGGAACCCTCGCAAGGGGGTGTGGTGGGGCTCTCGACCGGTGAGACCTTGGTGGCTGCGGCGACGAGTGATTTCGGTGACGAGCTCTTGAAACTGGAGATGTGGGCGGCGCATCGCATCGAGCTGCAGCGGGCGCTGTACGAGCAGTTGCCCAGCGGCGTGGTGCACTTCGACGCGCCGCTGCGCGGCTATCGTGAGACCAAAAGCGGTGTCGTCGCCGAATTCGGTCAGCTCGGTGCCGTCGAGAGTTCGCTCTTGGTGGGTGCCGACGGCATTGGTTCCAGCGTGCGCGCGTCGATGTTCGGCGCGTCTCGACCGCGCTACTCGGGGTATGTCTGCTGGCGAGCCGTGTGTCCGGTGCCGTCCGGGTGGGGCGGCGTCGCCGGCGAGTTCTGGGGTAGGGGTGATCGCTTTGGTGTGGTGCAGCTGCCGGGTGAGCGGCTGTATTGGTATGCGGTCGCCAACGCCGCGGAGGATTCCGAGCTGTATCGAGGCGCAACCGGAGCGCGCTCCGTCGCTCCGCGTTCCTTCGAGCGCTTCGCGGACTACGCCTTCGACGTCCCCAAGATCATCGAACACACGGATCTCGGGGTCATCGATTTTCGCGACATCATCGATCGCCCCCCAGCGCGCGGTTGGAGCTCCGGTTCGGTCGTGCTGCTCGGTGACGCGGCGCACGCGACCACGCCGAACATGGGGCAGGGCGCGGGCATGGCGCTCGAGAGCGCGCTGGTCCTCGCTCGCTGCCTGTCGCGCTCGCGCAGCCTGCGTGATGCGCTCGCGCGCTACGAGCGGACACGCTGGTCGCGCACCAAACAGATCACCGAAACCTCGTGGACGCTCGGCAAGCTGGTGCATTGGGAGCACCGGCTCGGTCGTTCGCTCCGGAACCTCGTGTTCCAGAAGACCCCACCAGCGGTGCGCGAACGACAGCTGCTGCAGATCGGTGGCTACGACGCGGCCACGGCCCCGCTCGCGCGCTGAGCGGGCGGCTGCTATGTTTCCGCCCGCGACCAGGCCTAGCCAGATTTGGTCGCGAGTGGACAGCTTTCGAGGATGAGACAGATGAAACGAAGAATCGGTGTCGTCGGCGTCGGATCGGCGGGGCTTCTGAACGTGATGCACCTGTGCGTCTGGCTCGACAAGTCGTGGGAGATCTATTCGATCCACAATCCGCACAAGAAGATTCTGGGCATCGGCGAGAGCACCAACGGTGGGTTCGTGAATCTCTTGGAGAACGCCACGAACTTCTCGCTCGCGCACGCGCCGGACATGGCAGCTCTGGACGCCACCATCAAGTACGGCAGCCGCTTCGTGAACTGGCGAGAACACCAGTGGATCAATCCGCTGTTGAACGGGAACATTGCCGTCCATTTCAACAACAGGAACCTGAAGCAGTTTACCTACGAACGCTTGGCGAAGCTCTGGCCAGACCAGTTTCGCACGCTCGAAGGTGACGTGCAGAACATCGTCGATCGGGGCGACAAGGCGAGTTTGACCATCGACGGTCGCGAGCACGATTTCGACTACGTCGTCGACTGTCGGGGCAACCCTGACGATCTCGGCGACTACGTCGTCAGCGATTGCACGTTGCTCGACCGGTGCCTGGTCCACCGGGTCGAAAACTACGATTTTGAGCCGTTTACCGACCACATAGCCACGAAGCATGGCTGGATGTTCGGCGTGCCGCTCCGCGGCTGGAAGACGTACGGGTACCTATACAGTCAGAAGATCACCGAGAAGGCCGCAGCGCTCGAGGACATGAAGGCCATGCTCGGCACAGGGGCGCTCGACGCGGCGCACTACGACACCGAGTATGTGTTGACTTCGTACTACGCCAAGCGCTTGGTGTCGGGCCGCATTTGCAGGAATGGCAATCGCGCGCTGTTCTTCGAGCCGCTCATCGCCAACTCGATCTTCCTCTACCTGCGAGCCAACCGACTCATCTTCGACTACATCGTGAATGGCGTGTCCGAGGACCAGGTGAATGGCACCTTCATCAAGTCAGTTCAGGAAATGGAAGATGTCATCAGCTACTACTATCAGGGGGGCTCGCTGCACGCGACCGAGTTCTGGAAGGCTGCGACCGAATCGGCCCAGCACAGGCTGGCAGGGCGGCGCGAGTTCTTGGAGTACCTCGGGCGGTTGCGCGCCCTGAAGGAGGAAGGCGTGTTGCATCGTGCCCCGGGCTACGGCTGGGCGCCCCAGACTTGGCAGGTCGTCGACGCGCAGCTCGGCTACAACTACATACAGGGGCCGCCGCCGGTGTCGTAAGACGTGTCCCGTTACGAAATGTTTCGGCCGGCGGGGTGGTGGCTTCGGCAGTGCGCACGCGAAAAAGCGTGATCGGGTCCACGACGCCCGCTAGACTCGCGCGGTTCTCTTGAAGTCGAGGAGCCTCCGATGAAACTCAAGCAGCTCGGGCATTTCGGTGCCGCCGTCCCTCTCATTCTAGCGACCGCTGCTGCCTGCGACGACGAAGACTCCGGGAGCAACTCGACAGTGAGCACCAGCGTCAGCATGGGGGGCGCTGGCGGTTCTGGTACCAGTCACTCGACGACGTCGACCACGTCAACGACAACCACCAGCCACGGCGCAGGTGGTACCACGGGCACGAGCAGTTCTACGACGGCGACGAGTGCAGGGGGCAATGGTGGGACACCTGCCGCTGGCGGTATGGCTGGCGAAGGCGGCGCCGCTGGTGAAGGTGGCGATAGCTACGGCTACGGCGGCAACAGTTACGGTTACGGCGGCAGTAGCTACTAAGCCGACGCTAACAAAATGCTGATGGCGCCGCGCTTGCGACGCCATCAGGTGGGTCGAGGGCGCCCCCGCCCCGACCGCTACACGATCGTGCTGCGGCGGCGCTTGAGCCAGCCGAGCATCAGGGCCCCGAAGACACTCAGTGTTCCGAGGTCGCCAGCGGGAGCCGTGTCAGAGCCGCTGACAGTGCAACCGCCGCCGCCCTTCTTCCGCGGTTTGGTTGCGGTCTCGCCCTTGCCATCGGCCTGCCCGTCTCCCGGCTCAGCGCCCCGCGTGGTAGCTGTGCTGCCGCCGCTGTCGTTCGCCGCGGGATGGCCGTTGCTACCCCCACTGCCGTCGCCGTCGTCGTCGCCGCTGTCGCTGTCGTCGTCGCCGCTGTCGCCGTCGTCGCCGTCGTCGCCGTCGTCACTTCCGCTGCCGCCGTTCGCCTCGCTACCGCCGTGACCTGCGCCGTCGTCGCCCGTGGTGCCAGTGCCGCTGGCATTGCCGCTCACCGGGCCTCCGTTCAGGCCGCCGTCGGTCTGACCGGAGTCACCGTCGGTCGCGCCCGAAGTCCCGCCCAGGGCGCTCGTCGTCGCTCCCCCCA
>Ga0315910_10004540_pt1 | contig 11581 bp, 5 predicted proteins | sample EdamamesoilMG_FD_204470 | JGI IMG/M metagenome (GOLD analysis project Ga0315910, IMG submission 204470) | Garden soil microbial communities collected in Santa Monica, California, United States - Edamame soil | ecosystem: Environmental > Terrestrial > Soil > Garden | place: USA: California...
GCGCCGCCCGCGGCCGAGGGCGAGGAAGGGCCGCGCCGGCCGGCGATGAGCCTGCAGCAGTTCGTCGAGCAAAGGCGCAAGTTCCTGCTGGAGCATCCCGAGATCGTCAAGCGCCGCACGGCCGCGGGCAGCAAGCACTGAGAGCTGCATGCCGACCGACGCAGTGCCCGGGAACGAGCGCAAGCCGCCGAGCGGAGTCCTCGAACTCAAGTTCGTGCTCGCGCCCGAGCAGGTCGAGCCCGTGAGCGCATGGCTGCGCAGCGAGCTCGCGCCCGATCCGCATGCGGGCGAGGATGATCGCTACCTGGTGCACAGCCTGTACTTCGACAGCGAGGACCTGCGCAGCTTCCACCGCGAGGACGGCCGCGACGCGCTCAAGTACCGCGTGCGACGCTACGGCAGCGAGCAGCTGGTGTTCGTCGAGGAGAAGCGCAAGCGGCGCGGGCGCGTCACCAAGCAGCGCAGCCAGATTCCGTTGGCGGAGTTGGCGCGCCTGTCGAACGTGGACCCCCAGGCTGCGTGGTCGGCGAACTGGTTCTGCACGCGCGTGCAGGAGGGTGCGCTGCGGGTGCGCTGCCAGATCGCCTACGAGCGGCTGGCGCGCATCGCGGTCGTGAACGGCGAGTCGCTGCGCGCAACGCTCGACCGCGGGATCCGCTGCGCGCCCGACCCGAGCCTGGGCTTCGCCGACCTCAACGGCGGCGGCGTGCACGAGCTGGCGCCGGTGATCCTGGAGCTCAAGTACCCGACGGCCTTGCCGCTGCCGTTCAAGCACCTGATCCGCCGCTTCGGCCTCAGCCCGCGGCCGATTTCCAAGTACCGATCGGCTATCCTCGCCTGCGGCTTGGCCGTGCCTCCGCGCGCCGCCGAGGCCGGTTGATGCCCACCTGGCTCGAGGATTTTTCGCGACCGCAAGGCGAGCAGCATCCGCTGCAGCTCGCCGTGCGTCTGGTGCTGGCCTTCGCACTCGGCCTGCTGGTCGCGTGGGTGCACCGGCGCACCAGCGCGCCAGGCGAGAACAGCTCTTTCCAGGTCACGCTGGTGCTGCTGACGATCCTGATCGCCGCCGTGACGCAGGTGATCGGCGACAGCGTCGCTCGCGCCTTCAGCCTGGTCGGCGCGCTTTCGATCGTGCGCTTCCGCACCGTCGTCCAGGACACGCGCGACACCGTGTTCGTGATCTTCGCCGTGACGCTCGGCATGGCGATCGGCGCCGGCAATCTGTGGATCGGGCTCGTGACCTTCTGCGTCGTCGCCTTCGCGGCCGTGCTGATCAGCAAGCGCGAGACGCGCGCGGTCATCAGCCGCGACCGCGGCGCCTGGCTCTTGACGCTGCGCGCCGCCCCTGGCCAAGGCGTCGAAGCGCGCGCCGCCGAATTGATCGCGAGCCACACGCAACACGCGCGCCTGATCAAGGCCGCCACCGTGCGCAGCGGCGCAGCCTTGGAGACGGTGCACGAGATCGAACTGCGCGAATCCTCTACGGCCATCGGTCTCGTCGACGCCCTCAACCAGGTCTCGGGCGTCCAATCCTGCGAGCTGAGCCTCGCGCCCGAGTCCTAGCTCGACGCGATTTCGTTCCGCTCGATCGCGCGGTACGGAGTCAGACTCCAATCGCAACTATTCGCCGTCCATCACCGCCGGCGCCGGAGGTGATGGGCGGCGAATAGTTGCGATTGGAGTCAGACTCCGTACCGATCAGTCGCTGGTCTTGCGCAGGCGGGGCATGACCAGGATGCGGCTGAGACTTTTCGGGGCGTCCGGGGCGGGCAGGGCGAAGGTGGGCTTGCGCAGTTCGGTGCGTTCGCCTGCGCGTTCCAGGGTCGTGCCGGCGATGAAGTCGCGCAGCGCGTGCAGGCGGGCCTGGGCCAGCTCGAGGCTCGCGAGGCGTGTGCGGCGCGCCTTGTGGCGATCCGCGTTGGGCCGCAGCAGTTCGAGCACGCCGTCGAGTGCGTCCTCGGTCGAAGCGAGTTCGCGCGCCACCGCGCGCATGCGTTCGCTGGCGAGCTGCGCCTCGTCCTCGCGGCCGACGGCGTAGAGCACGCGCGCGTCGGCCGCCAGCTCGTCGCGCGCGCGCTGCAGCTGCGTCTTGCGCAAGCGCGTGCGCGCCACCAGCTCGCGGCACGCCTGAGGATCCGGATTGGCGAGACGTTCGGCGAAGGCGATGTCCGCGGCGCCCAGCGCGTGCTGCGCGACCAGCACGACCTCGTCGTCGGCGAGCGCGCCGATCGCCGGGGCCAGGCTGGCCTTCTGCGCGGCGTCGAGGTCGATCGCGCCCGCGGCGTACTCCAGCGTGACCGCGCGCTGCGCCAGCGGATCCTCGTCGCCGCCGCTGATGCCGAACAGGTCGGTGACCGAGCCCAGGACGCGCAGCGGCGCGCTGGCGACCGCAGTCGCGATCACCACCCCGACGCTGCGCACCGCCGCGCCGACCAGCTCGCCGGTCGAGACACCGCCCTGGTCCAGGCGGAAGTTCAGCGGCACGGCGTGTTCCTCGTCCGCGTTCTCCAGCGCGAACAGGACCACGTCCAGCGGCGCCGGCAGCTGCAGCAGGCTCGAGATCGGGCCGTCGGAGGGCTCGCTCAGCGACAGCTCGCTGAAAGTGAATCCCGAGCTGACCGAAGCGCTGCCGTCGCCCGGCAGGCGCACGCGAATGCCCGCGTCGAGGTAGCCGTCCGCGAGCTCGACGCCCTGCTGCGCTGCAGGACCGGCGAAATTGCGCAAGTCCATCGCGCTCAAGTCGATCTTGAGCCAGCCCTTCGGCCGCGGGCTGAGGCTCAGCTGGCCCGCGACGGAGAATTCGTCGAAGGCCGCGAGCCGCTCGCCGTTGCGCGCCGGCATCGAGCTCGCGCTGCTGCCCACCGAAGCGAAGAAGCGCAGCGGCACGGGCTCGTGGAAGGCGCGCGTCGTGAATCGCTGCAATTGCGCGTGCAACTGGTCGATCGGCAGCACCAGCACCGGCTCCACCGATTCGTCGCGCAGCACGAGGTCGATCTCACGCAGCAGCAGGCTGTCGATGCGCAGTTCGGGGCCGGCCGGCGCCTGCGCCACGACTTCGTTCGCGCGCTGCGCGCTCGGCGGCGCGGGCGCGGCCTGCCCGACGGGCGTCGCCGGCACGAGCACCAACCCGAAGGCGTGGATGCCGTCGGCGCGCCTGATCAGCTGCGCGCTGGGGCGTTCGATCTCGATCTCCCTGATGTGCAGCTCGCCGCTCGCTGGCGAGTAGCGCCGCACGTCGATGCGCAGCGCGTCCAGCCCGGCGATCGGCTCCGCGGCCGGATCGGCGCGCAACCGCAGATCCTCCAGCGCGAGCTCCGCGCCGAAATCACGGCTGAAGTCGAACTGCGCCGCATGCCGCCGGTCCAGGCGCAGGCTCGCGCTCAGTCGCGCGTCCAGCGTGCCGTCCTGCATCGAACTCGCGTCCAGCCGTTCCGCAAGTCGCGGCACCACGCGCGTCACGGCGCTGGCGTCGATGCCGCGCAGGGCCAGATCGATCTCCAGGCGCGGCTCGCGCGCGAAGGCTTCCAGGCGCAGGTCGGCGTGCAGCTCGTCCAGCAGCGGTTGCAGCGCGGCGTCGAAGCTCAGCTCGAGCGGCGGAACACGCTCCAGCTCGCGGTCGCAGAGCAGCAGCGGCTTGGCCGATCCCAGGCGCGCGCTGAAGATCAGGGTTTCGCCGGCGCTGGGATCGGTGGGGGAGATCGAGAGCCGCGCGATCCCCAGGTCCAGCTTCTCCACGCGCACCAGCGGCGGCTCGCTCGTGGGCGCGGGACGTGCGGCTTCGGGCCGCGCGGCCGGCGTCGGCCTCAGGCCAGCCGCCGGCCGCGGCGCGCCAGGGGGAGCGGGAGCGATCGTCAGCCCCGGCAGCAGGAGCGCGCCCTCGGTGCTGTGCTTCAGCTCCAGAGCGAGGCCGGCGAGCGAGAGCTCGTCGATCAGGTACACGCCGGCCGCGGGATCGAGGCGCGCGGCGGCCAGCGTGAGCGCGCCCAGCTGCAGCGCCGCCTGCTCCGCGCCCGCCTCGCGCAGCTCGACCTCGCTGAGCACGCAGCGCAAGCGCTGGCCGCCCTCGCCGGCCGGGCCGAAGGCCGCCGAGATCCGGGCCGCAGCGCTGCCGGCGCGCAGATTGGGCGAGAGCCCTTCCGGCAGGTAGCGCGCGAGCGTGCCGCCGCTCCAACCAAGGGCCTGCAGCTGCGCTTGCAGCGCCAGATCGCCCGGCGGCAACGCCAGCATGCCGGCGAGGCTCAGGCGCTCGAAGTTTCCCGGCGAGCCCAAGACCAGGAGGAAGGGCAGCGGCTGCGCGGCGGCGCCGAGGAACAGCGGCCCCAGTTCGAGCTCGGCCTGCAGCGAGGTCTGCAGCGAGGGCACGAGCATCGCGTCACTCCAGTCCAGCCTCGCGCCCTGGATGCGCAGCGAACCGAGCGCGAGGTTGGGCGTCGCTGGCGCGCCCGTCTCGGCGGAGGACGCAGCGGAGGTCGGCGGCGCGGGCTGCGCCGGCCGCGGCTCCAGCCGCAGGCCGAGCGCGCAGAGCGCGCCCTGCGCGTCGCGTGAGATCGCCAACATCGGCGCGTCGATCGCGATCGACTCCAGGGCGATGCCGTGTTCCTCGATGCGCAGTCCGTCGATCGCCAGGCGGTCCAGCGCGGCGAGCGTGACCTCGCCCTCGCGCAGCCGCACGTTGCCCAGGGACGAGTCGAGATGCCAGGAATCGCCTGCGTCGCGTGCACGCGCCGAGAATTCCATGGCGAACTCGCCGCGCTCCAGCGTCGGGCTCAGGCCGAGAGCCTGCGTGTACGGCGCGAGCGGCCGCAGGTCGATGCCATCGCCGCGCACCACGAGCTGCAGGTCCAAGGCGAAGGGCGCGGAACTCGTGCTCAGCGTGCCGCTCGAGTCCAGCCGGCCGACGATGCCGTCGACGCTGGCCTGTGCGTGGAGCCGCGCGGTCGCCGGTTCGAAGCTTGCATCGCCGCCCAGGCCCAAGTCGGTGAGCCCGAAGCGCGGCGCGCGCGCGACCAGGGTCTGCGGCACGGCGCGCGTTCCGTCGTGGAAGGTGAAGCGCGCGTCTTGCCCGATCAGGCGCTCGATCTCGATGCGCGGCAGCGCAGGTGGAGTGCGGCGAGCCGCGGCTGCCGGAGCGCGAGCCGCGGGCCGCGGCGCGGCGGTCTCGGCCGCGACTTGCCTCAGGCCGAGCAGCTGCAAGCGCCCCTGCTCGTCCAGCGCCGCCGCTGCGTCGAGCCCGACCACGCGCACTTCGCCGACGCGCTGCAGTGCGCGCGCCGGGTCGAACTCGAAGGAATCGAGCGCGAGCGAGGCCAGCGAGAGCAGCCTGCGCTCTTCCGCTTGCGCCACGCCCCGATCGGAGAGATGCAGCTGGCTGAGCTCCGCACGGCCGCGCCACACACCGTCGCCCTCGTCGCGGCTTGCCGCTTCGAACTCGAAGCCGGCGACACCGGCGCGCAGATCCGTCGACCAGCCCAGCGGCCGCAAGTAGCCTGCGAGCGCGCTCGGCTCGATGCCCGAAGCCGACAGCCTCAGCGCGAGCCTGCGCTCGGGGCCGAACAGGTTCGCGTCGCCGTCGAGAGCGACGCGCTCGACGATGCCGGGCAGCTGCACGCGCGCGGCGAAGCGCGCCGGCTCGAGGGCGCGCAGCGGATCGTTGCCCAGCTGCTCCAGCGTCACGCTCTCCAGCTGCAGCGCGAGCGCGGCCGGCGGCTCGACCGCGGCGTCGTCGAAGCGCAGCGAGATCCCACTGGCGCGCGCCGCGGCGATCCAGAAGCTCGGCAGCGCGCGCGCGGGAGCCTGCGCGGCCGCCGCGGCCTGCGTCTGGGGCGCACCGGGCAGGGGCTGCAGCTCGAATCCACCGCAGCGCAGGCGGCCTTGGGCCGAGCGGCCCGCGTGGATGCGCAGGCCCTCGAGTTCCAGCTGCTGCACCTCGATCTCGCCGCTCGCCCGCGTCTGCAGTTGCACGCCGAGCCGATCGAGCCCGAGCGACTCGCGCAGATCCTCCAGTCCGCGCAGCCCGTGCAGGCTCGCGCTCCATTGCAGTGCGCGCGGATCCGCGGCTTGCGGCCGTGCCTGCAGCTGCGCGCCGGCTTCGAAGGAAATCTGCTGGGCCAGCGGCACCACGCCCACGCGCCGCAGCGCGTCGGCGAGCGCCGCCGGCCGGAACGCCGCCAGTTCCAGGCGCAATTGCGCGTCGAGCTCGCGCCCCTGGCTGTGGCCCTCGGCGCGCAGGCGCAGTGCGTCGACCAGGCTAGGGCTGGTCAGCGTGAACTCCAGCCGCGCCGGGACTCCGCGCGCGCCCAGGTTCGTGAGCAGCAGGTTCGCGTCGAGCAGCGCATCGAGCGCGGGCGTCGCCGTGTCGTCGCGCAAATGCACGCGCGCATGCTCCAGGCGCAGCAGCGTGAGCTCGAAAGGCAGGCCCAGCTCCACTTCGGCGTCCTGCGGCTGTTGCGCCGGGGTGGCTTCGGGCTCGGCCTCTGGCTCGGAGCTCGCGACATAGCCGCGCAACGCCGCGATCCCAGCGTCGGAAAGATCCAGCCGCAGGTCGAGGCCCTCGAAGCCGACACGCCGCAGCGAGATTTCGCCCTGCAAAAGGTCGCGGATGCTCAGGTCGATGGCCGCATGCTCGACGCGCAGCAGCTCCTCGGACAGCGCGCCTTCCGCGGCGGCCAGCGGGCGCACGCCCAGATGCCACAGGTCGACCCGGCCGCGCAGCAAGCCCAGCTCGAGCCGCTCGTACGAGCAGCTCAGGCCGCGCGCGCGCAGAGCGCGATCGACCAGCGCCATGCTCGCCGAGGGCAGCGCCACGCGCGCCGCCAGCAGCGCGATCACGACGATCAGGCCGCCGCGCAGCAGGCGCAACAGGCCGCCGCGCGCCCTTTGATCCTTCGAGGCCGGCATGCTCGAACCGCGCCGCGCTTCAGCGCACGGGAGCGGTCCCCTCCTTCGCGTCCAGCGCCTTTTGCAGACTCTCGCGGCGCGCCTCGCGCGTGCCCAGCGGATCGAAGCTCGCGGGTGCCTTGCCGCGCTGGCGCAGCCAGTCGAAGGCGCGCACGCGCGCCGCGGGTTGCGCGTCCTCCAGCGAGATCCAGTTGTCCTCGATCAGCCGCGCCTGGAAGCCTGGGAGGTCCGCGGACTCGGCGACGGCGCCGGCCAGGCCGCCGCTCGAGCGGCCTACCTCGCCCGTTTGGCCGAGCAGGCAGGCGCGCAGCTCCGGCGGCAGCGTGTTGGCTTCCAGTTGCGCGGCCGCGAACAAGCAGGCCGAGCGCTCCAGCAGCCAGCCGACGCCCGCTGCGTCGTTGCTGCGCAGCTCGCGGCCGCCGGACTGCTCGATCACCGTCTGCACGTAGGCGGCGAGCACCTCGGCTTCCGCGACCAGGGCGATGTCTTGCGCGAACCTCGCGCCGGTCGAGCCGGCGAGGAACACCAGCGCCGAGCGGTGGTAGCGCTCCAGGTCCAAGGCCTCGAAGACGCCGCTGAGCTCGCGGCGGTAGAGATCGGAGTGCGGCAGCTCGCTCGCCAGCGCATCGACCTGCGCCTGCGCGCGGCCGAGCTCGAGCTCCGCTTGCGCAAACGCCGCCTCGTGCTGCTCGGCGCGATCCCCGAGCGCCGCGGCCGGTCGCGCGTCGAGCCAGAGCAGGAACCCCGCCTCGGCGCCGAAGGTCGGCGCGGGCAGGCTGAAGGCCAAGGGCGAGCCGTCGAGCCCGGGACGGTCGGCGAGCAGCACGTACTCGCGCTGCAGGATCCGCGACCCGGGCGCGGTGTTTGCTGCGGCCTCGTCGCGCTCGCCGGCCTCGGGGGCAGGCGCAGCCAGGTCCTCGATCACCAGCGCGACGGCCAGCGCGTCGTCCGCAGGCGCTCTAGAGCGTTCGACCTGGACCGCGACGCGCCGCCGCGCCGTGCCCTCGCCGGGCACGCGCAGTTCCTCGGGATATTGGGCCGAGAACACCAGGGTCACGCCGCGCGGCAGGGCTCCCAGGCCGTGGGCCGCGCGCGCGCTGCGCCCCAAGTCGCCTGCGGCCAGGCTCTCGCGCAGGCGCAGGGCGCTCTCGCCGCTGCCGACGCGCGCCTTGCGCCCCAGCTCGCTGGTCGGACGGAGCAGCTCGCGGCCGCGCGCGACCATCACCAGCTCGGTGCGCTCGGGCAGCGGCGTGAGCAGCTCGCGCGGCAGGAGCTCGAGGAACACCAGGCTGAACTCGACGGAGAGCGCCTCGTCCGCGCGCCATGCCGGCTGTTCCTGCTGCGCGATCGGCCCGCTGCGGATCGAGCCCTCGAAGCAGGAGAGTTGGGTGTCCAGCGGAGGCGCCTCGAGCGGCGGGGTTTTCGGCGTCGCGCAGCTCGCGAGGCACAGGCCCAGCCACAAGGCCGCGGTCGAGCGCAGATCCATGGCCTCATTCTCGCGAATTCCCTCCCGGGGCGCGCCCCGGGCAGCAGCCCGACCTGCCCTCGATCCTGGCCCGGATGATTGTGCTTGGTGACGCAAAGTGTCCCCGTGGCGCGCCGGCTCGCGGCCCCGCGCCCGATCCTGCGCCGGGCGCACCGGACCGCGGCCAAAGCAAGGCTGATCCGCGGGCTGGCGCTCGCAGGCCAGCGATGCGGGGCAGCATCCCTGCGACCATCGTCTGGCATTGACCTCAGGTGAGCGCGGATGCCCACCTCCCAGCCTCGGGAGTGACGCCGAAGCGCCGCGGTTTGGTTCATGGATGGAACACACCGGCGCCGAAAGGGCGGAGCAAGGGCCGTTCCCCAGGCCCGCCCCCATGACCAAACGTCCGCCCCGGGTCGACTCGGGTTGCTGCCATCGTGCCTTGCGCGCCCGTGCTTGCGTGCTTCGCGCGCGCGTCGGCGACCGGGACCGCTGGCGCACCGCGCGAGCGGGCGGGCTGCGATCCGACGGCGCGAGGGGTGGCTGAGTGGGACCGGCGCGCCTGCGAACTTCGCTCGGGGCCAAGTTGACCCTGATCATCGTGGCCACCAGCAGCGCCGCGCTGCTGTTGGGCGCCGTGCTGTTCGCCACCTATGACTGGATGCAGGCCAGGCAGGTGCTGCGGCGGGACGTGCACCTGGTCGCGGACGTGCTGGGCACGAACATGCGCTCGGCGCTGCAGTTCGACGACGAGACCTTCGCGGTCGAGGAGCTGCGCAAGCTCGAGTGCCAGGCCAACGTGCTCGGCGCCCTGCTGCTGAACTCGGAAGGCAAGGTGCTCGCGCACTGGAGCCGCGACGGGCGCGCCGGGCCGCCGCAGACGCAGAAACTCGTGCTGGCCGATTCCGAGGGCGAGGTCCTGCGCGTCTACCACCCGATCATGCACGAGGGTCGCCAGCTCGGGATGATGTTCATCGAGAGCGACTTTTCGCCGGTCTTCAGCCGCCTGCGCCGCATGCTCGCGATCCTGGCCGGCGGATGGGTCGCCTGCGTCGCCTTGTCCTGGCTGCTGGCGCGCGGCATGCAGGCGCGCATCTCCAGTCCGATCGTCGACCTCTCGCAAACCGCGCGACGCGTCAGCGAGAAGGGCGACTACGCGCTGCGCGCCCAGGCCTGCGCCGCCGTCGACGACAGCATCGAGACCCACGAACTGGTCGAGGCTTTCAACGGCATGCTCGACCAGATCGAAGCGCAGGGCTCGCAGCTGACGGCTCACCGCGAGCAGCTCGAAGCACAGGTCAAGCGGCGCACCGCCGAGCTCGTGGACGTCAACCTCCAGCTGCGCGCCGCCATGGAGGAAGCCACGGCGGCGACCACCGCCAAGTCGCAGTTCCTGGCGAACATGAGCCACGAGATCCGCACGCCGATGAACGGCGTGATCGGGATGACCACCCTGCTGCTGGACACCGATCTCGACGAGCAGCAGCGCGACACGGCCTCGACCGTGCTGCACTCCGCGGAGTCCCTGCTGGTGCTGCTCAACGACATCCTCGATTTCTCCAAGATCGAGGCGGGCCGGATGGAGCTGGAGCTGATCGACTTCAATCTGCAGACCCTGGTCGAGGAGAGCCTGCAGACGCTGGCGCACCGCGCCGACCGCAAGGGCCTCGAACTGGTCTGCGTGGTGGCGCGGCAGGTGCCCGCGCGTCTGCACGGCGATCCGATGCGCCTGCGCCAGGTGCTGCTCAACCTGGTCAGCAACGGCATGAAGTTCACCGACCAGGGCGAAGTGGTGGTCGAGGTCTCGCTGGAGGAATCCGCAGCGGGCGCGAAGCTGCACTTCCAGGTGCGCGACACCGGCGTGGGCATCAGCCCCGAGCGCATGGGGCGGTTGTTCCAGATCTTCAGCCAGGTCGATGCCTCGACCACGCGCCGCTACGGCGGCACGGGGCTCGGGCTGGCGATCTCGCAGCAGCTCGTGCAACTGATGGGCGGCGAGATCGGCGCGCACAGCGCTCCCGGCGCGGGATCGACCTTCTGGTTCAAGCTGCCCTGCGTTCCGGCGAAGAGCCCCGCGCCGGCGGCGCCGGCCCTGCCGCGGCGCGTGCCGCCGACGTGCATGCTGGTCGTCGACGACAACGCCACCAACCGCCGTCTGGTGCAGGAGTACGTGCGCGGCTGGGGCTCGAGCTGCGACGCTGCCGCATGCGTCGAGGACGGACTGCGCATGATGCGCGAGGCCGTGGCGCAAGGCCGTCCCTACGGTTTGGTCTTCGTCGACCACGACATGCCCGAGGCCAACGGCGAGGATTTCGCGCGCGAGGTTCACGCCGACGAGAGCCTGAAGTCCGTTCCGTTGGTGATGCTGACCTCGCTCGGCGGCGCGGGCGAGGCGCAGCGCATGGAGGCGCTCGGTTTCGCCGGCTACCTGGTCAAGCCGATCCGCAAGTCGAGCCTGGCGCAGTGCGCGATGACCATCTTGAGCGGCGCGCGCCACGGCGTGGGCGAGAAGCAGCGCATCCTGACCAGCACGCGCATGGAGCACGCCTCGCGCACGCGTTTCGCGCACATCCTCCTGGCCGAGGACAACCTGGTCAACCAGAAGGTCGCCGTGGGCCTGCTGCGCATGCTGGGCTACACCTGCGACGTCGCCGCCGACGGCTTCGAGGTGCTGCGTGCACTGGAAGTGCAGCGCTACGACCTGATCCTGATGGACTGCCAGATGCCCGAGCTCGACGGCTACGAGACCACGCGCCGCCTGCGCCAGATCGGCGTGCGCCTGCCGATCATCGCCATGACCGCCAACGCCATGACCGGCGACCGGGAACTCTGCCTGCAGTCGGGCATGGACGACTTCGTGACCAAGCCCGTCTCGCCGGCGACCCTGGAAGCGGCTTTGCGTCGCTGGCTGGGCACGCTGCGCGAGCGGCCGGGCGAGTTCCTCGAAACCCCCGGGAATTCGCAGGACCGAGCGGCGTCGTAGTCGAGCCCCGGCGGGATCGGGAAGGCCGAGCTTGCTCCGCGGCGATCGCGCGCCAAGATGGTGGCTCGCGGCGGCGTTCGGCAAGCGCCCACCCGCGCACGAACTCCCTGCTAGCTCGTCCCCGGTTGCCCGCGGTGGATTTCGGCGAACGGCATTGGATCACGCCAACATGCGCACCCGATTGCTCGCACTCGTGCTGTCCATGGTCTGCGCCTTGTCCGGCGCGCTCGTCGCCG
>Ga0315910_10004541_pt1 | contig 11581 bp, 17 predicted proteins | sample EdamamesoilMG_FD_204470 | JGI IMG/M metagenome (GOLD analysis project Ga0315910, IMG submission 204470) | Garden soil microbial communities collected in Santa Monica, California, United States - Edamame soil | ecosystem: Environmental > Terrestrial > Soil > Garden | place: USA: California...
TGGTGACGAAGCGTGACACCTTCTTCGAGGCGCGCCGCGAGACGGAGCTGAAGCGCATCGAAAACCCCGACGATTCCAGCCAGTTTGTCGAGGTCGACCGGATCAAGCGGATAGATTTTTCCCGCCGGGGCGCGGCGCGCTACAGCGACGGCAACGAGGTCGATGTCACCGGAAAATACAGTGTCGCCTACCGCGAGACGCCGCTGGTCGGCGGGTTGGCGAATGCCGGCTACGAGCGCCAGGCCGAGGATGTGAAATACGTCCTCAAGAATGAGTGATGCCGCCCTATCGCGAAGACCCGTGGCAGCGGATCGTCAATGTCGGCTGGGGCGGCGGCCCGTGCGAGATCGTCGGCGGCGGCAATCTCAGCGGATTGAGCGAGGAGGAGCCGGGCACGATCTTTGGCCCGTTTGTCGAGGGCGCGCGGCTGCGGTTCAGTCCCGGCACCGGGCCTCATGACACGCGAGAGATTTTCGAGGCCAATCCCGGCGTCGTCGTGCTCGAATTTTTGACTTTCGGCATCATCGAAACGCCGCTGCCGCTGAGAATCTCGCGCAGCCTTGTGCATCTGCGGCGACTGGCCGGGGATGGCGAGGTCAAAACCGGCGAGGGCATCGCGGAAGGCCATTCGGTCATCACCCTCAGCTTCGTGCGCTATCAGCGCTTCCCGATGGTCGTCTGGCGATCGGAAGGCTCGGTCTGGGAGGTCCAGGCCGGCGGGGTGGCATTCGACTTTCGCAGTTTCGAGTTTGACGCTCCGCAAGGGGCATCCGTGCCCCTCGTAGGGTTCACCGGACAAGGTTTCATCTGATGCCGACGTACGTAACGAACGGACCTTGGGGCAGTGGCACCGGCGCGCCGCTGTCAGCCGCGCAGATCGATACGAATTTCTACGAGCTGCTGAGCGCGATCGACGACATCCTGGCCGATCTGCCGGCCGGGGTCGGCATCGCGAACATCGCGATCAGCGGGCTGTCGTGGATCGTTACGCTGACCGACAGCACGGTACTCGCGCCGATCCCGATCCCGGTCGCGACGTTGCGCTGGCGCGGCGATTGGGTGGCGCTGACCGAATATGCCTCGCTCGACTGGTTCCTCACCGACCAGGGCATCTACCTCGCGCTGCATGCGCATACGAGCGCCGCTGAATTCGACCCCGACGCGCTTGGCGATCCAGTCGATGCCGGTGATTTTCTGGTCGGCAGCACCTATGTCATCACGTCGGTAGGCTCTACCGACTTCACCGCGATCGGCGCGGAGAGCAATACCGAGGGCGTCGAGTTCATCGCCACCGGCGTCGGGTCCGGGACCGGCACCGCGTCCCCGAAATATTATCTGGCGATGGCCCCTGGCGCGGTGTCGCTCGCCAATCTCGTCGATGTGGACCTGAGTGGCTCGCCCGGTCCCGAAGACGGCGATGTCCTGACCTGGGACGCCATCTATGAGGTCTGGACTTACGCGCCGCCCGCGGAGAGCGGCATCACGGAGCTGACCGGCGACGTTGCGGCCGGCCCTGGCGCGGGCAGCGTAGCCGCGACCCTGGCGGCGTCCGGGGTCACCGCCGGCACATACAGCAACGCCGACATCACGGTCGACGCGAAGGGCCGGGTGACCGCGGCCGCGAGCGGCACGTCGGGGGCGGGCGCGCCGCCGGCGGTGGACAGTGCGGCGTCGGATGGGTGGACCGGCACGACCGGCTCGGTGCACATCGCCACCGGCGCGGCGCACACCGTCCTTATCGTCGCCGTCACGATCCGCGCCGCCGCCGGTGAGGTCGACTCGATCACCGATGTCGACAATGCCGACATCACGTTTACCCGCCGCGCGCGGCACGTCTCCGCCGATTACGCGACCGAGACATGGGTCGGCGCCGCGGTTGATCCGATCGAGGGGCCGGGCAGCGGGCCGGTGCCGAATGCGGACGAGATCGAGATCACCCTGACGGGCGTCGCGGGCGGCACCGAAAGCGCGGCGCTGGTTGTGGCGGTGTCGGGATCGCCGATCATCGAGCGGCCATTCGATCCGCATGCAAGCTTCCCGGTGCTCGACGACGGCGGCGGCATCGGCAGCCCGGACCCGCTCGGGTATTTCACGACGGCCGACCCGAACGACCTGATATTCTACGTTTCGGCTGGCGACGGCACGACCGAGCACAGCACGCCGCCGACCGATTGGACGCTCGCGGTCAGCCAGTTTATCGGATCGACCGGCGGCAACGCGACCGTCGCGCTGCATTACCGGCGCGTCTCAGCGACGCAAAGCGGGCTGGAAGTCAGCGGCAATCCGAGCGGCGTGTCCGAGTGGATCACGATCTCGGACGCGATCACATCGGCGGTGCACCTGTCGCTGTCGGAGATCGTCGACCTGATCCCGCCGCTTGGCGCGGCCGTGTTCGACGATCTGGCCGATGTCGATATTCCCGCCCCGGCGGATGGCCAGGTGCCGGCCTGGAATGCCGCTACCGAGAAATGGGAGGCGTCGGACCCGGCCGGGCTGACCGAGATCGCGTCGGGCACCGTGCTCGGCTATGCCGGGGGATCGCCCGCGACGGGGACCGCCGAGGAAACGACGGTTGATGACCTGCTGACGGCGGCGTTTGGCCCGACATTCGCCGGCCAGGTCGTGCGCTTCGACGGCACCCAATGGGATGCATCGGTGCCAGAGCCGATGTCGACGCAGAGCGGCACCACCTATACGCTCGCCGCCGGCGATGCCGAGAGCTACATCCGCCTGACCAACGGCTCGCCGGTGACGGTGACGATCCCGCCCAATGCGAGCGTCGCCTTCCCGGTCGGCACCGGGATCGCATTCGAGCAGGCCGGCGCCGGGACGGTGACGATCGATCCCGACACCGGCGTCACGCTCAACTGCGCCGACACGCATATGCCCAACACAGCCGGCGAATTCGCAGTGGTCGGCATCCGAAAAGTCGGCACCAATGCTTGGACGATCTACGGCAATCTTGAGCTGGCGGGATCGCCCTGATGCGGCACGCCGCGATCATCGCCGCGGGACAGGTTGTCGTTGCCGGCGGCGAGCCGGAGCCGCCGGGCGAAACCTCGACATGGAACCCGGCCGACAAAAACGCCGATATTACGCTGTCGAACGGGAACCTCACTGCCACGAAGACGGCGAACAACGGGAATTACGTTGGCTTGCGCGGCACTCTGAGCCGCTCATCGGGCAAGTGGCATCTCGAGTATTTGGTCGATACCGCCGAGGCGAATATGGGCCTCGGCATCGGCAATGCGACGGCCGCGCTCGACAATTACGTCGGCAGCAGCGTGCACAGCATCGGCGCGTATAGCGGTTCGGTGTGGACAAATGGCGGCAGCGCGGGCGCGGGGCCGTCGTTCGGCTCAAGCGATGTCGTGGTCGTCGAGGTTGATCTTGACGCCAAGACATACCGGGTCGCGGTCAATACAGGCTCCTATAGCGGACCGTTTTCATTCTCCGGCGCGACCGGGCCGTTCTTCCCGATGGCGAATGCCCAGACACTCGGCCGGGGCTTCACGATCAACACCGGCGGCAGCGCGTTCACGAAGACGCCGACCGCCGGCTATGCGGCGTGGGGGTGAGCGTGCCCGAGACGGCCAAGGGCATCCGGTTCTCGCCGGAAATCCAGCTCGGGCACGTCCTGCAGGCGATCGTCATGCTGGTGGCGGTCGGCGGTTGGGCCATCGCCGGGTACATGTCGATCGACAAGCAGCTCGCCACGCAAGCGGCGGAGATGGCGTTGATCAAGCAACGGCTCAGCCTGCAGGAGCGGGCGACGGTCGAAACCAACGAGCAGGTGCGTGCGATGGCGGCCGAAACCCGCGCGGTCGCGGGCAAGATCAGCGACCAGATCGCCGACCTGCGGACGCTCGTCGCCGGGCAGGGACGAAAATGATCCGCGGCACATGGCTCGCCTGCGTGCTGCTGTTCGGCTGCGGCGGGGGCGCCGGCCCGAGTGGCCCCGCCTCTCTCTCGGTCGTGCCGCCGTCCTACTACTCCTACGTCCCGCAGATATGGCGGCCACGTCCGTCATCGGGGGCGGCGATCTCGCGGCCGGTCCCGGAGGCTGAGCGGCCGGCTGCGCCGACGCTGACCGATGCCGAGCGCGCGGAAATCCTGCGCCGGCTCGGTGACATCGAGGACGATCTTCGGGCGCTGCGCGATCGCGCGCCTCGATAGAACTCCCCTTCCCATCTCGGAGAGACCCATGCTGGAATTCGCCGGCGCGGCGCTGCCGCTTGCCGAAAAGGACATCGTTGCGGCGGCGCGCGAGCTGGGCGTCGAGCCGGCGGTGATCCGCGCCGTTGACGAGGTGGAGAGCGCCGGCGCGGGGTTTCTCCCGGACCGGCGGCCGAAAATCCTGTTCGAGCGGCACATCTTCTCGCGCCGCACGTCGCACCGCTACGACGCGACCCATCCCGCCATCAGCAACCCGGTGGCCGGCGGGTACGGCGCGGCGGGCGAGGCGCAATACGACCGGCTGCGCCAGGCGCTGGCACTCGACCGCAGGGCGGCGCTGCAAAGCGCATCGTGGGGTCGATACCAGGTGATGGGGTTCAACGCCGAGCTGTGCGGCTGGCCCGATGTCGAGCGCTTTGTCGCCGACATGGCGGAGAGCGAGGCGCAGCATCTGCGCGCGTTCATCGGCTACTGCCGGGCCTGCGACCTGATCCGGTTTCTCGCGGTGCATGACTGGCGCAGCTTCACTCGTGGCTACAACGGTCCCGGCAATGTGGACGAGTACGCGCAGAAGCTGGCCGTCGCGTACCGCAAGCATGCCACCGCCGCCGCGCCGCCGGTGCCGGCCACCGGCGCTGGCAACCCGATCGAGTTGATCCGTCAGGCACAGCGCGCGCTCGGATTTACCGGCTCTGACGTGGACGGCGATCCCGGCCCGTTGACCCGAGCTGCCGCTAGCAAATATCGGGCGGCGCATCCCGGCGTGTAGGAGCGCCGCACACGCGCGGAAGCGCTCGCCCCTCCCGACGTAGCCGCCATACCCGTTACCCGCATTCCCGGCCGCCCTGCGCGGCCCGTTCCTGCATTGGAGAACCGTATGAGCGATCTTCCCGGCGTACCTGACGGCTGGCGCCTCTACCTGCCGATCCTCGGCTCCCTCGCCCGCACCATCCTCGCCGTGCTCGGCACCTACGGCTGCACCTGGGCGGTCGCCGTGACGGCCGATCAGGTGCAGATGGCGATCGGTGCCGCGATGATCCTGGCCTCAGCCGGCTGGTCGGCCTGGCAGAAGATCGCGGCGCAACGGGCGCTGCGCACCGCCGCCGCAAACCCGCCCGGCATCACCCCTCCGAAACTGCCCGCATAGGAGACGCCTCATGATCCGCACCACCACCATCATCCTCGGCGCTGCTGTCGTCGCGATCGGTTTGTCGGCCTGCGACCCAATGTTCAAGATGAAAGGCACGACCGTCGCCGCAGTCGCGGGTGCCGCAACGCCGGCCGTGCTGTCGGCCGACCAGGTGGCGACGCTGGCTCGGACGTGCCAGGCCGCCGCCCCGGCGCTGTCGATCGCGGCGGCGCCCTCGATGCCGGCCGAGGTCAGGGAGACGGCGGTTTACCCGCTCGCCTATTGCTCAGAACTGTCCAAGGGCTTGCTGCCGGCGACGACGGACGGCAACACGCCGTCATGGCTCCCCGGCACGCTGTCGGCGCTCTCCACCGCCGCCAAGATCGCCGGGGTGGTGCTGCCGCTGCTGCTGTAGCCGGCATCCACGCGGGCGGGGTCGCGGAAAATCACAGGAATGCGCCAGGCTCGATCAGTCCGGTACCAGCTATCGAGGGTGCGCCCGCCGCCATTCGCGTCGGCGCCTATGGATAAAGTCGGGTGAACCTGCTACATAATGCCTGTCGCGAGGCTTTGGCGCTCGCCTTCTCGGCAGGATGTGCGGAGGGGGCGGGATTTGAACCCGCGAACGACGTGGGCTAGACGCCGTTACCCGATTCGCAGTCGGGCGCATTAGACCAGGCTCTGCCACCCCTCCAGGGTGAGGTTAAATGGCCGGACGGGAAACCGCCCGGCCATTTACTTTTAGCACAGGGCAAGCGACCTAAGCGCCGGTAGGAGAAAGTCAAATAGGACACTGAGGGCGGTCTTTCCCGTGGCAGGGATCGACCGCCCCGTGTCGGCGGCGGGTAAACCCGAACCCGCCGACGTAGCCACGGCAGACCCTCGCGGGCGCTACAGCGACACAGCATCCTGTAGATCGCACCGAAGGGCTGCCGTGGCAAGGGCCAACCGCTCGGCGGTATCCGCGCCGTCGTCGGCAGTCAGCGCATCGTAGGCGGTGCGGTGTCCGTGCTCCAATTCGACGAGCCGGTTCCACATTGCCCGCATACGGGTCTGCGCCTCGGCTGGGTCGCCCCATTCGATCGGCGCCCGCGCCTGATAGCGGCGCACGATGATGTCGGTCATTGAGGATCGGCTTCTTCCTCTTCCTCCGGCCAACTCGCCGGATGCTGCGTCGCCAGGTCGAGCGCCCGGCTGTCGCTGAGCCTGGCGGTGATGTTCATTTGGCCTCCCATGCCTCGGAAAATTCTCTGTCCGCGAACATTTCGGCCAATCCTGTTATTTGCTTGAGTCGCAGTACCTCGTCCGGCTCCATGCCGAGTTCGCGCGCGATCTTAGTGTCCGGCCAATTGCGGCGGGACAGATCAAGCACAATGTCGCTCATGCGGTCTACTGCGTGACGGCCTCGCGCCCGGTTATGACGGATCGTCGAGGCGATTCTGTCGGCGCGGTCGGTGCGATCCATGTTGACGGTTGTGACGGGTAGGTAGCCGAGCGTTCGGCCGCGAACTTTCTTGCTCTGCCGTCCGACCAGGCCGCGGTGGAAACCATCAACTGTCTCTCGCCGCGAGCCGTCTAACCATGTGACAATAGGCTGCGTATAGCCGTCTTCAACAATACTGTGCTCCAGCAATCGCATCTCAGGCGGCGCCACCGCGTTGGGATTATAGTCGTTGGCGTCCACCGTCTCGGCGGGCGTCCAAATGACCAGATCGACCGGCTCGCCCTTGAGCGGGCTGGCCTCGTGCAGGATGCCGCGCACCGAGTTTAGCGCCACGATGCGATCAGAAATGTTTACGATCGCCGCAATGGCATCAGCCAATTCGCGCGCCAGCGATGCAATCCGGTCATCTATCCTTGCGGCGGCAAACAGATCGCTCATCCGTAAATTCCCCACCGAGTGCGTCGTGCTTTCATCACGCGTTCATATGCTTCATAGGCGTCGCTCTTGGTCTGGCTGAACGACAAGCCCTTGCACCAATAGTCATTGCGCAGAAGGGCTTTGCATATCCGTCGCCAGCTTGGCACGGAGCGGTCCGCTTCGTCCTTTGGGTCAGCTTCCTCCGGTATGCCACCGTGGAAATTCCCCTTCGTCGCCCACCACCGCAGGAATTGGGCGATCTTGTTTCTGTAATGTTCGGCCGTTCGGTCGGGCATCGAGGCCAGCAGCCGCTCGGCAAATTCCTGCCATGTTATTCCGGCCGGCTTGTTGATCTTTTGGTTCCCGAGGATGTTGCCGCGCTCGCCGGCGTAAAGAGCGCCCTGGTTGGCTCCATTGACCCGCGCGACCACCTTCCCCCACGTTTCCGGCTCGATCAGGTGGTAGAGCCACAATCCTTTGCGCTGGTCATCGCCGTAGGGCTGGCAGATGCGCATCTGATGCAATGTCAGTCCGGCTTGATGCATCCGGTCGTACAACACATTGTACGGCGTCTTGGTGACGCCGTGAAACGTCCATAAATCTTCGTCTTTCCAATCGTAGATCGGATAGACGTTGTAAACACTGCCGCCCTTCCAGGTTGTCCATTGTTTGTTTTCAAGTCGTTGTTTCGGTCCTACGAGGGTTCGGAAACGGTTAAGACTTTCGTCTGCGCGGATGCCCACCATGCATGCCGTTGACCGCTTCCCTCCGTACCAGTGTCCGAAGTCAGCGACAAATTCCTCAAACTCCATTGCGCGGCGGAAGAACGGAAAATGCGCCATGTCGGTGATCGCGTTGGGCGGCGGCTCACGCACCCATTCGGCGCGGCGTTCCGGCTCCCAGCACACCCAATGTGGCTCGAATTGCGACACTGCATTTCGCAGATGCAGCGGGAGCGAGACCCAAAACGGATCAATGATATCTGCGTATAAATTGAAGCAGGCAGTGACGTGATCGATCGTCAGCTTATACTGAGCTTCAAGGTCGATGAACAGCAGGCCGAATTTTCTTCCTCGCTTGCGAGCCTCTGAAGCAGCGATGTGGAGCATGACAGTGCTATCTTTGCCCCCTGAGAAGCTAAGATAGACGGCGGAAAATCGATCGAAGGTCCAGGCGACCCGCTGCTCTGTTGCAGCAAGGACGTTAATTCCAAGACCGCGCTTACGAGGAGACACTTGCGGACCTCGTTCTCGTCTATTCTGTTTATCGCGTCTTCGCCAACGCGCGCATAGTATCGGATCGGCTTCTTGCGTAATCGCAATTCCTGGAATTCGTATATCCCGGGTCGCAGCATCCAGTGGATCATCACGCCGCGCGAGCCGCGCTTGTTCGCGCCAGTGTAGTCTTTCTTCCCGTCGATAAACTCGCGGCAATATCCATATCGGGCGCAAATTCCCGTAAGCCGCGCGACCCAGGGGCGGGGCGGCGGATCGCCGCGTTCGCCACGCGGTCCATTCCAATGGGCGGAGACACGGTGATCGTCGATCGCCTCCAAGGCGAACGGAATATAGGGACCGATCATGCAAGTGATCGGAGATAGGAGCGATATTCGCTCGCGGCCGCCACGCCGCAGGGCAGTGAGTCGGCTTCCAACATTAGCATCCGGTCAAGATCGAGAACGTCACGCAAGACCGCGCCGGCCAAGATAGGCAGACAAAGGTTTCGCTTCATCGGCCAGCGCCCAGCGGCCTCAATCTTGCTGCCGCCGATCAGGCCCAGCAGCTCGACCAGCGGCCGGCCGCCGACGAGGCGCATATTGCTCTGATGCCGCGAAAGTTGGAAACCGCCGCTGATTGAGATAGCGACGATGCGCTCGTCGTATCCGGTGGCCGAGATCGCGTCGTGGGCGAGTGCGATGTCGAGTGGGAGAATGTGTCTACCCTCGTCCTCGTCCCTCTCGTCTCCGTCGGGGTTGGTCTCGTCGCGCGCCTCGTCCCATCGTCGCGCGAATATTTGTGATTGATCCCAGATGCGCTGGGTCGTGATCTGCCCAGACCAGAGTTTCGAGGTGCCGTGCCGCAGCGCCAAGTCACGATCGGCATTATCATGCAGGCGGAGGAAGAACCGGCCCTCAGATCGCTCGAATGCCTCGATACGGGACAGCGCGCCGAGCAGATCGGTTCTCCCGCGCAGCGATAATTCGCACCAGCCGCACGGCTGACCGAGCGCCGCCGAGAGCACCAGCGCGCCGATGATCGCCAGCGTCTCGCTGGGGCCGATGTCGCCCGCCCGCTCGGCCTGCCACATGACCGGCTCGCCGGCGATCCACTCGCGGGCCTCGGCCTCGACGATCGAGGGCGGGCGCTCGCCACGGCGCGCCAGATCGGGATAGAGCGAATTGGGCCACATTCAGCGGCGCTCCTCCAGTGTCCTAATCCAGGCCCATGCCAGACAGCGCTCGAAATCTCCCAGCCACTCCGATGCGTCCATGTGGCGGAGGATGCCGATTTCCAGTGCCGCCGCGCACCAGGGCGGCTGAGGTTGGCTATCGGGGTCGGTGACGACCGGCAATCTTCCGTATTGGTGAAGCGCCCGCCAGACGACGGCGCCACAGCGGTTGTGGGCCGCGATGCCGATCGAGGCGATGATCTCCGACGTTGGCCCATCGGCCCATACCGTGGCGACCAGGCATCGGCCCTGGCCGCGCCCGCCGACCGAGTAGCCCGGCTGTTCGGCGATCGGCACGGTGCTGTCCGGTGTCTCGCCGAGGCGAGCGATCAACGCTCGCGCGCCATCCAACCTGATGCCTGCCACCTCGCCGCGCTCCGAGCGGCGGCTGTCGCCGGTCGTCAGCGTGACGTGCTCGATGTAGCGCATCAATCAATCTCCGCCGGTCGCGCGAAGGGCTGCCACGATGGGCGCCCCCGCCTGGATGCGGATTTGGGTCACGCCTGCGCCAGCGTAGGCGTCTCGCCGATGACCTGGATATGCCCATCGAGGTATCGGGAGCCCGCCATATAGTTGCCAGCCGCGTCCCGGTCGTGCAGCCAATCGCGGAACGCTGGCGTGTCATAGCCTTCCGCGATTAGCGCCTCGGTTACGAGGGTGGCGCGATCGACGCGCCACGGCCGATCGGGATTGGCCGCCGCGCGCTGTTCGGGGCGCGCATGCAGATGCGCGAAAGTGCGCACCAGGTATGACCAATAACCCTGCCGCCAAAACGTCTCGGTATCGACAGCCCACCACCATCCCGCGGAGCGAGGGGCCGAGTCGTCGTAGTCGTGGGGGACGCGCTCCCCCAGATACCCGAGGGCGTAGGCGGAGTCGATGACGCCCATGCCAGGGAGCAGCCGGGGCTGCCGGCCGGCGAATTTCTCCACCGCGACATGCCAGGCGGCGGCGCATTCGTGTTTTGCATTCATCACTCAGCCCTCCCCGGCCTGGTCGGCGACGCCGAGGATCGCGTTCAGCGCAGCCTCGAAGCGCGCCTGCGCCTCTTCCATCGCCTCCATGGAGAGCTGCCCGCGCCGAGGATGGCCGCTCTCGAAAGTCTCAGCATCCATCGTGTCGATCCAGTCCTGCTCGGCGTCCCGCGCCTCGTCGATCAGATCGTCGCCGATCGTATGCTGGCGCACGGCGTTATTGGCCTCATCGACCAGCCGATTGAGGTCTTCGTTGCCGTCCCAGTACCGAGTGGAAAAGGTCGTCGCCATTTCGTGTCTCCCTCCCCTTGCTTGGCCCCGGGGCGCAGGCTGTCGTCGTGTTGACGGGAGAGATATTAACACGCTCCGGTCGGGATGCAACATAATTCGTTCGCCCGACCGAAAATAAATGATAACCTCTCCGGCATGACGATCCGGGATCGGGCGCGCGCGGCGGGGCTGAGCCAGGCCACCATCGGGGCGATGACGGGGCGCGCCGCGGCCACAGTGACCGACGCGCTCGACCGCGAGGACGGCGCGATGGTGGCGATCATCGCCGCTTGGGAGATCATGTCCCCCGACCAGCGCACCAGCTGGCTCGCCGAGCTGGGGGTGTCGGCAGAGAGGCCGAGGCGGGGGAGGCCGAGGAAGGGTTAGGGGGAGACTTGTGGCCTGTGCCGACTTTCGTGCGATCAGGCGGTCCAATGAGCGCCCTTTGTTCCCGCCTAAAATGGCTCGAAAATCCGCAAAAATACTAATGTTTCGAGCTAAAATTGGGCGACGGGAGATGGAATCATAATCCCAAGGTCGGGGGTTCAAGTCCCTCTCCCGCTACCATTCTAAGCCGCTGATTTCCCATAGGAGATCAGCGGTTTTTGCTGTCCTGCCTCAGCGCGAATCCCCGGAGTGTGTGCCGGCAAATGTGCCGACCGCCTCGTGCAGGTCGGCTGTCTGAAGGTGCGCGTACCGCACCGTCAGCTGCATGGTCTTGTG
>Ga0315910_10004542_pt1 | contig 11581 bp, 13 predicted proteins | sample EdamamesoilMG_FD_204470 | JGI IMG/M metagenome (GOLD analysis project Ga0315910, IMG submission 204470) | Garden soil microbial communities collected in Santa Monica, California, United States - Edamame soil | ecosystem: Environmental > Terrestrial > Soil > Garden | place: USA: California...
CGGCGAGCCCCTGCATGTCCTGCCAGATGGCATCGCGGCGCCAGTCTCGCAGTTCCTCCAGTCGCCACAGCGCGAACTGCAGGCGGCGCAGGATCTCCTCGCGCTCGCCGGGCAGCGCGGCGAAACTGCCGGCGTCGATCGGCAGCGTACCGGCCACGAGAAAACCCGCGAGCGGCCCGAAGTCGCTGAGCACCTCCATGCGCTGGCGGGCATGGGGCAGCACTTTCATCAGGTTGTCGCGGTTCAGCGCCCAGTCGATCAGGCGGCCGGCCAGCTGCTCTTCGCTGAGGTCCTCGCGAATCCACAGCCCGTTCAGCCAGCGCAGCTTGTCCACGTCGAAAATCGGCCCGCCCAGGGATACGCGCCGGATATCGAAGTTCTCCAGCATTTCGGTGAGGGAAAATTTTTCGCGTTCATCGGGCATGGACCAGCCCATCCGCCCGAGGTAGTTGAGCAGGGCCTCCGGCAGAAAGCCCATGCGCTGGTAGTAGAGGATGCTGGTGGGGTTCCTGCGCTTGCTCAGCTTGCTCTTGTCCGGGTTGCGCAGCAGCGGCAGGTGGCACAGCACCGGCATGTCCCAACCGAAGTACTCGTACAGCAACTTGTGCTTGGGCGCGGAGTTCAACCACTCCTCACCGCGCAATACGTGGGTGATGCCCATGAGGTGGTCATCCACCACGTTGGCCAGGTGATAGGTGGGCATGCCGTCGGACTTGAGCAGCACCTGGGCGTCGACCATCGACCAGTCCAGTTCCACCGGGCCGCGCAGCATATCGTCGATGACGCAGGCGCCGGCCTGCTCCGGTACCAGCATGCGGATCACCGCGGGCTCTCCCGCCGCCGCCCGGCGCGCCGCCTCCGCCTCCGGCAGGCGCAGGTCGGAAGGTTTCAACGCCGCGCTGTTGCCGGCGGCGCGGCGCGCCTCCCGCAACTCGTCCAGCTCGGCGGCGCTGCGATAGCAGCGGAACGCCTTGCCAGCGGCGACCAACTGCTCGGCGTACTGCCGGTACAGATCGACGCGCTCGCTCTGGCGGTAGGGGCCGTGGGGGCCGCCCATGTCCGGGCCCTCATCCCACTCCAGTCCCAGCCAGCGCAGGGACTCCAGTATCGCCGCCTCCGACTGCGCCGTGCTGCGCGCCTGGTCGGTGTCCTCGATGCGCAGCAGGAACTGGCCGCCGTGGGCGCGCGCGAAACAGAGATTGAACAGGGCGATGTAAGCGGTGCCGACGTGGGGGTCGCCGGTCGGTGACGGGGCGACGCGGGTGCGAACGGTCATGGCGGCTGGTCGTGGCTGCGGATCGAGGCGCGATTATACGGTGCGGACCGGGCAAAGCCCAATTGGCACACTGTCAGGCGTTGCGCACCGACTCGGGAATGACTTGCCACTGGGGCGCCTCGAACTCGCCGATGACACGGATATCGACGAAGGGTGCCTGCGAAGCGATGATGCGGGCGACCTCCTCCGCGGGCGATGCCTCCATGGCATCGCGCTGCGCCTTGCTCTCCCAGGTGGCGATGGCCAGCAATACGTCGGGCTCGCCGATCTTGCGGTGCAGGCGCGTGCCCTGCGCGCCGGGGGCGCGCTGGATGATACGGCTCGCGCGCAGCCAGGCGTCGGCGTACTGCTCCACGGTGTGGCCGGGGCGGATACGGACTTCGAAAATGAAATGCACGCTGCGCCGCTCCCGGTTACCAGTAGAAGCGCAGCGTCTCGATCCGGTGGCTGTCCCGCGCCAGCTGGAACAGGGCGACGCCGTCGACGGCGCCGGCGGGCGACTCGTAACGCAGCGTGGCCGTCACCGCACTGCCCGCCGCCAGCACCTTGCTGAACTGCATACTACCGCCGCGCGCCAGGCAGGCGTCCAGCGCGCGGCTGCTGCCGTGGGGAAAGCCGATATGCGGCTGCGGGTCGGCGAACAGGCCCCGCAGTGCCGCGCCGTCGCCGCGGTTGAAATAACGCGCAAACTGCGCGGCCTGCTGCTTGCCCGCCTCGCCGACGCTGGCGCGGGCGGCGGCGAAGCCGGCCATGCCGCGCACGCCCTGGTGGCGCAGCATGCGCAGCCCGGACGCGGTGCCGACGCCGAGAAAGCGCCAGCCGCCCGCGAGCTGCTGCCTGAGCATGGGCCACAGCTCCCAGTGGGCGGCGAGCCTGGCGATGCGCAATCCGCCCTCCTCGTTGGCCAGCTCGTACAGCAGGTGCATGGGGACGCGCACGGTGACGGCGCGCGACATGCCGATTTCCAGGTCGAGGTCGCGCATCACGTGCAGGCCGCAGACAAAGTCCCGTGTCGGGTGAAAGCGGATGCGGTTCGGTGCGATGAAGGTGTCGTAGAACCGGCCCAGCGTCTCCCGCCCCCGCGCACCCTCGCAGACGAGGGGCTGCGAGCCCACCGGGTCCTCCACCACGCAGCGCGCGGCGAACAACGCCAGCCACGCGGCGCGGTCATGCACCGCTACCGCCGCCGGTGAGCGCTCGACAACCTGCAGGCAATCGTCGGCCACAATGATCCGACGCGCCGCGTTATCGCCCATGTCCTTCGCCCCGTTTGCCCCGCACTCCAGTGTTCATAGCACAGCCCGGTGACCGGCGCCACCACGCGGGGTGGGCAGCGGCGGCGGCGGCACCTATACTTGGCCGGCGAATCCAGGAGAGACAACGAACCGATGCCCGAGCATTTCACCGCGGCGCTGGCGGTGGAAACACTCGCCGCCGGCGCCAACCTGGTCTACATCCTGCTGCTGATCCGCGAGCGCATCGCCTGCTGGGCCTTCGGCATCGTCGGCAGCCTGCTCAGTGTCTGGCTGTTCGTCGACACGCGCCTGTACTCCGAGGCCCTGCTGTACTTTTTCTATGCCGTCATGGGCGTGTGGGGCTGGTTGCGATGGCGCCGCCGCGAGGCGGCGCACGACAACCCGGTGGTGATCTGGCGCGCCCACGCCCACCTCGCGGCGCTGGCCATGGTCAGCGGTGCCGCCGTGCTGCTGGGCTACGTGGCGCAGACTTACAGCGATGCCGAGCGCCCCGTCTTCGATGCCTTCACCACCTGCTTCAGCTTTTTCGCCACCTACCTGGAAATTGCCAAGGTGCTGGAGGCGTGGGTGTACTGGTTCGCCCTGAACCTGGCATCGATCTGGCTGTACCATGACCGCAGCCTCGACATCTACGCCGCGCTCATCGGGGTCTACAGCGTGCTGTCGATCTGGGGCTTTTTCAGCTGGCTGCACAGCTACCGCGCGCAGCAATCCGCCTGAGGAAATTCGAGTATGCGAGCCATCAGCGATTTTCGCGGCATCAACGCGCTGGTCACCGGCGCCTCCAGCGGCATCGGCCGTATCCTCGCCCGCGAACTGGCCCGGCGCGGCGCCCACGTACTGCTGGTCGCGCGCCGCGAGGACGAATTGCGCAACCTGCAGGCGGAGATTGCCGGCGCCGGCGGCAGCGCCACCTGCCTGCCCTGCGACGTCGCCGACCTGGAACAGGCCCGCGCCACCGCGGCGCAGGCCCTGGCGGCCTGTGGCCATGTCGACATGCTCGTCAATAACGCCGGCTACGGGCGGCACCTGACCTTCCTGGAGTGGGATCTCGCCGACATGGACCGCATGATCGACGTCAACGTCAAGGGCTCGCTCTACTTCACCAAGCTGCTGCTGCCGCAGATGGTGGCGCGCCGCAACGGCTGCATCGTCTTCATCGCCTCGGTGGCGGGCAAGGTGGCAACGCCGGAGGAGTCCGTCTACGCGGCCACCAAGCACGCGATCGTCGGCCTCGCCGACGCCGTCGGCATGGAGGTGGAGGACGACGGCGTCTACGTCATGACGGTCTGCCCCGGCGCCATCGACACGCCCTTCTTCAGCGCGGAGGACCTCGCGCGCATGCCGCCGGTGGCGCGCAACAACATGGTGGACCCGGACAGGCTGGTGGCCCATATCTTCCGGGCGCTGGCCAGGGGCAAGCACGAGACCACCTACCCCCGTTTCCCGGCGACCGGCTATGCCGTGCGGGCCATCGCACCGGAATTCATGCGCCGGCAGGTCAAAAAGGTGACGCTGGACGCCGTCGCCAGGGCGCGGGGGCGCGGCGCGGGCGACCGCCAGCCGTGACTGCCGCCGTCCCGGACGGCTCAGGGCATGCGCAGCACCAGCGTCATCCCCGCGCGGAACGACCCCGGCAGTACCCTCGCGACGGCGCGCGCAACCTTCTGCGCGCGCGTCTCGGCGAAGTAATGCATCATGTGCAGCTCCTCCACCACGAAACCCGACGCCGCGGCAATCGCCGCGAGTTCGCTGCGGGTGTACTCCCGGAAATGGCCCGGGTTGGTGGGATTCTCCCGGATCAGCTCGTAGGGATGCAGGCCCAGCAGCAGTCGCAGCCGCTTGAGCAGCGCCGCCGCGTTCGGGGTCTGGATCACGATGTGGCCGCCGGGACGCAGCAGAGAGGCGAGGAAACGCAGCACCAGCTGCGGGGCGGTGTACAGGTGTTCGATCACTTCCAGCAGCAGGATCAGGTCGTAGCGCCGGGCATCCTCCAGCCGCAGCTGGCGCCCGGGATGCCCGGCGTCGTTGAGGTCGAAGGGGTGGTGCGTGGTCGCGCCCCCGGGGGCATAGCGGTCATCGAGGAAGCCCAGCGTGTCCAGTTGCAACTGCGGCCACAGCCGCGCGAACATCAGGGTCTGGTAGGAGTTGCCGATATCCAGCACCCGCGCGACGGGTCGCCCCGCCCTGCTGCGGCGCTCCAGCAGCCGGCCGACGAGTTGCGTCGTGTAGCGGAATCGATCTTCGTGGGCCAGCCAGTAGCGCGCCGACTCCGCATCCAGCGTCTGCGCGTATGCGGCCACTTCCCGGGACACGGCGTCGATCGCGTCATTCAGGCTCATCGCATTCCTTATCGTTAGACCGTGCTGTATAACTGCCCTGGCCCATGGCAACCGGAGGCCGGAACCAATCGCTGACATTAGAACACAGACCCCGGGGAGTCACCGCTTCTGCGTGGCTCCGATGATGGACTGGTCGGACCAGCACTGCCGGTTCTTCTGGCGGCTGCTGACGCGCAGGGCCCTGTTATACACGGAGATGGTCACCACGGGCGCGCTCATCAACGGCGACCGGGCGCGCTTCCTGCGCTACAACGCCGAGGAACACCCCGTGGCCCTGCAGTTGGGCGGTTCGGACCCGGGCGAGCTGGCGCGCTGCGCCCGCTGGGCCGGCGACTGGGGCTATGACGAGGTCAACCTGAACTGCGGCTGCCCCTCCGACCGGGTCCAGTCGGGCCTGTTCGGGGCCTGCCTGATGGGCCGGCCGCAGCTGGTGGCGGACTGCGTGCGCGCGATGGTGGAGGCCTGCGACATCCCGGTCACGGTCAAGCACCGCATCGGCATCGACGCCATGGAGTCCTACGGCGAACTCGCGGACTTCGTCGGCACGGTGGCCGCCGCCGGCTGCCGCGTGTTCATCGTGCACGCCCGCAAGGCCTGGCTGCAGGGCCTGTCGCCGAAGGAGAACCGGGAGATCCCGCCGCTGAACTACCCCTGGGTGTACCGGCTGAAACAGGACTTCCCGGCACTGACCGTGGTGCTGAACGGCGGCATCCGCACCCTGGCGGACTGCCGCGCCCACCTGCAGCAGGTGGACGGCGTCATGCTCGGCCGCGAGGCCTACCAGAACCCGTGGCTGCTGGCGCAGGTGGACCCGGAGCTGTTCGGCCAGGCGTCGCCCGCCAACTCCCGGGACGCCGTGCTCGCCGCCCTGCTGCCCTACGTCGAGCAACAGTTGGCGGCGGGGGCGCGCCTCAACCATATCAGCCGGCATCTGCTGGGGCTGTACCAGGGCGAGTCCGGCGCGCGGCGCTTCCGCCGTCACCTCAGTGAACACGCCTACGGCGCGGCGGCGGGGGCGGACGTGCTGCAGGCGGCGCGGCGGGCGATGGCGGGCGGTGCCGGGCAGGTTTTCACCACCGGCAGCGGCGGGTAACATGCCGTCGCACAACACCACTCGAGCAACCCGCTACCACGACCCATGATCGGCGCCCTGAAAGCCCTGTTTACCCCCAACGCCAGCGAAACGGACGAGCAGCGCCGGCACCGCCTGCACCTGGTGGCGGCGGCGCTGCTGATCGAGACCGCCCGCGCCGATTTCACCCAGGACGCCAGTGAACAGGCTGCGTTGGAAGCGCTGCTGGCGGACAGGCTGGGGCTGGCGGCGGGCGAAGTCGCTGCACTGGTGGCCGCGGCCGAGGCGCGGGTGGATGCGGCGACGTCGCTCTACGAATTCACGCGGGTGGTCAACGACCATTACAGCGCCGCGGAAAAACTGGCGCTGATCGAGTCGATGTGGGCGGTGGCCTGGGCCGACGACGACGTCGACAAGTACGAGGAGCACCTGATCCGCCGCGTCGCGGAACTCACCTACGTGCCCCACGCGGACTTCATCCGCAGCAAGCTGGCGGCGAAGGCCTGATCAACCCCGTTCCAGGGCCGCCATCAGGTCACGGAAGCGCTCGCGGTTGTCATCCGACACGCCCATCAGCACGTGGTGGGCTTCAATCACCTTTTCCTTGACGGCCGCCTCGCTGCCGGGAACCAGCGGCACTTCCACGATGTCGTCGGGATTGCGGCAGGGTTCGTCGTGCAGTTCGAACAGCTTGTGGAAGGCCATGCTGCGCAACAGCCGGTTGATGCCGGGATCGCAGGAATAGATGGCCGGGCGGAAGTGGAATTTCTCGCGGATGCGCAGCGCGAGCTTGGCCAGCAGCCCGAGGGTGGTGCTGTCGATGCCCTCGGCGTCGCAGAGGTCGACCCAGACACTGGCGAACTGCGGGTCGTCGTACATGTGCTGGAAGTAGTCGTCGATCGTGGTGCACAGCGTCAGCCGCACGTCGCCCACCAGGCGTATCACGTAGGCGCCGTGTTGACTTGCAGCCAGGATGCGCCCTTCCGTCACGTCAGGCCCGCCTGCTCAGGAACAGGGCCGCGATATCGTCCGGGGGGGCCTCGATCCGACCCAGTCCCAGGCGGGCCTGCAGTTCGCCGGCGGGCTGCGCGCCGCGGCCGAACAGCGAGAGCAAGCGCATCTCTTTCTCCACCAGGTTGCGCGCCTGCAGGGTTTCCAGTATCCCGTCGGTGAACAGCGCCAGGGTGAACCGCTGCGGCAGGCTCAGGGCGTGCTCCTCGTAGGCGGCATCCGCAGCGATACCCACCGCCGGCCCCTCTCCGTCCAGGTAGCGGGCGCCGTCGTCGTCCAGCAGTACCGGCAGCGGCAGGTGCCCGGCGACACTGTAGCGCAGGCTGTTGTCACGCATGTCCAGCAGGGCCACCACCATGGTAGCGAACTTGCCCACCCCCAGGCCCAGCAGTTCGGCGTTGGCCCGTTGCAGCATGCGCACCGGGCTCATGATGGTGTCATCGTCGCGCCGCAGCAGGTCGGACCGCTTGCGGGCAAACAGGTTCTTCAGCAGCACCGTGGTGAACGCCGAGGAGCTGCCGTGCCCGGAGACGTCGGCGATGAAGAAGGCGATGTGGTGCTTGCCGACGGTGAAATAGTCGGTGAAATCGCCGCTCAAGTAGAACGAGGGGATGACCTTGTGGCTGAAACTGTAGTCGCCGACCAGCAGCGGGCTGGCGGGCAACATGCGCAGCTGCACCTGGCGCCCCGCCTGCTGGTCCTGCTCCAGCAGCTTGACGGTGCCGCGCAGCTCCCTGTTGGCGGCTTCCAGCCGTTGCCGCGACTCCTGCAGTTCCCGGCGCAGGCGCCGCTGGCGCGCGCTGCGCTCGATGGAGCGGACCAGGGCGCCGGCATCCTCGATCGGGCGCACGAAGAAATCGTGGGCGCCCAGGCGCAGGGCGGTCATGATGCGGTTGGCGTCGGCGGTATCGCTGAGCATGATGGCCGGTACCTGCACGTCCATGTCGCGCAGGGTGCGGCGCGCCTGGTCCCAGGACACGCCCTGCAGGTCCAACTCGCACAGCAGCACGTCGAACTCGCTGTCCGGGCCGAGCGAAAAACTGGTGTTGAGTACATCGGTGACGACCTGTACCTCGAATCCCGAGGAGGTCAAAACTGCGGCCAGGTCCGTGGCTCGCTCAGGGTGATCATCGATTATCAGTACACTGCCTTTGGAAGCCATCCTGGGGGACTTTGCATGCAATCTGGGCGCGACAGTACGCTCTGGCGACTGCGCAGGCAACCTGTCCCGCTGCGCTTTCGGCAGGATTTTACAAACTTGCGGGTCCGGCCCGCTCCGGGCTGGCACGGCGTCGAGGTCTTCAGAATTCCTCGAACTCCGCCCCCTCCTCGAAATCGGAGAAATCGTCCTCAATTTTACCCCCGTGGATGAACATCTCACGGTGCTGCAGGTAGGTATTGCGCACAAAAATGTAGCGGTCGCCGGTGACGAGGTCCTCCGCCCGCAGCAGTTCGGCGCGCACGTCGATGGCCTCCGCCGCCAGGAAGCCCCAGGCGTAGAGCTGCTCGCCCTGTTGCGAGGGCAGCGCGATGGCGCCATCCACAAGGCTGCCCGCGCCACTGCGCACGGTGCGCGGCCCCAGCACCGGCAGCATCAGGAAGGGCCCCCGGTCCAGGCCCCAGACCGCGAGCGTCTGGTCGAAATCGGCGGGGTGGCGCTCCACCCCCGCGCGGGTGGCCACATCCATGAACCCCGCCAGCCCGACGGTGGAATTGAGCACGAAACGGCCCAGCCCCCGGATGGCGTTGTCGGCACGTCCCTGCAGCGCGGAGTTGAACACGGAGTTCAGCTCGTAAATATTGCCGATGAAATTGGTGACGCCGCGCTCCACCGGGTCCGGGGTGATGGCGCGGTAGCCCTGCGCCACCGGCTTCAGGGCGTATTGGTCGAGCCACTCGTTGAATGCGAAGACACGCCGGTTGAACGGCTCCCAGGGATCAGGGTGGGGCTCATCCTGCGCTGCGGCCGCCGCGGCGAACACGGCGACGAACAACACCAGGAAGCAACGCAATTGGGCCATGGGCGGTGACCGGCTGCTGGCGAGGAAACGGCATGTTACGCGCCGTCTCGGGGGCAATCAACCGGGCCCGGGCCCCCGCGGCAGGATCACCTCCGCTGCCAGCAGCTCGAGCACCTGCTCGCCGCCGAAGGCGCGGGTGGGCGCGGCATCCGCGCCCAGTTCGCCCGCCAGCCGGTCCAGCAGCGCGGCCACCGTGTCACCGGTATTGTCGCGTACCAGTTCCAGCAGGCGCGCGGTGGCGGCATTCACCTCCATGAAGCGCACCCGGTCGGCGCGGTCGCGGTACACCACCAGGTAGGTGGGTGCTCCGGGTGCAGCCGGCCGGAACGCGGGGCCTATGCGCTGCACCGGGTAGTCGTAGGCCAGCAGCCAGGCCAGTGGCGACAGCCGCGGCACCAGCTCCAGCGGCGCCGCCACCGCCTGCGGCGGCGGCAACTCCGCCGCGGCGACATCCAGCGCCAGTTCCACCCACTCGTAATGCGCCAGCTGGCACAGGAAGGGCGGGTCCCCGGGACCGGGGCGGTAGTCCTCCATGAGGAACTGCAGGAATTCCTGGCTGATTTCCAGGAAGTAGGGCGAGCGGCAGCGGTGCCCGCGGATGAACTCGCGCACCAGCGCGCGCCAGGCGCCGGGCTCGTAGAGGCTGTGCAGCACCGGAAAGGCGCTGTCGATAAACCCGGCGAGATTGTTGTACACCAACTCGCGATACACCTGCAGCCGGCGCGGTTCGATGCCCGCCGGCGGCGGTTGGCCGTCCGGGTCGCGCAGGTAGCGCGCCATGGCCAGCTGCGTGTCGCGCAGCGCGTTCACTGGCCGGCCACCGCAGCCGGCACCGAGCCGGTAAAGAACTGCTGGCGCGCGCGGATACGCGCCACCTCACTGACCAGGTCGGCCAGCGGCGGCAGGTTGAAATCGCGCTCCAGCAGGGTCGGCAGCGGGCCGACCCGCCGGTAGGCTGCATCGAGCAGCGCCCACACCGGGTCGATGACAGCGGCGCCGTGGGTGTCCACCTTGAGATCCGGGGCCTCGTCATAGTGCCCCGCGATATGGATGTAGCGGGCGCGCTCCAGCGGCAGTGCCGCCAGGAACGCCAGCGCATCGTAGCCGTGGTTGATACTGTTGACGTAGATATTGTTGACGTCGAGCAGCAGGCCGGCGCCGCTCTCCTCCAGCACCGCGCGGATGAACTCGGCCTCGGAGAGTTCCGCACAGGGCTGGGCGTAGTAGGACGCATTCTCCAGCACCAGCGGTGCGCCGAGCATGTCCTGCACCTGCCGCACGCGCGCGGCCACGTACGTCACCGCCTCCGCGGTGAAGGGGATGGGCAGGAGGTCGTAGAGGTGCCCGTCGGCGGCGCAGTAGCTGAGGTGCTCGCTGTAAAACGGCACCTGCCAGCGCGCCATCATCCGGCGCACCGCGCTGACGAGTTCGACGTCGATCGGGTCCGGGCCGCCGATGTCCAGCGACAGGCCGTGCAGCGCCAGCGGGTAGCGTTCCGCCAGCGACTCGAACTGTCGCGCGAAGCGGCCGCCGACGCCGATCCAGTTCTCCGGCGCCGCCTCGAGAAAGTCGATACTGCCCTGTGCAATGGACTGCAGCGGGCCCATCAGGGCCCGCCGCATACCCAGCCCCGCTCCCTGGAGCTGTCGCGAGCTGGCAGGCATTACTCGGCGGGTTTGGCCCCACCGCAGCTGCCCTCGCCTTCGGCTTTCTTGCCGTCGCCGCAGCTGCCCTCGCCCTCGGCTTTCTTGCCCTCGCCGCAACTGCCCTCGCCTTCGGCTTTCTTGCCGTCGCCGCAGCTGCCTTCGCCTTCACCCTTGGCGCCGCCGCACTTGCCCTCGCCGCAGCCGCCCTCCTTGTGGGCGTCGTAATTGGGCTGGTCGTAGCCGCCGCTCAGGGGCTGGGCGGAGAACGGGTTGCCGGACGCGCTTGCCAGCGGCACCACGGAGGAAGCCAGGAATGCCGCGCCGAGGGCGGCTGCCAGAGGTTTGCGTAGATTTGCCATGATCATTTCCCTGTAGGTTGTGGATTGCGAGGTACCGCGGACCGGCCGCGCGGCGGGGGAGGCCCGCCCGCGCAACCGGAGTCACTAAGACATAGCACCGCCGGCAGAGTTTCACAACGTCATGGATTTTCCGGGGTTAAAACCCGGCCCTCAGCGCGGGTTCTCCAGCAGCCAGCGCTCGACGTCCCGCCACTGTTCCCGCAACCGCTTTTCCGAGACCGGTCGGCGGGTGCCCAGCTGCTGGGCGAACAGGGACACGCGCAATTCCTCCAGCGACCAGCGGTAGGCCGCCGCCGGCCCGCTGTCGGCCAGCAGCGACGGCCGCGCCGCCAGCGCCTCGCGCAACGGCTGCTGCAGCGCCGCCAGCAGCGCGGTGGCCCGGCGGTCCTTGTCATACTGTCCGGCCAGGCGCTCCAGCCGGTAGTCCAGGGCGCGCAGGTAGCGCGGGTACTGCTCCAGCCACTGCGCCGGCGTGTCCCGGGCAAACGCGTCGGGAAACAGGCCGGCGAGCTGCGCATCGATATCGGCGCCGGTGTCGCGCCCCGCGGCGCCGTCGAGTTGCGCGCGGCGGCGTCGCGCGGACCCCAGCGCCGCCAGC
>Ga0315910_10004543_pt1 | contig 11580 bp, 10 predicted proteins | sample EdamamesoilMG_FD_204470 | JGI IMG/M metagenome (GOLD analysis project Ga0315910, IMG submission 204470) | Garden soil microbial communities collected in Santa Monica, California, United States - Edamame soil | ecosystem: Environmental > Terrestrial > Soil > Garden | place: USA: California...
GCCTGCTGCGCGCCGGCAAGCCCGCGGCGCAGTGGCTCGCGGACTTCTCGCCTGCCGAGTTCGCCGCGGCCGCCGGCTCGCTCCCGGCCGAGGCCGCGAAACGCGCGCAGCACGTGATCGAGGAGATCGCCCGGGTCGACGCCATGGGCCGCGCCCTCCAGGCGGGCGATCTCGCCGCGGCCGGCCGTCTGCTCTTCGCCTCGCACGAGAGTTCGCGCACGCTCTTTGAGAACAGCACGCCCGAGCTCGATTTCCTCGTCGCGACCCTGCGTGGCGTGCCGGGTGTGTATGGCGCGCGCCTGACCGGCGGCGGTTTCGGCGGCGCGGTGATGGCGATGACCGATGCGGCCTTCGACGACGCCGCGGCAGCCCGCGTCGCCGCGGCCTACGCCGCGAAGTTCACCGATCGCCCCGACGTGCTCGCCTGCGCCACCGCCGACGGCGCGGCGCTGGTGTGACGCTCCCGGAGCGCGCTTACGGAAAGTCCGTGAGCAGCAGGTAGACGTCGGCGAAGTAGCCGTCGACGACCGGGTGCAGCCAGAGAAAATACAGCAGCGCCCCGGCGGCGAGCATCGGACCGAAGGGCGTCTCGCGGCCGAAGCCGATGGCGGACTCCGGCTCGGCATCGTCCGCGCTGTCGTCCGCGGCCGTCTCGCCCGTCGCGATCGCGCTCTCCGGGGCCGCTGGCGCCGGAGAGCCGCGGCGGAAGAGTTTCTCGTAGACGAGGACTCCCGCGAACACGATCGTGCCCAGCACAGCGCCGCCGAAGACCGCGAAGATGCCACCCTGCCAGCCGCAGAACGCGCCGATCGCGCCGAGAAACTTCACGTCGCCGAAGCCCATCGCCTCCTTGCGCAGCACCACCTCGGCGATCTCCGCGATCCAGAGCACGAGGGCGGAGCCGATGAACATGCCGATCACCGCCTCGATCACGCCACGCATGGCGTTGATCACCGGATACGGCGTCACCGCCTGGTCGTGCAGCGAGGGCACGAGGGCCGAGAGCAGCACGCCGACCACGGCGCCGCCGATGGCGAAGCGGTCGGGGATGATCATGTGGTCGAGGTCGATGAACGTCGCGCAGATCATGATCGCGACGAAGACCATGCCGACGACCGCCCGCGCCGGCGGGTGGTGCAGCCAGCACACGAGGAAGAGCGCTGCCGTGAGCAGCTCGATCGCCGGGTAGCGGATGCTGAAGGGCCGCCCGCAGCAGCGCGCGCGACCGCGCAGGATCAGCCAGCTCAGGATCGGGATGTTGTCGTACCACGCGATGGGCCGGCCGCAGGCGCAGGTCGAGCCCGGGAAGACGACGGACTTTTCCGCCGGTATCCGGTAAATGCAGACATTGAGGAAGCTCCCGACGCAGGCGCCGAGGATGAAGACCATCACCGGGAGAAACCACGGCACGAGGGTCTGGATGTCCTGGATGAATTCCATGGCAGCGGGGCGGGGCGTCAGGCCGGCCGGCCGGCCGGCGCGGCGAGGGCGTCGCGGCAGGCGCGCAACATGATGTCGGCCCGGACCGTCGCATCGGTCCAGATCTCGAGCGCGCGCGCGCCCTGGTGCACGAGCATGGTGAGGCCGTTGGCGGCGCGCAGGCCGAGCGCCTGGGCGGCCTGGAGGAGCGGAGTGACGGGAGGATTGTAGACCATGTCGTAGATGCAGGGGCGGCCCGGCAGTCTTCCCAGATCGATCGGAGGCGGCTCGCCGGGCTTGAGGCCGGAGGCAGTCGCATTGATCACAATCGCATCGGGCGGCAGGTCCTCGGGCGGCGCGGTGAGATCGAAGGCGCGCAGCGGTGTGTTCATGCGGTGCGCGGTGGGCGAGAGCTGGTCGATGAGGGCGCGCAGGTTGGTCTGGGAGCGGTTGCCGATCCACAGGCTGGCGCACTCGCCGTGCAGGCAGGTGATGGCCGCGGCCCGCGCCGCGCCGCCGGCACCGAGCAGCACGATGGGGGAGGCGGCGATGGTGCGCCCGAGGTCCTCGGCGATCCCGGCGGTCACGCCGTGTCCGTCGGTGTTGAATCCCTCGTATTCACCACGCGCGGTCAGGCGCAGCGTGTTCACCGCCTCGGCGTCGGCCGCGGCGGAGTCGATGCGGTGCACGAGGTCGACCGCGATGATCTTGTGCGGAATCGTGAGGTTCAGACCGACGAATCCCCGGGCCGCGAAGAGCGGGAGCGCGCGCGACAGGTCGGCGGGATCGATGTCGAACTTGAAGTAGCGCCACGAGGCGAAGCGCGCGTCGCGCGTGGCGAGCTCGGCCAGCGCGGCGTTGTGCATGACCGGGCTGAGCGAATGCGCGATCGGATGGCCGAGCACGGCGAGGGAGGTGCCGCCGAAGGACCACTGTTCGAGGTCGGCGAGCGTGTGGACGGTGTCGTGGGCGTCACTCATCGGGCCGGACCATCTTGGCTGGCGGTCCGGCGCGAAGCCACGCCAATCACGGCGGCATGTGCGCGCGGTGCGTGGCCTCGAACTCTGCGTCGAAGGCCGCGAACTGGCGGGCGAGGGCGTCGTCGCCCGCGGACGTGTAGTGCGCGGCGAGGTTGCGGCAGCACCGCGAAAGCGTCTCTCGGATCGTCGCCGGGGCGAGGGTGGCGTCGTCGCGCGGGAGGTCGTTGCCGGCCAGCCAGGTGAGGATCTCCTCGCGCGAGGCCGTCGCGCCGCAGCGGAACGGATCGATGTAGACCGGCTCGTCTTCCGTGAAGCAGCCCACCACGAAATGCCCGGGCAGGCCGACCGGCTCGAGCATGAGTCCGCAGCGGTCGGCCACGAGCAGGTAGACAACCGTCAGCGTCAGCGGCAGACCGGTGCGCCGCTCGAGCACGCGGTGGATGAGGCTGTTGAGCGGGTCGTTGTAGTGGCCGGTGTTGCCGCGAAAACCGAGTTCGTGGAAAAGCACGCGGTTGATCACGTTGCACTTCTGCCAGGCGTTGAGCGGCTCGACCATGAGCTCGCGGCAGCGCGAGGCGATGGCGTCGAGCATGGCGCAGACCGACGGCGCGCTCGCCTGCGGGTCGGCCACGCGGGCGATCAGCACCATGCCGGTCTCGAGCTCGTAGTTGAGCGAGCGGATGAAGTGGACGAACTCGCTCGCCGGATCCGTCCAGCGCAGCTCGCCGAGAAACCACTGGGCATGCGTGGCGGAGACGCGATTGGGTCCGCGTGCGACCTCGCGCAGGAGCGCCCGCGCCGGTTCGCCGAGCTGCTCGAAGTGCGTGAGCAGCGAGCGCCGCACCACGGGACTGGTGTCGTCGAGGAGCGTGGCGAGCGCGCGCAGGTGCTGGGAGCTGGGAGGAGCGTCGGACACTGGGCGGAAGGGAAATCCGCGGGGCGCGCGGCGCAACCCGCAACGAGCGGTCCGGCGTGGAAATCAGCCCGGCTGCTCCGCGCCCGGCGCGCGCGCGCCGAAGAGGGCGGTGCCGACGCGCACCTGCGTGCTGCCTTCGAGGATGGCCTCGCGCAGGTCGCCGCTCATGCCCATCGAGAGCTCGGGCAGCGGCACGCCGGCGCGCGCCACGAGGGCGTCGCGGCAGGTGCGCAGCACCGCGAACGCGCGGCGCGCGGTCGCGAGATCCTGGTCGAGCGGCGCGATCGTCATCAGCCCGTCGACGCGCAGCGCGCGGCAGCGCCGCGCGTGCTCGAGCAGCGCCGGCGCCTCCTCGAGCGAGCAGCCGCTCTTGGCGGGATCGCTACCGGCGTTGACTTGAAGGAGGATTCCAAGCGTGCGCCCGGCCTCCGCGGCCGCGCGGTCGAGCAGGTCGAGCAGTTTCGTGGAATCGACGCTCTGGATGCGGTCGAAGATCCCGGCCGCGAGCCGGGCCTTGTTCGACTGGAGATGCCCGATGAGTTCCCAGCGCAGGCCGGGGAGCGCGGCGGCGGCCCGCTTGTCGCGCGCCTCCTGCACGCGGTTTTCGCCGACCGCCGTGAGTCCGGCCCGCACGACGTGGTGCGCGGCCTCCGGCGGATGATTTTTCGTCACGGGCAGGAGCGCGACCGACCCGGGTTCACGCCCGGCCGCGCGGCAGGCCTCTGCGATGGCCGCACGCACGCCGGCGAGACGCTCCTGAAACTGTTCGTAGGTAAGGAACATTAATCGCGAGCGTTATGTATCTTCGTTGCAATTAGTTTTGATTATGTCAGAACTTGTCGGCGAGCGGCTTATGCAAATCGACAACTTCAAGGTGTTTGCCGACCTGGTGGAGACGAGGAGTTTCTCCAAGGCGGCCAAGCTCAACGCCATCACGCAGTCGGCGGTCAGCCAGCAGGCGCGTGCGATGGAGCGGCATTTCAAGACGCTGCTCATCGACCGCAGCCAGAAGCAGTTTCAGCTGACGCGCGAGGGCCAGCGGGTCTACGAGGCCGCCAAGGAGATCCTGCACGACTACGAGAAGCTGCTGAGCGAGTTGCAGGAGCTCAAGAAGGTCATCAGCGGCACGATCCGCATCTCCACGATTTACTCGATCGGCCTGCACGAACTGCCGCCCTACATCAAACGCTTCCTGCAGGAGTACCCGGCGGTGAACGTACGGGTGGAGTATCGCCGCTCCAATCTCGTCTACGAGGACATCCTGCACAACGCCGTCGACTTCGGCCTCGTGGCGTTTCCGAACAAGGTGCGCCAGATCGAGAGCATCCCGTTTCGCGAGGACCAGATGGTGCTCATCTGCCATCCGCAGCACGCGCTCGCGAGCGAATCGGAGATCGAGGTGAAGGCGTTGTCGGGTCACAAGTTCATCGGCTTCGACCCGGACATCCCGACACGCAAGGCGATCGACTCGATCTTCCGCGATCACCGCTTCGAGGTCGAACCCGTCATGGAGTTCGACAACATCGAGACCGTGAAGCGCGCGGTCGAGATCGACGCCGGCATCGCGATCGTGCCGAGCGCGACCGTGCAGCAGGAGGTCCGGCAGAAGTCGCTCGCGATGGTGCCGTTCAAGGGCAAGGGCTTCACCCGCCCGCTCGCCATCCTGCACCGCAAGGGCCGCGTGCTCACGCCGGCGATGCGCAAGTTCATCGACACGCTCACGACCGAGGGCGTGTTTCCTCCGGTCGGGCCCTGACGCGGAATTGGGGCGACCACGCCGGTCTCGGCTGGTCGACGCATGGACTCGCCGGCCGCGCCCGAGCGTCGGGCGGGCCGCGGGCCGCTCCGTCGGTCGATCGCGCCGGCGGTGGGACCGGCGATCACGTTCAGCCGGCACCGGCGAAAACACCGCCGCCCGTCGAGTCCGACCGACGATCGCGACGGCCGACGGCACATCCGGCCGGACCGGGTCGCCCAGCCCGCCACGCACCGGGGTTGACGTGGATCGCGCCGTGGCGTTGATGGCAGTGCACCACGACCGGGATCGATCATCCCCGGTCTCTCCATGAGTCATTTGATCAGTTTCGCCTACCTCACCGCCCTGAGTGGGTTTGTCGTCTTCGGCCTGCATCGGGTCGCCCTTCTCCTGCGCTTCGCGTGGCACAAGCGCCATCGCCGTCCGCTCGCGCGCGCGACCTTTGAGAACGGCGCGCCCCGGGTCTGCGTCCAGTGCCCGCTCTACAACGAGCCGCTGGTGGTGGAGGAACTCCTGCGATCCGTCACGGCGATCCGCTGGCCCCAGGCGCAGCTCGAGATCCAGATCCTCGACGATTCCACCGACGAGACCTCCGAGATCGTCGCGACCTGGCTCGAGCAGCACCCGGAGGCCGCGCGCCTCTGCCGGCACGTCCGCCGCGGTGATCGCCGCGGCTACAAGGCCGGTGCGCTCGCCGCCGGCATGGAGCGCTCCGAGGCGGAGTTTTTCGCCGTGCTCGACGCGGACTTCCGGCCGCGCCCGGATTTTCTCGAGCGCATGATGCCGCTCTTCGCCGCGCCCGATGTCGCCGCGGTGCAGGCGCGCTGGGACTTCACCAACCGCAGCCGCAGCCTGCTCACGCGCATCCAGGGCGTGTTTCTCGACGCGCACTTTCTCGTCGAGCAGAACGCGCGGCACGCGGCCGGACTTTTCTTCAATTTCAACGGCACGGCGGGCATCTGGCGGCGCGCGGCCGTCGATCACGCCGGCGGCTGGCATGCCGACACGGTCACCGAGGATCTCGACCTCTGCTACCGCGCGCAGATGCGGGGCTGGCGCATGGTCTACGATGTCGACTACGCCGTGCCCTCGGAGCTGCCGGAGAGCATCGCGGCGTTCAAGTCGCAGCAGCGCCGCTGGACCAAGGGCGGCATCCAGGTGTTTCGCAAGCACGCGGGCGCGATCCTGCGCGGCGCCTTCCCGCTGCGCGTCAAGACCGAGGCCTTGTTCCACCTCGGCGTGGGGTTCATCCATGTCTTTCTCGTACTCTTCGCTTTGAGCGTGGTGCCCGCGCTGCTCGTGGTCGGCGCGGTGCCGACCGGCCCGCTCGCCGTGCTGCATCCGCTGCTGCTCATCGCGGGCACGGGCGCGACCGTCGGCCTGTATCTGGCCAGCCAGTACCTGCGCGATCGCAACTTCCTCCAGGCCGTGCTCGTCATGCTGGCCGCGCCCGCGCTCATGGCCTTCGGCCTGGCGATGAGCCTGACGTGCTTCTTCGCGCTGCTCGAGGGCCTCTTCGCCAACGGCGGCGAGTTCGTGCGTACGCCGAAGGGCGGAAGCCGCGTGCGCTCGCATTCGGTGCTGCGCGGCTCGATCGCGCGCGCCGGCCTCTCGCTCGTCACGGCGATGGAGCTCGCGCTCGGCGTGGTGCTCGCCGGCGCGGCGGTGCATTTTTTCGGCGTCGACGACGCCGGGTGGGTGACCTTCAACCTCGCGCTGCAGAGCGCGGGCTTTGCCGCGCTCGGGCTGAGCTCGGTCTACGACTTCGGCTGGCGCGCGTTCGTCGGCGGCTTCGGCTCGCTGCGCTCGTCCTGAGCGCGCCCGTGGTCGGCGCGCGTCCGGCCGCGCCGGGTGAAAACGAGAAGGGGCCGGCGATTACCCCTAACGCCGGCCCCACTGTTTTCTCGTTCTGTTAAACAGAACATCCATGTTTACCCCGAAGTCCGGCTTGCGCCGGACTTGCGTAGTTTCAAAGGGAGCACAGCGTGTGCCAGTCTCGGCGCGGCGACCGCGCCTGGGGAATTCGCCCCGGAGCGCTGTTCAAATTTGCGCACCCGGCGCGCGCGGGACCGATGCATCGGCACGACCTCCGGCTGCGACGACGCGCGCGAGTTCGTCGGCGACGGCGCGATCGGAGCGACAGCGCGGGACCTTGTTCTGTCCGCCCCAGCGGCCCCGTGCGCGCAGCCAGGTCTCAAATGTGCCCGGAGGCACGAGGCGCACGAGCGGCTCGTCGAGCCCGCCGCCGCGGCGCTTGGCGGCGTAGTCGTCGTTGAGTTCGCGCAGCGCGAGGTCGAGTTCGCGGGCGAAGGTCGCCGGTGGCGCAATGCCGCCTGCGATCTCGATCCACCACTCGTGCGCGCCGCGCATCGACGCTGACTCGCGGGCCGCTGCGGCGAAGCTTGGCGCGACGTGAAAGTGCGCCACCGCGAGACCGGTCGGCGCCGCCGCGCGCGCGAGCGCCTGCGTGAGCTCGCGCTCGAGCACATGTTCGCCGAACGCGCTCAACTGGAGTCGCGTGCGCCCCGCATAGAGCAGGCGCGGCGGGTCGACCGTGACGAATCGCACGATGTCTCCGATGAGGTAGCGGCACAGACCGCCGGGATTGCTCAGGACGAGCGCGTAGTCGACACCGGTCGCACACGCGGCCAGTGGCAGTGCGGTGGCGCCGGGCCGCGGCCGGCCGTCGGCATCGATCGCATTCGCGGGGACGAACTCGTAGTAGATCCCGGTGTTGTCGAGCAGGCGCAGGCCCTCGCCGCTCGCGCCGTCCTGCGCCGCGATGAAGGCCTCCGAGGCGGGAAACACCTCGTGAAAGTCGACGTCCGGCCCGGTGAAGGCGCGCAGCTGGCCGACGTAAGGCTCGACCGGCACACCGCCGTGCACGAGGCAGGCGAGCTGCGGCCACACCGACCGCAGTCCGGCCCAGGGGCGTCGTTCGTCCTGCGCGCGTCGCGCCACCGCCTCGAAGAGTACGAGCAGCCAGCCCGGGATGCCGGCCACGAGCCGGATATCGCGCCCGAGCGTGCGCTCGACGATGGCGTCGATCTTGCGCGGCCAGTCGTCCATCTGCGCGATCTCGCCGCCCGGCTCGTAGAGCAGGGCCTCGGTCCAGCGCGGCAGGTGTCGCGCGGTGATGCCGCTCAGGTCGCCGGCGAAGACCGGGTTGACTGTGTCGGGCGTCAGGCGCTGCAGCGCCGTGGCCCCGCCGAGGAAGAGATGCCGCCCGTCGAAGATCCCGGCGCGGCCGGAGCGCGCCGTGTAGAGCAGGAGCGACTGGAGCCCGGCCTGGCGGAAATGCTCCAGCATCGGCGCGTTCACCGGGAGGTATTTGCTCGGTCCGGCGGTCGTGCCCGAAGAGAGCGCAAGGTGGCGGCACGGGCCCGGCCAGAGTTCGTCGCGGGCGCCCGCGCGCAGCCGCTCGAGGTGCGGCGCGAAGTCCTCGTAGACGCGCAGCGGCACGCACGCCGCGTATTCCTCAGGCGTCATCGACACGTCCAGTCCGTGCGCGCGGCCGAGCCGCGAGCGCGCGTAGCCGCGCAGGAGATGGGCGAGGGCGCGTTCCTGGTTGGCCTGCGCCCGGTGCGGCTTTGCCATGGCGCGGCGCGTGCGCGCTCCGAGGATACGCGCGCCGGCGCGCAGCGGCATGGTGAGCAGACCGGTCATGCGACCTTGCCGCGCGGGGACGGACGCCCGAGCGGCAGCAGCCACGCGCGCAGCGTGCGCGGACGCCCGCGCGTGCGCTCGAGCTGCGCGTGCTCGCGCATCAGCCGGTAGAAGGTCGAGAGGTGCGACGCGAAGTTGAAGCAGTGGAACAGCATGGAGGCATGCTGCACCGGCGAGCCGCGGCGGTTGATCACGGTGCGGACCTGTGCGGTGGGGAAGAGCGCCTGCGGGTGCACGCCGAGCACGACGAGCGTGGGCGCCGAGTCGGTCAGCACCGAAGTCTCCTTTTCCGCAAAGAGGATCAGGACCGGCGCCTCGCAGAGGGGCGCGAGGAGCTGGGTGTAGTAGCCGACGGGCGGCTCCATGGCCGCGAGCGCCGCCACGCGCTCGACCGCGCCGCGCAGCGTGATCGCCCGCAGGGTCGTCATGACCCGGTGCCGGACGTGGAGCAGCTCGCCCGGGGTCATGACGGCGCGGATGGAGCGTCGGTTCTGCGCCCCCGCCTCGAACATGCGCAGGAGCAGCGCGCGGGATTTTTCCACGTGGCGCTGGTCCGCACGGCCGCCTTCGTGCTGGAGGAACGGGCGCAACGCGCGGCCCAGCAGCGTCGTCGGTCGGGTCGCGCCCGGCTCGAGGATGTCGGCGGGGCAGGTCACCGGGCTGATGAAGACCACGCCCCGCGCGCGAAGCGGCGCATCGCAGCGACGCAAGTGGCGCATCCACTCGAGCAGTACGCCGCAGCCGAAGCTCACGCCGATGAGCACCGGCGCGCTGTTGCGGTCGAGCGAGAGCTCCTCGACGAGGTCGTCGAGCTGCGCGAAGAGCAGCGGCAGCGAGAAGCCGTCGACCGGGTAGTTGAGATAGAAGACGCTGCCCTGGCGCAGGAGCATGCCGCGCTGGAGGTAGAGTGCCTCGGTCGCGTCCGGCACGAAGCCGCCCACGACGACGGTGGGCAGGCGTCCGGGACGCAGCTCGCAGAGCACCTCGGCCTGCTGATCGGGACGCGCCCGCCCGGCCGCGAGCAGGCCGTCGCGCCGGTGGGTGATGCGCGCGTGATACGGCACCGGGCGTGGCGGACGGAGCTTGTAGCCGGTGCTGCGCCAGAACGTGCGCAACGGACGGTCCGGCGCCAGCTGGCGCACGCGGTCGAGCAGCTGCCGTGCGGTCATACGAGTGGGTGACGGCGCCGCGATGGCGGCCCGACGGGTCAAGGGTCTGCGCCTGCCATCGGCGCGCGTGCAACGGCATTCAGAGGCGTCACCAGATCTTCACGACGCCGACACGCGGCTGGCACACGGTGCCGCGATCAGCCCGGGTCGCGCGCGCGGAAGACCTGCCACGCGGCGCGCAGCGACGGGAAGGCGATTTCGTCCTCGGTCACGTCGCCGGGATGGCGCACGACCAGCCCCTGCACCTCGTCGAGCGCGCGGGCGGCGCCGAGGTCGTCGACCCGCGCGATGAAGTAGAAGTCGAGCGTCGGATACACGATGCCGCCGAACGGGTAGCGGTTTGGCTGGCTGCAAAGAAACTCCACCGGGCCGAGTTCGAGCCCGACCTCCTCACGCACCTCGCGGCGCAGGCCGGACTCGGCGGACTCGTCGTTGTCGATGAAGCCGCCGGGCAGGCCGAGTTGTCCCGCCGCCGGATCCTTCGCGCGGCGGATGAGGAGCACGCGCCCCTCGCGATCGACGAGGAACGCGCCGACCGCGGCGCAGGGATTGTAGTAGAGATGGAGACCGCACGCGCCGCACACGACCAGCTGCGGGCCGCGCACGCTCATCGCCTCGGCCGCGCAGCGCGGACAGTAGCGGTAGATGCGGATCCGGTCGACGTCGGGCATGCCGGCGAGGGTGTGGGCGTGGGTGCGCGAGGCGACCGGAAAGCGGCCGGCTGTTTCGCCGTTGCCGGGCCCCGGGCGCAGCCTACCGTGGCGCCCATGTCCATGGATGGCCCGACGGACGCAGAGACCCGGCTCGAGACGCTCAAGCAGCGCGTCCTCGCCTTCGCGCACGAGCGCGACTGGGGCCAGTTCCACAGCCCGAAGAATCTCTCCATGGCCCTCGCCGCCGAGGCGGCCGAGCTGATGGAAAACTTTCTCTGGGCCACGCCCGAGGAGTCGCGCGCGCTCGCCGCCGATCCGCGCAAGCGCGCGGCCATCGAGCAGGAACTCGCCGATATCTTCATCTACGCCCTGCAGTTCGCCAACCAGACCGGCATCGACGTGGCCGCCGCCATCGCGGCGAAAATGGAGATCAACGCGCGCAAGTACCCCGTCGAGAAGGCGCGCGGTCGCTCCGACAAGTACACCGACCTGTGAGCAACGCCTTCTATCGCCCCTTCGACGTCGCCGTCCTGCCCGGCGCGCGTCCCACCGACTACCGCACCGCCTTCCAGGTCGATCGCGACCGGATCATCCACTCCGCCGCGTTCCGCAAACTCCAGTCCAAGACGCAGGTCTTCCTCTCCGGCGAGTACGACTTCTACCGCACGCGCCTGACGCATTCGATCGAGGTGGCGCAGATCGGCCGCTCCATCTGCCAGTACCTGCGCTCGCTGCCGGACGGGCCGTTGCGCGATGACTTCTTCATCGACGCCGACCTCGTCGAGGCCGTCTGCCTGGCCCACGACCTCGGGCATCCACCGTTTGGACACGCCGGCGAGCGCAAGCTCCACGAGCTCATGGCCAATCACGGCGGCTTCGAGGGCAACGCGCAGACGCTGCGCCTGATCACCGCGATCATCTACATGGGCGAGGAGCGCGGCACGCGCGGCCTGTCGCCCACGCGCGCCTTCGTCGACGGCGTGCTCAAGTACAAGGCCCTCCTCTCCGAGGTGCCCGGAGC
>Ga0315910_10004544_pt1 | contig 11579 bp, 7 predicted proteins | sample EdamamesoilMG_FD_204470 | JGI IMG/M metagenome (GOLD analysis project Ga0315910, IMG submission 204470) | Garden soil microbial communities collected in Santa Monica, California, United States - Edamame soil | ecosystem: Environmental > Terrestrial > Soil > Garden | place: USA: California...
AAACAGTAACCACAAATACGAAGGATGTGGCTATAACTACAATCCTTCTGTAGGCCAGGGCGCGATCGAGCCATTTCGAATAGGCTTTCGAGAAGGAATCCATCATGCGATCGCTGATGTTTCTTTTATGTGTGGTTCGCCGACTTAGAGCAAACGACGACATCATGGGAATATAGGTAAGCGATAGTATCAGCGCCCCGAGGATGGCAAAGGCCACGGTCTGGGCCATGGGCCGGAACATTTTTCCTTCAATGCCGATCAGGGATAAAATCGGAAGGTAGACGATCAGGATGATGACCTGGCCGAACGTCGCTGAATTCATCATGCGCCTGGCGCTTTGAAAGACGGTCTCATCCATTTGTTGTTTCGATAATTTTTCAATCGACCCGGATTTTTGATAGGCCAGCCGGTGAAAAACACTTTCCACGATAATGACGGCCCCGTCGACAATCAGACCGAAGTCAATGGCTCCCAGGCTCATCAGGTTGGCGGAGACACCGAATACATGCATCAGGCCAAGGGCGAATAACATGGACAAAGGAATGGCCGAGGCCACGATGAGCCCTGCACGCAGGTTTCCCAGGAAGAGCACCAAAACCAAAATCACGATTAATGCGCCCTCCAGTAAGTTGGTTTCTACCGTGCTCATGGCCCGATGAACGAGATCCTGGCGATCCAGGAAAGGCTCGATGATAACATCCCGGGGAAGTGACTTCTGAATGGTCGGCAATTTTTCCTTGATGCGGCCAATGACTTCGGCGCTGTTGGCGCCTTTTAACATCATAATGACACCGCCGACTACATCCTTTTCCCCGTTGTAAGTCATGGCGCCGTACCGAACAGCGCTGCCCAGCCTTACCTCGGCAACATCTTTTATAAGGATTGGGATACCGTTCGGATTTGATTTTACGGCGATGTTTTTTACATCTTCAAAGGAACTTACCAAACCCACGCCGCGGATAAAATAGGCATTGGGTTTTTTGTCGATATAGGCGCCACCTGTATTTTCATTATTCTTTTCCAACGCAGAAAAAAGTTCCGGAATGGTCACATGCATAGCCAGCAAACGATCCGGGTTAATGGCCACTTCATATTGCTTAAGCAGCCCGCCAAAACTGTTTACCTCGGCAATGCCCGGAGTTCCATAAAGCTGGCGGGCGACGATCCAGTCCTGCATCGTGCGCAAATCCATGGCGCTGTATTTATTCTCACTCCCTTGTTTCGGATGAATGATGTACTGGTACACCTCTCCCAGTCCCGTGCTGACAGGAGCGAGTTCCGGCGAACCGACGCCGGCAGGAATTTTCTCCACGGCTTCTGCCAGTCTTTCATTAATCAATTGCCTGGCGAAATAGATGTTTACCTTCTCTTCGAAAACGACGGTGACTACGGACAATCCAAACCGGGATATGCTTCGCAACTCCACGAGGTCGGGCAGGTTGGCGATGCTTTGTTCAATCGGGTAGGTTACCAATTGTTCTACTTCCTGTCCGGCCAGCGTCGGACAAACCGTAATGATCTGAACCTGGTTATTGGTGATATCGGGAACGGCATCAATGGGCAGCTGCGTGGCGCTCCAGGATCCCCAGATAATGAGTGCAATGGTGAGCAGGCCGATGATGAATTTGTTCTTAATACTGAACAGTATGATTTTATCTAACATAGTTCGAATCAGTTAAAATGAATGGATTCACCCGGGCGCAAATGCGCACAGGCGGAATTCCCAAAGTTGTTTGGGATAACTAAGACCGTCAGGCGACGGCGCCGTTAACTGATTTTAGGAGGCTGCCAGATTTTAAAAAATACTTCCGGGTAGAAATCGGAAGCCAGGGCAGGATAAACCTTCTCGGAAGGCGTAAGATTTCTTGTGAATTCAGATGCAGAAAAAACGGATACGACCGATTGACCGCAACAAACACAAACACAAAGCGGGGGACATGTTTCCGAATCGCTTTGGTGATCGCTGTGATCTGATGTGGCATATTCCGTATGGGCGCCGGCATCCATGGATTTACAATCCCCCATGTCATTGCACGGGAGCAACGAAAGGAAAAGGAAATAAATGCCAAAAATGGAAGCCAGGTACTTCATCGTGTCAAATGTACGTAACAGGAAACATTAAGTTCTTACATGCCGGTGAAAATCCATACAGAATTCATTTTAGGTGCAAAACCTGATTAAAAATTACAAAAATGCAGGGATGTCCCGGCGCTTTTCCGCCATTGCGTTACTTTTTTCACCGCAAAAGCGCAAAAGCCCGGAGACCCAGGTATGTGTGGATTTTAAAACCCAAAGAGCGAAGTAGCCAACGTAAGCAAAATAATCCCGGCCAGATTCATCCAGAACCCCACCCGGAACATCTGCCGCGACTGAAAATTCCCGGCGGCAAAAACAATGGTGTTGGGAGCCGTGGCAATGACAAGCATAAATCCGAAAGATGCCGCCAGCGTGGCGGGAAACATTAACTGCAGCGGGTCTACATGGATGGCATCGGCAAGGGATGCCAGGATAGGTAACATCAGCGTAATGGTGGCCACGTTCGAAGCCAGCTCGCTCAACAAAGTAATGACGATGGCAAGTACGAAGATGAGCACCCACAGGGGATAGTCCTTAAAGAATATAAGCTGCGAGGCCATGTAATCGCCCAGCCCCGATACTTCAATGCCGCTGGCCAGGGCAAAGCCGCCGCCGAAAAGCAGGATAATGTGGAACGGCAGTTTTTTTACGTCCTTCCATTCCAGCAAAAATTTTCCTTTTTCCCTGGCAGGAAGCACAAAAAGAGAAAGGGCAGCCACCATAGCTACCGTGCTGTCCTTAATATACCCTTTCGGAAACCAGGTTTCCCACCCGCCTATCGTCGTGTTGCCAAAATCGATACCGGTACGCGTGAACCAAAGAACAACCGTAGCAAGAAATATGGCCATTACCGCTTTTTGCTCAATGCTTGTAGGACCCAGTGCCTCGTATTTATTCCGGATGAAACTTTTATCCAATGCCGCATTTTTAATGCGGAATAATCTTTTTAATAACAGGAAACCGGCAACCAGCATGGCCAGTGAAAAAGGAATTCCGAAAGCGCACCATCTCAGGAAGGAGATGGTTTCTTTTCCGGGATAATGTGTTTCCCAATAACCTGTGAAAATCATGTTTGTCGGAGTGCCTACGATGGTGGCCATGCCACCGATGGTCGCGCTATATGCAAGGCCGATCAGGAAAGCCGCCCCAATGTTGTCCAGGTTATGGTCCTTAAACAGTTCCTTCTGGCCGACAATGGCTGCCACTGCCGCAACCAGCATGAGCGTCGTGGCTGTATTGGAAATCCAATTCGATATCAGGAAGGCCGTAAGCATGATGCCGGCAAGGATCCGGGCCGGTGAGTTTCCTGTCAGCAGGATAATGCGGTAGGCCAGGCGATGATGGAGGTTCCATTTTTCAATGGCATAAGCCAGGATAAATCCTCCGATAAAAAGGAAAATAGTCTGGTCCATATAATGCACGGCGACATCTTCCGCTTTCATGATGTGAAACAAGGGTAGCAGAACAAAAGGCAGCATGGATGTGGCGCCGATTTCTACGGCCTCGGTAATCCACCAAACAGCCATCCATGCAGTCACGCAAGCCATGCCGCAAACCGGCGCGGACAAACCGTTCACGGATGCCGCTAAATAAATAAGGGCACCGGCTGCAGGACCTGCGGCTATAAGAAACAGTTTTCGCATATCAGGAGGCCTCCGGAATCCTTACGGATTCGCAGCGACCTTAAAGCCACGGCTGCGCATCAGCGCATCGCTGCTTGGTTCGCGGCCGCGGAAGGCTCGGTATCCTTCGGCTTCGTCGACGGTACCACCGACGCTGAAGACGTGATCCACCAGGCGTTTGCCAACCGCTTTGTCATAAGGGCCGCCGGCTTCGGTAAATGCTTCGTACGCATCGGCGCTCAGCACGTCGGACCAGAGGTAACTGTAGTAACCCGCAGAGTATCCGTCGTCGGAAAAGACGTGGCCGAACTGCGGCGTGCGGTGACGCATGACAATTTCTGAAGGCATGTGAAGGGCTGCCAGCGTAGCGCGTTCAAAAGAATCCGGATCGATTTTAATATTTCCGGCCAGGTGCAGCTTCATATCCACCAGGGCGCTGGCGAGATATTCTGTGGTGGTAAATCCTTTGTTGAACGTAGCGGATTTTTTGATTTTATCGACCAACACCTGCGGAATGGGCTCTCCGGTTTTATAGTGCAGCGCATATTTCTGTAAAACTTCCGGCGTGGTGAACCAACGCTCCAATAACTGGGAAGGGAACTCCACGTAATCCGTAGCCACGCTGGTGCCTGACAATAACGGGTAGGTCACTTTTGAACTCAGTCCGTGCAAGGCATGTCCGAATTCATGGAATAAAGTCGTGGCATCAGTAAAGGAAATGAGAACCGGCTCCCCTTCTTTTCCTTTGATGAAATTACAGTTGTTGGAAACGATGGTGGTAATGTTGCCATTCAGCTTCTCCTGGTCCCTGTAGGCATTCATCCAGGCTCCGGAACGTTTGCCTTTGCGGGCATAGGGATCGAAATACCAGAGGCCGATCAGATCGCCTGTCGTCTTATCCGTTACTTTGAACACGCGGACATCCGGATGAAAAACCGGAACATCCGTAACCTGTGCGAATTCCATATTGAACAATTCACCGGCTACGAAGAACATGCCTTCGCGGAGTTTCTCCATCTGCATATATTCCTTCACTTCCTCCTGGTTGATGGCGTATTTTTCCTTGCGCACTTTCTCGGCATAATAGCGGTAATCCCAGGGTTCAATCTGAATGCCTGCCTTTTCCTTGTCGGCGATCTTTTGCATGTCGCCGACTTCCACTTTTACCTGAGCGATCGCCGAAGGCCATACCGATTCCATTAAGTTCATAGCCGTTTCAGGTGTCTTCGCCATTTTATCGGCAAGACGCCAGTGTGCATGCGTGGGGTAACCTAACACGGCGGCGCGCTCTGCGCGAAGCTGCAAGATCTCTGTGATGATCTTATTGTTGTCATTGGCATCGCCGTTGTCGCCGCGGTTCACAAACATGCGCCATGCTTTCTCGCGGAGATCCCTCCGGTTGCTGTACGTGAGGAAGGGTTCGATGGAAGAGCGGGTATTGGAAATAACCCAGGCGCCGTTTTTATCTTTCCCGGCTGCAGCCGCCGCAGCGCCTGCCCTGAAATCTTCCGGAAGTCCGTCGAGGTCTTTCTCGCTGGTCAGCTCCAGGAATTTATCGCCTTCATCGGCCAACAGGTGCTGGCTGAATTTGGTGAAAAGGGCGGCAAGCTTCTGGTTGATTTCCATGACTTTCTTTTTGCCGGCTTCATCCAGCTTAGCGCCTGCCAGTACAAAATTCTTGTAATACCGCTCAAGCAAACGCTTTTGCTCCGGGTTCAAATGCTGGTTGGCCGAGTCATTATACACGGCTTCAATTCTTTTGAAGAGTCCTGCATTCTGCACGATGGAGTCGCTGAAAGCAGTCAGCCGGGGTTCCATTTCTTCCTGGATGGAATCGAGTGCCGGACTGCCCAGGTTGCTTTTCCATACGCCATATACTGCATATACGCGGCGAAGCGTAGTGCCGCAGCGTTCCATGGCTTCCAATGTATTTTGAAAAGTCGGCGCTTCGGTGTTCGCAACAATCCTGTTGATCTCTTCCATGTTTTCCGCCATGGCTGCTTCAAATGCCGGTTTAAAATATTCCACCTTCACTTTATCGAAAGGCGGAACGCCGTTATAAGGTCCGCTCCATTTCTGGAGCAATGGATTGGAGGAACCGGCATTTGTATTTGCCTCTTTCTTACCGGTACAATTTGCAGTGATCATAGCAATGAGGATCAACATTGGAGCCAACAGATGTTTGGATGACATACGATTTTGTTAGAGTTAGGTTGAGTAATCAGGAAAAAGCATGGATTTGTTCTATCCGCTTCGGCCTGTTTTATAAGCGGTCAAATATACTACATCAGGCATAACGGCAGTCCGGCAGGCAGGGACTAACCGGGTCGTTTTTGGTTAAAAGTTTCCTAAAAATTTTATCATCGGGGAGGTGTTTTCAATGTTCTCGGTATTAATCCATTAGGACTAAAAGCTTCCCCCTGTTGAAAAAAATCCAGGATTATATGACAAAAGTCAGTTATTTAGAATGATTCTAAATAGTACATTCGCCGACATCAAACACGTACCCAATATTCATTTTTTTATGAAAAAAACGATACTTTTTTGTCTTTCAACCTTTTCCATAATTGCCGCCTATGCCCAAACCGGTCAAATTAAAGGTTCTGTAAAGACGGTTGAAGGCCTTCCCGCTCAATACATATATATAGTACTTAAGGAAACCGGGGCCGGAACAGAAAGCAACAGCCTGGGGAACTATGAATTTAAAAGCATACAACCCGGCACTTACAGCCTGATCATTTCTTCCCTGGGATTGAAAAGCATGGAACAAAAAGCGGTTGTCAGCGCGAATGAAACAACCCTAATCCCGGAAATCAGGCTATTGGAAAATGCACAGCAACTAAAAGAAATCCAGGTAACCGCTACGGTCGGTAACAACGAGCGGGTTTTGAAAATCGGAAAAGCAGGAATTGCACCCATGGACCTTCCGCAAAGTGTTTCTTCCGTAAACAAAGAAGTACTGGACCGGCAGCAAAGCGCTTCCCTCGGCGATGTGGTCAAAAATTTCAACGGCGTCTACGTCATGGGAACTACAGGCGGCTACCAGGAAGAATTGGCCGGCCGGGGTTTTGCCTATACCAGTGCAAACACGTTTAAAAACGGAATCCGTTTCAACAATGCGGCGATGCCTGAAATGAGTTCGCTGGAACGGGTGGAAGTCATGAAGGGAAGTTCCGCGATTCTCTACGGAAATGTGGCAGCCGGCGGCGTCATTAACCTGGTCACTAAAAAACCGACGTTTGAAACAGGCGGCGAAATCTCCATGAAGGCCGGCAGCTATGATTACTATAAACCCTCCGTAGATGTTTACGGCGTGGCCGGAAAATCGGCAGCCTACCGTTTCAATACCACGTATCAGAAAGCAAACAGTTTTCGCGACGAGGTTGAATCGGACCGCATCTATATAAATCCGTCCTTCCTTTTTAAGATAAGCCCCAAAACGGATATCCTTCTGGAAGGGGATTATCTTTCCGATCAGCGAACGGCAGACTTCGGTGTGGGCGCCATTAACTACGAACTGATCGATGTGCCACGCAACCGCTTCATCGGAGTCGACTGGTCCTATTACAATACCGAACAGCTCAGCGCCGGCATTACCATCACCCACCGTTTTGCAAAGGACTGGCAACTCAGCAGTACGACGGGCTACCAGAAATTCAAGAGCGACCTCTTTGCCAACCAGCGGCCAAATGGAAACAGCCAGTTTATCAAAACGAATGGCGACTGGATCCGCGGCCTGCAGCGCACCCAAATAGACGAAGACTACATCATCACGCAGTTGGATTTAACCCGCCATTTCTCCACCGGATCCTTCAAACATACCTTGCTGTTGGGAGCCGACGCCGATAAATACCATACGAACAATACCGCCTTTAACGCCGTGGCGAAATACGATACGACCAATGTGTACGATCCGGCGAAGTTCGCCGAACGTAAAGACATTCCTGTCTTAACACCCCGGCTTGAAACAGCCACCCCCGTTAGCCGCGCAGGTATCTACCTGCAGGACCTGGTGAGTGTCACGGAGAAAATAAAACTTTTGGCCGGCATCCGTTTTTCATACCTCGAATCGAACAGCAATGTATTTACCTACAGTTCAGAAGTCACGACCTATACCAGCCAGTATGACCATGCCTGGTCACCAAGGGTCGGCCTGGTTTACCAGCCGGTCCGGAACATGTCGCTCTTCGCCAGCTATGCCAATTCGTTCACGCCCAATACAGGGATGGACATGGATGGCAATGCGCTTCCGCCGTCGACTTTTGACCAGTACGAAGCCGGAATCAAGAATGACTTTTTTAACGGTTTGCTTTCCGCCAATGTGACTTTATACCGGATCATCAACAGCAATCTTGCGCAGGTAAGCCAGGAGAACGGAAATACCAATACCAATATCAAGGAGCTGACCGGAGAAGTAACAAGCAAGGGAATAGAAGCCGATGTGATGAGTAAAGAATGGAAGGGTATTTCCCTTATTGCCGGGTATAGCTATAACGATACGCGTTATACAAAAAGCAACACCTATGAAACCGGAAGCAAGCTGCGCTACAACCCGGCGCATACGGCCAATGCCAGCATCTATTACACGTTCCGCAATACGCCCCTTAAATGCCTTCACGGCATGAATGCGGGTTTTGGCGCACTGTATATCGGCGACCGTTATGCAGGCCGTTCCACCCGCGTGAATGTCCCTGACGATACCTACGAACTGATTCCTCTTCCCGCTTACACGACGCTGGAAGCCAGCCTGGGGTATGACGTAAATAAGTTGTCGTTCCGGGTTAAAGTTTCAAACATCCTGGATTCGCTCAGCTACAACGCGCACGACGACAACAGCATCAATCCGATTGCACCCAGGCAAATTACAGGCACGTTAACCATCAAGCTCTGATCTTTTTTGAAAAACGCTGCCAAATATAAACTGCACCGGACGCTGGCTATTGTTGCCGTTCCGCTGCTGCTGCTTTCCACAGCCACAGGATTTTTCAGGGCCAATCAAAAATGGTTCTGGGAAGACGGCTATAAAAAGAAAAAGCAGCCGGCACCCTTTGCCATGACGCAGGACTTCGCGCCCCTGCCGGGCGTGATCCACAAAGTCGATTCCATCACCGGCGAAACGAACACGTTTGAAGAAATTATCGTCCGGTCTGAAAACGGTACTCCTTACTACCTGTTGTCCACCGCTTCTCGAAAAAAATTCCTGGCCAATGCGCTGTCCGGCGAAATCGTAACGCCAATCAGCAAGGAGCTGGCATCCCGATTCGCCATGCAATATGTAAAGGAGAAGTCCGGAATAGTATCCTGCGAATTACTGGCTTCTTATAAACCAAGAAAAGCCAAAGAGGGAAAGCCTGCCTATAAAGTTGTTTTCGGCAATTCCGTGCACAGTCAAATTTACCTGGATAAGATGACGGGCGAAATCCTGGAAGACATTGACGACAACAGAAAATTCGGACTCTGGGTAATGAGAATGCATGAGTACGACTACTTCGATTCGAAAAAAGAAATTTCCAGTATAGCCGGCATCAGCATCTTCCTCGTTGCCCTGAGCGGACTGTGGATTTATAAATCCCGGATTTTCAAATCCCGTAGTCCGAAGGACGGAATGTCCTTGTAGCTGAACTCATTTAACCACAAAGATCACTAAGGGCAGGACACAAAGGAACACAAAGATCTTGTGCCTCTTCGTGGTTTTTCCTTTGTGTGCTTTGTGGTTAAACGGGCCACCTCAAGACCCGTAAGCCGAAGGACGGAATGTCCTTGTAGCTGAACTCATTTAACCACAAAGATCACAAAGGGCAGGACACAAAGGAACACAAAGATCTTGTGCCTCTTCGTGGTTTTTCCTTTGTGAGCTTTGTGGTTAAACGGGCCACCTCAAGACCCGTAAGCCGAAGGACGGAATGTCCTTGTAGCTGAACTCATTTAACCACAAAGATCACTAAGGGCAGGACACAAAGGAACACAAAGATCTTGTGCCTCTTCGTGGTTTTTCCTTTGTGTGCTTTGTGGTTAAACGGGCCACCTCCTGTTTACTATGCATTTCAATCAATAATTCCATTTAAATCAATTTTCATTGTTTAAAATATTCTTCCAACTCATTCGTCTACCTTTACAGATGAATGCTGTATTTGCAATTGAAGGTATGACCGTTGAACAAAACGAGCTGATCAGCGAAACCGTCCGGAAGGAAAGTCCGCGTTTGCTTCGCTTTATCAAAAGCCGTGTACCCGATACGGAAGATCCCGAGGACATCCTCCAGGATGTATTCACCGAATTGGTGGAAGTGTACCGCCTGATGAAGCCCGTGGAGAAAATGTCGGCCTGGCTTTTCACCACGACACGAAATAAAATTACCGACTTGTTCCGCAAGAAGAAGGCCGTTCCATTCTCGGGATTAACATCGGCGAAAGCGGAGGACGATGAGGAAGAGACCGATTACTTGTACTCCCTTCTCCCCGACTCTTCCGACGGTCCGGAAATGCTGCTCTTCCGCGAAGTGATGCGCGATGAAATGAATAAGGCGCTGAATGAAATTCCCGAAAAAAACCGCAGCGTTTTTATCCAGACGGAAATAGAAGGAAAAAGTTTCAAAGAAATTGCGGAAGCCACAGGGCTTCCGGTGAATACCCTCCTGTCGCGAAAACGATATGCCGTCTTGTTCCTGCGGGAGAGGCTGAAAGAAATGTATGATGAATTTACCAACGACTAAATTGAAATAAAATGAAAAAATGGTTTGTATTGAAAGCGGTTAAAATTGCGCTCTTCGTAACGCTGGCCGTGCTCGTCTTCGGATTTTTTGTGATGTCACTCTGGAACTGGCTGATCCCAACTCTCTTCAGCGGTCCTGTGATAGGATGGTGGCAGGCCATCGGTCTGCTCGTCCTCTCTAAAATATTATTCGGCGGCTTTCACGGCGGCCCGCGCAGGCAGTGGGGCGGCCGGCATGCAAGGGGATACTGGCGCCAGCGCATGGAAGAGAAAATGGCGAACATGACGCCCGAAGAAAGGGAACGTTTCAGGAAACAATGCGGGGGATGGGCCTGGAGAAGAGAAGAGCCTAAGCCTGACATCGAGCCTCAATCTTCCGGTATATAATTTTCTTCTCTGCGCTTTAGCGCCTTTGCGGTGAAATTTCCACCGCAAAGGCGCTAAAGCGCAGAGAACTATTTTTCGCCGGATTCAGTATAAAGCAGGCATGCTTCAAAACGTATCCTGCTCCAACTGCGGCTCAGCCAATTTATCCAATGCCAGGTATTGTTCCCGGTGCGGGTATGAATTGCCGAAATCGGAAGTCCCGGCTGAAGCCACTCCTCCTTCGGTACCTGCCCGGGCCCGGAAAATAAAAACAGGAAAATGGATCGGCATTCTCACAGGCAGCGTTGCCGGCCTTGCCGTTCTGTTTGTATTGCAGTATTATCTGTTCCATCTGCCATCGCATAATAAAATGATGGAGGAGCTGGCCGGTAAAATCAGTGAATCCTGTCCACGGATGATTGATACGGAAACGCGGCTGGACAATGCCCTGGCCTTGCCCGGGAATACCTTTCAGTATAATTATACGCTGGTGAATGCTGAATTGGCCTCCTTTGATACCATGACGGTGAAGGCGCTGGCCGAGCCCGGCATTATAGAATTTGTAAAAACAGAACCCCGGATGGAATACCCCCGCGAGCAGAATACAACCATCAATTACTGTTACCACGATAAAAACGGGGCCTACCTTTTCACGGTTTCCGTTACCCCGGATCAATACGATTGATCCCCGGTATTCCCTTCCCGGTAAACTGTCGATGGCCGTTCAAGAGGATTAACTCTGCGAACCTCTGCGATTCTTCACTCTGCGTTTTTCTCTGCGTTTAAATGCCACGTCCGGTGTGA
>Ga0315910_10004545_pt1 | contig 11576 bp, 8 predicted proteins | sample EdamamesoilMG_FD_204470 | JGI IMG/M metagenome (GOLD analysis project Ga0315910, IMG submission 204470) | Garden soil microbial communities collected in Santa Monica, California, United States - Edamame soil | ecosystem: Environmental > Terrestrial > Soil > Garden | place: USA: California...
GGCTCGCGTCGCCGCGCAGCTCGGCGAGGACGGACTGAACCTCGCCTTCGCGGAAGCCGAGCTGGCGCAGGGCGGCGAACCGAGGCCGTGTTGAGCTCGGGGATGGCGGCGTAGCTCGAGGATGGCGGCGTAGCTCGAGGATGGCGGCGTAGCTCGAGGTCATGCGGTAGTCGCGATGGCCGAGCCAGCACATGCGAGCGACGAGGCTCATGCCGCCTGCGACTACGGTGGTAGCAACGTGTGTCGAAGACGATGGGAGGTGATGGGGGACAGACCTCGGCCAGCGTCCTTCAAGGCGGCGTTGCAAAGCTCGAAGCGGGTGGGCTTACCGTTGCGCGTCGACCATCGCGCGCCAAGGGTAGCTGTCGCTGCCCTTTGCCGAGGCGTTGCAGGCGGCGGGCGCATCGAGTGTCCGGAAGGGCCGTGATTTCGGTCGGGCGCGAGCTCTTGTCGGCGTTTCAGCGAGCCCTGGGCCGAATTCGGCAGAGGGCTTCGCGCAGCACGCGCTCGACGGGAGCGCTCGCGAGCGCGGCGTCGCCGCGGAGCTCGGCGAGGACGGCCTTCACCTCGCCCTCGCGAAAGCCGAGGTGGCGCAGGGCAGCGAAGACTTTGGTGTGCGCGTCGATGGCTCGGGGTGCCCGTGGGTCACCATAGGGCGAGCCATCGGCGTGATGGAAAGTGAGGGTCCCGTCGGCGTCGCGTTCGATGAGCAGCTCGCCGCGATGGGTCGCCCGATGGTGCGCCGAGCAGATGCCCAGGAGGTTGGCGGCCTCGTTGCGCCCGCCCTCGGAGAGCGGCTGGATGTGATGCACGTCGAGGAAGGTCGCATGGCTGCAGCCCGGGACGCGGCAGTGCCGATCGCGCGCGAGCACGGCACGGCGCAGCGCCGGCGGGACGTCTTGTCGGGCGCGGCGCGGACGGACATCGGCGTGGGGGGCGGGGACGGCGTCATGCCGTGGGGTCGCAGCGGCAGCCCGGGCGGGAGCGTCGTTCGCCAATTGGCTCGCTGCACCGCTCGAGTGGACAGGGTCGGCCCTCACGTGGGCGTGGTCGGAGCACTGACGGGCCGCTGCGCTCGCGTCGCCTGTCGACTCGCTGGCGCCCTCACGCGAGCCGCGGTCAGCTTCATTCGCCGGGGGCGCCACAACGATGGGCAGGACCTCGCCGAGGTGCTGCGCGTCACACGCTGCCATGGCGACGACCGCGGCGTCGACCGGCACGCGCTCGCCGCCGGCGAGCTGGGCGCCGCGCCCGCAGGCGCTGCAGACGTCGAGCGAGATCTGGTAGCTACTGCGGCCTGCGTCCTGGGGCCCACCGAGGACGTGTCGAGCCATCGCGAGCAGGAGGGCGTCGTCGTCGAGGCGAACGCCCGCCATGCGCTCGAGCTGTCGCATCGCCTCGCGGAAGGTCGCGAAGGTGTCGGGCGCCACCTCGAAGCGCAGCACGCGCGGGCGCGGAGGCTCGGGGCCTGCGGCGCCGGGTGGGTCGCCGGGGTGCGCGCTCGCCACGAGCGCCTCGATGTCGCGCTGGATCTTGCCGCACGCCGTGTCGAGCCAGGCCTGTTCGGTCTCGGGCACAACGACCCGGGTCAGCTCGCGGGCGGCGCACCAGCTCAGCCCGCCGGACTCGAGCGCCCGTGCCATCTGCGGCAGCCCTTCGAGCGCCTCCGCCACGCGCAGCTTCTCCTGCGTCGTGCGAGGTTTGTAACCGAAGAGCTGCTCGACGTACTGGCAGAACGAGCCGCAGCCGAGAAACACGTGCGCCTCCGAGCGCAGCGCCTGAAGCAGCCAGCGACCCTCCTCGGCGTCGAGCCCAGCGCGCTGCCGCGCCAGCCGTTTGAGCGCCTCGTGCGCTTCCACCCAAGGACCTGTGTCGTTCACCGGGAGCGCCCGAGCGCGTTGCATCATCCCCATGAGCGCCACGCTAGCATGGCGATTTCGATGCTCTCTGGCAGGCCTCGGGAGCTTTCCACACCCCGATGATCGAGAGCGAAGCCATTGGCGATACGATCATCGCGTCGAGAGCGCGCTCACGAGCCTCAGTTGGCAAGTTTCGACGAAGCCGCCATCTCGAGCGCTCAGCGCGCCGCAAAACCGGTCAAGCGGAATCGACGAACTCTCATCGCTTACAGTAGACGGCGTGCGGCCATCGCGATCACCGGCAACGCTGCGGCTCGACACTACCCCTCGCCCAGCCCCTCTGTGGATGGCGGGAACGCGGTGCTGGCGTACAGGGAATGCTGATGCGCTTCTTGGAGCCATGCTTCGAGCAGAGCGCGATGCTCCCCTCCGTCTCCGCTAGCCAGCGATATGGGAGCAAGATTTCGCATCAGGCAATGGGTCGGTTAGATCTCGAGAACAATCGACGAACTCTCATCGTTTTTGGCTGGGGCCGACGAGCGCAGCAGGCCTCGAGTGCTAAGAGTATGATGTGAATGGTCGCCGCCACCACCAGGGGCGAGCGCCCTCCCGAGAAAGGATCAACCGTCCGGCGCGAGGTGATGAGTTTCAGGGGTCCCAGGCCAAGCTGCAACGCGACGGCGCCCGTCATCGTCCACGAACACTGCAATGTCCCACGAGCGCCGGTCCAGAAGGTTGAAGGCGAGCAGCGCAACCCGGCTCCACGGTGCACGGATCCCACAGTGCACGGATCCCACAGTGCACGGATCCCACAGTGCACGGATCCCACAGTGCAACGGCTCAGAAAGTGGGCTGAGGCCAGCGTTCTCGCGTGACAGCGCGCAGCGCATGCTCAACGTGCCGCGAGCGTGCGGTGAAGCTGGAGCCCATGAGCCGAACAGGCGGCGATTGAGGGCGACGATTGCGCGGTGGGCAGACGCGGGCGCCAACGAATGGCGCATGAACGCGCGCTGGGGCGCCGGGAGGGTTCGTTCGAAGGTCTGGCGGCCCTGCACGTCGACTCGGTGGGCGCGATCACGATGGGAGCCCGAACAGTTCTGAGCAACCCGGCTGCCGCCGGCGGGGCGGGGACGTTTGGAGGCCAGAACAGGTGGCGAGGCGCGCGCGAGCAGGAGCCCCAAGAGCAGTCGCGAGTCAGTCGTCTTTCGCGTCGGTCGTCTTTCGCGTCGGTCGTCTTTTCGCGTCGGTCGTCTTTTCGCGTCGGTCGTCTTTCGCGTCGGTCGTCTTTTCGCGTCGGTCGTCTTTTCGCGTCGGTCGTCTTTTCGCGTCGGGCGTCCTCTCGCGTCAGTCGTCGTCTTCGGTTTCGTCGTCCTCGTCTTCTTCGTCGTCGTCACACTCCGAGGCACGGCAGCGTTCGTCGTCGTCGCAGTCGAGGTCGTCGCGGCACTCGACGCAGAAGCCGATGTCGGCGTCGCAGATGGGGTCGTCGGGGTTGCATGGCTGGGCTGGTGAGCAGGGGGTGGCGCACACGCCGAGGACGAGGCTGCAGCGTTCGTCGTCGTCGTCGCAGTGGCCGTCGCTCGTGCACTCGACGCAGCGTCCGGAGGCGTCGCAGAAGGGTGTGTCGGAGTCCGGCGCGCAGTCGTTGGCGTCGAGGCATGCGACGCAGGCGCCAGCGGGGTTGCAGCGGGCGGCGGTGGGGGGGCATTCGTCGTCCAGCTGGCAGCCTCGGCACAGGCCGCTCGGGTCGCAGATGGGTTGCTCTTCGTCGCACACGTCGGCGGCCAGGCAGCTCACGACGCAGCTGCCAGCGGGCAGCGCACAGGTCTGGCCGTCGGGGCAATCGTTCGGCTCGAGGCAGGCCTGGCAGCGGCCGGAGGTGAGCTCGCAGCGGGGGGTGGCGGCGGCGCAGTCGGTGTCCGCGACGCAGCCGGCGGGGGGCTCGGCGCTGCGGACGATGATGTCGCTGGCGATGTCGCCGCAGCCGGTGGCCCAGAGGTGAGCGAGGGGCAGGAGCCAGAGTCCGCACAGCAGGCGGCGGCGGGGGCGCGGGCGTCTCATGGCGTGGCCTCTGCGCCGAGCTGGAGGGCGCCTTCGAGCGTGAGTCCGATGCCACCGTACCAGCGTCCCAGGCTCGCCACCTCGCGCCCGTCGAAGCGCAACACGGGCCTGGGCCCGCTCAGGCCGGTGTGGGCGTCGGCGCGCAGCCGCAGACGTTCGGCCAGGTGCCAGCCGGCGCTGAGCCCGAGCTGCGCAGCGCCCGCATACAGCCGGTCGTCGCGAGCGCTGAAGCCGGCGCGCCCCTCGGCGCTCACGTCGAGCATGAGCACGCCGCCGCCGATGCCGAGGCTCGCAAACCAGGGCGCGCGGCGCAGCAGCGACAGCTCCACCCCGGCGATCAGGGCGTACCAGCTGGAGCGCGCGCTGCCCTCCCCGCCCTCGATCTCGCCGGCGGCGAGCGGCACGAAGGCGTCGAGGCTCAGGCCCCAGCGCGAGGTGGGCTCGAAGCGGGCGCTCAGCATGGCGTGCGGCACGAGGCCGAGCCCGCCGGCGGCTCGCGACGCCGCGGCCCCGGCGCCGAGCCACAGCCGCGACGGGGCGTCTGGAGTGTCGGAATCGGTGCGCGCGGGGTCGACGTCCTCGATGACAGGGTCGGCGCGGCGGCTCGACGCGGGCTCGGGCGCGAGTATCGGGTCGGGGGCTGCGGCAGCGGAGCTCTCGGGTTGCGCAGGCGTGCTGGAGGGCTCGCTCGGCAGCGACCAGCCGAGATCGACGAGGCGCGCGCGCAGGTGCTCCACGACGCGCAACGCGAAGGCGTTTTCGTCGCCTGGCACTCGCGCCAGCTCTCCGCCCGCCCGCGTCGAGCCGTCGGGCCCGAGCAGCTCGAGCTCGACCCGGTCGCTGGAGAGGATGACGATGCGCGCTGCCGGCGGCGGCTCGCCCGCTCGCGTGGCGGTCTCCGCGGCGCGGGTGACGGAGAAGCCGGCATAGCTGGCCTCGGCGCCCAGCTGGCGCCCGAGCGCAGCATCGCCTGGGTCGACGATGGCGACCTGGACGGTGTCGGCCGCCGCGGCTTCACTCGTGAGCGCGACGCTCAGGCACACCGCCGCCCGCCACGCTCCGAGCGCACGTTCAGCGCGCCGGCGGCAAGCGTTCCAGCAGACGGCGGGCGTCTTCGGCATGAGCTCCGGTGGGGTAGAGATCGAGATAGCTGCGGGCTCGCGCCTGCTGGCGCCTCGCATCGCCGCTCGACATGGCGAGCTCGAACAGCCAGTCGTGCGCCGCCTGCACGAGCGGGCCGCTCGGCTCTTCGCGCACGTAGGTGTCGAACCAGCGCTCGGCGCCCGCGCGATCGGTCTCCACACGCAGCCGGCCGAGTGCGAAGGCCGCACGCGCCGCGGAGGGGCTGCCCGAGAAGCGCCGACGGACGGCGCCATATGCGCGCGCGGCGCGCTCTGGCTCGCCGGCGAGGCGCGCCACGTCCCCGAGGAGCAGGACGTCCTCGGCGCCCGAGCGCTCGCACACCGCCTCGAACCCCGCGCGCTCGGCGCTGGCGTAGGCCTCGACGTGGCGCCCCTGGCGCGCCAGCTCGGACCACGCGGGCAGGGCTCGCTCGTGCGAGCGCGCAGCGACCGGGCGACGCGGGCGGGGCCCGCTGGTGGCGGGCGGCAACGGCGTGGGCTCGACCACGGCGGGCTGCGGCGCCGGCCCGGGCTCCCCCTGCGGCGCAGGCGCTTCTGGCTCGCGCGGCGGAGCCGCCGCCTGAGCGGCGACGAGCTCCGACAGCGGCCCGACGGACCAGCGCCGCTCCGCGCAGGAAGCGCGCACGCCCTGCCCTGCGACCACCTTCACGGCGTTATCGCGACCGCACCCCTCCACGCTGACGGTGCCTTCGAACAGGTCGAGCGCAAACTCGTCCGCGCGCGGATCCCACGACACGTCGAAGCGTGTCCCCTTCACTTCGACCGAGAACGGCCCGCTGTCGATGCGCCAGGCGCGCTCGCCGGGCCAGCGGCGCGCGGGCACCACGTCCACCCGCGCACGCCCGGATTCCAGCACCAGCTCTGCGCCGGCTCGGCCCACGGCGACGACGCGCGCGCGCGCCGCGGGCTCGAGCTCGACGCGCGTTCCATCCGAGAATTGAATGGGCAGCCCCTCGCCGAGCGACGCCGACGCCCACGCCGGCAACCCGCCCGGCGGCGCAGCGCCGCCGATCTGAAACGCGAGCGCGGGCCAGAACACGCCGCGCGCCCCGAGCAGCGCCAGCACCAGCAGCGCGCTCAGCGCGAGCGGCATCCACACGCGCCGCCCGGGCGAAAAGCGCCCCGGCGAGCCCGAGCGCCGCTCGGCCCGCTCGGCGACGTATTGTGCCAGCTGCCGCCGCGTGGCCTCAGGGGCGCCAAGGCGCGAGATAGAATTGCCCGCGCCGGATAGCAGGCGGTCTTGCTGCTCGGCGATGTGCGCCCCGAGCGCCTCGAGCCTGGCGTCTTTCACGACGCGCCTCCTTCCAGCCACGGCTGAAGCTCCGGATACGCACGCGCCATGCTCTCGAACTTCTTGCGAGCGCTGGCCAATCGGCGCTTGGTGGTGGCCAGCGACACGCGACAGGCCGCCGCGACCTCGAGCAGATCCATGCCGTCGATGAAGCGCAAGGCGAACGGGATGCGCTCGTCCACCGAGAGCCGCCCGAGCACGCGATAGGTCGCCCGCAGCGCTTCGTCGAGCTCGGGATCGGACACGACGGCCTCTTGCTCTGGCAGCCGATGCCCCGGCAAGAGCCGGAGCCACGCGCCGCGCGTGCGGCGGCGTAGCTCGACGCGCGCCACGTTGACGCTGATACCTGCGAGCCAGCCCCGCAGCGCGTTCGGGTCCTGGAGGCGGTCGATCGCGTCGATCGCCGCGACGAACACGTCCTGGACCAGGTCGTCGAGGTGACCGTCGGGGCCGATCACGCGCAGCAGCACCCGCCGCACGTAGTCTTGATGTCGATCGTACAGGGCGGCGCCAGCGGCGCGCTCGCCGGCGCGGATCGCCTCCACCATGCTGGCGTCCGACTCCAGAAACGGCAGACGGATCACGCTCGGGCGCCTCGAGCCCTGAGCCGTTCGCGATCTCGCTTCGTCCGCCACACGCATACCGTAGACAACTTTACCGGAGGATGGGCTTGCCGCCAGAACGGTACAGCCCGTGCCCCCTGAGTAACCGCTGCCCGCCGCGACGGCTCGAGTTTCGACACGGGTCTCGAATCGAAAAAAACCTGAGCCGCCCGCGGGGGCCTCGTCACTCAGGGGCACACCGAAAATCGCCGACCGAGCCTCCCCGAGCCGCGGCTCGCGGGTCGGTCCGCGGCTTTTCGCCCCGCACTTCTTGGAAGGGAAGGAACACCATGCAGATTCGGACCACATTCGCCTATTGTCTGACAAGCCTCTGGCTCTTCGCTTGCGGCTCCGCCGGCGACGCTTCGACGCCGCTAGAGTCCGATCAGCGCCGCGTGCTGCCGCCGGCCCCACGCGACACATCGACGACCTCCGCTCCGAACGCCACCCCGAGCGCGACGCCGGCATCGACGACCGACGTGCAGCAACTGTTGCAGCAACAGGTCGCCAACGCGAGCCTCACGCTCGAGGAGGCCTCGGACATCGCGCTCGCCGCGAACCCGGGCAGTCAGCTCCTGGAGGCGGATCTGGACGGGAACGGGACGAGTCCTCGCTTCGAGATCGAGCTCTTGGTCGGGACCGACGTGATCGAGGTGCACGTCGACGCGCAGACCGGCGAGATCATCGCCACGTTCGCCGAGGACTCGGACGACGATGACGACGGGGACCTGCGCGTCGACTGCGCCGGCACCATCTCGGTGGAGGAGGCCATCGCCATCGCCGAGACGGAGGCGGCCGGCAGCGCCGTCGAGGTCGAGAACGACGACTGCGATTTCGAGATCGTCGTGGACACCGGCGCCGGGCTGGTCGAGGTGGACGTGGCCGGCGACGGCAGCATCCGCAACGTGGAGAACGAGGACGACGATGATGATGATGGCGACGACGACGATGACGACATCCCGGTCGATTGCAGCAACGCCATCTCGGCCGACGAGGCCTCGAGCATCGCGGCGACCGCTGCTGGCGGCACGGTCATCCGCGTGGACGCCGACGATGATGATTGCGACTTCGAGGTGGACGTGCAGACCGATGCCGGCGTGGTCGAGGTCGACGTGGCCGCGGACGGCACCGTGCTCGCGACCGAAGCCGACGATGACGATGACGATGACGATGACGGCGACGATGACGATGACGACGGTGACGACGACTGAGCCGCTGGGCTCAGCGAGCCCCTGAGCGGCGCGCCCGTGGCGCCGTCACGGGCGCTGTGGATTGGGTGTCGACGCCAGCGAGCTGGGGCGGCTCTTCACCTCGTCGAAAGCGGCGCTGAGCTCGCCGGCGATCCGGACCGCTGCGGCCAGATCGTCGGCGACGCGCAGCCGCGGGTACTTCTCGCCGAGCCGCGCCTTCTCGAAGACCTTTCGGGGTTTGGGCAGCGGCCCGGCGAGCACCACCTCCTGCTTGTGGCGCGTCAGCGTGGCGATGGCGTTCTCGAGGGCGACCAGGCCGGTGCTGTCGATGACGGGGACGCGGCCCAGGTGCAGGATCATGACCCCCCCGCGCCGCTCGTGCTGGCTGGCGTGCAAGGCCGCCACGGCGTTCTGCGCGGCGCCGAAGAAGAGCGGACCATTGATCTCGTAGAGCTGCACGCGCGGCGGCAAGACCACGTCCACGCCCTCCTCGGACGGCACGACCAGCCGTGCCTTCGTCAGCTCGGCCATGCGTCGCATGAACAGGATCGCCGCCAGCACGAAGCCGACGGAGACGGCGATCACCATGTCGAAGATCACCGTCAGGCCGAAGCAGGTGAGCAGCACGAACACGTCGCTCTTCGGCGCCACCCGCAGCACGCCGATGAAGCCGTGCAGCTCGGACATGTTCCAGGCCACGATCAGCAAGAGCCCCGCGAGCGCCGCCATGGGCACGTGCGCGACGAGGGGCGACAGCAGCAAGATCGAGAGCAGGATGACACCCGCGTGTGTCACGGCAGCCAGCGGCGAGCGGGCGCCCGTGCGAATGTTGGTGGCGGTGCGCGCGAGCGCGCCGGTGGCGGCGATGCCGCCGAAGATGGGCGCCAGGATGTTGCCGATGCCGAGCGCCACGAGCTCGGCGTTCGGGTCGTGTTTGGTCCCGGTCATGCCGTCGGCGATGACCGCCGAGAGCAGCGACTCGATGGCCCCGAGCAGCGCGATGGCGAACGCCGCGGGCAGCAGCTCGCGCACCAGTCCGAGCGACAGCTGCGAGCCGAACGGCCACGCCGGCGTCGGCAGGATGGCGGGGATACCCGGCACGCTCACGCCATCGATCACCGTGTGAAAGCGCGTGCCGATCGTGTCCACCGAGAAGCCCGGCACGAGCCGAGCGAGCAGCGCGACCAGCACCGAGCTGAGCCCGATGGCGACCAGCGGCGCCGGTATCCGCTTGGTCAGCCGAGGCACTCCGAGCAGCAGCCCGAGCGTGCCCATCGCCACCAGCAGCTCGGACCAGCGGGCGCTGTGGCGCGCCTGCCAGAGCGCCGCGAGCTTGTCGGTGTAGTGGTCGGGCATGGGCCCCGTCGCGAGCCCGAACACGTCCTTGATCTGCAGCGTGGCGATGACGATGGCGATGCCCGTCGTGAAGCCCGTGGTCACCGGGTGCGGGATGAACTGGATCAGCGTCCCCAGCCGCGCCGCGCCCAGGCCGATCAACATCAACCCGGCGAGCAGCCCGGCCGTGAGCAGACCCGAGAGCCCGTGCTGGTTGAGCACGGGCGCGAGGATCACCACGAACGCCGCCGTGGGGCCCGTGACCTGGAAGCGACAACCGCCGAGCAGCGCGACCGAGGCGCCCGCGACCATCGCCGTGTACAGGCCGTGCTGGGGCGCCGCCCCGACGGCGATCGCGAGCGCCATCGACAGCGGCAGCGCGACGATGCCCACGACGAGCCCAGCGAGCAGGTCCGCGCGCAGGTCGGCTCGGCCGTAACCCTTGGCGAGGACGCCGCGCAGCGCGGTCGCGATCGGCAGCGCTGCCGAAGCGGCAGGCCGTTGGATGTTGATGGGCGATGGGGACTTGGTCATGAGCGCCGCGCGCCGCCCCCTGCGACGGCGAAGCGCGCCGCCGGAGCGTGGTCCTCGCCATACTACGGCACTCGAGCGGGCGCTCCATGCCGCAAGACGCGCGAATATTTTGCGTATGGGCCGCGTGTCCCGAGCGCTCGGCGCGTCTCGTGGCGGCGCGCGTATCCAAGACGAAACACCGCCGACGGTGGGCGTTCGTCGACACGCGGATGCTGCCGCGTTCGCAGCCGCTCGCGAGGCTCTGGTGCGCGAATAATCTGCGCGCACCTGTATTCTGGATGCAACTGGGGCGAGGCCCTCGCTCTCACGAGCCGACGTGGCCTCGGGGCCGGCGCCGAGCGCTCGGCTCAGTTGAGGTGGCGATCGATCTGAACGGGGCGAGCCAGGGTCGCGGCGCTCTGCCCGAGCCGATCCATGTCGCAGGGTTTGGCCAGGATGACGGCGTGCAGGCGCTCCGCCTGGCGGGCAGCCTCGCCGCTCGGCGGCTCCCCGAGCATGATGACGGGGATCTGCGCGTCGGCACGCTGCGGGCTGGCGCGCAGCTCGTCGACCAGCTCGAGCCCGTTCATGCCGTGCAGATCCATGTCCGTGATGATCAAGTCATAGGCGCCGACCTGCCGCGCCAGCATGGCCAGCGCCTCGAAGCCGCTGAAGGCCTCGTCCACCTCGTAGCCCTTGGCGCGCAGGGCGTGCGCGATGGAGCGGCGCAGCTCGTCGTCTTCCTCCGCCAGGAGCAGACGAGCAGGACGCAGATCTGGCGGCGGCCGCAAGGCGATGTCGTCGCCGTCTTCGTACAGCACGTCGTCGGCGTCATCCGTGGCGTCGTAGAAATCGGCGTCATCTGCGGCGTTCCAGCCCGTCTTCATGGTCATGATTTATCTCCCGCGTGGCAATCAGGCGGCGCGCACGGCCGACGAAGAGTGAGAGGGCCGCGCGCGGCGCGTGGAGCCTCATCAAGCATCGCGCGTGCCAAGCGCCGCGCTGCGAGAGCCCGGCGGCGCCTCGGCGCCGCTGCCCCGAATTGCTCCTGGAGCGTCCCGACGGGACTGTCGAGATTTCCCACAGACGAGAAATCCAACGTTTTGCGCCGCTCGAGGCGCGCGGCCGACGCCGCCACCCGGGAAGGCGCCAAGCAATTGTAATAGCTCAGTATTTTGCCAAACACGAGCTTGCTGCGGCGCGCTGGCACGTCCGGTGCTGAAGGGACCCTCGACAACCTTTCACTCCCCTCGATGGGAACTGAGCCTGAAGAGGAGTTTCATCAATGACCTTTCGTTCACACGCTCTCGCTGCCCTCGGAGCGCTCGCGCTCGCTAGCCAAGGCCTCGCCTGCCAAAGCTCGGCGCAAGCGGCCACGCCGGGGGTCGCCCCCGCCGCCGCACCCGTCGCAGCCGAAGCGCTCGCCGCGCCCGCCCCCGCGGGCTCGCCCGACTTTGCCAGCGTCGCCGAGCGCATTCTGCCGAGCGTGGTCAGCATCCATGTCGAGCAACAGACGGAGCAGAGCGCCGCGGAGGGACCGGAGATGGGCGGGCCCGGCTGGTTCTTCCGGCAAATGCCGGGCT
>Ga0315910_10004547_pt1 | contig 11569 bp, 13 predicted proteins | sample EdamamesoilMG_FD_204470 | JGI IMG/M metagenome (GOLD analysis project Ga0315910, IMG submission 204470) | Garden soil microbial communities collected in Santa Monica, California, United States - Edamame soil | ecosystem: Environmental > Terrestrial > Soil > Garden | place: USA: California...
TAGACATACTCGACATCGCCCATTACCATCATCGTTTTGAACAGCGTCGGAAATTCCGACAGCCAGAGCACCGTTTCAATTCCCGTGGCTTGCCGTGCCTCCTCTTTCGTAAGTTTATGGCCTTCCCATGTGGCGATGTGTTCATTGGTCTCCCGAAGAAAAAGTACCTCGTGATATTTTTTATCCGGGAAATCGGGACATAACACCAGAATAGTTTCTTCCTGGTCTACGCCGGTAAGGTAAAATAAGTCGCTGTTCTGCCTGAACCGCATGGTGCCATCCGCGTTCGTTGGCATAATATCATTTGCATTAACTACCGCAACGGAATTAGCCTGAAGCCCCGTCACCAATTTTTTCCGGTTAGTAACGAAGAGTTCCTTGTCTATTTTATTGTATCTCATTTGAATCCCTGTTTTTCAACAATGCAATTTAATGTAAAACTCAATGAAGCCAATCGCGCTATTGCTGTGCGCTCATTTGATGATCAGCTTGAAGATAAAACTTGATAAACTCCCCGGTGGATTTCCAGTGAACGGATACCGAACTGAACGGGAAACAGGATGTTATCGGAGTGATCCAGATCGCTTGCTAGAAGGGAAAATCCTTCGTCGACTTCACTTCATCCAACTGATCTACATGCCGGTTGGCGTGTGCAGGAATCATTACAAGCCATTGGTAGGCTGTCAGATCTCCTAACAGCGGATGTGGGGTTACGTGGTCTTTTAATGGATCGTTTGTCGTTCTGACGTAGTGAGCGGTCCGTTCCCTAGTTGCCTTAAACGCTTCAATCAGTTCCGCCTTGGTCGTAAATCGGTTTGAAGGCTTCAGCGATTCAGGAGCCTGCGCTTTGTAGGTTCTATCTTTTAATTTGTTTATTACCTCGGCCTCCTTGCCTTGCAATTCTATTGATTTTGCGGTTTCTGCTTCAGATATGAGGGACCGTTGTGCGATAGAAAGTAACAGTCCGTCGGAAAGCACAATATGTTCTGAAATCTCTGCTACAGACCACGAATCCGGTGTAGCTTTAAATGTCCATTGTACGTCACTGACATGCTCTATAGCAGCAAGAAATCTGTCGCCATTCTTATTCAACATTTCGAGGACAAGGTTCTTCTCATCAATTGTTAATTTCTGACCGTATACCGTCAGTGCCCAGCAAAAAAATCCCAGGGCTAACAGCATTTTTTTCATTGTTTGAAGCGTTTAAACAAGAACCCTGGCGGTGCCACTAAGCGTCCTTATCCATCGGGTCGTTCACTTCGTCGGTGGTCACCCAATTGAGCAACACAAACGTTACCAGTAACCCGGAAAAAAAACCTTCAAGCACAACAATAAATGCCGACATGTACGGGTTCAAATACCTGCCCATCGGCTCATTTTCTATAATCGATTGCATCATGCTCGAGTCGAGTTGCATATAGATAAAAAGGAATAAGCCGAATACCAAAGATCCGATTCCACCGGTTGCCACACCCATGATCAAGCCCCGAAAATAGTTCAGGTGATCCGTATGAGTCAGCTTGAATTTCTTAAGGGCTAAATAAATGCCAACGGTCAGAATGACCAGATTCATCAGACGAAGTTCTACGTGATGACTTAGCCCCACTATTTTCATGATGAGGAAATAAACAATTAATCCACCTGCGATTCGCAGGCCATAATTTTCAGGTATGCGGTTGGGATCGGAGAACAAGTTCATGGAAATAGTAGTTTTGGTGCATCCGAATATTTACATTTTTCAAGACATTTACAACGTTTTCGGAGGTTATAATTTTAAACTGGCAGTGACTAACAACGATTTGGGATTTAGAGGATCTAAAACGACTGGCTGAGAAGGCACACATCAAGCAAGGTTGGAAAAAATCCTGTTATTGGTGAATTTTCTAATACGTTTCACAAGTAGTTTTTTTGTTAAACATAGATTATGACATTATCCGAGTTTAAAAAATCCGTTCAACAATCTGTTCCACCCGGCAACCTGAGTATACTGTTGCAGGCGCTATGGTTTGACGCTAAAGGCAACTGGGATACGGCGCATCAACTGGCTCAGGAAGATGAGACTTCAGAGGGTTCCTGGATACATGCGTACCTGCATAGAAAGGAAGGGGACCTTGGAAACGCCGGTTACTGGTATCACCGCGCCAAACAACCAGTGTGCAACAAGTCTCTGTCCGAAGAATGGGAAGAAATTGCAGCAGTGCTGCTTCGTTAGATTACTTACCCGTCTCATGATCTCTGGACTCAATGATTCTTTCTTTCCATCGTTCTAATTCCTTTCGCCTTTCTTCCAGTTCAATTTCGGATGGAGAATAGCCGATCAGTTCGTTTAAATCCGGTTGTCCGCCGTCAACCCATGCGGTGTACCAAAAGTCACCTGTCGTTTTTATGGCCTGGCGCATCCTTCGCTCAACCATACCGTTGAGCAAAAGGTAGTATGCCCTTGAATAGGGTTGCGAATAAACCTTCACCGTTTGTCTTCCCTTCGTTTCAAAAGAGTATTTTTTTTCTCCCATCTTTTCCGACAACGCTCTTTCCATGGAGAGTACAGAATCTAATGCGAGATGAGAAGTTTGAATTGCTTTCCATGCCGCGAGTTGCGGGTTAGAAATGTAATCCGCCTTTCCAACGAAGAAGTTAAAATCATCAGAGAACAACTCAGGCAACCGTGATTCCCAAAAAGCATGAATACCCTCCTGATTGGTCAGCAAACCATTATAATTTTCTGTGGTGTGCAAGGGTACATGAGCGTCTGAAATATAATGACCAAGGTCCGCTGAGCGCTTAAGGATCAAATCCGGATCTCGCAGCATAAAGGCATCCCTGAGTGAATAAAACATCCGGTTAATGTGCCAGGGAGCAATACCATATTTTTTTAAGGTATCTTCTGTATATAACAAAACAGCCTGTTGCCAATGGAAGGGCATCTTATACATGGCACTATCACCATAATGATCGAGATCGATGTAGTGGCGTGGTGCTTCATCGACAACGGAATACCTTCTTCTGTCCGGGTTGACCGCTGCTTCTGTGATGTATTGGATGTTTACTTTGTAAAACCCAATCATTTCGGGAGGTAGAGTAAATACTGCCAGGCGGTTAATTCGCTGATGAGCAAAAAATCCCCAGCTTGAACAGAGCATGCAGATCCCAATAAGGTAAACGAAGACGACAGGTTGTCTCATAGGTATAAATTGCGTACAACGGTATTTTGATCGGGCAACTGCCAGTTAATTTACTATTTCAACTCGTTAAAAAAACCCTCCTCGACCTGATTTTTCAACATTGAATCAGGCCTCTCCTTGTCCGGACCAGCATCCCTGCGCAGCAAAATTTTTGACCCGGTCTAAAAATTTGAGCAGCCGGACTGTAAAAAACCGCAAAAATTGCCCTGGAACCCTTAAAATGTGAATTTTCGGGAGGCATTCTCAAGAATTCCTTGGTATTGGCTTTTGCATTTCCGGCAAATCCCTTTACCTTTGCAGTCCTTATTTTTAGAAAGAATATATGGCAAACCATAAGTCAGCAGAAAAAAGAATTCGTGCCAACGACGCAAAACGGGTCAGAAACCGTTATCAGCACAAAACTACCCGTACCGTAATTAAAAAATTAAGGACCTCTACGGTTAAATCGGAGGCAGCAGCCTTGTTAAAGGAAGTTTCTTCCATGATTGACAGGCTGGCCAAGAAGAATATCATTCATTGGAAAAAGGCCGCTAACCAAAAGTCAAAACTTAGTAAGGTAGTAAACAAGCTTGCATAAGCCTCTATCCACATTACCAGCATATAAACCCTGTCTTTGACGGGGTTTCTTTTTTTATGGCCCTTCCCGTTTCAAAAAGACACCCGACATCTATATATTTATATATGACAAACCGTTACCTATTATGTTTAAGCCCGAAAAAAGCTTTAATATCAAAAGCTGGTCACCCGAAGACAGACCGAGAGAGAAGCTACTCTTAAAAGGCAAGTCGGCACTTTCAGACGCTGAGCTGTTGGCGATTTTGTTGGGAACAGGAACGCCAACATTGAGTGCAGTAGACCTGGGGAAAAAAATTCTTCAGGATGTTGGCCATGACCTTCATCAACTTGCTAGGCACACGGTAAAAGATCTGGTCAAAGTAAAAGGGATTGGCGAAGCAAAAGCTGTGACCATCATTGCCGCCATGGAGCTCGGACGAAGAAGGAAAGACCTTGAACTGGGAGCCAAGCCAAGAATCAATGGTTCGCAGGATGCCTATCAATTGATCAAAGCCGACCTTCAGGACATCCCTCATGAGGAATTCTGGGTGATTTTACTCAATCGTGCCAACCGCGTCGTTCGAAAATACCAAATCAGTTTGGGAGGCGTGGCCGGTACGGTGGCCGACCCTAAAATTATCTTCAAAGCTGCTCTAGACGATTTGGCGAGCGGAATCATTCTGGCACACAATCATCCATCGGGGAACCTTACTGCCAGCCAGGCAGACATCGATCTAACGAAGAAGCTGGTGGCAGGCGGTCGGTTGCTGGAAATACAAGTAATGGATCACCTTATAATTGCCGGCCAGAAATATTATAGCTTTGCAGACGAAGGTTTGATTTAGGGTGTCATACCCTGTTTATTATCTAAGGTCAACAAATGAAAGTAAAATATTCATTCTTCATTGGGCTGGTTTTTATTGTTGTCCCTATCCTGGTTGGGCAGGCGATCAAAAGAAAGCCGGTGGCAAATGTCGAAGTGAAAAAAAAGACGATACCACGACGCGTCAATCCGTACCTTCAACAGCTGCTCGCTGATTACGAAAGAGAAATTATCAACCTGTCCGGCGAGTCGCATACTCCTGGCGCCGCCATTGCCGTAGTCTATGACTCCACCATCGTGTACCTGAATGGATTTGGCATTAAGAGTTCAACAGATGTTATTGATTCAGTAGATGTTAACACGGTATTTCGTATCGCATCAGTTTCAAAACCGTTTGCATCTTTTCTCACGGGAATTCTGGTACAAGACTCGATACTTTCCTGGAACGATTCCGTCACAGCGTATTTGCCGGACTTCAACCTGAAATCAAAGGAGGAAACGGGCAAACTCACTATAAAACATGTACTCTCCCATACCACAGGACTGCCGTATCATACCTACACCAATATGGTGGAAGAAGGCATACGGTTAGACACCATGCTTGCCTGGCTGAAAGATATATCCCTCGCGAACAAGATTGGTGAGGCGTACAGCTATCAAAACGTTGCCTTCAGTATTGTAGGGGAAGTGATTAAATCAAGAACCAGCAAACCGTATGAAACTCAGATTATAGAAAGGGTTTTTGTTCCGCTAAATATGAAAACGGCATCAATCGATTATGTAAGTATGATGCAGAACACGAATGTAGCGAGGCCGCACAAATTGGTGAGGGGGAAGTGGAAACCGACCCTGATTACGAACACTTATTACAACGTCGCCCCTGCCGGGGGTATTAATGCAAGCATTTCAGATATGGCCAAGTGGATGATTGCGTTGCTGGGAAATCGCCCGGATGTAATCACGACGGCAACCCTGAAGCAACTTTATACCCCCTTGGTGAAAGCCCCTTCCAAAAACAGAAACTACGGCAGAATGCATCGGCTGAGCAGTTCATTTTACGGGTTAGGCTGGCGCGTGCTGCATTACCCTGACGATACGTTGATTTATCATGGAGGATATGTGAACGGATATCGTAGTGAAGTGGCATTTAATCCCAAAGAAAAAATCGCAGTTTGTATTCTGGCCAATGCACCTGGTGAACTACCAGACAACGGAATTCCTTTATTTTTCAGATTGTTTAATGCCAAACGAGATAGTATCAGTCACTGGCAGGAACAGGAAGTTATTCGTTCCAAAACACCTTTGCTCCCATGAAAGCTAAGAACATCTTTTTCCTGATTGCTATCATCGTCGCGTTGATTAGTGTGATATACTCTTTTATGGGAAGCCAGGATCAGACCGGCTATATCGAGGAGATAAAAAAAGATCGGGAGGACAAAGAAAGATTCATGCGAACATCTCCTGAATCTCCGTTTTTTGAAAACCTCGAAAATTTTGAAGGTCTTCGATACTATCCTCCGGATATACGCTATAAAATCACCGCAGATCTCATTCCGGTACAAAACAAAAAACCAGTTGTCCTCGGAACCAACGACGGGAAAGAGCAGCGGTATGTTGAATATGCCCACGCCGAATTTGATCTTGATGGATATCACCACACCCTGTTGATTCTGGAGGTAGCCGATATGGGGCCCTTTCGCGGAAAGCTCTTCCTTGCTTTCGGAGATGAAACCAGTGCCGTCGAAACGTATGGCGCAGGTCGATACCTTGATGTCAACAAAGTGCCCGGTAGCAATACCATTACACTGGATTTTAACAAAGCGTACAATCCCTATTGTGCGTATGCTGAAAAATACTCCTGCCCCCTTCCTCCATCTGAAAACCTGTTGAAAGTGCCGATTAATGCCGGGGAAAAGATATACCACGACTAATCTCCAGCTTTCCTATAGTGATGCAGAATGGTATTATCGCAAACCTTAGAAAAGTTGTGGTAAAGACCTTATTTTTGATCTTTTAATTATCCCGTACAGGATAGGCCGACCACCTATTTGATGCTATGACTATATCGTACAACTGGCTGAAAGATTATATTGATATTCCCGAATCCGCGGAGGCAATTGGTCAGGTGCTTACCTCCACTGGCCTTGAGGTTGAAAGTGTTGAATTCTTTGAAACGATCCGGGGAGGATTGAAGGGACTTGTTATCGGAGAAGTAATAACGTGTACAAAGCATCCGAATGCTGATAAACTGTCCATTACCACGGTAGATGCAGGAGGACCGAAACATTTACCCATCGTATGCGGCGCACCGAATGTCGCCGTTGGCCAAAAGGTGATCGTTGCCCTTCCCGGCACAACCGTTTACCCTACAAAAGGTGAGCCTTTCACCATCAAAGTAGCCAAGATCCGGGGCGAGCAATCCGAAGGCATGATATGTGCTGAAGATGAAATCGGATTAAGCGATTTACATGCGGGAATCATTGTACTTCAGACTGAACTTCCCAATGGAACGCCAGCCGAGGAAGTATATAATGTGCAGTCGGACTATATTCTGGAGATTGGACTGACGCCAAACCGCGCCGACGCAGCGTCTCATATTGGCGTTGCTCGCGACATCAAAGCAATAAAAAACCGGGACATTCGATGGCCCGCAGTAGATCAATTCAGGACTGAAAACAGAAACCTCCCCATAACCGTCGTAGTTGAAAATCCGGAGGCCTGTCTCCGGTATTCCGGGTTAACCATTGCCGGCGTTACCGTTGCTGAATCTCCTGCCTGGTTAAAAAACAGGCTGTTGTCGGTAGGGCTAACACCAATAAATAACATCGTAGACATCACCAATTTTGTCTGTTTTGAAATAGGACAGCCGCTGCATGCTTTTGATGCGGATCAGATTACTGGCAGAAAGGTGCTAGTAAAGACACTACCCGCAGGCAGTACGTTTGTCACGCTGGATAACAAAGAAAGGAAACTTCAGGGGAGTGACCTGATGATTTGTAATGTTGAGGAGGGTATGTGTATTGCCGGAGTATTCGGGGGATCAAAATCCGGGATAATTACCGGAACAAAAAATATTTTCCTTGAAAGCGCATGCTTTTCACCGGACTATGTGCGAAAGACTTCCATGTATCACCAACTAAAAACTGACGCGTCGTTTCGATTTGAGCGCGGTACCGATCCCAATATGACCGTGTATGCGTTAAAACGCGCCGCCTTACTCATTAAGGAAATTGCTGGTGGACAAATATCATCTGATGTGGTGGATGTGTATCCTTCACCTGTCGGAAACAGACACATTGAAGTGAAGGACAAGAATGTAGATCGTTTGATCGGCAAGGCCATACCCCGGGATGAAGTTCACAGTATCCTGAAGAGGTTGGATATTGACGTTCTGGAAAAAACGGCCTCCTCTTACAAAGTTTCCGTGCCGCCGTATCGTGTAGATGTTACGCAGGAAGCTGATGTTGTAGAAGAAATTCTTCGGATTTACGGCTTCAATAATATTGAACTTTCTTCCACGGCACATGCCGATTTTCTGGCAGAGTTTCCCGCGAAAGACCTTGACACTTACAGGCGCACTATTGGAGAGCTCCTTGTTTCCAACGGGTTTTACGAAATATGGACAAATTCGCTTACCAATCAGGTCTACCAGGAAAAACATCAGCTCACGTTTAAAGGAAAGGCCGTCGAAATTCTGAACAAGCTCAGCGAGGAGCAAGGTGTGCTTCGTCAGACGCTTTTGTTTACGGGCCTCGAGGTAAGCGCTTACAATATTAACCGCCGTCAGAAAGACCTCAGGTTATTTGAATTTGGTAAAATTTACTACAAGGATAACACCGGCTACCGGGAAGAAGAGAGGCTTGCACTTTTTTTAACTGGAAACAGGGAGGTCGAAAACTGGCAACACAAGACACAACCTGCCACCTATTTTGATCTGGCACAATCGGTGAGCAACATTCTTCTCAAGTCTGGCGTTGGCGCAACACAGGAGACCTCAAACGATCAACTTTTGGAATATGGTTCAAGGCTGATGCTGAAGAAAGATGAAATTGGAATAATTGGAAAAGTAAAATCCTCGTTGCTGAAAGATTTTGGCATCAAGCAGGAATTATTTTATGCCGAGTTGAATACATCCTTGCTTTTCAACGCAGCAAACCCTAAGTTAGTAATTCAGGAGGTGCCAAAATTTCCGGAAGTAAGGAGAGATTTGTCACTCGTCATCGATAAAAAGGTTAGCTTCGAAGAAATTAGAAAGCTTGTGATGAGCACGGAAAAGCAGTTGATAAAAAGTATCATAGCTTTTGATGTGTACGAAGGGGAGAATATACCGGCAGGTAAGAAGGCCTACGCACTTGGTTTCACACTGCTGAATGAGAGTAAGACGCTGACGGATGAGGAGATTGAAAAGACAATGGACCAGCTGATGATTGCTTTTGAAAATCAACTGGGTGCTGTTATCAGAAAATGATATCGTAGAAGTTGATACGATCAGCGTTGTGTTATGCCAGGCAATTTCCGGGTACACGCACAAAGAAATTAACAGGAAGAGTTGGATGGAGAGGGCAGACTTGAATAGTTTGCGCAAAACTTAAAATTGGTTTTAACAGCTTCGGTACTGGGGCCCGCAGCAAAAAAGTTTCTCATGGATCAAGAACTCTTAAAATCCAACCTTACTGGGCTGGAGCGTAAAATTTTGGTGCTCATTAACGAGCATAAGAACTTAAAGGACGAGGTGAAAGCCTTAAAAAAAGAAAGCCTCGAACTGAAAGCCGCTATTAAGGTAAGGGATGAACAAATCTCCGGCTTTCATAATCAATTGAAAATCACTAAAATTGTGGACAGTTTAAACCCGGAAGACGGAAGTGTTTCGGAGTTGAAGAAAAAAGTGGACGATTACATTCGTGAGATAGACAAGTGCATCGCCCATTTAAGCAGATAAAGGAACCTGTAAGAATATTTCATGGAGGACCTCTCTATAAAGATTAAGATAGCTGACCGCGAGTACCCTATGAAGGTGAAGCTTTCGGATGAAGAGCGGGTGAGAATAGCCGGGAAACTCATTAATGAAAAAATAAAATCTTACAGGGAACAATTTGGGATTGAGGATAAGCAGGATTTGCTTGCCATGGTAGCTTTCGATTGCCTCATCGACAAGATGACTGCAGAAGATTCCTACCAGGCGATTGACCAGACGGTGTTTGAAAAACTGAGTCAAATCAATCACCTGGTCTCCCAATCCATCCTCTGAGCCTTCACTCCCTCTCTTCCTGAGCCAAAGCGGCTATCCCGGGCAGATCATAACCTATTTTTATTATGTCAACGACCGTTATCGTAATCGTGGTCAGCATCATCGCCACGATTGTGTTGAGCCTGCTGATCGGTTCGCTCCTTTATAAACGGAAACTTCAAAAAACCGAGGAGAATGCCAGTGCCAAAGCCAAGCTAATCCTAAAAGAGGCGGAGATCGCAGCAGAGACCCTTAAGAAGGACAGGATTCTTGAAGCAAAAGAGAAACTGCTGAAGATGAAGACTGAATTCGAGGAAGAAGCCAACAAGAAAAAAAATCTTATCCTCAGCAACGAACAGAAAATCAAACAACGCGAACAAACCCTGAGTAAGGAAATTGAGAATCTGAAACGGAAAGAAGGAGAACTGGATGACATTCGCCTCGACCTCGCTGCACAGTTGGAACATACCAAGAAAAGGAAAGAAGAGCTTGATAAATTTAATCAGCAGAAAATTCAAGTCCTTGAGAACATCTCCAAACTCACGGCTGACGAGGCGCGGGAACAACTGGTAGCGTCCCTCAAGGATGAAGCGCAGACCCGTGCGTCGAGTTACATTAAGGATATTATGGAGCAGGCCAAGTTAACGGCGACCAAAGAAGCAAAGAAAATTGTTGTTGAGACGATTCAACGAACGGCCACGGAGCACGCTATAGAAAACTGTGTCTCCATTTTTAACATTGAAAGCGATGATATCAAAGGAAAGGTAATCGGCCGGGAAGGACGGAATATACGCGCCCTGGAAGCTGCTACCGGTGTGGAGATCATCGTTGACGATACACCCGAAGCGATTATTATATCAGGGTTCGACCCCGTGAGAAGAGAGATCGCCAGGCTCTCCTTGCATCGGCTTGTTCAGGACGGACGGATTCACCCCGCCCGAATTGAAGAGATTGTAGCGAAAACGACGAAGAATATTGAGGATGAAATAATTGAAATCGGTGAACGTACGGTGATCGACCTGGGTATTCACGGGCTGCATCCGGAGCTGGTAAGAATGGTGGGGAGAATGAGGTTCCGTTCATCTTATGGACAAAATTTATTACAACACTCCCGCGAGGTTGCTAACCTGTGCGCGATCATGGCAACTGAACTAGGCTTGAATGTAAAACAAGCCAAACGGGCCGGCTTACTTCACGATATAGGTAAGGTATGGCCTGAGGAACTGGAGAAGCCACATGCCATTGTCGGCATGGAACTCGCCCTGAAATACAAAGAACATCCCGTGATATGTAATGCTATTGGTGCCCATCACGATGAGATTGAAATGACCAGTATCATCTCGCCTATCGTTCAGTCCTGCGATGCCATCAGCGGGGCGCGTCCTGGCGCAAGACGCGAAGTGATGGAACAATATATCAAACGATTGAAAGAATTGGAACAGCTTGGTCTTAGCTTCGAAGGTGTAGATAAATGTTATGCTATTCAGGCTGGCCGGGAGCTCCGCGTTATTGTAGACGCTGAAAAAGCAAGTGATGAGCGCGCCGGACAGCTGAGTTTTGATATTTCGCAAAAAATTGAGCGTGATATGCAATACCCTGGCCAGGTTAAGGTGACAGTAATCCGTGAAATGAGAAGCGTTGCCTATGCCAAATAGTATTTACTTGTCATCGTACAGAAAAACAAAAGACCCCGAAGCTGGGGTCTTTTGTTTTTCTATAAAACCCTGATTCGTCGATTTGTTAACCGGGTTCGGTTCCGGAATTTTCATGATCGTCTATTAT
>Ga0315910_10004548_pt1 | contig 11568 bp, 10 predicted proteins | sample EdamamesoilMG_FD_204470 | JGI IMG/M metagenome (GOLD analysis project Ga0315910, IMG submission 204470) | Garden soil microbial communities collected in Santa Monica, California, United States - Edamame soil | ecosystem: Environmental > Terrestrial > Soil > Garden | place: USA: California...
GCTCACGCAGCATTTCCGGCGTGATGTTGCCCTCGGCGATCTCGCGCAGCGCGACCACGGTGGGCTTGTCGTTCTCCCAGGGAACGGTGGGCTCGGCGCCATTGGCGAGCCGGCGCGCGCGCTGCGCGGCCAGCAGCACGAGCTGGAAAATGTTTTCGACGTTCGGGAGGCAGTCTTCGACGGTAATGCGGGCCATGAATCTCTCGGAAAACCAAGCTTGCGGGGGACGAAGTCTACTGGAAAAAGATGTGGTTTTGCCGGGATTTGCGGGTACCAGGGCTCAATTCAGGCGCGCTGGCGGCCTGCTCGACGCCGCTCAGCCCAGCAGGTCGCGAATCAGCCCGTTCAACTCGGGTCGCCTGGCTTCGTATCCGGGCCGCCCGGAGAGGATCTCGAGCAGCTGTCGGACCGCGGTCTCCCAGTCGTCGTTGACGATCACCCGGTCGAATTCCGCGTAATGGGACATGTCGGCGATCGAGTCGCGCAAGCGGCGGGCGATCACTTCGTCGCTGTCGGTCTTGCGGCTGCGCAGGCGTTGTTCGAGTTCCGCGCGCGACGGCGGCAGGATGAAGATGGAAATGCAGTCCGGCTGCGCTTCGCGCACCTGGCGCGCGCCCTGCCAGTCGATCTCCAGGATGACGTCGTGGCCGGCGGCGCGCTGGGCTTCAACCTGCTTGCGGCCGGTGCCGTAGAAGTTGTCGAACACCTGCGCGTTTTCCAGGAATTCACGAGCTTCGCGCAGGCGCCGGAACTCATCTTCCTTGACGAAGTGGTAGTGCTCGCCGTTGACCTCGTGCGGCCGCGGCTTGCGGGTGGTGTGCGAGATGGACACGCGCAGCGAGGGATCGCGCTCCAGAACCGCCTTGACCAGGCTGGTCTTGCCGGCGCCAGACGGCGCGGCAATGACGAACAAGGAGCCGCGCCGTTTGGAGCCTTCAGTCATGGCGCGGAAGTCTATGCGAGGGGTGGTGATGCCCCAAGGGGCCATATCCCAGTTCCTTGCGTCCCGGATACAACCTCGTGGGGTCAATCACGGGGAACGACATGCGACTGGTCAATCAGAACTGGTGGTTCACGACGCTGCTGGTCTCCCAGCACAAGCACTGCCCGCCGCTCACCAGGGACATCAAGTGCGACGTGCTGATCGTGGGCGCCGGCTTCGCCGGCGTGTGCGCGGCCGCCCAGTTCCTGCGCAAAGGCCTCAAGGTCGTGCTCATCGACAAGAACATCGTCGGCGGCAGCTCGTCGGGCCGCAGTGCCGGGTTCCTGACCCCGGACAGCGAGCTCGAGCTGCACCAGTTGAGCCGCCGCTACGGAAACAAGGCCGCGCGCGAAATCTGGGATGCCCCGGTCAGCGCGATCGAAGGCCTGGTCCGGAACATCGAGAAGTACGACATCCAGTGCGGATTGCTGAAGCAGGACTCGCTGTTCCTCGGCCTCGGCAAGGGTGGCTACGAGGCGGCCAAGGCCGAGCTCGAATGCCGCGAAGAGGTGGGTTTCACGGACCAGAAGCTGTACGACGAGACGCAGCTCAAGAGCATCCTCGGCTCGCGGAATTACACCGCGGGCATCCGCTACGGCGGCACCTACGGCATCAATCCGCTGCAGTGCCTGCAGGGCTTCAAGGACGTGCTGCTGGACGACGGCATGCAGATCTTCGAAGCGACGGCAATGAAGCGCATCGAGGGCCACACGGTCTACACGCACGCGGGCAGCATCACCGCGGAGAACATCATCGTCGCGGTGGACAAGCTCGAGCCGCACATCAGTCCGCTGTCCGCCGAGTGTTTCCACGCCCAGACCTTCCTCAGCGTCACCGAGCCGCTCACGGATCGCGAACTGAAGATTCTGTTCCCCTCCGGCGAACAGATGCAGTGCTGGGACTCCAAGCTGGTCTACACGTATTTCCGGCTGACCAAGGATAATCGACTGCTGGTCGGCGGCGGTTCGGCGCTCACCACCTTCCTCAAGGACGCCTATAACAACCCGGGCATCATCAAGCGCGTGATCGCCGACTTCTACGATCACTTCCCCGAGCTTCGCGATGTGGCGTTCATCCAGTTCTGGCCCGGCCAGATCGACACGACGCGCGACCTGCTCCCCACCATCGTCAAGCCGAAAGACCAGCCGCACATGCGCTTCATCTTCGGCTGCGTGGGCATTCCCTGGGCCGCGTTCACGGGGACCTTCGCGGCGCGCAACATCCTCGGCGACGCGGATGCGGAGTACGACAAGTACTTCAACTACTTCTCGAACGAGCGCGATTTCTGGCTGCCCAGCAGCCTGGGCAAGGTGATCGGCAAGCCGTTGTTGTTCTCGCTTTCCAACAGCTGGGCGAAGTTCCGCCAGGTGGACAAGCTGCGCGAGCGCGGGGCGGAGAAGGAGTTCTAGCTACCGCTCCGCTACTGGCGTGCTGCCGCGGCCTCGAGCGCCGGCAGCACGTCGGTCCACTTCTCCTCGGTGGCCTTGGCGATCATCGCCTTCAACCGGGCCGGATCGGTGGGCAACTTCGCGCCCGCGGCGAGCAGCGCCGCGGTCGCGCTCACGGAGTTCATCTGCTCGATGGGGGTGTTTCCCTTGGCGTCCTTCGCGTCGATGTCCGCGCCCGCGTCCAGCAGCAGCTTGATCGAGTCGGGGTCGCTCTGCGCGAACAGCGGTGTCTGGACACCTGCATCGCGCGCGTTGACGTTGGCGCCCGCCGCGATCAGCGCCTGCTTCGGCTCGGGGAAGTACTCCTCGAACAGCGGCGTTCGCCCGTAGTTGTCGCGCGCATTCGGATTCGCGCCTCGACGGAGCAACGCGGCCGCGACGTCCGGGCGGTTGGCGGCGAACAGCGCCGTCTGGCCTTCGTCGTCACGCGCTTCGAGTTTCGCGCCGGCGTCGATGAGCAGTCCCACGACCTTTGCGGAATCGAAGGTGGCCGCGCCCGGGTCGTCTTCATCGTTGACGTAGCTCCCCGCGGCCTCCGCCAGCAGTGTGACGCCACCATCGCCGGGCCGATTCACGTCGCGCGAGTGTTTCAGCGCGAGAGCGACCATGTCGGGTTGTCCACTCGACACGCTCGCCCAGAGAAACTCCCGCGCGACCGATCGGTCTTTCAGCGCACCCTTCGCGATCATCAGGCGCGCGAGTTCCGCGTCGGCGCATCGCGTCGCATAGGCAATGGACGGTCCACCGCCGTAGCCATCGCCGGATACATTCGCGGGCGTGCCGGCCTGGATGAATTCCCGCGCGAGCCCGGTCTTGCAGCGCAGTAGCGCGGTGCGCAGGCCGTGGCCGGCATCCTTCGACCGGAAGTCCCAGCGTTCCGCGCGCAGCCGCGGCAGCGTCGCATCATCCCCGTTCACGTAACTCGTCGCACCCGAGACGCGATCGATGGCCTGCTCGATCTCGGAAATGATGGCGGGCATGTTCGGGAGATCCTTGCCGGGTCCGTGCGCGTCTTCCATTGCCGCGGCGTAGTCGAGCACGAACTTGTGCCGGTCGCCGATGCTCACCCGCGTGATGTACGTGGGGAAATCCGTGACCCCGTACTCGTAGTAGCCCTCGAGGGCGAAGTAGTTAGCGCGCCGCAGGAGCTCGAGCAGCGGCGCGAGGGTTTCGGGATCCACGCGCCATTGGTGCGCGCCTCTCACGACCACGTGGCTGTTGCCCTGGTAGCGAACATCCCCATTGCCCCGCAGTTCGACGCGGTAGTCGGGGCAGGTGCCCATGCAGCCGGTACGCGCCAGCGCGATCACCGTGGCCGAGAGCTCCGGGTCCGCGGGAAAGGCGCGATCCGCCGGACCTTCGTAGTCCGCGGACCGCGAACTGATGTGCAGCTCGAGCCTGGCGAGGATGGGCCGCCCCTCGCGCTTGAATGGCTTGAAGCGCATGGCCTGCGCGAGTCGCGTCGCCTCCTCGCGTTGCTGCTCGGCGCCGTCCTTCAGCCGCGCCGAGGTCACGGTGCCCTTTTCGTCGATCCAGAGCTCGAACTTCCACCACGCGTTGCGTCGATCGAGGGTGATGTCTTCCCACGGGGTCGTGACCCAGGGAACCGGCTCGAGCTGGTGTTCGGAGATCTCGCGGTAGTCGGTGATTTCCCGGTAGACGGTGGATTCGGACTGGGCCTTGTCGGGCGCCGGCAGGGCCGGGATCGCGGCGAGCAACAGGAAGGCGGCGGGCGCGAGGCTGCTTGCCGCCCGGCGACTCATTCGACGTTCTGGACCTGTTCTCGCATCTGCTCGATCAACACCTTCATGTCGACCGTGATGCGCGTGGTGTCGAGATCCTGGGATTTCGAAGCCAGCGTGTTGGCCTCGCGATTCAGTTCCTGCATGAGGAAATCGAGGCGCCGCCCCGCGGCCTCGGTACCGGCCATGATCCGGCGCGTCTCCTCGATGTGCCCGGTGAGACGGTCGAGTTCCTCGGCCACGTCGAGACGCTGCAGCTGCATGACCAGCTCCTGCTCGAGGCGGTCGCGGTCCACCGCGGCGAGCATTTCCGCCACGCGTTCCTGGAGCCGCGTACGCACGCGGGCCTGGATCTCCGGCAGGCGGCCGCGTACCTGGGTGACCAGTGTCGCGAGCCCGGCGCACCGCTGTTCGATGAGATCGCCCAGCCGCTTGCCCTCTCGCAGGCGCATCGCGCCCAGCTCGTCGAGGGTCTGCTGGAACAGGGTCCGGCCCGCGCCTAACAAGGCCTCGGTGTCGGGGGACGCGGTCTCGACCACGCCCGGCCAGCGCAGTACTTCGACGGCATCCACGGTGGCTTGCGGCAATTCGTTCAGCACCTGGCCGATGGCCGCGGTCACGCGACTCAGCGCCGTGGGATCGATCCGCAGCTCGCGTTCGCCGGCCTGGCCGCCCCGCAGGTGCACGGTGCAGTCGATCTTGCCGCGCTTGAAGTGCTTCGCCAGCAGTTGACGTAAGTCCGACTCCAGCGGCCGCAGCTCCTCGGGAAGGCGGAATCCGGGTTCCAGGTAGCGGTGATTGACGCTGCGAAGCTCGCAGGTCAGGGTTCCCCAGTTGCCGGCCAGCTCGCGCCGTGCGAATCCCGTCATGCTTGCGATCATCGGGCGCTCTGAATTTCTTCTGCCAAACGCAGGGTGCGGTAAAGTGCGCGGCAGTTTATCAGAGCCCACCACCCTGCCTTGCGCATCGAATACGCCGAAGTCAGCCTGCTAGGCAATCGCACCGACAATCAGGATCGCGTCTCGGTCGCGGTCTCGGAGCATTCGGCGCTGCTGGTCGTCATCGACGGCATGGGCGGCCATTCCGATGGCGCGAAGGCCGCCGAAACGGCGATCAAGACCCTGCAGGAGCAGTTCTGGCACACGCCACAACCCATCCTCGATCCGCTCGGATTCCTGCACCTGTCGCTGGGCCGCGCGCACGAAGAGGTCGCGAAGCTCGGCGCCAACCTGCCGCTCGAGTTGCGGCCGCGCGCCACCTGCGCCGTCTGCCTCGTGCAGAACGGCAGCGCGTTCTGGGCCCATATCGGCGACAGCCGTGTCTATCTTCTGCGGCGCGGTAAGGTCTTCAAACGCACGCGTGACCACAGCCACGTGGAATTCCTGCTGCGCGAAGGCGTCATCACCGCCGACCAGGCGCTGACGCACCCGATGCGCAATTTCGTCGAGTGCTGCCTCGGCGGCGAACCCTTCCTGCCCGAGATGACGTTGGGCCTGCGCGAGCCGCTCGAGGCCAACGACGTGCTGCTGGTGTGCTCCGACGGCCTGTGGGGCGGCGCTGACGACGCGGAGATCGGGGGTGCATTCCCGCTGGCGCGCGCGCCGATTCGCGACGAATTGCAGCGCCTGGCCGAGCGTTCGGTTAGCGTGGTCGGGGCCGGCAGCGACAATACTTCCGCCGCCGTCGTGCGCTGGATAGGAAACGCCTGATGAATTCCCGGCCGAGCGGTCGCGCACCGGATGAGTTGCGCGCCGTACGCTTCACGCGTCAATTCACGCGCCACGCCGAGGGTTCGGTGCTGGTGGAGTTCGGCAACACGCACGTGTTGTGCACCGCCAGCGTGGAGGAAACCGTGCCCGGATTCCTGCGCGGCAAGGGCCAGGGCTGGGTGACGGCCGAATACGGCATGTTGCCCCGCGCCACGCACACGCGTACCCCGCGCGAGGCCGCCAAGGGCAAGCAGAGCGGACGCACGCAGGAAATCCAGCGACTCATCGGCCGCTCATTGCGCGCCATCACCGATCTCAATGCGCTCGGCGAACGCACCGTCACGCTCGATTGCGACGTGCTGCAGGCCGACGGCGGCACGCGGACCGCGGCCATTACCGGGGCCTATGTCGCGCTGGCCGACGCCTGCGATGCGCTGGTCGCGCGACGCCTGCTCGCGGTGCCGCCGCTGCATGGGCAGGTGGCCGCGATCTCGGTGGGCATCTGCAAGGGTATCCCGGTGCTCGACCTCGATTACGCCGAGGATTCCGGCGCGGAAACCGACATGAACGTCGTGATGAACAACGGTGGCGGCTTCATCGAAGTGCAGGGCACGGCCGAAGGCCACGCCTTCCGCCGCCACGAGCTCGATGCGCTTTTGAATCTCGCGGCCGGCGGCATTTCGCGCCTGTTCCAGATGCAAGCCGAAGTGCGCACGGCCACCTGAAGACCATGAACACGCGGCGCGTGGTGCTCGCCTCCGGCAACGCGGGCAAACTGCGCGAATTCTCCGAGTTGCTCGCCACCAGTGGCTTCACGCTGCTGCGCCAGTCGGACTTCGACATCGGCCCCCCGCCCGAAACCGGCGACACTTTCCTCGACAACGCGCTGATCAAGGCACGCAACGCCGCGCGCCTCGCGGGCCTTCCCGCGATCGCGGACGACTCGGGCATCGAAGTCGATGCGCTCGGTGGCGCACCCGGCGTGCATTCGGCGCGTTACGCCGGAGAGGACGCCAGCGACGAGGAGAACCTCGCGAAATTGCTGGCCGCCCTGCAGGGCTTGCCGCCCGAGCGGCGCGGGGCGCGCTATCGCTGCGTGATCGTGTTCGTCGAGAACGCCGACGATCCGCACCCGCTGATCGGCGAAGGAGCCTGGGAGGGCCGCATCATCGATGCGCGGCGTGGCGACGGTGGTTTCGGCTATGACCCGTCGTTCGTTCCGCTGGGTGAAACGCGCACCGTCGCGCAGCTGCCGGCCGCCGAGAAACACGTGCACAGCCATCGCGGCCAGGCGCTGCGCGCGTTCCTGGCGCAGTTGGCGGAACGGGAGCGCGCGTGAAAGCCCCGCCGCTCGCGCTGTACGCACACTTTCCGTGGTGCGTGCAGAAATGCCCGTACTGCGATTTCAATTCCTACACGCTCAAGGAGCCACTGCCCGAGCAGCGCTACATCGACGTGTTGATGCGCGATTTCGAGGCCCAGCTGCCCTCGGTCGAGGGTCGCGCGCTGGTCAGCATTTTTCTCGGCGGCGGCACGCCCAGCCTGTTTTCCCCGGCTGCCATCGCGGGATTCCTCGAACGCGTGCGCGGGCAACTCGCCTGCCTCGACGGCCTCGAGGTCACGCTCGAGGCCAACCCGGGCACCATCGAGCGCGGGCGATTCAGCGAGTACCGTGCTGCCGGCATCACGCGTATTTCGCTGGGCGCGCAGAGTTTCGACGCGAAGCAGCTCACGCGACTGGGCCGCATCCACTCCGCCGACGAGACGCGTCGCGCGGCCGAGGAACTGCACGCGTCGGGACTCGACAACTTCAACCTGGACCTGATGTACGCGTTGCCGGAGCAGTCGCCCGACGATGCGCTCGCGGATCTCGGCGCCGCGCTGGCGCTCGCGCCCGCGCATCTTTCGCAGTACCACCTGACGATCGAGCCGGGTACGGTCTTTGCCGCCGCGCCTCCCACGCAGCCCGCGGATGAAGTGGTCGACGAAATGCTCGAGCGATCGCTGCACATGCTCGAAGCCTCGGGTTTCGAGCAATACGAAGTGTCGGGTTACGCGCGGGCCGGAAAGCGCTGTGCGCACAACCTCAATTACTGGAGGTTCGGCGACTATCTCGGCATCGGTGCCGGTGCCCACGGCAAGATTTCCGATCCGGGGCAGGGATTGATCGTGCGCACGCAGCAATGGCGTGAGCCGCGGCGCTACCTGGCTGCCGAGGCCGGTTCATTCACGCGCAAGCCGATCGAAGCGCGCGAGCTGCCATTCGAATTCGCGATGAATGGGTTCCGGCTGGTGGAAGGCTTTTCTGATGAGCTGTTCGAGTCGCGCACCGGGCTGCCGATCGCCGTTCTCGAACGTGCAATGGCCATTCAGCAAGACCGGGGGCTGGTGCATCGCGGACCCGGCTCCTGGCGCGCCACGGCAAAAGGCTTTCGATTTCTCAACGACATACTGGTAGCGCTACTACCTGACCCCGAATCCCAACGCTCCCGGTGACCCCCGCCCCGTCGTTGGGCGGTTTTATGCACAGATGCCCCTTGACGGACGCTCAAACAATGGGATTACGGCGCATTTCAGTTCTGTTGCAGGATAAATAGCCTGTAAGGCTATGATTAAGATGCCTTTAATCTCATGGTCATTATTTGACCAAGGTAACGGATTTGCGAATTTCTCCGCTTTTTTGGAATGCGCAAGGGCCGCTACCCACAGAGTTATCCACACTTTCTGTGGATAACGGAAAGCCTGTTTTTGCCCTTGAGATGGCAGGTTCGGCCCGCTAGACTGCGCGCCCTTTTTCTAAACCCCGGCCGGCAAAATCCGCCCGGTAGAGAGAAACCCATGAAAGCCGACACGCACCCCGAGTACAAAGAAATCAGCGTTTCCTGCACCTGCGGAAACTCGTTCAAGACGAAGTCGACTTTGGGACACGATCTGCAGGTGGAAGTCTGCGCCAACTGCCATCCGTTCTACACGGGCAAGCAGAAGATCCTCGACACCGCCGGCCGCGTCGACAAATTCCGCAAGAAGTACGCTGCCGCCGCGGGCCGCTGACGAACTTCTTCGGCAACCGACGCCACTCACAAGGCGCCCTCTTCGGAAGAAGTGGGCGCCTTTTTGCTACCTGTAATGTGCCCGTCGGAACTTGTTGTCGCAGCGCCGTATCGTAGTTAAATACGCGCTCGGCCCGCTCGCGGAGACCTGACAATGAAGCGCACCCAGTTCCTCGTGTTGACCCTGTCGACGGTGGCCAGCCTGCTGCTGGCGGCTTGCTCTTCGAATCCGGCGACCGGCGGCAAGAACGTCGTCATGGGCTCCTGGGAAGGCGAGAAGAAGACCACCCAGAAGCACCACCAGGAAATCGTCAAGGCGCTCGGCCTGTATGACGACCAGGCGACCCAGGAATACGTGAACCTCGTCGGCCAGCGAGTGGCGCGCGTCAGCGACCTGCCCAACGAGGAATTCAAGTTCTTTGTCATCGACGACGAAGCCATCAACGCCTTCACCACGGGATGCTGCAACGTCTACATCAACCGCGGCCTGTTGCTTAACGTGAATTCGGAAGCCGAGCTCGCCGGCGTGCTGGGCCATGAAATCGGCCACATCACCGCGCGCCACCCGGCGCGCCGCCAGACGCGCGGCATGGCCGCGCAGCTCGGTGCCATGGCGGCCGCGATCCTCACCGGCTCCAATGCCGTGGGCCAGCTCGCCAACATCGGCGCACAGGCCTGGATGATGGGCTATGGCCGCGAGAACGAGATGGAGGCCGATCGTCTCGGCATGAAGTACATGGTCAAGGCCGGCTACAACCCCGAGTCCATCGGCCACGTGTTCAACATGTTCCAGTCGGGCGAGAAGTTCGAGCGGCAGCGCGCCGCGGCCGAGGGCCGCGAGCCGCGGCTGTATCACGGCGTGTTCTCCAGCCATCCGAGCCCGGATGAGCGCGCCGTGCAGGCGGCCAAGGGCGCGGCGAACGTGAAGGATGCTCCCCCGGGCGGCTGGATCGAACGCCGCGACGAGTACCTCACCACCATAAACGGCATCGCCTACGGTTCCAGCAAGGCGCAGGGCATCGTGCGCGACAACCGCTTCTATCACGCCGACATGGGCATCACGGTCGCGTTCCCGCGCGGCTGGACCATCGAGAATGCGCGCGACCGCCTCATCGCCTTCACGCCGCGCAAGGACGCGATGATGCAGATCATGATCGACAAGAAGCCCGCCAAGCAGGCGCCGCGCGAATTCATGCTCACCAAGCTGCAGGGCCAGTCGGTATTCAAGGGCGAGCCGATCACCACCAGCGAGGGCAACGAGGGTTACGCCATCGTGGCGCGGACCGGATCGCCGATCGACGGCGGTGCGGGTCCGGTGCGCTGGATCACCGTCTATCGCGGCGAGAGCGTGTTCATTTTCGCGGGCGCGAGCCGTTCGGCGATGGAAGGTGTTCCCGAAGTCGACGGGCTGGTGATGTCGGTCGCCACCACGTTGCGCGGCCTCAAGCCCTCCGAGTTTCCGCTGGCCGAGCCGTATCGCATCAAGATCGTGAAGGCCACCAACAAGTCCCGGCTCGAGGACTATGCCGCGGACATGCCCGAGGTCAGGTTCAAGAAGGAAACCCTCGAGCTGATCAACGCGATGTATCCGAACAAGGAACCCAAGCCCGGCGAACTCTTCAAGATCGTCGAGTAGCGTCGAGCGACGGCGAGCGCATTCGCGCCGCCGTTACCTTGATTCCGATACGCGGGCGTGTAAGGCTCCCGCCGTTCCCCTTTGACCCACGCGCCGCGCTGATTGCAGGGCAGCTCTGAAATGTCGGACAAGAAACTGGAAATCGTCGATCCCGCCACCGGAAAGAAGGCATCTCTGGCCGTGCGGCCGGGGACCCTGGGTCCGTCGGTGGTCGACATCACCTCGCTGCCCAAGGAATTCAACGCCTTCACCTACGATCCCGGTTATGGTGCAACCGCGGCGGTCGAGAGCAAGATCACCTACATCGACGGTGACAACGGCGTGTTGCTGCACCGGGGTTACCCGATCGAGCAGCTGGCCGAAAAGAGCTCTTTCATCGAAGTTGCCTATCTACTGCTGAACGGCGAGCTGCCGAACCAGACGCAGCTGGGCGAATTCGAGCACAGCATCCGCAACCACACGATGATCAACGAGTCGCTGCTGCGCTTCTTCGGCGGCTTCCATCACAACGCGCACCCGATGGCGATGGTGTCCGCGGTGGTGGCGTCGATGTCGGCCTTCTACCACGACTCGATGGACATCCATAACCCACGGCACCGCGAGATCTTCGCGCACCGTATCGTCGCCAAGCTGCCGACCATTGCGGCCGCGGCCTACAAGCATTCCCTCGGCCAGCCATTCGTCTACCCGCGCAACGACCTGAACTACTGCGCGAACATGCTGCACATGTTTTTCGCGGTGCCGTGCGAGAAGTACAACGTCGACCCGGTGGCCGCCGAAGCGCTCGACCTGCTGTTCATCCTGCATGCCGACCACGAGCAGAACGCGAGCACCTCGACGGTCCGCCTGGCGGGCTCGACCGGCGCGAATCCGTACGCGGCGATTTCCGCGGGTGTGTCGGCGCTCTGGGGCCCGGCGCATGGCGGCGCCAACGAGGCCGTGCTCGAGATGCTCGAGGAGATCGGCACCGCCGACCAGATTCCGAAGTACCTCGCCATGGC
>Ga0315910_10004549_pt1 | contig 11563 bp, 8 predicted proteins | sample EdamamesoilMG_FD_204470 | JGI IMG/M metagenome (GOLD analysis project Ga0315910, IMG submission 204470) | Garden soil microbial communities collected in Santa Monica, California, United States - Edamame soil | ecosystem: Environmental > Terrestrial > Soil > Garden | place: USA: California...
ACCGGGCACGCCTCGAGCTCCCGGCAGCGGGCGCTGAAGGCCGGGCGCTCGGCGATCACGCGGGCCAGGAGCGCCCGCTCTTGCGAGCCGCCCGAGCGCGCGACGTGACTTTCGCAGAAAGCCAGCGCTTGATCGAAGCGTTCGGGCATACGCGCGGCGCGCATGTCGGCCACCCCCATGGCCAGCAGCTCGTCCGTGTGCGCGGACAGCAGGCGCTGCAGGCGAGCGTACTGCGCGAGTGCGCTGCCGAGCGCTGCGGGCAAAGCCTCGCCGGACGCTTCGGCCCCGAGCGTGACTCCGCCATCAGGCAGCAGCACCCAGCCCCGCGCCTCGTCGAGCGCGAGCGGGGCGAGCACGTGCTCGGGGGCGAGGCGAGACAGCAGGCGATACAGGGGCACCTCGAAGGCCGTGCCGGGGCCCGCCGCCTTCAGCCACACCACCCCCGCCGCCGTCGGCACCCGCAGCGCGGTCGCCCAGGGCCGTAGGTGCGGCTGCTCGACAGCGCCGGTGCGAGCGACCCCGCGGGCAGCGAGCTCTGCATCGAGCCAGACCAGCGCCTCGGCGCGCCAGGCCGCGCTGCCCCAGAGCGCGACGCCCCAGCGCGCGCCCGCTGGCGCTTCCGCGTCGCGACCTGATTCGTTCGCCATGATCTCACTCAGAGCTGCGTGGCGCGCAGGCGCAGCGCGTTGGCGATGACCGACACCGAGCTGAACGCCATCGCCGCGCTGGCGAGCATCGGGCTGAGCAGCACGCCGAGCCACGGATATAACACGCCGGCCGCGACCGGCACGCCGAGGCAGTTGTAGATGAACGCAAAAAACAGGTTCTGGCGGATGTTGCGCATGACGTGCTCGGAGAGCCGGCGCGCCCGCACGAGCGCACGCAAGTCGCCGTGCAGCAGCGTGATGCCGGCGCTCTGGATGGCGACGTCGGTGCCGGTGCCCATGGCGATGCCGACGTGCGCCGCCGCGAGCGCCGGGGCGTCGTTGGTGCCGTCGCCCGCCATGGCCACGATACGGCCCGAGGAGCGCAGCTCGGCGACGACCGCATGTTTCTGATCGGGCAACACGTCAGCGCGCACCTCCTCGATCCCGAGCTCGCGCGCCACCGCCGCGGCCGTGACGGTGTTGTCTCCCGTGAGCATCACGACGCGCACGCCGCCGGCACGCAGCTCGCCGAGGGCGGGCCTCGAGGAAGCCTTGATCGGATCGGCGACGCCGATGAGCCCTGCGAGGCGAGCTCCGCTCGCCAGGTACACCACCGTTTGTCCCTGGCGACGCAGCGCTTCGGCGCGGCTCGCGAGCGGCCCCGGGTCGAGGCCCTGGTCCTCGAGCAAGAGCGCGTTGCCGAGCCATGCTGGCTCGCCCCCGACGCGGCCGGTGACGCCTTTGCCCGTGACGGCGCGAAAGTCGGAGACGGCCTCCAGCGCGAGTCGGCGTTCCGCTGCGCTCGCCACGATCGCCGACGCCAGCGGATGCTCACTGCCTTTCTCCAGTGCTGCAGCTCGGGCCAGCACCCCAGCGTCGTCGAAGCCGTCCGCCGCGACCACGCTGGCGAGGCGCGGCGCGCCCTCGGTCAGGGTCCCGGTCTTGTCGACGACGAGCGTGTCGACCCGCTCCAGCAGCTCGAGCGCCTCGGCGTTGCGCACCAGCACGCCCGCCTGCGCGCCGCGCCCCGTGCCGACCAGGATCGACATCGGCGTGGCCAGCCCGAGCGCGCAAGGACACGCGATGATGAGCACGGAGACCGCGTTGACCAGGGCGAACGGCAAGCGGGGCTCCGGGCCCCACACACCCCAGACGACGGCGGTGAGCGCGGAGATCGCGACCACGGCCGGCACGAACCAACCGCTGACGACGTCCGCCAGGCGCTGGATGGGCGCGCGACTGCGCTGCGCTTCGCTCACGAGCGCGACGATCTGCGCCAGCAAGGTATCCTGGCCGACCCGCTCCGCGCGCATGACGAAGCTACCGGTGCCGTTGATGGTGCCGCCGGTCACGCGGGCCCCTGCCCCTTTCTCGACCGGGATCGACTCGCCGGTGAGCGAGGATTCGTCGACGGCGCTCGCCCCCTCCTCGACGACGCCGTCGACCGGGACTTTCTCCCCCGGTCGCACCCGCAGGCGATCGCCCACCAGCACGCTTTCGAGCGGCACGTCCACCTCGCTGCCGTCCGCCCGCAGCTGGCGAGCGGTCTTGGGGGCTAGCCCGAGCAGGCCGCGGATGGCGCCCGAGGTGGCATGGCGAGCGCGCAGCTCCAGCACCTGACCGAGCAGCACCAAGGTCACGATCACGGCCGCCGCTTCGTAGTACACCGGCGGCACGTCGCCGTGAGAGCTCGAGCCGGGCAACAGCTGCGGGAAGAGCGTCGCCAGCACGCTGAAACCGAACGCGGCGAGCGTGCCGAGCGCGATCAGCGTGAACATGTTCGGGTGCCGGTTCCGGACCGAGGCCCAGCCTCGCACCAGGAAAGGCCAGCCCCCCCACAGCACGACGGGAGCCGCGAAGACGAGCTGTAGCCACAGCGCGAGACGAGGCCCCAGGAGCCGAGACACAGGGACGCCGACGTGCTCGCCCATCGCGATCACGAGCGTGGGCAGCGTCGCGGCGGCGCTCAGCCAGAAGCGCCGCTGCATGTCGTCGAGCTCGGGGTGCGGCTCCGCGTCGAGCTCGACCGTGCGCGGCTCGAGCGCCATCCCGCATTTCGGACAATCGCCGGGCGCGTCACGTACGATCTCGGGGTGCATCGGGCACACGTATTCCGTGCGTCGCGCGAGCGCGGGAGCGACAGGTTCGAGCGCCATCCCGCATTTCGGGCAGTCGCCAGGCCCCTGCTGGCGCACCTCGGGGTCCATCGGACAGGTGTAGGTGGCGACAGCCGTAGGAACCTCGCGAGCGAGCGGCCCATGCGGCGCGGGCTCCGCCTCCGGGTGAAGCCCCGCGCCGTGCGCCCCGTGGCCCGGGTGGGGGTGCCGCGGCGAGCTCCGTGGCTGGATCGGCCGCGCTGCGCCCTCGCTGTACCGGGCCGGGTCGGCCGCGAACTTCTCGCGGCACCCGACATTGCAGAAATAGACGACCTTGCCCGCGTGCTGGACGGAACCTCCGCGCGCCGTCTCGGGCTTGATGCGCATGCCGCAGACCGGATCGGTGACCAGGCCGGGTATCTCGGCCGGCGGCGTGCCCGCCCCATGCCGGTGGTGGTGAGCGTGGTGGCGATGCTGATCGGACGCCATGTGTATCGATCCTCCTGACCTCTCCACGCTGACGCAGCGCGCCCGCGAGGCTTACACCAAAACGCCCCGCGCCACACCTCCCCCACCCGTGTCGCGCCGTGGCGCTGCTCGCTGCTCGCGGCGCGCTCTGGCGTTCATCACGCCGGGAGCGGCGTCCGCCCTGGAGCGCGCGCTCGTCACGGGGACAGCCGAGCGATATCGCGCGCGAGCTCGTCGAAGTACAGGTCGAGGTAGTCTGCGCCGATGGCGGAGGCGTGTGGCGTCAGATACAGGTTGGGCGCTCGCCACAGGGGCGAGCTCTCGGCCCGAGGTTCCTCGGGCACGACGTCCAGGAAAGCTCCCGCGATGCGTCGCTGCACGAGGGCGTCGCACAGCGCCCCGGTGTCGATGGCGTTGCCGCGCCCGAGGTTGTAGACCGTGGCCCGCACTGGCAGCCGCGCGATGGCCTCGGCGTCGAGGAAGCGATCGGTCCCCGTATCGCTCGGCAGCACGCACACCACGTGGTCGGCGCCCGCCACCGCCTCCAGCCGCTGCGCGGCCGTGAACACGCGGCTGGCGTGGGGGCTCGGGCGCGAGACGTCACGGCGCAAAGCGTGCACCTCGAGGCCGAGCGCAGACAGCAGCGCGCCGCAGCGCTGGCCGATCGAGCCATACCCGATGATCAGCGCGACCTGGCCATACAGGCGCCGGCGCGCGGAGAACGGCGCGCGATCCCAGCGACGGTCGGCCTGCGCCGCGAGCGCCAAGCCGAGCCGCTGATTCATGAAGGCGACCATCGCGACCAGGCTCTCGGCCATCAGCGCGCCGTGAAAGCGGCCGAAATGTCGCGTGACGCGGCCGCTCGGGTCGGGCGCGAAGGCTTCGCGCCCGGCAGAGGGCGTGAACACATGCCGAAGGCGCGGTGCCCGCGCGTACCAGGTCTCGAGGAAGCGCCAGACCACGACGGCGTCGGCGCGCGGCAAGGCGTCCAGAAAGTCCTGGTCCGACGCGACGACGGTCACGAGGTGCGGAGCGAGACCCGCGCGCAAGACGTCGAGCTGGCTGGCGCCGGGCTGGAACGCAGGCACGGCGTTGGAGAGATGGACCAAGACGCGCAGGGTACCAGCGCCCGCGGGCTCGGCCGTCGGCAGCGACACGCCGTGACCTTACACCCGTCCTGATCGAATGACGACCCTGCTCCCGAGCCACGGGCCCGCGCGCGGTGGCGCGCCTGACCATGGGTTGCCTCGCGTTGCGCGACGCGGCGCGTCCTGGTGCGCTTCCGGGGCGATTCGTGGGCTCATTTCAGGGTTTCTGTCGGGCTCAGCTGGCATCGATCGGCGTCGAGGGGGTCGGCAGGCAGCCGCGAACGAGGCGCGGCGATCTGCTACCCAGCTGCGCCCAGTCCCGGTAGATAGTGAACGGATCGCCCTTTCTTCTCGGAGGCTCGTCTTGTCAAACCCAAGCTCATGGCCCGTCTTGGCCTCGGTTCTACTTCTCGGAACGTTCGGCTGCTCGTCGGATGACGACGACGCTGACGTCGTCAGCGGCGTCGGCTCGGTGAACCCCAACGCGGGCGCCGCTGGCTCGGCCGACGTCGGAGGCGCCGACAGCGCGGGCGCGGGCGGCTCGAGCGATGGAGCCGACGAATATCCCACGCCCGACAAGCTGGTGGCGCTCACGTTCGACGATGGCCCCAACGTCACGCTGACCGGCGCGGTCCTCGACAAGCTCGAGCAGCATGAAGTCCCGGCGAGCTTCTTCCTGATCGGCCAGAACATCACGGAGGAGGCGCGGCCCGTGCTCGAGCGCGCAGCGGCGCTGGGTTGCGAGTTCGAGAACCACTCCTTTGGCTTCGCCTCGCTCACGGGCCTGACGCCCGAGGAGATCACCACCTCCGTCGACGACACGACCGCCGCGATCGAGGCCTTCACGAACACGAGCCCGGTGTTCTTCCGACCGCCGAACCTCGCGATCGACCAGCAAATGTACGACCTCATCGACTACCCGTTCGCGGGCGGCATCGTGGGCGGCGACTTCCCGGCGGAGTTTGGCGGCAACCCCACCGTCGAGGCCGTCACGGACACGGTGCTCGGCCAGGTCCAGGATGGCTCGATCATCCTGCTGCACGACGTGCAGCCTTCGCTCGACCCGCAGCCCACGCCGCCCGCGCTCGACGAGATCGTCCCCGAGCTGAAGCGGCAGGGCTACGAGTTCGTGACGCTGCGGCAGCTGTTCGAGCGCCGCGGGGTCGACCCGAACAGCCAGCAAGACGCCATCTGGAACAGCGTTCCGCCGGGCAACTGAGTCTGAATTTCGCACCTACCGGAGGCGGCATGCAGCGCCGAGTGGCACCGCGCGCTGCTCGCAGCCCGCACGCCGCCCAGTGAGGCAGCCTGGCCGCGGCCTGGGCTCAGGCCACGAAAAACGCAGATCTTGCGCCGCGGGCCAGACATGCGAGCCGATTGCAGCCCGTTCGCGCACCGCTCGGTGCCGCGAAACGGGCTTCATGCCGGCACGCTCGTTGCTGACACATGCTCGAGCCAGCTGCGGCTGGCTGAAGCAGAGGGGCACCCGAAACGGACCCCTCGAAAGCAGCATCGGAGGAGCGCATGGCCATCGAACCCTCGGTCGTGATCGACCGCCTGCAAACCCTGGCTCCCTTCGCGGATGAGGATGCCGCACGCCGCGCCTGGCGCGCAACGCTGCAGGCGCTTCGAGGTGGTCTGACCGAGGACGAGGCAGACTGGCTCGCGATCGATCTCGGACCGGAGCTCGCGGCGCCGCTCGTGAGCGCCGTTCAACCCGTCGAGCTGACGCCCGACGTGTTCTATCGCTCGGTCGCGCGTCTCGCAGGTCAACGCCAGAGCGTCGCTCGCGAGCAAGCTCAGGTCGTGTGCCGAGCCCTCGCAGAGCTGCTCTCGTTCTCGACCATCGGACGGCTTCGGCGCAGCGTGCCGCGGCTCGCCTCGCTGTTTGTGTTACCGGAGGCCCCGCCGCCGCCGTCCGGCCCTCACCATCTTCGCAGCGAGCCCGGCGCGGACCATACGCTGGCAGGCGGCAGACCCGGCGGCGATCGCCCCCTGTACGACGCACGGCGCTCGACCGACGCGGAGACGCCCGGCGCGAGCGCAGCGCGCGGCCACACGCACTCCGTCGCCGCGTCCGACGACCCGCACGGCGACAGCAAGCTGTCGAGCTCGCGTGGGCTCAGCCAGGAACGCAAGAGCGCGTCGCTCGCCAGCGTGCGGCACCCCGTCCCGCAGCGTTGACAGTCGAGACACGACGCGAGCCCTCGACATTGACACCGACCTCGACACCGGGCGAGGGCCGGCAGGGCCCTCCTCTCGGCCCAGCGCGTGCACGACCCTCGCTGGCGCAGAATTTGCGGGGTGACTTCCCTCACAGACGCCGGCGCGCCTCGCGCAGCAGGTCGACATAACTGACGATGCCGAGCAAACGCTCCCCATCGACGTCGACGACGGGTACCGCGCCGATCCGGTGCTCGAGCATCAGGTCGATGACCTCGCACACGTCCGACTCGGGATTGACCGAGATCACGTCGCTGCTCATGTAGTTGCTCACGGGCCTGTCGCCTCGGTCGCCGCCACCTGGGGCCCCGGGCGTGATCAGGTCCGAGGGCAAATCGCGCTCGCTGATGATCCCCACGAGCCTGCCACGATCGACGACGGGCAAGTGCCGCACGTCGGACTCGAGCAGGCGCGCGTGGACTCGGCGAAGGCGATCCGTCACCTCGACGACCCAGGGTGCCGGCGTCATGATTTCTCGGACGATCATCGGGCTTCTCCCTCTCAGACGGCGACATGCACGGGCTGGGCCATGGCGGGAGCGGTCCGGACTCGCCGGGGCCTGCCACCAGAGGCGGGTGCTCGCCGAGCGAGCGACGCAAAAGCTGCAGGCCCGTGATGGCCCCGAGAAGGCGAGTCGCATCAAGCGATGAACGATTGCTGGCGGACGCTGGCGGGCAGGTGCTTGGGGTCGCAGAGCAGCGGAAGGTCCGACAGGACGTTGACGGGGTAAGCCCCGAGGACGGCGAGCTCGGGGAACGCGCGAGACAAGATCCGGGCGGCCACCGGCAGGATCACGCGCGTCTGCGCCAGCTCGCCCGCCCCCATGTGCATGCGGTTGAAGCTGATGTGTCCGCGCTCGTCCGTGCAGATCTCCTCGATCCGTTCCAGGATGGCATCCCTGGTCTCGGGATCGCCCGCGAGCACCCGCTGTGTGACGTTCAGCAGCTTGATGAACATCAGCGTCGCGATGATCTCGCCAGCGAGTGTGAGTGGACGAGCCAACGCCATCGGCGCCGTCGCGATACCCCCGATCATGATCCGCAGCGCCGACGGTGGATGATAGGGATGGCGCGCCTCGATCCCGTAGTGGTTGGCGGAGCTCAGCAGAATGCGCGTATGGTAACACTCCTCGCACAGGATGCGCAGCTCGCTGTCGTTTTCGGTCTTCAGGGCGCGGCCGAGCGTCCTCTGAAAGTTGCGCGCCACGCCGTACGACTCGGCCGCGTTGACCTTCACCAGGGCGAGCAGGAGCACCAGCTCGGACGGCAGGGCCTTGCCCGCCTCGAACTTGAGGTACTGTCGCCTGAACTCATCGGAGTCCATGTTCCTGATCGCCCTCGGAGGTCTCTCGTACTTCTTCATCGAGACTTCGCGCCGCGAGAGCGTGCGCTCGTCCAGGTTCATCTCCCCATCCCGCTCGACGAGGTAATGGTGATATTCCTCGAGCCGTGCCCGGCGCACGTTCGGTGGGGCTGCGGCGAACAGATCTAACATGATACTCCTCTTCGGCGCGTCCGTTTGTCGCGTCCGTTTGCTGGGTCGATTCACTGCGGCGGCTTCGCCGCGCCTGTCCCGCCGCGCCTGTTCCGCCGCTCTGGGCCCGCTTCCAGATCTGGCTCTGACCGATCAGGGGGATCCCGAGGTAGCCGCGCACCTCGATGCTGCGGTCGTCGATGAGCTCCGCGGCGAAGCGATACGTCTTGCCGTCGCGCGGATTGTAGACATAGCCGCCGGAGTACTGGCCGTCCTCGTAAGCCAGCTTCCAGATGATGACGATGCCCACGGTCGATCGACCGCGCAGCTTGGGGTCCGGATTGTGAATGTCCGTCGCTGGCCGCTCCGGGCTGGGCTTGTCGGGGATGCAGCAGGTCGTGGTGCCTCGATAGGTGCCGTCCGATGCCTTCGTGAACAGGACGCGGCCTTCGCGCTCGCCCGTCCACCACTCGCCGAGCAACACGTCAGCGCGCGAGGGCTTCGGGGACGCAGCGCCGGCGGGCTCTGCGTTCGCGACGTGCCGGTCGCTGGCCAGACTCGGCGAGACCGCGAGCAGCCCGGCGACGCCGGCAGGTACCACCCAATGGAGATGCTTGGAGCTCTTCGTTGCTCGTCGTGACGGGGCGCCCACGAGCCGTTCTTGCCGCAGCCTCGGCGACGCTGGCGGCCAAATGATTGGCCGCGGCGGACAACCGCAGCACGGCCGCGCGCCCGCGCGCTAGACTCGAGCTCTCAATCGTTGGGACAGGGCTCGAGCCCCGCCTGGGGTGCGCCCACCTGCGGGCTGAGCTTCGTGCTCCTGAAAGCCGCCGGGCTCTCTCCGGTCCAGCGCTTGAAGGCGCGATGAAACGCCGTGGTACTGGTAAACCCGACGTCGTGGCCGATCTGCTGGATCGAGAGCGTGGGGTCGCCCAGTAGCTGCTGGGCCAAGCGCAACTGGCTCTCCTGCAGGATGGCCGAATACGACCAACCCTCTTCACTCAACCGGCGGCGCAGCGAGCGCTCGCTCAGCGCCAGCGCGCGCGCCGCCTCCGGCATCTGCGGCAGGCGCGGAAACAGACGGCGCAGGTAAGCGCGCACCTGGCCGGCGTATCCCGCCGTGCTCTGGATGTTCGCCAGCACCCGCTCGCCCTGGACGATGAGCAGCCTGAAGAGCTCGACGTTCGCGTGGTGCAGGCGCCGATCGAGCCATGACGGGTCGATCTCGATCCCCGAGCGGATTTGACCGAAAGACGCGCGGCCGTCGAACAGGCGGACATATTCCTGCGCGTAGTCCGGAGCTCGATGCAGAAACGCGATGCGCAGCACGGCCTCGTTCGGCGCGCCCACGTAGCGCATCAGACGCACAAACGCCAGGACCGCCATCTCCGTGCGCACGCGCAGACCGAGCTCCGTCGAGGCGACCGGGCACACGCGCAGCTGCACGCAGCTTTCTGATTCGACGATTTCGAGCTCGGGACGCTCGTACACGAGCGACTGAAAGCGAAGCAAACACGCCAGTGCTTCGCGCAGCGTCGGGGCGCTGGCGGTGATCATGGCGAGCAGCTCGAACTTCATCAGCGGCGAGCGCTCGACCCAGTGCAAACCGAACGCGTTATCGCCCGTCAGCTCGACGGCACGCTGCGTGAGCCGATCGAGCTCGGCCACATCCATCCAACCGTAGGACTCGGAGAGCCGGTCCATCGGGACATCCGCCGCGCGCACGAACTCGTCGGCGGGGATTCCCGCCGTCTCGACCGCCTCGATGAGCGCGCGCACGAAGATCGTGGAGACGCGTGGCAGCTCCGTCGGTGAGCCCGCTCGGGAGCGCGAGTGCTCGGGGCCGTCGCTACGATCCGCGCCGAGGTGTGGCCGACCGATTGGTCGCTCATGCATGACGGGCATTCGCCGGAGTATAGACGGGCCCTCGGCGTGCGCCGCCGATCTCCGCTCCCAGATCGCTCGCGAGGCCGCCCCGCGTCGGCGAGCTGCGGAAAAATTGGCTGGTTCGGCGAATCCTTGGCCGCCAGTGCGACCAACCCGCGGTGGTAGCCCACTAAACGTCGCCCGGTGGCTCGCTTCGATGACGCGCTCCCCGGCACGAGCTTGACGAGCAGCGCCCCCACGGACGCGCGCGCCACGACGGGCGACAAACCAGCGAGCTGAAAAAGCCATGTATCCATCGCCTCGAGACCTGACGGCCACGCGCTTCGCGATCCTGCTCGGCCTCGCCGCGCCGGGCTGCGTCACCGATAGCGTGCCGCCCGACATCTACGCCGAGGCGCCCGAGTCCTCCCGAGAGCGCGTCGCGGAAAGCGACGCGGACGACGACCCCGCATCCACGCCTGCCGTGGAGTCCGCGCCCGCCCCGGGAGCGCCCGCGAGCGGGCTCGCGCCGGCGCAGCTCCCGCCGGACCCCAGCGCGCCGGCCCCCGCCAACGGCAACCCGGCAGCGTGCGACCTGAGCGGCTCGTGGTTGATCACCCAGCGCACCATCGCCTCCGGTCTCGGAGTGAAGCAACGCGCGGCGTGGTGGTTCTATTACGAGCTCGAGCAGACGGGCGGCGACCTGAGCGTGACGCGCGGCTTCGTGTGCGGCAGCCAGGTCTTCCCCGTCGACGCCCTGTCAGCCGCCGTGGAGCTCGACGCGAGCTTTCCGGCGCTGATCGCGAACAACTCGCACGCCGGGCGCCGAGGCACGGTCGCGGCGAGCGGTGACGACTGCGACGTCTCTTTCGAGCGCGCGATCATCGTGCTGGGCGCGACGACTCCGTTCTACACCGACGAGGCCAATGCGCTTCCAACCCTCGAGCAGCCCGCCACCGACACGACGCCGGGCTGGGAGGACTGGGACGAGGACGGCAACCCCGCAGTGTCTCTGCACGTGAGCGGGCTCGTGGAGGGCTCGCGCTACACCGCGCTGCGCGCTTCCAGCGAATGGAATGGGACCATCCCCACGGCGGCGGAGACATTCCGGCTCCCCGTCTCGAACTGGGGGCAAGAGGAGGCCGTGCTCGGCGTGACCGCAGAGGTCCTCAAGCAGACGGGCGTGCCCGACGCGGACCGCTCGGGCCACTTCACCGAGTTCGCGCGGCTGACGCCCGAACAGGCTCGAGGCGATGCAGCGACCGTGTGTGCCACGGTTCGGCAGCTCGCGCCCACGCTGACGCCCGATGCGAACCGGTGACGCCATGAAGAAACTCGCGTGCGCGGCCGTCGTGCCGTGCGCCGTCGCGATGCTCGGCGTGCCGTGCGCCGTGGCGTCGCCGCTGTTCGAGACGCTGGGCGGCTTCGGCGACGCGGGCGGCCAACAAGCACGCAACGCGGCCAGCGGTGCGAGCGCGGCCTATTTCAATCCGGCCTTGCTGCTCGACGCGCCCGCCGGGCTCACGTTCGGCGCGGCGGTGCTCGGCATGCGGCTCGCCGTCGCCCTGGAGGGACGCGGTGACGGCAGCTACGACCTGCCCACCGGGCTCGAGAACGCGACCCACATCGACGGGACTCGCTTCGACCACTACGCGATCGCCACCGAGACGCTCTCGCTCGGCCGTGAAGTGTCACCGAGCCA
>Ga0315910_10004550_pt1 | contig 11562 bp, 4 predicted proteins | sample EdamamesoilMG_FD_204470 | JGI IMG/M metagenome (GOLD analysis project Ga0315910, IMG submission 204470) | Garden soil microbial communities collected in Santa Monica, California, United States - Edamame soil | ecosystem: Environmental > Terrestrial > Soil > Garden | place: USA: California...
GCTCGACCCAGGCGCGGCGCCCGAGGTCCTGTCTCGTCGCGCGCTCGGCACGTCCACGGACCTGCAGAGTTTCGGCGTCCTGTTGCTGCAATTGCTGGGGGTCCTCCCCGTGTTCACGCCGCCCGACGAGCCGCGTTCGGCGGACCCGTCGCCGGGTCTCTGCGCGGGCTCTTGCGCGCGGATCTCGAGCGAGCTCGAGGCCGTCGCGCGGCGCTGTTTGAGCCCGGACCCGGCAGAGCGCTTCGCGGACGCGGTGCAGCTGGGGCACGCGCTCGGCCTGCACGACCCCAACGAGCGCCGATTGGCCATGGCGTGGCCGAGCGAGCCGCCGCCGCGGATTCGTTCGGGCCAGACCAACGCCAGCGCCGGGGACGAGCAGATGGTGCTATCGATGCCCTTCATCGAAGGTGGCATTCGCCACCTGCTCACCCATCACGTCGACACGATAAGTGACAGCGCGGGGGTCTCCGTCACAGGGGTCTCGCTCACGGAGCATGGGGTGAGCGAGACGCTCAGTCCCGCTCGATCCCGTGCGTCCTGATCAAGGCGTAGACGTACGATCGTGCGACGTCGAGCCTGCGGGCTGCGTCGCCGATGCTCCAGTTGACCTCGCGCAGCGTGTCTCGCACGAACTGCCGCTGAAAGCGGCGCGTGGCCTCTTGATAGGTCAAGCCCGGGCTGCCGCTCGAGCCGGCCTCCTCCGGAAAGAGGTGCCGGCTCTCGACTTGCTCCACGCCGTCGCCCGCGGCGCGGATCGTCGCGGCGGCGACCGCGTTGCAGAGCTGGCGCACGTTGCCGGGCCACTCCGCGTTGCTAGCGGCGAGCAGCGCCCCGGACGACAGGCGCAGAGGCCGAAGACCGTTCTCTTCGCAGGTGGTCACGCAAAAGTGCTGTGCCAGCAGCGCGATGTCCTCGCGACGCTCGCGCAACGACGGCACGTGAACGGGCAAGACGTGCAGCCGAAAATACAGGTCCTCGCGGAACGCCTTGTCTGCGACCTTGTCCTTCAGGTCCGCGTTCGTGGCCGCCAGCACGCGCAGGTTGGCGCGCCGAGCCGAGACGGCGCCGAGCGGGTAGTAGAGCTTCGACTGCAGGAGCTGCAGCAGCTTGGACTGCGCCGCCAGGCTCAGCTCGCCGACTTCGTCCAGGAAGAGCGTGCCGCCCTCGGCGGCGGCGACCTTGCCGGGGTAGGCTCGTGACGCGGTCGAGTGCGAGCCTCGTTCGGCGCCGAACAGCTCGCTCTCGATCAGGCTGTCCGGCAAGGCCGCGCAGTTGACCTCCACGAAGGGCGCGTGCGAACGCCGGCTGTTCTGGTGGATCGCGCGGGCGAGCTCCGTCTTGCCGGTCCCCGTCTCGCCCGTCAGCAACACGCCCACATCCAGGGGCGCCGCGGCTCGCAGCTGCTTGAACACCTCCGCCAGGGCGGAGCTCTTGCCGATGAGGCCTGGCAGCTCGAGCTCCTTGCGCAGCGCGAGCGTCGGATCGTCGGTGACATCGTCCCTGAGACGCAGCAGCAGCCGCTCCGCGAGCGGCCCCAGGTGCCGCGCGCACAGCTCGGAGCGTTTGCGATCCTGCGAGCTGAAGGCGCCCGGGTGCTCGCGGCCCTGCAGGTAGATGACACCGAGCGACGGCGTGGCGCCCAGCGGCACGCACAGCACCGCTTCAATCCGCTGACGTTGAACGCTCTCGTGATCCTTGAAGCGGGGATCGCCCAGCGCCGAGGCGGTGATCACCGTCTCGCCCGAGGCGAGCGCCTTGGCGATCACCCCGCGCGAGATGCGCTGCTGAAACGCCTGCCACTCCTCGGCGGCCGCGCCCTGCGAGACCCAGAAGCTCGGCGTCTGAGCGTACTGGGGTGCTTTGAGCTCCAGGTACCCGCGCGTCGCGCCCGCCACGCTCGTGAGCAGCGTCAGCGCGTGCTGCAGGAACTCGTGGATGTCGTCGTGCTGGTTGAGCTCGAGCAACCGCTCGTACAGGTCGCGCTCGGCGCGCAGCTGCTCGAGCGCTGGAGGATCGAGGTTGCCCGTGGCCACGTGCCGCACGTTAGATAAGCCTCCCCGCCGAGACAAGCGACGGCTGCGCCATCACTCACCGGCCTCATCGGCGACGGAGAGCCCCTCGGGTCCCTGTGGCCGAGACGAGCCGGCTGCCTTTCCGTCACCGGGGCATCGGCACGTGGTGGAGGAGGCACATGGGGGTCTCGGCCTGGCACGCCGAAGGAACGGCAGCCAGCTGCGCGGCAGCGCCGCCAGCGCGCGACCGAGCCAGCTCCTCATGGCGCCGCGGTCGTACGCCCACTCGAAGAACGGGCCCAGGTACTCGCCACGCAGGATCAACGGGACGAAGAACGACAGCACCACCACCAGCTTGAAGACCGTCTCGGGCCTCTTCGCGCCGCTGAAGACGATGATCGGCGGCAGCAGCAGCAAGACCAAGTGCCAGCTCAACCAGGGCTTGCGGTCCGCTTGATGAATGCGGACGACACGCCACAGCACCCACAGACTGATGCAGAAGGTGAGCCCACACAGCAGCGCCACGACCGCCAGCTCCGTCCCGGACTCGAACGCGCCGCCGAGCCCGGCCTCGCGCACCAGGAACGCCGCCACGGACCCGATGTGCACCGCATGCACGGCGTAGGCGAAAGCGATGACCTTCCAGCTGCTGGTGACGCTGTCGTCGGCGTTCGGCGTCGCTCCGAGGTACCGCGCCGTCGTCCAGCGGTCGTGCTTCAAGTCATTTTTCAGGTCGCGCAGCCCGCCGTGGATGCCGTTGATCAGGAAAATGAACGCGGCCCCGTAGACGAACAACAGGTTGCAGCGCTCCCAGGCCAGCTCGAGCGAGATCGGCCGGCCCTCGTCCGTGCGCGTCAGCGCGCCTGCGAACACGAGCAGCGCCCAGCCGAGCGCCTGCACCAGGTCCGTGACCATGGGGACCCGGCAGAGCTTGCCATAGAGATTGTAGATCCACATCAGCCCGAACGCCAGCCCCAGGCTGAGCAGGCTCCAGGGGCGCCGTAGCTCGAATGCGTGCAAGTAGTTGGATGCCAGCAGCGTGGCGGGGATGGTCGTGATCACCCAGGCGATCGCCGCGTCGCGCGGGATGAGGCCCAGGACCATCGGGTCGTTCTGTCGCAGCGGGTGATGACGGTCGACGTCCAGGTCGATGACGTCATTCAGGACATAGCTGAACACGTGAAATCCGCCCGCGATGATCAGCAGGCCAAACAGCGTCGCGGTGTTCGGACTCTTGTCGAAGAAGCTCGCGCCCAGTAGCACGAGCATGGCCGTGAAGCCGAAGTAGTGCAGCCGCACGAACTTGTCGACGCGCTCGAGGGCCTTCGCAAATCGACGAAGCGTATGAACGTAAGGTAGCCAGCCGAGCCACAACCCGAGCAGCAGGCTGATCACCGCGACGGGGAGCAGCCAGGGGCGCGAGACGAATTGACCGCTCACGAGCCCGGCCGCCGACGGCACCACGAGCGCCACGGAGACGGGTGTGGTGAGCGACGGATCGACGCGCTCGGTCGTCTGCAACTTGCCCAGCTGGTAGGTGAACACGACCAGCGCCGCCAAGAGGGCGGCGCCGATGATCAGCGTTTGGCCCATCGTCGACGGATCGCGTGTCGGCGCGATGGCCACGACCACGAACACCCCTGCCACGAGGATGACCCCAACCAAGAGTTGCACGCCCGGCAAGACCGATTGCGATCGAAGCGGGCCGCACAAACGCGCGCCTCGCTCGCGCGCGTTGCGTTCGCGCGCGTCGAGCCAGTCGCGCGTGAATCCGGACAAGTTGATGAGCGACAGGGCCACGATGGGCGCGCCGAGCCAGGCCCCGTAGTTGAACAGCGGAATGTGGAACCACTGGGCGAGTGGGTTCTGGTTCACGCCGACCAGGTCCGCGGCGGTCGGGCTGAACCAGTGCCACAAGCCGACGCCGTTGCCGGACGCCGGCAGCGGCGCGATGCTGCAGCCGTGGCCAGCGGCGACGATCGGATCCAGCAGCGCGTCGACGGTGACCATGGCGAGGCCGGCGAAGACCGGCTGCGCCCAGAGCGCGACGTCGAGCAAACGAGCGGTCCACAACGAGGCGTAGGTGAGCGACGCCTCGAGCAGGATGACCGAGAGCGGAATCTTTCCGTCCACCCCGGACGACTGCACGAGATCGGTGCATGCGTTGCGTAGCGGGGTGTCAAATATCGGAGAGATCTGCTCGAACCGGATGCGCGGGATCAGATCGCCGAACGCCGACGAATAGACGTAGTAGGGCGCCCGAGAGTGCGCGAGCGACTCGAGCGCCCAGAACAGCAGCATCAAGACGGCGAACGCGAGCAGCTGCTCGGCGACCGCGCGTTTCGGGCGATCGAGCGCGGCCAAGCCTTTCCTGATGCCACCAAAGATGGCCGAGAGCGCCATCAGGTAGGACGCAATGGTGAACACCAGCGTCCACCCCGCTGGGCTCGAAAATGACTCGAAGGTTTCAGACATCGGTTACTCCAACGGAGATTTCACATTGGCTTCGTTGATGATTCACACAGGACGGTTTCGGCTCGCCCACCGCCCACTGCTCGATCCGCGGCTGGCGCCGCCCTCCCGAGGGGCGCCCGAGCGGCGAGTTTCGGCTTGACGGCGGGCCCGGCTGGCGGCTTGGTATTTGGGGCTCGCGAGGCCCGCAGGACTGGGGCGCATGACCGACGCAGGGGCAACTTACATTCAGGACTACGAATTTCTCGAGCAACTCGGCGCGGGAGGGTTCGCCAAGGTCTATCGAGCCCGTCAGAAGAGCACCGCCCAGGAAGTCGCGGTGAAGGTCATGAAGCTCGAGCCGGACGAGACGGACACCTCGCGCAACAACCGGCTGGAGCGCTTTCGGCGAGAGACCCGGCTGTGCGCGGAGCTGCACCATCCGAACATCGTGCCGCTCGTCGACTCGGGTCAGACGGAAGATGGCCTCTTGTACGTGGTGTTCGCGCTGGTGCCAGGACGCGACCTGGCGGGGCTCTTGAAAGAGCAGGGCGCGCTGGAGCCGGCGGAGGCGCTGCACTTGATGACGCAGGTCATGGACGCGATGAGCTGCGCCCATGCCCACGGCATCGTCCACCGCGACCTGAAACCCGAGAACATCATGGTGAGCGCGACCGGCGCTCGGCGTAACGCGCTCGTGCTCGATTTCGGCATCGGCAGTGTCCTGGCCGAGTCGCACATCAAGGATCTCACGCGCCTCACCCAAACGGGAGAGTATGTCGGGACGCCCGCATACTCGGCGCCCGAGCAGCTGCTGGGCCAGCCACCGATGCTCGCGAGCGACCTGTACTCGTGGGGCATCATCTTCATCGAGTGCCTGACGGGTGCGTCGGCGTTCGGCCAAGGCAGCTGCCACGAGATCCTGCATCGCCAGCTCAACGCCGCGCCGGTCCCCATCCCGGATGCCTTGCAGGGCAGCGCGCTCGGGCGCTTGCTCGCCCGGGTCACACGCAAAGACCCCGCACGACGCGGCGTCACCGCGGCAGAGACGCTCGGGCTCTTGCTCGAGGTCGAGCGCTCGCAGCTTCCGCGCCGGGGCGCGTTGCAGCCCGGGCGCTGGGAAGCAGCCACACAGGCCGGCCCCGCCGGCGACACGACGCGGACCCTGGATGGGACTCGCTGGTTGGTGCCGCTCGGGCGCAACCCGAACTTCGTGGGGCGCGGGGCGATGCTCTCGGCCGTGGCCCAGCTGTTTGCCACCTCGCGCTCGGCCGTCGTCGCCCTGCACGGGCTGGGCGGGGTGGGCAAGAGCCAGCTCGCGCTCGAGTTCGGCTACAGCCGGATGCGCGACTACGACCTGGTCGCGTGGCTCCGCAGCGAGGTGCCGCAGACGCTCTCTGCCGACTACGGAGCGTTGTGCGGGCCCCTGGGGCTGCCCGAGACGCCCGACGAGCGCCAGAACGTCGCGACGGTCCGGGCCTGGCTCGAGCGCAACGAGCGCTGGCTGTTGATCTTCGACAACGTTCCGAATCCCGCCGCTCTCAAGAACTATCTGCCGCGCATGCACGGCGGGCACATCCTGGTGACGTCCAGACACCAGAGCTGGCGAGGGCTGGCGGCCAGCGTGCCCGTGCGCGTGCTCGAGCCGGAGGAGGCCGTCGAGTTCTTGCTCCAGCGCACGGGCGACAGCAGCGAACCGGCAGCTCGGGAGCTGGCGGCGGACCTCGGGCAGCTGCCGCTCGCCCTCGAAGAGGCGGCGGCGTACATCGACGCGACGGGGCGCACCATCGAGGGCTACGTCGCGCTGTTTCGCAGTCATCGCGAGCGTGTCTCGCTCGGCTCGGCCACCACGATGAGCCACCCGAACCTGCGCATGACCTGGGAGCTGTCGTTTCGCGCCGTCGAGCAGGATGGGCCGGTCGCCGCCGACCTGCTCAAGCTGTGCGCGTTTCTGGCGCCCGATGACGTGCCCTACTTCGTTTTTCGCGCCGCCGAGGGCAAGACGTTGCCCGGTTTCGGCGATCGGTTGAGCGATGACATCGCGCTGGATGCCTGCATCGCCACCCTGCGTCGTTATTCGCTGCTGCAGACGGAGGCGGACGCCTTCTCGATGCATCGGCTCGTACAGCTCGTGACGCGGGACCGCTTGACGGCTGCCGAGCGCCAGCACTACGCGCGCTGGGCCCTCGAGCTCATGGATGCCGCTTATCCCGTCAACGCCATCGCGGGCGATGCCTCGCCCCGCGCCGGTCGCTTGCTGCCGCACGCGCTCAGCGTGCTCGGGCATTTGCCCGACCTGAGCCAGTGCGCCGCGGTGGCGGCGCGGGTGTTGCGACGCAGCGGGATCTACAAGAGCGCGCGCGGCTTGCACGTCGAGGCCCGCGATCATCTGCGCCGCGCGCTGGCTTTGTCGGAGGGGCCCGAGACCGCCCCGATCGAGCTGGGCGGCATCCTGTGGGAGCTCGGCCTGGTCTCTTACGCCATCGGGGACACGACCGCCGCGCGCTCGGAGCTCGAGCGTGCGCTGGCCGTGCTGCGCACGGTGGGGACGCCGCAGGCGCAGATCATGTGTGCGCAATCGCTGATCGGCCTGGCCTGGGTCCTGCGCACCCTCGGGGAGTTCGAGCAGGCTCTGGCCGCAGCGAGCGCGTGCTGCGCGCTGGCCCGGGCGCGCGCCGGCAAGTCTCACGCCGTGGTGCCGATGAGCCTGGCGCTGATGGCCCGTTCGGAGTGGAGCTTGAACCGCCTGGCAGCGGCGCGGGCCCACATGCTCGAGGCGCGCCAGGAGCTGGATGGGCTCGAGGACGCCCTGCCGCTGGTCTGCGGCACCTGGTATACGCTCGCTCAGCTGCACTACGACTTCGCCGAGTGGGACCAGGCCTTCGAGTGCGCGGGGCGCGGTCGGGAGATCGGCGAGCGCGCCTATGGCCAGAACCACTCCCTGGTGGCGCTGAACTACTATGTGCTGGGTTTGGTGCTCGCCCGCCGCGGGGACTCTCGAGCGGCGCAGCAGCTGCTCCAGAGCGCGCTCGATGGCGCGGACCGGACGAGCCCGTACATGTCCGAGGATCTGGCGCTGGCACAGGTCGAGCTGGCCCGCACGACGTGCGCCGGGGCACCGGACCGAGCCGTGGCGCTGCTCACGCGGGCGCTCGAGCGGCTGCCGCGCGTCTCGATGAGCCGGGCTCGCTTCGAGGGTGTATGCCGCGCGGCGCTCGCCGCGGGCTACCGAGAGCAGGGCCAGCTGGAGGCGGCCGAGACGGAGTGCAACACGGGCCTGGGCGTGCTGGAGGCAGCGTACGGCAGCCGTCACCCGCTCAGGATGCTGGGACTGAACGAGCTCGGTCGCATCCGCCGTGCGGCGGGGCGAGAGGAGGAAGCTCGCGCGGCGTTCTCGGAGGCGATCGCGATCGGCACGGAGGCCGGGCTCGAGAGCCACCCCGAGTTCGTGGAGAGCTGCGCCCATCGAGACACCGAGCCGCCCCGTCAGAGCGCCGTCATCCCCCGCAAGAGCGACGACACCGAGCCGGCCACGAGCCAGCGGACGCTGGTCGCGAGCGGCAGCGACGAGAGACATTGAGCGCGGCGTCGTCTGCATCGGCGTTTCACCCTCGACCTTTCACTGCCGACCTTGCAGCCCCAGACGCTGCGCGAGCGCGCCGGACACCTGAGCCCCCGCGGCCGGGTGCAGCGCGAACGACTCGAGGGCGACGCCTGAGCCCGGGCTGTCGTTCAGCGCGTGGAACACGAGCTCGTCGCCGAAACCAGCGGGCACGCTCTCCAGGACGCGCTCGCTGACTCCGTAGCTGCGCGCCAGCAAGGCGCGGCCATCGACAGGTTCACGCCCGAGCAGGTCCAGGGCACGAGCCAGCGAGCTGGTGCGCTCGTTGATGGCGACCAGCTCGCGCTCGGGGCTGCGCTCGATGTCGGCCGGCGCCGGCAGCGGCGTGCCGAGGGCCCGCTCTGCGTTGATGATCGGCCCCCAGCCAAACGAGAGCAGGCCGCCGGGTTTTTCGTCGCTCGACAGCGTCAGCACGCGGCGGAAGACCTCTGCCAGCTTGATCCCCGTTCCGGCGTAGCGGGCGAGCAACGCCGCGCGCCCGTGGTGGGCGAGCCACAGCGCGGCGACCCCGGCCGCCAGGGCTGTCGCGAAGGACGTGCCGCTCGAGCGCTCGACACCCGCGACGTTGCCGCGCGCTTTCCAGACGTCCTCCGCCGGCGCCGAGAAGTCGACGCCAACCCCAAACGCGGAACCACCCCAGACGCGGCGATCGGCGTCGCACCCCGACATGCAGAGGGTCTCCGGGTATCGACCGGGCCACACGACGAGCGGGCCGGTGTAGTTGCCAGCGGCAGCGACGATGATGATATCACTGTCCCAGGCGCGGCGAATGGCCCGGTGTAGCGCGGCGTTCTCGAACCAGCCCAGCGAGATGGAGATCACGTGGCAGCCGACCGCGATGGCGTGGTCGATCGCGTCCCGCAGGCGCGCGGCGCCGCTCTCCAGCAGCACGGGCTCTGGCAGCAGCAGGCCTTGCTCCGCCACCCGCAGCGGTATCAGCGTCGCGCGCGGCGCGGCGCCCATCAACTCTCCAGCCTCCGTCGACGCGAGCACGCTCGCCGTGCCCGTCCCGTGAAAGCCGGCGTCGTCGAGCGGGTCGGCGCGGTCGTCCACGAAATCGTGGCCCGAGGCGATGTCGAGCGTCGCGGCGGACTCGACCAGCTCGGCGTGCCGCGTGTATCCGCTGTCGGGGTGCGCGACGCGAACGCCTTCACCGAGCGCCTTGCCGCCCGCCGGGGGTGGGACACGCCAGGCGTCCCTGACGCGGATCAGGTCGAGCGCCCACGTCTTCGGGAGTGAGCGGCTCGAGCGACCGAGCAGGTTCGCCTCTCGAAGCTCTGCGCCGTCGCTCGGCAGCTCGGCGATCGATTCGACGATCCAGGATGGTTCGGCTTCTTCAATCTCGTCCGGGAGGGAACGCAGACGGTGGACCAGCTCCCACGCCTCGCGCACGCCGACACCGTCGGGGGGTCGCAGATCGGCGCTCTGCGGCTCCCCAGGGACGTCGCGCAGAACCCAGCCAGCAGCGCCGAGTTGCTGCAGCGCTTCGTCCGCAGCACCCCGCCGGCGGCGCACCGTGATGGCCTCGAGCCGCCTCGGCGCGAGGGGCGGCAGGCCCGCTGGAAGCAGCGCCGGGTCGCCGACACCGTTCGATCCGCCCGCGCCCCCCGCGAAGGCCGCGCCCGAGGGCAGCGCGGGCAACGGCGCGCTGGGCTCGGCGCCGCCGGCTCGTACGCTGACGCGACCGAGCGTGCCCGCAGAGCCGCCGAACGCCAGCGGCGAGCGGAAGCAGCGCGACAGGAGGTCCCTCGCGGCCGGCGCCTTCGCGACGCGAGCGACCGCGTCGGACACGATGCTGCTCACGCGGACGCCCTCGTTGGCCACCCAGCGCGCGACCTCACCGTCTGCGCTGAGCTCGACGTCGCCCGCCGCGTTCAGCCCCGGCACGCCGGAACGGTGCAGGGCTGCCAGCTGCCACTGATCGTTGCATACGGGCGAGCCGCTCGCACCGGGCTCGGTGTCGGCGCCGTAGTGCAGGTAGTCGTCGAACACGTCCAGCACCTCGTTGGCGCGGAGCGCGACGCGCTGGGGCTTGCCGGCGGGGTGCTGGATCAGATTGACGGCTTCGCCGACGACGACCTTGCCGGAGGTCGGGATCAGCGGCAGCCAGCCGCGCAGCGCGGCCTGCGCCGCGTCGTAGGCCGGGCCCAGCGCCACCAACGTGTAGTCGAGCTCCGCGCTGGTGATGAAGAAGGTCTCGGGCGACAGCGGGAAAACCGCCGTGGGCACGACTTCTTCCAGGTCCTCGACGAAATCGAGCTCGAGCACGCTGAGCCCGAATTCGGCGCCCGGCAACACGTGGTGATTGGTCAGCATCAGGCGATCGGAGACCATGAAACCGGTCCCGAACCCCTGGAGCTGGCCGAGCTCATCGCGGATGTGAATGCGCCCCACCAGCCGCGAAACCCGGGCGCCACGCCGCAGGAACGACGCAGACACTCGCTCGTCACGCAGCAGGATGCGCTCCAGCAAGCGCTTGCCAGCGCGCTCGCTGGTGTCTTGCGCGGGCAGATCTATCCCCAGCCGGCGCGCTCGGGCGAAGATCCGCGCGGGCTCGTCCACACTCGTCCAGCTACCCGTGGTCGCGAGCTCTCGCAGGTTTCGCGCGCGCCGTTCGCGCGCCGCCTCGCGCTCGACGAAGCGCGCCGCTGCCGCCGCCTGCAACCTGCGGGTATCGATCAGACTCATGCTCGGCTCAGCCCTTCTTCTCAATGAAGCACGCTGCACGGCAACACACGTCTCACGCCAGCGCACTCGAATAGACGTGCAGGGTAGCTGGTTGTCGCGGAGCGCTCATGGGTGCGTCGCCGCTCCGGCGCGGATCGACGACTGCGCAGAGCGTCGTGAATCAGCCTCGCCGAGCGGAAGTGCGCAACCGCGAGCCAAAAGCGACAACGACCCCCCGACACGAGCGGCGAGCGCGCTCGGCGTCGGAAGGGTTTCGTAGAGACCTCGCGCGGCGCTGCCGCAGTCAGTGCGGCGACCGCGAGCTGCCGCGATGGACAGCGGTTGTAATTGACGCCGAGGCGAGCCCCTCTCCAACCGAACGCCAGGGCACGGCGCCCGCCAAAGGTCATCGTCGCCGATCCAGTCCGCCCCAGTCGCTCCACACCTGCGTCGTGGGCATCGGCCGCTCTCACACCCATGCAGCGTCCGGAAGACGCGCGACGAGACGTTTCGTTGACACACGGCGGGTGCCGGTGCTCGTATTCGGCGTCTCTGCGCGGGTGGTTTCTCCGACCCCGAGCTGCCGCGACACACCACCCCCGAGAGCTTCACCGTGAATCAGAGGCAGCCAGCACCCGAAACCCCCAGCGCAGCCAGCGATGAGCCCCCCGAAAGCGGTGAATGGCAGCGGGCGGCCAGCAGCGGCGAGGTCACCTCGACCCGTCCGTTCGGCGTGAAGCTCGCCGGTCGAGAGCTGGTGCTCGTGCGCGCGCCGAGCGGCTGCAGAGCCTTTAGCGGAGTCTGCCCGCA
>Ga0315910_10004551_pt1 | contig 11560 bp, 11 predicted proteins | sample EdamamesoilMG_FD_204470 | JGI IMG/M metagenome (GOLD analysis project Ga0315910, IMG submission 204470) | Garden soil microbial communities collected in Santa Monica, California, United States - Edamame soil | ecosystem: Environmental > Terrestrial > Soil > Garden | place: USA: California...
TTCCACTTCGGGGAACTTTTCGAGTTTTCGCAGTTATTTCGCGTTTTCGCGCCGAAACTCTCTCAGGGGAGCGGCGCTCCGTGAGGTCTTGTCGCGAAAACACGGAACAACAGCGGAAACGCGAAACACTCCGTGAGTCGGCACGTTCCTCGCGATCGCGATAGATCTACGACTTGTTGTGGGTGTGAGGCCGATCTCCACTTGCACCAACATAGATCCGAGAACCGTCCAGATCGGAACGGAAGGTTCCACTTCGGGGAACTTTTCGAGTTTTCGCAGTTATTTCGCGTTTTCGCGCCGAAACTCTCTCAGGGGAGCGGCGCTCCGTGAGGTCTTGTCGCGAAAACACGGAACAACAGCGGAAACGCGAAACGCTCCGTGAGTCGGACGTTCCTCGCGATCGCGATAGATCTACGACTTGTTGTGGGTGTGAGGCCGATCTCCTCTTGCACCCACATAGATCCGAGGACCGTCCAGATCGGAACGGAAGGTCCCACTTCGGGGAGCTTTTCGTGCTTCCGCTGTTGTTCCGCGTTTTCGCGCCTAAGCTCTCGGGGTCCAACGGAACAGGGAGATCCTTCCGTTGCACCCACAAAAACTCCTGATGTCTCCAGCCCGCGAGGAGCTCTCCACCTCGAGGAGCCTTCCGCGCGTTCGGCTGTTCTTCCGCGTTTTCGCGCCCAACTTCTCGGGGTCTAACGGCACAGGTGGATCTGCTCCCTGCACTGCTCAGGGGACGAACGTCAGCCAGTAGCGGAAGAACGCCTCCTTCACCCCCTCCACATCGTCGTTCCCCAACAACGCCAGCTGATACCCCTCGAGGATCCCCTCCAGCGCCGCGGCTGGAGGGAGGGTGCTTGCGTCGGTGGAGAGGGCGCGGGCCAATGCTGAGCGGAGGTCGGTCCGATCCTTCTCCGGGATGCGGGCCGCGGCGATCCCTCCGAGCCGAAGCTGGATGATCGCGGAGGCGTGACCCCCTTCAACTTCGGTCGCCAGTGCATCCCACAGGGCATCGAGTCCAGCGATCCCCTCGGCGCTCAGGGCGGCCCGCCATCGAGAAGCGCGATCGGCCGCGAAGCTTGCCGCTGTCGCCGCCAGCAGATCGCCTTTGGTGTCGAAGTAGTGGAGCACCAGCCCCTTGGCGCAGCCGGCAGCCTTCGCGCATCGTTCGATTGACCAATCGGTCAACCCATCTCGGCGAGTGATCTCTTCAGATGCCGCGAGGATTCGTCGTTTCGCTAGCTGATCTGCCATGAAGCCTCGAGGCGGTTGACCGTTCGGTCAATATTGCCTTGGCCGGGATCCCGCGCAATCCGCATTCGGTATGAAAACTGTTTCCATATTGAAACGTAACTTCATTACATTTACCTCAGATCTTCGCCTCTCGCAGTTGAGCCCAGGACGGGGTCAGCACCCTCTGAACGTTTCATCCGTAGAACGTCAGAAGCGTAAGCGTTTGCGGCAGTATCACTTACGGCGCGTCCCCGTTTGAAACCGATTTCAGGCCTCCGCCGTAGGGAACCCACTATGGAGACCATCAAGACCCCCACCCCCTCCGTCTTCTCGCCGCTCGCCAAGGCGCTGCTCGACGGATTCAGCGAGGGCGTCGTCGTCTTCGACCGGGAAGGAAAGGTCCTGTACGCCAACTCGCAGGCACGTGCGCAGCTGGCCGACCAGTTCGACCTCTCCACCGGCGCCGACGAATTGATGCCGCGGCTCGCTGCCCTCGGCGGACGTGTCCGCCCCCTCCGCGCCGGGACCCTTGAGATGGGTGAGGCGATGTTCCTCCCCGCCGTCGAAGGTCCCACCACCCTGGCCGACCGCGAGAAGCAGGCGATCGTCCGGACCCTCGACGTCCACGAGTGGCGCCTCGCCGAGACGGCGAAGGCGCTCGGGATCAGCCGGACCACGCTGTGGCGACGCCTCCGGGCGTACGGGCTGCACCGGGACGGGCGGACCAAGTGGTCACCCAGCTCCTCGCCCTCGGTCTGATCCTCCAGGCCCCCGTTCAGGGGGCCGATTCACAGGCGGCGTTCGCTTCGGCCCGGACCGAGGCGCTCGTCCGTCTCGCCATGGCGCGTCACGCTGCCGCCGACACCCTGGTCCGCGACTACCAGTCGACCTTCCGGACCCGGATGACCTTCGCCTTCGGCCGCCGGAAGTGGGCGCGGATCCCGCCGCTCGCCGCCGAGGAGCAGACGGGGATCGTCCGGTGGCAGCAGCCGAACGACATCCAGATCGAGATGGTCGGTCGCCGCAGCCGCGCCCGCGATCCGGACATGGACCTCCGCTCGATCTTCGACGAGCCCTGGTTCGTCCCCCGCGCGATGAGCGACTCGGTGCGGCTGGCGGGCGGCGACTTCCCCGAGACCGCGGCCATTCATCCGCTCGCGGCGAGCGGCCCCGAGTGGTACCGCTACGAGCTGGTGGACAGCGCGGCGGTCGGCACCGCCGACGGCCAGCAGATCCGCCTTTCCCGGGTCACGGTCACCCCCCGTCGGTCGGGGAACGCCCTGGTCCTCGGCTACCTGATGCTCGACGCCTCGAACGGCGAGGTGGTGCGCTTCTCGTTCCGCTTCGTGGGGACCGACCACTGGGTCGCCCCGGACGGGGAGACGGCCTCGGACTCCGCGGAGGCGCGGGAAGCGAACAAGTGGATCTCCCGGCTCCTCAGCCTCAATGCGGACCTCGAGTACTCGCTGCAGGACCGCCTCCACTGGATGCCGTACCGGCAGACGATCACGGGGACGATCGAGATCCCCTTCGTGAGCGATGCGGTGGTCCCGTTCAGCTTCACCACCACCTTCGACGACTACGAGATCAACACCGGGCGGCCGATCACCTTCCGGCTTCCCCCCGTCGGTTCCAAGCAGGAATCGGACTCCCTGGAACAGCTGCGGCACGACTCCCTCCGCGCCGAGTTCCGCCGCCGGAGGGAGGCGGGGGAGGACGCACCTGATTCTCTCCTCTGGAAGCAGACCGCCCGCGACGTCGCCGGGGTCTGGGGGGACGGGGGACGGTATGAGGTCCACATCCCGCCGACCGACTCGCTCGACCACCACACCGGGTGGACCGACTCGATGGTCCTCGACGACGCGGACTACAACGAGCGGGAGCAGCGGGAGCTGCAGGCCGAGCTGGCGTCCCTGGCCGAAGGGCTTCCGAACGAGCTGACCGGACGCCGGCCGACGATGTTCGCGGTCGAGCAGATCGGCGACATCTTCCGCTACACCAAGGTGCAGGGGCTCTCGGCGGGGTTCGGCTACCGGCTCCCGTTCTTCAGCGTCCCCTTCACCACCGTCTTCGCGAGCGCCCGCTTCGGCTTTGCCGATGAGCGGCTCTATGGACGCCTGGCGGTGATCCGCGACGCCCCAGGCGGGCGGTGGACCTTTGCCGGCTATCGCGATCTCCCCCCGGCGGATGTGTTCCTCAAGCCGCGCGGGCTCGCGAACTCGATCAACGCCGCGCTCACCACCCACGACGAGGCGGACTACTTCCTGGCGATGGGCGGCTCGCTCAGCTACGAGGCCTCGCTCGGGATCGGCACCGACCTCACCCTCACGGGGCGGATCGAGGATCAGTCCTCGGTGACGAGCGAGGCCAAGTCGCTGCTCAACGACATCTTCTCCAACGGCCTCTTCGACCCCAACCCCGCGATCACCGAGGGGACCTTCGGCGGGTTCACTGCCCGGCTCGACGGCCGCACCGGTCGGGCCCGGTGGGTGCTCGGCGCCGATGTGCTCGCGGGTGAAGCGGGGGAGACGGGGAAGCTCTTCGGCGAGTGGCGGCAGCCGGTGAGCTCCGGACGGGCAGGGCTCACGCTCACGGCGCGCGCCGGCATCGCGACCGACGAACCCCTCCCGCAAAGCGCGTTCCGGGTCGGCGGGCTCGCGACGGTGCGCGGCTTCCCGTACGGCACCATCCGGGACCAGGCGTTCTGGGCGGTGCAGTCCGACCTCGGGATCGGGCGGGGCGGGGTGCGCCCGGTGCTTTTCGTGGACGCGGGGCAGGGGGGACCGCGGCGGGACTTCTTCGACCGCGAGATCCTGGTCGGCGGAGGTGGAGGACTCTCCTTCCTCAATGGCTTGATGCGGCTCGACGTGAGCTTCCCGATCACCCCGTCGGGGGGGGACCCCCGGTTCGACATCGTCTTCCTCGCGCCGCGCTGAGCCGGCGGTCGTGGACTCCGTCGCGCCCCGGGGCTAGGTTCCCCGCGATGCGCGCTTCCCTCCTCCTCCTCGTGGGCCTCTCGGCCTGCGGTCCCCGTCCCGGGACCGTCCAGGCCCGTTGGCAGGGCCCCCAGGGGCCGGTGGCCTTTGAGGCGAAGGGGCAGGGGGCGTGGTGCCCGGAGACCCGGACCATCCTGGTCGACGCCACCAAGGGGGATGACGCGGTCGGCGTCCTTTGGCGGTACGCCGAGGGGGGGCCGGCGACCGGCACGTTGGAGCTCGGCCTCCCCCCCGATACGACGCCGATGCAGACCCCCGGCACCGCCGCGCTCCGCTACCTCCACCTGGATGAGGTGCGGGGGTACCGGAGCATATCGGGGACCGTGACGATCACCGGGGCCGACACCACCGCCCTCACCGGCACCCTGACCGCCAAGATGCAGCGGGTGGGGGAGGTCGACAGCACCGAGCTCGCCATGGAGTTCCACGCGATCCCGCTGGTGCGGGATGTGACGGTCTGCGTGGCCCCCCCGGCACCCCCGGCCGACAGCGCGACCGACTCCCTGTGAACGACCGATGAGCGAGACCTACTTCCGCCGGGGCTTCGGCCTCAAGTCCGAGATCGAAGGGCAGCTCACCGCCGACTATGCCAGCGTGGTGGTCGACGCGTTCCGCGCCCGCGGGAACACCCTGACCGTCGGTCCGCTGACGTTCCGGCTCGCCAAGGAGTTCGGGTTCTGCTACGGCGTGGACCGCGCGGTGGACTACGCGTACGAGACGCGCGCCAAGTTCCCCGACCGGCGGATCTTCCTGGTCGGCGAGATCATCCATAACCCGCACGTGAACCACAAGCTCGAGGCGATGGGGATCCACTCCCTCGAGCACGATCCCGGCCGCCCCTTCGATTTCAGCGGGATCACGGCGGAAGATGTGGTGATCCTCCCGGCGTTCGGGGTCACCGTCGGCGACTTCAAGCGGCTCCGCGAGCTCGGCTGCGTGCTGGTCGACACCACCTGCGGCTCGGTGCTCAACGTCTGGAAGCGGGTGGAGAGCTACGCCAAGGACGGGTTCACCGCCGTGATCCACGGGAAGTACTACCACGAAGAGACCAAGGCGACCGCGAGCCAGGTGGAGAAGTACCCCGGCGGGAAGTACCTCGTGGTGCGCGACATCGAGGAGGCCCGCCCGGTGCTCGACCTGGTCGAAGGGCGCGGTGACCCCGAAGCGGTGAAGGCCAAGTTCGCGCACGCCTCGTCGCCGGGGTTCGACTTCACCAAGGACCTGGAGCGGATCGGGATCGCGAACCAGACCACGATGCTCGCGGGGGAGTCGCTGGCGCTCGCGGCGGAGTTCCGGAAGAGCTTCGCCGTGCGCCTCGGTGAGGAAGAGGCCGGGACCCGGTTCCGGAGCTTCGATACCCTCTGCTCCGCCACCCAGGAGCGGCAGGACGCGGTGCTCGGCCTCCTCGAGGAGGGGGTCGACCTGATGATGGTCGTCGGCGGGTACAACTCGAGCAACACCTGCCACCTCGCCGCGCTGGCGCAGTCGAAGGGGGTGCGGACGTTCCATCTCGAGGACGCGCTCTGCATCGACGTCGATGGGGGGACGCTCCGGCACCAGGCGGTGCGCGCGAAGACGGAGTCGACCGAGGGGAGCGGGTGGCTGGGCGGGGCGAAGGTCCTGGGGCTCACCGCCGGGGCGAGCACGCCGAATAACAAGGTCGGGGAGACGGTGGTGAGGATCTGTCAGGTGGCGGGGATCGCCGCCGAACTCGAGAAGGCGCTCGAGGCGAAGGAATAGGGCGGGGCTTTCAGCCCCGCCTCCATCGCAGAAGCAGATCGCGTGTTCGGGCGGGCCCGGGGGGCCCGCCCTATCATCGTTCGCGGGATCGATAGGGCGGCGCCCCCGGCGCCGCCTTTGCGATGAGGTCGGATCGCTCTCAAGGCGGCCCTGAAAGGGCCGCCCCATCGGCGTTCCATCGATCCGGGAGCGGGCCTGAAGGCCCGCCCCACTTATTTTGCACCCATGCCCTTCCGCCAGCTCACCGTCTCCGCCCTCCCTGCCCTCTCCCTCTTCAACGACGAGGTCGAGTGCATCGTCGTCCCCTCGCTCGGCGGCAAGATCACGAATCTGCGTCGCCGGAAGGGGCGGGAATGGCTGTGGCGCCACCCGGACCGCGAGCTCTCCTGGGCGCCAGAGGATGGATCATTCCCCGACGTCGGGGGATGGGACGAGTGCTTCCCGACCATCGCACCCTCGCCGATGCCGGGGGCCGCACCGGGAGAGCCGCTGCTCCCCGACCACGGGGAGCTCCGGAACCTTCCCTGGCACCACGACATCCTCGAAACGCCGGCCGGGACGCTCCTCACCGCGCGCGCCGTGGGGGTGCTGCTCCCGTACGAGTTCCAGCGGGATATCATCGTGCCGCCGAGCGGCGCGGAGATCCGGCTCGAGTACCGGCTGTTCCATCGCGGTGAGGCGCCCTTCCCGTGGATCTGGGCGGCACACCCGATCATCGCCGCCCCGGCGGGGATGACCCTCACCCTCCCCACGGTGCACGAGGTGCGGGTCGATCACGCGGTCGAGCGACCCGACCTTCCCGCCGACACCACCGTCCCCTGGCCCCTCGACGGGGAGTCTCACAGCTGGACCGTCCCGGCGACCCAGGGGTGGTCGGCCAAGCTCTTCGGCGACATCGGGGCCTCGGGAACGGTCGTCCTGACCGATCCCCGGCGCGGCGAGCAGCTGCAGATCGGGGTCGATCCCTCGGCGGTGCCGCAGGTCGGCCTCTGGATCGACGCCACCGGCCCACTCACCCGGATCGGGATCGAGCCCTGCATCGGCGCCCCCGATCGGCTCGACCGGGCGGTCGCGGAATGGGGGTCGGCGGCGCGCTCGGCACCGGGGGAAGTGCGGAAGTGGGGGGTGACGCTGAGACTCCCCGACCCCGATTAGCGCGTTCGGCGGATGGACCGTAGAATATCTCGACCCATGTCCACCGCCCCGACCCTTTCCGACCTCCTGCAGGCTTCGCTCCTCGGCCTCCGCGGGGTCTCCACCAAGCGGCTCTTCGGTGACCAGGCGTTCTTCGTGGCGGGGCGGATGTTCGCCTTCCGGCACGACGGGGCGCTGGTGCTGAAGCTTCCCGAGACCGAGCGGCGCGACGTGATCGCCCTCGGCCACGGACGGCCCTTCCTGGTGCACGAGAGCGTGCCGTTCGGGCGCTGGGTCGAGGTGCGGCTCCGCGACCTCCCGACGGCGATCGGGTTGGCGCGCCTGGCGCACGCGGCCGCCCGGGTGGCCGACAAGGCGGGACCCCGGAAGCGGAGGCGGAAGGTCGCGGCGCGGTAGGCCGGGGGATGAACACGACGACGGGGACCCGATCGGGTCCCCGTTCGCGTTCCGGTCCGCCGATCAGCGGAGGCGGGCGGCGAGCATCCGGGTAACGGCGGCGATGGTGTTGGGCGCGCTCCCTTCGGCGCGGTTGTTGATCAGGAGGTAGGCCGGGATCCTGAGCTTGATCGCCCGCTCGGCCAAGGCGACGAGATCATTCCGGAGCTCCGGACTCTCGTCCTGGATCCGGTCATACGGCGCGAACGCATCGACCGCCTCGGCGTAGTAGCGCCCCGGGCGGAGCAGCGCGCGCGCGATGACGAAGGGGGCGGTGATGACGTCGGGGTGGGCGAGCTGCTTCCCGATCGGCGGCATCCGGGTCCAACTGTTGAAGAGATGGGCCACCCCGTGCTCGCGGAGCACCGCGAGGTAGGCGGGGGTCAGGTACTCCTCGTTCCGGAGCTCGACCGCGTAGGGGACGTCCGCGGGGAGCTTGCCGAAGAACTCGTCCACCCGCCCGGCGAAGTCGTCCGGGGAGACCTTGTCCTTCTTGGCGATGGTCTGGATCTCAAAGACGAAGGGTCCGACGTGCCCCTTGAAGTGCTCGAGCGACGGACCCACGACCTCGTTGACGCAGAGCTCGGCGTTCAGGAAGTCGGGGTTCTTCTCCCCCGCGGTCCCCCCATCCTGATGTCCCGTAAAGGTGTGGATCGTGATCCGGTTCCACACCTTCTGCACGCACGGGAACCCGGGAGGGAGCGCGTCGGCGTACCCCCGCATCGTGTTCCCGGAGAGCGGGCGATAGAACGCCGCATCGATCCCCACGGTGGTGAAGAGGGGGAACTCGGCGTACTCGGCGAGCATCTTGGTGACGGCGCCGGACTTGGGGTACTTCCGGTGGTAGACGAGCCCTCGCCACCCCTCGTAGTTCCAGGAGGAGGTGCCGAAGTGGATCGCGGGCGGGATCGTCTCGCGGAGGGAGCGGAGCTCCTCGAGATCGAGCGGGCCGTCGGCGAGGAGGTCCATTACAATCAGAGCCCGAAGATGATCCCGACGACCCTTCGGACCTCGCCGCTGCCGGTCAGGACGTACAACCGACCCAGGAGGTCCTCACCGAACGAGAGGATCGAGCCGCCGATGCTGGTCTCGAACTCCTCTCCATCCTTCCACGCCCTGACCCGCCCATCGCAGAGATCTCCGTAGACGTAGCGGCCGACGATCGTCGCGAGGGAGGAGTCAGTGCCGCGATAGACGTACCCCCCGATCACCGAGCAGCGGGTGCTTCCCTGGGCGTAGTCGAAGAGGGGAAGCGTGGTCCCGGCGGTGGAGCAACCCGAGGAAGGTTCGAAGCAGTGAGTCCCCTCGAGGATATCCCAGCCGAGGTTCAGCCCACCGACGCCGGCGGGGAGGCGGTCGACTTCTTCGTAGGCGTTCTGGCCGACATCACCGATCCACAGGTCGCCGGTCGTCCGGTCGAAGCTGAATCGCCACGGGTTCCGGAGTCCGTATGCCCAGACCTCCGGAGCGAACCCCGAGTCGCCCACGAACGGGTTCGAGCCGGGGACGGTGTACCCTGCGCTGTCCCCGCTCACGTCGATGCGGAGGATCGCGCCGAGGAGATCGGAAGGGTCCTGCCCGGTCTCAAGCGGATCGCCGCCCCCTCCTCCATCGCCACTGGCGATGTACAGGAAACCGTCGTTGCCGAAGGCGATCATCCCCCCGTTGTGATTGGAATAGGGATGCGCGAACCTGAGGATCTCGACACCGCTGGCGAGGTCGGCGATCTCGGGATCGTCCGAGACCTTGAACCGGAGGAGCCGGATATCCCGGCCCGGTGCGGTGGTGAAGACGTAGAACGCGCCGCTCGCGGCGTAGTCCGGGGCGAAGGCGAGGCCGAGAAGGCCCTGTTCTCCGCCGTGCGCCACGGAATCCTCGATGTCGAGGAACGGGGCAGGGAGGAGGGAATCGTTCCGGATGATCCGGATCCGCCCTTCCTGCTCGATGACGAAGAGCCGCGTCGAATCACCCGGGGCCGCGGTGAGGAACACCGGATTCTCGAAACCGCTCGCGATGGTGGTGAAGCGGAGCTCGGGGCGGGGTTCTTCGTACGGAGCGCCCCCACCACTGTAGCAGCCGAGTCCCGCGGCGAGGATCACCGCGCACCGCGTGTACCTGGTCATCGTGGCCGGCAGATCAGCCCGTTGTGGGCCTTGATGACGCCGGCGCGCTGGATCTCGAATCCGTTCTCCCAGGCGTAGAGCCCCAGCTGTTCGACGGTCATCAGCTCGCGGTAGCCGAAGTTCATGAGGTCGGCCATCACGGTGTAGAAGGCCCGTCCCCGCCACTGGTCGCGCGGGGTGGTGATGATGCAGGTCCCTCCGGGTTTGAGGAACTTCCGGTGCCAGGCGAACGCCTCGGCCTTGTGCTCGTCGGGGAAGTGCTCGACGAGCCCCACGCTCACCACGAGGTCGAACTCCGGGCCGTACTTGAGGGCGCGGATGTCGGCGACCTCGAAGTGGATATCCATCTCCTCCCGGTACCAGGTGCGGAGCCCGCCGGTCGCCGGATCGGCGCCGACGAAAGGATACGCCTCGGGGAACTTCCCGAACCGGTCGGTGCGGCAGAAGTCGTCGTAGTCCACGAGGACCAGCTCGGCGCCGGGGTAGAGGGCGCAGAGCTGCATCCCCTCGTAGCCATCCGCGGCGCCGAGGTAGAGGATGCGGGGGCGCTTGAGGTCGAGGCCGCCGAAGAGGGCACGCTTGCCGCGGGGATCCCAGACCGCGTCCTCGACGCGGTGGACCTTGTTCCAGATCCGGAGCTGGACCAGTTCGGTGAGGCACTCCCACGCTCCTGCTACATCGGCCTTGGCGAGGTGGCCCAGCGCCTCGCTCCGTGCCCGCCGCGACTCGGCGGAGGGGTCGGTGAGGAAGAGCTCGTGGAAGCTCCGGTTGAAATGCTCCCACCCCACCTGCACCGGGATGGATCGGCCGTTCGCCGCTTCCCACTTCACCTTGTCTTCGGCCCACCGCTCCACCCGGTGGGGACGGCGAACATCCTTCCAGGTGAGGTGCTTCCAGTCGGTGGCGCTGGAATCGATGAAGAGATCGGGGGGCGCGTCGAGGGTATCGACCACGTGGGTCGACAGCCGCTCGAAGTGGCCGACGGCGTAGGGAGAGGAGGCGGTGGCGGTCATCGATCCCTCACGAAAGGGCACCTCTTAAGGTACCACCCGCTGCGGGGTCACGTCCTGCCCGAACCGCTTCCCCAGGGCGGTGAGGTAGGAGTCGAGGGTGTGGTCCACCCCGCCTCCCAGGACCATCATGGCGCGGAAGAAGGGGTTCCCCACCCAGCCATCCTCCCTGATGGTGACCACCGACCCGCCCCCCGGGGCGGGGGTGATCTCGTGGATCCACCGCCCGGCGAAGGGGGGACCGCCGACCGTATCGATCACCGTCACGAACCGGAGGGGAAACTCCTCCTCCGTGACGATGATCGTGAACTCCGCACCCCCCATCTTCTCCCCCCACCGTTCCCAACCGTCGGTCGACGGGACGGCGAAGATCGTGTCCACCTCGCTCCACCAGGTGGCGAGGGCTCCCTGGTCCCGCATCACGTTGTAGACCGACTCCGGAGGGGTGGCGAGGGTGACCCGGCTCCCGGCGGTGTGCTCACGCGGGAGGGTGGCGCCCCAGGCGAAGAGTCCGCCGATGAGGACGACGAGGATGAGGGGGACGGCGATGAGGAGGCGGCGCATGGGGGTCCTTCCGGTGTAGATCGTTGTGGCGCGCCTTGGCGCGCGCTCTTCATTGTGGCGAAGGCCGTAGGGGCGGGGCTTGCCCCGCCCGATGGTCACGAATGGTTCCGTTTGGGAATGGGCGGGGCAAGCCCCGCCCCTACGGTCGGGTCCGGATGATCTTCCGCGCCTGCGGCGGTTGGTGTGCGACCGATCGTCACCGTGACCCGTAGGGGCGGGCCTTGGCCCGCCCGTTGGTCACGACGGGTTCCGTTCGAGAATGGGCGGGGCAAGCCCCGCCCCTACGGTGCGTCTGAAGGATCTT
>Ga0315910_10004552_pt1 | contig 11559 bp, 10 predicted proteins | sample EdamamesoilMG_FD_204470 | JGI IMG/M metagenome (GOLD analysis project Ga0315910, IMG submission 204470) | Garden soil microbial communities collected in Santa Monica, California, United States - Edamame soil | ecosystem: Environmental > Terrestrial > Soil > Garden | place: USA: California...
GGTGGAGCTCAGACTCGCCGGGCACACCAGCCAGCGCGCGCAGGTCGAGCTCGCTCCCGCGCGTTCGAACGAGCTCGCCCTGAAGCTCGCGCCAGAGCCCGAGCGCGCACCGAGCGATGCAGCGCCGAGCAGCTGGTCGCGCGTGTCGCCGCTCAGCTGGACGTTCCTGGGCGTGGGCGCGGCGGCGGTCACCGGCGGCGTCGTGTTCGAGCTCTCGCGCAAGAGCTCGAGCGACGAGGCCAATGGCAGCGATACACCCCTGGCCGCGGCGGAGGCGCGCGGCGCCGCCGACGCAAAGCAGATGGCCTCGCTGCTCCTGCTGGGATTCGGCGGGGGCTTCCTGGTCGGCGGCGGCGTGCTGCTCGCGCTCGATCTGAGCGGCGCTGATACCAGCAACGCTGCTGCAGCCAGCGCCGCGAGCCCGTCTCGCGCAGCCACGCTCGCGTGTCAGCCGGCGTTCTGTGGGGTGCTCGCCCAAGGACGTTTCTGATGGCTGCCGAGATCACCGGTGGTACACTGAGCTGGGGCGGCGAGGGGCGATAGAGGAGACACATGAGCCAATCCTTGTACGAGCGTATCGGCGGTGAAGCGGCGGTGATGGCCGCGGTCGACGTGTTCTACGAGAAGGTGCTCGCCAACGAGCTGACGCGGCCGTTCTTTCAGGCGCTCGACATGGAAGCGCAGGTCAGAAAACAGATCGCGTTCATGAGCTGGGCTCTCGGAGGTCCGGACGCCTACAGGGGCCGAGACCTGGCAGCAGCACACGCACACCTCGTGAAGGGCGAGGGGCTCGGCGACGCGCATTTCGACGCCGTCGCCGGCTGCCTGGAGGCGACCTTGCTGGAGCTGGGGCTCGAGCGCGGGCTGATCGACGAGGTGCTGGGTGTCGTGGGGACGACTCGCAACAGCGTGCTCGGGCGCGCCCCAAAAAAAGCATGATCGCGAGCCTCATGGCAACAGACCGCGGCGCCTTCGATCGGGTGGTGATCAGCCCCGCCGCGGGCGGCCTTCAGAGTTACTCCGCCGAGGAGTTCTTGGCGTTGCCCCTGGCCACGCGCATTCAGTTCATCCTCGCGCGCCAGGTCCGGTTCTTCCAGGGCTCGCTCGAGCTCGAGCGAGCCGACGCGCTGAAGAGCTTGCGGCGCTGACGCGCCCCGCGCGATCCGGGCGCGCTCAGCGCACCACCACCGGCGGGCGCGGCGGAATGATGAACTCGTCGAACGCCGGCGTGAGGTTGCTCGTCTGCACGGGCGCGACCGTCGGCGTGGTGGAGTCGGGATTGGTGATCTCGAAACCTTGATTCCAGAGGTACATCGCCGGGTACGTCTGTAGCTCGCCCGTCGGCAGCTGCACGAGCGTCGTCAGATACAGCTGCGACGCCGGCCCCTGGCCGAGCCGGAACGGCGACTGGCGCGCCGACGAGAACAAGAGGAAGTAGTAGCGCTTGCCCGCGTGCGCGGTGTTCTCGGGTCCCCCGCGCACGGTCGGCGACCACTTGGGCCAGCTGTTGAGCACCCCGGGGCTCGTCTCTCCGCTGCACTGAGGCGGATCGTTGGCCGCGAGCCGCAGCGCTTCGCCGCCGGCGGCGGGCACCACGTAGATCTCGCCCTGCTGATGGTAGTAGATACGCCCGCGCCCGTCCTGCACGCGATTGAACGCGATGAAGCGATCGTCTGCCGAGTAGTCCGGATAGTACTCGGCCACGCCGGGCGCGCTGGCGCCTGGCACCGGCGTCGCCGCGCCGCCGGCGCCCGCGTTGAACGGCACGGTGTAGATGTCCACCTCGTTGGCGTTGTTGCCGATGCGACCGTCGGACGTGCTGTCGGTGGAAGTGTACGCGATCGTCAGCCCGTCATGGCTCCAGTCCGGGGTCACCGCGGCGCGTGTGTCGCCGCTGCGAGCGACCACCCCCCAACCGGTGCCGAGGGCGGCGAGCATCGCGCTGCCGACAGCGCGCTCGGCCTCCTGCCCTTGGCCATTCTGCGCCGGCAACGTGGGCACGGTGCCCTGGGCCGCCATGTCGATCCAGATCAGGCCATCGCGGTTCGTCGCGTTCTGGCCGCTGCCAAACCCCATGTCGCGCTGCGGCTCGTTGGGATTCGGCGTGAACGTGGGCTCCGTCGCCGGGCGAGGCCCAGCGGACGTCACCATCAAGCGCCTGCCCGTGGTCCAGCTCCCGCGCGAGGTGGTGGACACGCCGAGCCAGGGCATTTGCATCAAGAAGGAGCCGAACGGCGTGAGGTCTGCGGGGCGCCCCCCCTGTGTGATGTCGGTGACCGCGAGGTTCCAAGGCCAATGATCGTTGGTGATCACCGCCTTGCCGTCGCCGGTCGACGTGTGACAGCCGATGCAACGTGCTTGGCCCGCGCTGGCGCCGTACTCGGGGCGCTTGATGCGCGCGTTGTCCCCGAGCATCGTCTCCTGCACGTCGCCGGGCTGGAGCGCCGTGATCACCGCCTCCTCGCCCACGGCAAACGCCAGCAAGCGTGTCGTGTCGAGGCCGGGTTGTTCGCTCTGCGCGCCCCAGTAGACCATGCTGCCGCCGGCTTGCACGGGGGCGATTCGAAAGCGGACCGAGCTCTCGCTGGGCGCCCCACCGTTCTGGCTGGCGCGCACCGTGACGGTGATGTCCTCTTCGAACACGTTGCGGCGCAGGCCATCCCAGACGTCGGGCGGCACGAGCCAGGGATTCTGCCGCGTGTACACGACCAGGTCGTTCACCTCGCGGTCAGCGCTCAGCGTGATCTGGTACACGGCGTTCGCGCCCGCGTTGGGCACGTTGAAGCGCACGCGCGGACGCAGCATGTTGGCCGGGATCAACATGCCGTCTTGTGGCTCGATGATGCACGGCCCGGCGCCGCTCGCGCCGCCCGAGAAGAGCGCTGCCGCGTCGGCGCCGAGCCCGTCTTCGAACGACGGCTGCGCCGGGAAGTCCTGACACTGCTCGCACTCGGGGACACCCGTGAAGTTTTCGTCCACGCCGGGGCTCGGAGCTAGCTCGTCGCCGAAGCTGATGCCGCCACCCGGAACGCCAGCGCCGAAATCGGCGTTCTGCGCGTTGCCGTCGTCCGACGGCTGGCTCTCGCCCGTGCCGACGCTCACGCTCGCAGCATCGCCGCCGCCCGCGGAGCAGCTCGCGCCGAGCGCGGAGAGCAGAGCCGCGCTGATCAGGAAACGGGGCTGGCAGAGTTGAATTCGAGTCATGGCGAGCTCCGCTTTTCTTGGAGGCCCGTGCAGCCGCGGGACAGGCACGAGGTGAGACGGAACCATAGCTCCTCGGCAGGGCTGAAACCAGCTGCGGCGGCCTCCCGCGTGGGTGGTCTCGAGGGCCGTTTCGAGAGATCGCACTCGGGTCGACTCGAGGCGGAGCAGGTCTCGGCGGACAGACCTCGCTCGCGGCTCGCGACCAGACCGCCACGCGACGCCATCACGGAGGCCTACGATGCAGGGCCGAGCCGACTCCGCCGCTGCCCGCCCGCGCCAGCGTGCGCACGACCCGCGGACGCGCCCACGCGCGAGCCCGATGGAGCGGGGGCGCCGAGACGCTCCTCCCTCGCTGGACCGAAGCGAGCGCCGCCGAGGACGGCGACACCGTGTCGTGGATGCCGTGCAACGATCGATGCAACTCACGGCTCAGCGCTCGACGTGACGCCCTCGGTGACAGCTCCCGCAACGACGTCGCGGCGGACCGTGCTTGGTGAGAGTACGGCGTGCGAGGCGCGTCGACGTTCACGGCGGCTCTCAGCTGGGCTGACGACGAACCTCGTCGGCGTCGAGCGTGACCGTCCGAGCTGGATAGTTCTGTCCGAAGCTGTCGCTCACGCAGAAAAAACACGCCTGCCCCCGCCTCGAAAGTCTCGGAGAACTTTCCGACGACAACGGCTGGTCGCGCTCGCTCGAGGCTCGTCTGAAACGTCGAAGGTTATGTGCTCGCGAGATTTTATCAGCGCGACTGATGACAAAGCTCGTCGTCATGTTTCGGCGGTGCGCTCCTGGATCAGCCAAAACACCAGGATTTTCGCGATCGGCAGCGTCGCATCGCCGGCTTCGCTAACCGAAATCGATGATGATTGCAGCACTTGCGCGCCGTTGCTCGAACTAATAGCCGGCTGGGCCGTGCTCGAGAGCGAGAGCATATGAACACGTCCTCATCGGACGAGAGACAATCACGCGCTCGAAGAAAGCGACGGGGTAAATCGCTGGGAATCAGGTTATCGTCGGCGCCATAGTGGCGGGTTCGGGGTCCGGCGTTGCGTCGCTTCCCCAGCTTCGAGGTAACGCGATGACAGACACTGCGAGAGACGAACACTCCTTAAAGAATGGCGGGCTCGGCAATGGCAATCACCCCCGGGGTCTAGCCCCAAGCGGCGTTGCTCACAGTGCTCTGAGCGCTGCTCCGAGCAGCCAGATCACGAGCGTTCGCGAGCCGGGCCATTCGGCGAGTGCGCCCCTCGCTGGAGACAATCTCGCTGCAGAACAGGCTGCGGAGCGCGTCCCTCCCGAGAGCACGCGCACCGTCGCGTCGTTACCTGCAGCGCCTGTGACTGGCGCGCAGAACGCGGTGTTCTCAGCCCCTCCGAGCGCGGCATTCGCGGGCGCCCCAGGCGCGGTATTCGGCAGCACGGACCTGCGCGGCGGCGAGCTCGAGAGCGGCGTACACTCGAGAGTGAACGCGACACATACGCCAGCGTCCAATGGCCGCCCCGCCGAGGTCTCGCCCGGCGTGGATCTCGTGTTGCTCTCTGTCACCGAGACCCAGGTCGCCCCGGGTTGGGCGTCGCCGGAGGAAGAGCTCGCCTCTTACGAGCTCACCGTCATGGTGCGCGGCACGCAGCACACGACGCGCGATGACGGCGAAGCCAGCTCGGGCCCCGTCGAAGCGCTGCTGCTGCGGCCCGGCTCGCGGCGACAAGAGCGGAACAAGGGCGAAGTCGACCTGCACCGGCTGCGCGTCACCTTTCACTGGCGCACGGCGCCGAGCGAGTTGCCCGAGACGGTCCAGGACACGTGCGGTCGTCTGCACGAGATCGCCTCCTGGCTCGTAGCCGAGCGCGACGCGCAGTTTCCGAATGTCAGCGAGTACCGCCACGGGCTGCTGCGCGCCCTGGTGGGTGAGTATCTGCGCCTGAGCGTCGTGGCCGCGAGCCGCATCGAGGAGAAAACGCGCACGTACATGCTCCGCCACCTGGGCGAGCCGATCACGCTGGAGGATCTGGCCACCAACATCGGCATGAGCCGCTACTACTTCTGCCGCGTCTACAAGGAGGTGGCCGGGCACACGCCCATGGAGCACCTGCGCGCGCTGCGGCTCGAGCGAGCGAAGGATCTGATCCGCTCGACGGCGCTACCGCTCAAGGCCATCGCGCCCGAGGTCGGCTTCGGCAGCGCCCAGCACCTGTGCCGCCTGTTGCACGATCGCTTCGGCGTCGGCGTGCGCGAGCTGCGCGGCGCCGGCACGCTCGAGTCGCGTGGCGTCTCGAGCGATCGCGGGCGGGACCCCGAAGAAGCATCCTGAACGGGCTCCGGCCTGAAAACTCATCGCGGCCGGCCCCTCCGCTCGCTCGCGTCCCGCGACGAAACATTCTGGTTTCCGTTGCGTTGCGACGCGAGCACCACTACGGGCAAGACCGATATCGTGCGGATACGTCGTACGATTCTCCGTGGCCGACTAGCCGCCCCATGAACCGGTGACTGTGCCCAATGGGTCCGGTGTCGCGGCGCTCGGTCTTTGCTATTTGCCGCCCATCCCGCTCGTCTTGCTATTTGCCGCCAATCCCGGCCGGCAGCTGATATGTGGGCGCCCGGAAACCGTATGGTCAGCCGCGAGAAAATGAACGCACCCGCACCGACCCAGCTCTCCCATCTGCGTCAGCTCGAAGCCGAGAGCATCCACATCATTCGCGAGGTGGCGGCCGAGTTCGAGAACCCGGTCATGCTCTATTCGATCGGCAAAGACTCGTCGGTCATGGCGCGGCTCGCGCTCAAGGCGTTCCACCCGGCGAAACCGCCGTTCCCCTTCCTGCACATCGACACCACCTGGAAGTTCCGGGAGATGATCGAGTTTCGAGACCGGTTCGCCAAGGACAACGGCCTCGAGCTCATCGTCCACACCAACCAGGAAGGTTTGCGCGAAGGCATCAATCCGTTCACGCACGGGAGCCAGAAGTACACGCACGTCATGAAGACGCAGGCGTTGCTGCAGGCGCTCGCAAAGGGCGGCTACGACGCGGCCTTCGGAGGCGCCCGCCGCGACGAAGAGCGCTCGCGCGCGAAGGAGCGCATCTACTCCTTCCGCGATCGCTTCGGGCAGTGGGACCCGAAGAACCAGCGTCCCGAGCTCTGGAATCTTTACAACGGCAAGCTCAACAAGGGGGAGAACATCCGGGTCTTCCCGCTCTCCAACTGGACCGAGCTCGACGTCTGGCTATACATCCACCTCGAAAACATCCCGATCGTGCCGCTGTATTTCGCGAAGCCGCGACCGGTCGTGCGCCGCGACGGTGCCTGGCTGATGGTGGATGACGAGCGCATGCCGCTCGAGGCGGGTGAAAAACCCACCGAGAAGACCGTGCGCTTCCGCACCCTGGGTTGTTACCCCTTGACCGGCGCCGACGTCTCGAACGCCACCACGCTGCCGGAGATCATCGGGGAGATGCTCGCGACGCGCCACTCGGAGCGCTCCGGGCGCCTGATCGATCACGACGAAGACGCTTCGATGGAGAGCAAGAAGCGCGAGGGCTACTTCTGATGACGAACGCAGCACGAGAGCGGCAGATCAAACCCGAGGACGTCGAGGAGCATCTGCGGCGTCACCAGCAGAAGGAGCTGCTCAGGCTGGTGGTCGTCGGCAGCGTCGACGACGGCAAGTCGACGCTGATCGGCCGGCTTCTGCACGACACCAACGGCGTCTACGACGACCAGCTCTTGGCGGTCAAACGTGCCTCCAGCCAGGCCGGCATGGAGATCGACTTCTCCCTGTTCACCGACGGGCTCAAGGCGGAGCGCGAGCAGGGCATCACCATCGACGTCGCGTACCGCTATTTCGCGACCGACAAGCGCAAGTTCATCATCGCGGACACGCCCGGTCACATCCAGTACACGCGCAACATGGCCACCGGCGCCTCGACGGCGAACGTGGCCGTGATCTTGATCGACGCGCGCCTCGGCGTGTTGACCCAGTCTCGACGCCACGCCTACATCGCCTCGCTGCTGGGTATTCCGCACTTGCTCGTGTGCGTGAACAAGATGGATCTCGTCGGCTTCAGCCGCGAGGTGTTCGACCGCATCACGTCGGAGTTCCGCCGCTTTGCCTCGCAGCTCGACTTCAAGGACGTGAGCTTCGTGCCCGTCAGCGCGCTGCGCGGCGACAACATCGTCGAGAAGAGCAGCGAGGCGCCCTGGTACCAGGGGCCGAGCGTGCTGTCGTTCCTGGAGACGGTGCCAATAGCCGCCGATCGCAACGTCACCGATTTCCGGTTCCCGGTGCAGTATGTGCTGCGCCCGCACCTGAACTACCGCGGATTCGCGGGCGAGATCGCCTCCGGCAGCGTCCGCCGTGGCGATCCGATCATGGTCCTGCCGTCGCGTCGCCGCACGCGCGTGGCCAGCATCGACACGTTCGAGGGCACTCTGGAGAGCGCTTCGGCGCCCGTCAGCGTCACGCTCACGCTGGCGGACGAGGTGGACGTGAGCCGGGGCGACATGCTGGTGCTGCCCGACGACGTGCCGCTGGTCGATAGCCGCTTCGAAGCCACGCTGGTCTGGATGAGCGAGAAGCCGCTCGACTTGCAGAAGTCGTACCTGCTCAAGCACACCACGCGCTTGCAGCGCGTCGAGGTCGAGTCGCTCCTGCACCGCACCAACCTGGACACGCTCTCGCCCGAAGCCAGCGAGACGCTGGAGCTCAACGACATCGGCACCGTGCGCGTGCACTGCCATCGTCCGATCTATTTCGACGCTTACCGCAAGAATCGGCGCACGGGCGCCTTCGTGCTGATCGACTCGCTCAGCAACGGCACCGTCGCCGCCGGCATGATCATCGGCGCGGCCGGCTCGGCTGCGGGCGCGGCCCTCGCCGATGGCGGCGGCCGCAGCATGGTCAGCCCGCGCGAGCGCGAGGAGCGGCTGGGCCAGAAGGGCGCCGTGGTGCTCCTGTCGGGGTTGCCTGGCGCCGGCAAGACGGAGCTCGCCTACACCGTCGATCGGCTGCTCTACGACCGCGGTCGCCTGGCCCTGGTGGTCGATCCTGCCGACGCGATTTCGCTGACCAGCCCCGAGCAGCAGGGCCACCCCGACGAGCTCTCGGCGAGCGTGCTCGAGATGGCGCGACGCGCCGCCGACCTGGGCTTGATCGTGCTGTTGCCGTTTGCGGCGCCTCGGCTTTCGAGCCGCCAGCGCTGGCAGGCGGTGATCGGCGAGGAGCGCTGGCTGGAAGTGGCGCTGACCACCCCGCTCGCGACCTGCAAGGAGCGGACGAAAGGCGACTTTTACGCCCGGTTCCCCAACCCGAGCCACGAGCCGTCGCGCGCTCCGGCGGCAGCCGTCGATGCCTCCGAGGGCGAAGCCGCGGCGCGGTTCGTGGTCGAGCTGCTCGATCAACGCGGGATCACGCGCGCGCGCTGAGCGCGGGCGGCCCGCGTGCCGCAGACTTTGCCAGCCGCGCGCCGGGTGTTAGCCTTCACGGTGAAAAATGACCTCCTGGATCGCTGTCGGACCGCGGCGCGCACGCGCGGGGCTCTTGACCTCTGCCCTGTGCGGCACGGCCCTGCTGGCCGCGGGCTGTGGCTACTCGGAGGACGAGTGGCAGGCGCAGCTCGCCCGGTATTCCTCGCTCGACGCTCAGAGCAAGCAGACGCGAGCGGAGCTCGACAAGACCCGGGAAGAGCTCGACGCCGCCAAGGGCCGCGTCGGCAACCTCAGCAAAGAGCTGAGCAACATGGGCGTCGACGTGGAGACGCTGACGCGCAAGCTGCTCGAGGAGGGCACCGAGAAGGAGCGCCTGTCGGCGGAGGCTGACGAGCTGAAGCGCGCCGTCACCGAATATCAGGCGCGCGCCGCCCAGCTCGAGCGAATCCGCAGCCGCTTCGAAGTGCTGCGCGGCAAGCTGCAGCAGCTGACCAAGCTCGGGCTCAAGGTCGAGGTGCGCCACAACCGCATGGTCATCTCGCTGCCGGGCGACGTGCTGTTCCCCTCGGGCAAGGACACTCTGAAAGAGGGCGGCAAGGAGGTGCTGATGGCGGTGGCGGAGGTCATCCGCAGCGATCCGCAGCTCTCCGAGCGCTTCTTCCAGGTCGCCGGACACACCGACGCCCAGCCGCTCAACGGCGGGCCTTTCCGGGACAACTGGGGCCTGTCGGCGATGCGCGCGCGCACCGTGCTCGTGTTCTTGATCTCCAAGGTGGGCACGCGCGAGGGCGGCGGCGGCCTCGATCCGGCGCGGCTGCACGCCGCTGGCTACGGGGAGACAGATCCCGTGGCGGGTAACACGACCCCCGCGGAGCGCGAGAAGAATCGCCGGGTCGAGCTGGTGCTGATGCCCAACGTCGAGGAGATGTTGGACCTCAAGTCGTTGATCTAGAGCCAGACGCGGAGGGCGCGACCCCAGGGCGCGGCAGCGCGCCCTCGCGCGGACTGCGTCGCTCGCTCAGGGCTGCGGGGTACTGGTGTCGCTCGGAGCATCGCTCGACGGGGCCGAGCCGTGGGGGGAGCCCGTGTGCACCGGGGAGTCTTGGCCCGGCGCCGGCAAGGTCACTCCGCCCCCGGGGGCGATGCTCATGTTGCCGTGACCGTGCGCGGACGGGCGAATCGCGACCGGAGCAACGACCTCGTCCGGCAACACGGGCGCGTCGATCTCGCCCTCGAGCGGCGTGCGTCGCACCACGTACCAGCGCCCGTCCTCCTGCGCGAGGCGCAGGGCAAAACGCTCGGGAGCTTCGTCACCGACACGGCTCTCGGTGCGAGCCGTGGCCTCGAACGGCCCCCGGCTCGCGACCACGGCTCGAGTGTAGACCCGATCGGCGAGCGAACGCCGGCGCTCGCAAGGGGCGGGCTCCGCCTGGCAGCGCGCGTCGGCGTCGAGCAGCTCCTTGGCGGCGTCGCCGCGCGCCAGCTCCGCCGCCTCGCGAAAGCGACCGCTCGCCGCGCGCTGCGCCAGCTCCTGCGCCGCGCTCTTCGCGTTCTTCGCCAGCGTCTCCGTCGGCAGGTCGTGGGGTTGGCGGATCGGGCTGTCGCGCAGGTTGCAGGCCGCCTTGGCCAGGGCCCACGGCAACACCGTCGCCACACACACGACACCGAGCAACCGCAACGTGAGCGGCGTCGGCGAGTTCACTCGAGACTCGGCCTCGGAGAGCGCCGCTTCGCGTTCGCGCTCGCGCAGAGCACGGGCGCTCGCAGCACCTGGCGCTCGTTCGACGGCAGCCTGCGGGGATGGCTCGGGAGGCGGTTCGGCCGGCACAGGGCGACGTTGTACACCAGGGCGCCGCGATGGCAAGTTGCGAGCCGTGGTGGTCCTCGACCCTCAGCCCGGTGCCGATGTGGTCGGGACGCGCGCGCTGGTCCAGCCCCCGCCGGGCTCGCGCAAGGCGGCGCTCGCGCGGCGGCTCGGGCAGCTGCACGTCGGCCGACGTTGGCTCGATCGCTGCTTCGCGGCGCGGGCGGGCGCCTGGCTCGCGCGGGCCAACGGATTCGGCTTCGGACTGATGGCGTTGCTCACGAGCCGCCCGCTCCCCGAAGCGCGCTCCGCGGTGCTGAGGCTCGCGCTCGTCGCCTTCTCGTGGAGCGCAGGCCTGGCGGCGCTGTCGCTGGCCGGGCCTGGTCCCGAGCGCTGGCTGGGGGAAGGCCGAGCCCTGCTCGAGGCTCGCGGGGTGCCCGAGGAGCGCTTCCGCGCCGAGCGACCGCTGGTGCTCGCGCGCTGGTGCCTGGAGCGGCTCGGGCCGCCGTTGCTGCTGGTGATCGCGGGTTGCCTCGCCGGCTCGCCCGCGCCGTGGGGCGTCGCAGAGAGCGTGGCCCTCGGCCTGGGCGCGCTCTGCTACCTGACGACCCTGGGGCTCGGCCTGGGCCTGGTGGCGTTCCTGTGCGAGCGGCTCGGCTCCGGGCGCGGGCAGAGTTTGTTGATCAGCGCGCTCTTGCTGCCGGAGCTGGTCGCTCCGGCGTGGCCCGAGCTGCCCACGCTCGCGACGACCTACGGTCGCTGGCTGGACCTGTGTCTGGGGCTGGGGACATGAGCCACTTGCGCCTGGAGCGAATCTGGAGCGGCGTGCTCAAGGACGTCAGCGCCGAGCTCGAAGCCGGCGTGCACGTGCTCGTCGGCGCCGAGAGCGACGGCAGCGGCGAGCTGATCGAGCTGTGTGCCGGCGTACGCGCGCCGCGCCGCGGCGCGGTCGAGATCGACGGCGTGTCGCCGAGCGGCTCGCCAGCGTGCCGGCGCTCGATCGCGAGCCTGTTGCCGATCGAGGAGGGTGCGCCCGGAAGCCTCGCGCAGAGCTGGCTCACCGAGCTCGGGGCGCGGCTCGGATTCGCGCCAGGCCCGGTGCTGGCGGAGGCGGCGATCGAGCCTGGCCG